>ENA-OQHA01000496-OQHA01000496.1-human-gut-metagenome-genome-assembly--contig:-NODE-496-length-19473-cov-2.144216_pt1 | contig 19473 bp, 32 predicted proteins | sample MGYA00242558_ERZ504707 | MGnify/ENA primary metagenome ERZ504707 (study PRJEB26092, sample SAMD00036197) | human gut metagenome | host: Homo sapiens | study: EMG produced TPA metagenomics assembly of...
GTGTTTCCAATATTACACTGACAATAATGATCAGAGAAGTACCGCCAAAGGATACTTTTGCTCCAAGCCATCCATTAAATAATATCGGAACAATCTGTACCAGAATCAATCCGCATGCACCAACAAAAATAATATAATTCAAGATTTTTGTCAAATATTCTACTGTTGGTCTTCCCGGACGAATTCCCGGTATGAATCCACCGCTCTTCTTCATATTATTTGCAATCTCCAATGGATTAAATGTAATTGAAGTGTAAAAATATGCGAAGAATACAGTCAGGACAATATATAATACCAGTCCCCAAGAGTATTTAATCTGTTCCGGATTGCACCAGTTACTCTGATTCAATCCTCGAAGTATCTCACTTCCGATTCCACTTCCGTTATCTTTTCCAAGGAATGATGCAATTACAATTGGAAATTGCATCAAAGATGATGAAAAGATAATCGGGATAACACCTGCAGTGTTAACCTTCAACGGAATGTTTGTAGACTGACCACCATAAGATCTTCTTCCAACTATTTTCTGGGAATACTGTACAGCAATTCTTCTTTCTCCATCCTGCAGGATTACGGTAAATACGACCAATGCAAGAATGATTGCAATGATTACACATACTGCAAGACAAGCGGAAGCAATCGCTTTTCCTTTCACGAACTGGTCAAATAACGTCTTCATATCACTCGGAATACGAGAGATAATGTTGATCACCAGGACAATAGAAATACCATTGCCCACACCTTTTTCTGTAATTCTCTCACCAATCCACATCAGAAAAGCTGATCCAGCCGTGAGTGTTAATACGACAATTGCTGCATTAACAAAATTATACTTCACCAGAAGTCCCTGACGTCCAAATCCGACCGCCATAGCTCCAGATTCAATTAAAGCAAGACCAACGGTAAGATATCTTGTAATAGCAACAATTTTCTTTCTTCCGGTCTCGCCGTCACGCTGCATTTCTTCCAACTGCGGAATTGCAATTGTAAGCAGCTGAACTATGATTGATGAAGTAATATAAGGTGTAATGCTTAAGGCAAATACAGACATTTGCTCAAAAGAGCCACCGGTGAAGGCGTTAAATAAATTGAACGCCTCTCCAGTGTTTTGAGCAAAGAAATTCTTAATATATTCACCATTTACGCCTGGTGTTGGCAACTGCGATCCAATTCGTATTACGATTAACATCAAAAATGTATATCCGATCTTTTTTCGAATATCTTTTATCTTGAATGCCTTTCGAAATGCTTCTAACATTAGATCACCTCTGCTTTTCCACCTAATGCCTCGATCTTAGCTACAGCACCTGCGCTGAATGCATCAGCCTGAACTGTAAGTTTCTTAGTAAGTTCGCCATTTCCAAGGATCTTAACTCCATCCTTTGGATTTGTAACGATACCCTGCTCGATTAATGTATCTACAGTTACAACTGTATCATTCTCAAATACTTCAAGAGCACTTACGTTGATACCAACGATTGTCTTAGTGTTTCTGTTAGTGAAACCTCTCTTTGGTATTCTTCTATATAATGGCATCTGACCACCTTCGAAACCAGGTCTTGTACCTCCTGAACGAGCTTTCTGACCTTTATGTCCCTTACCAGCTGTCTTACCATTTCCAGAACCGTGTCCACGTCCTCTTCTGAAATTATCACTCTGCTTTGATCCGTCAGCAGGTCTTAAGTTAGATAAATCCATTGTGACACCTCCTTATCCGAATAAATTAATTATACTTCTTCTACTTTTACCAGGTGAGAAACCTGTTTAACCATACCTCTTGTTGCTGCATTATCTGGAAGTACAACAGTTTTGTTCAGCTTCTTAAGTCCTAATGCTTCAACAGTTTTCTTATGCTTAGGTACAGCACCAATTGTAGATTTTACTAATGTGATTTTTAAATCTGCCATTTTGTTCTACCTCCTTAGCCAAAGATCTCTTCAACAGATTTACCGCGAAGCTTAGCTACTTCTTCTGGAGTTTTAATCTGGCGTAATCCTTCGATTGTAGCAAGTACTACATTCTGTTTGTTGTTAGAACCAAGAGATTTTGTACGAATGTTCTTGATTCCTGCCATCTCGATTACGGCACGCGCCGGACCACCGGCGATAACTCCAGTACCTTCTGGAGCCTTCTTAAGTAATACAGAAGCGCCTCCGAATTTACCGATATAATCATGTGTTACACTGTCATTTTCATCTAATGCTACAGAGATGAGATTCTTAGCTGCATCTTCTTTTCCTTTGCGGATTGCTTCCGGAATTTCTGTAGCTTTTCCTAAACCTGCACCAACATGGCCATTTCCGTCACCAACAACTACTAAAGCTGTGAATCTCATATTACGGCCACCCTTAACAACTTTGGTTACACGTTTAATTGATACTACTTTTTCGTTTAATTCTAATGAATTAGCATCAATACGTTCCTGTCTCATGTGTGCTCCTCCTTCTAGAAATTCAACCAGCTTCTCTAGCTGCGTCTGCTAATGCCTGTACTTTACCCTGGTAAATAAATCCGCCTCTATCGAAGACAACGTCTTTAATACCTTTTTCAAGGGCCTTTTCTGCGATTACTTTTCCTAAATATGCTGCTGCATCAACGTTGTTAGTTTTCTCCAGGTTTGCTTTCACATCTTTCTGAAGAGTGGAAGCGGAAACCAGTGTATTTCCAACTGTATCGTCAATAATTTGAGCATACATATGATTATTACTTCTGAATACTGCTAAACGTGGGCACTCAGCTGTACCAGATAAACGGTTACGTAATTTTCTGTGCTTGTTTACGCGAACTTCACTTCTTGATTTCTTGCTAACCATTTTCACACTCTCCTTACTTATTTTTTACCAGTCTTACCAACTTTACGTCTGATAACTTCATCAGCATACTTAATACCTTTACCTTTGTAAGGCTCCGGTCTTCTCTTGTCTCTGATTTCAGCTGCGTACTGGCCAACTTTTTCTTTACTGAGTCCTTTAACGATGATCTTGTTCTGACCTTCAACTACTGTCTCAACGCCTTCAGGATCTTCCATCTCAACTGGATGAGAATAACCAAGGTTCAGTGTTAATTTGTTACCTGATTTTGCTGCTCTGTATCCAACACCATTAACTTCCAGAACCTTCTGGTATCCTTCTGTTACACCAATAACCATGTTATTGATCAGTGTTCTTGTAAGACCATGTAAAGATTTCATCTTCTTTAAGTCATTTGGTCTTGTTACAACGATTTCTTCGCCTTCCTGTTTGATTTCCATCTCTGTTGGAAGTGCTTTTTCAAGTGTTCCCTTTGGACCTTTAACAGTCACTACATTGTTCTCAGCGATCTCAACAGTTACGCCTGCCGGGATAGCGATTGGATGTCTTCCGATACGTGACATACCTTGTTCCTCCTTAACTTAGATTCTCGGAAAAGCTCTTATGGCTTCTCTGTTTTCAGTTTCTATATGGCAATCAGTTCAGGCTGTGCCTTACGGCACACCTTCACTAAGTTGCTCGCGGGTTTCTTACCAAATATAGCAGAGAACTTCTCCACCGACACCAAGCTTTCTGGCAGCTTTATCAGTGATTACACCCTGGTTTGTGGAAATGATTGCTGTTCCAAGTCCACCAAATACCTTAGGTACATTCTCGCTTGAAGCGTATACACGAAGACCTGGTTTAGAAATTCTCTTAAGGCCTGTGATAACTTTTTCGTTCTTATCAGCACCGTATTTCAGTGTGATGTGAATTGTTTTGAATACTCCGTCCTCGATAACGTCGTATTTTTCGATATATCCTTCATCTAACAAGATATTAGCGATAGCAAGCTTCATCTTGGATGCCGGAACATCTACAGTATCATGTTTAGCAGTATTTGCATTACGGATTCTTGTAAGCATATCTGCGATTGGATCACTCATTGTCATTGTTCTTTCCTCCTACCAACTTGCTTTCTTAACACCTGGAATCTGTCCTTTGTATGCTAACTCACGGAAGCAAACACGGCAGATACCATATTTTCTCAAATATGCATGTGGACGTCCACAGATTCTGCAACGATTGTATTCTCTTGTGGAGAATTTCTGCTTGCGCTGCTGTTTTACTTTCATTGCTGTCTTAGCCATAATTTACCTCCTTATTTTGTAAATGGCATGTTGAACTGAGTAAGCAGTTCGCGTGCCTCTTCATCTGTTTTAGCAGTAGTAACGAAGATGATATCCATACCTCTTACCTTATCTACTTTATCGTATTCGATTTCTGGGAAGATCAGCTGCTCTTTAATTCCGAGAGCGTAGTTACCTCTTCCGTCGAATGCGTTAGGATTTACACCTCTGAAGTCACGTACACGTGGGAGTGCAAGGTTAACCAGACGGTCAACGAATTCATACATCTTTTCTCCTCTTAATGTAACTTTACATCCAATCGGCATACCCTCTCTGATCTTAAAGTTAGCAACGGACTTCTTAGCTTTACAAACTACAGCCTTCTGACCTGTGATTTTCTCCATGTCAGCGATTGCAGCATCTAAAAGTTTTGCGTTATCTTTTGCTTCACCAACACCCATGTTGATAACAACTTTATCGAGTTTTGGTACTTCCATAATATTTTTATAACCGAACTTTTTGATCATTGCATCAATGATCTCGTTCTGGTACTGTTCTTTCAGTCTACTCAAAGCTTTGACCTCCTTCCTCAAATTAATCAATCACTTCGCCTGTTGATTTAGCGTAACGTACTTTTTTGTCTCCGTCCATCTTGATACCAACTCTTGTAGCTGTTCCTTTGTGAACATACATTACGTTAGAGATATCGATAGGTCCTTCCTGACGAACGATTCCGCCTTCCTGGTTCTGAGCACTTGGTTTTGTGTGCTTTGTCAGCATATTTACGCCTTCAACGATAACCTTTCCAGTCTTCTGGTTAACAGCGATAACTTTGCCTTCTTTGTCTTTATCTTTACCGGCGATTACTTTAACTGTATCACCTTTTTTGATCTTTAACATTGACATCTTACGCGCACCTCCTTAAAGTACTTCCGGAGCCAGAGAAACAATTCTCATGAACTGTTTGTCACGAAGCTCTCTTGCTACTGGCCCAAGATACGGGTTCCTCTTGGTGTCTTATCATCTTTTATAATTACAGCAGCATTTTCATCGAAACGGATGTAAGATCCATCTTTACGACGAGTACTGTTTACAGTACGAACAACTACAGCTTTAACTACGTCACCTTTTTTAACAACGCCGCCTGGTGTTGCATCTTTAACAGTCGCAACGATTACATCACCGATACTTGCATATCTTCTTGTTGAGCCGCCAAGTACACGGATACACAGTAACTCTTTCGCACCTGTGTTGTCTGCTACTTTAAGTCTGCTTTCTTGCTGTATCATGCAGGTTTCCCTCCTTATACTATTTCACTTTTTCCATAACTTCAACAAGTCTCCATCTCTTGTCTTTTGACAGAGGTCTTGTTTCCATAACTTTTACTTTGTCGCCGATATTGCACTCATTGTTTTCATCATGTGCTTTTAATTTATATGTCTTCTTTACAATTTTCTTGTAAAGTGGATGTTTTACATGATCTTCGATTGCTACAACGATAGTTTTATCCATCTTGTTGCTGACAACCTTACCAACTCTGGTTTTTCTAAGATTTCTTTCCACAGTCTGTAACTCCTTTCATTTTGTGAGTTTTCAGTTTCTACTGAGCTGCCTTTTCAGTGATTACTGTCTGAATTCTGGCAATATTTCTTCTTACTTCTTTAATTCTGCTTGTATTGTCCAACTGGTTTGTTGCGTTCTGGAATCTTAAATTGAAAAGTTCCTTTTTAGCAGCTACTAATTCTTCATTCAGCTCTGCAGCTGATTTTGTTTTTAAATCTTCAACAAATGCATTAATTTTCACTGTTATCACCGCCTTCTAAGTCTGCGCGAGAAACTACTTTACATTTACATGGCAGCTTGTGAGTTGCAAGACGAAGAGCCTCTTTAGCAACTTCTTCCGGTACACCTGCGATCTCGAAAAGAACGCGTCCCGGTTTAACAACAGCTACCCAGTATTCTAAGGTTCCTTTACCAGAACCATACGTGTCTCAGCTGGTTTCGTAGTTACAGGTTTATCTGGGAATATCTTGATCCAAACTTTACCACCACGTTTGATGTAACGTGTCATAGCGATACGGGCTGCTTCGATCTGGTTAGAACGGATCCAGCAAGGTTCCGTTGCAACGATACCATATTCACCGTTTGTAATCTGGTTACCGCGAAGAGCTTTACCCTTCATGGTACCACGGAATTGTTTACGACGTTTTACTCTTTTTGGCATTAACATGATTATCTATCTCCTTCCTTAACTGTTTTCTCCGGAAGAACTTTCGCCTTTGTAGATCCAAACTTTAACACCAACTTTTCCGTAAGTTGTGTTTGCTTCAGCGAATCCGTAGTCAATGTCTGCTCTCAGTGTCTGAAGAGGAATTGTTCCCTCGCTGTAGAACTCTGTACGAGCCATATCAGCTCCACCAAGACGTCCTGATACAGAAGTCTTAACACCAAGTGCTCCAGATTTCATAGTTCTTGACATGCATGATTTCATTGCACGTCTGAAAGAAATACGGTTCTCAAGCTGTAATGCGATGTTCTCAGCTACTAACTGACGCATCTTTATCCGGTCTCTTGATTTCTTTGATGTCAACGATTAACTTTTTATCTGTAAACTGTGCTAATTCACCTTTTACTTTCTCGATCTCTGCTCCGCCTTTACCGATTACAACACCAGGTTTTGCTGTGTAAACGATAATCTTTACGCGGTCAGATGCTCTCTCGATTTCAATTTTAGAAATACCAGCACTGTATAATCTCTTCTTAAGATATGTTCTGATTTCATGGTCTTCCACTAAGCAGTCTGCGAAATCTTTCTCTGCATACCATCTTGAGTCCCAGTCTTTGATAACTCCGACTCTCAAACCATGAGGATTAACTTTCTGTCCCATGTTTGCCCTCCTTATCTTTCATCAAGCACGAGTGTAATGTGGCTCATTCTCTTTTCGATTCTGTAAGCTCTACCCTGTGCTCTAGGTCTGATTCTCTTCATTGTTGGTCCTTTGTTTGCATAAGCCTCTGCAATGTACAGATTCTCAGCATTCATGCCGTTGTTGTTCTCAGCATTTGCAATTGCAGACTCTAATAATTTCTTTATTAAACTAGAAGCATATCTTGGATTGTATGTCAAAATACCAAGTGCTGTTGTTACATCCTTACCTCTGATGGCATCTAATACGAAGCATGCTTTCTGAACAGAAACTCTTGCGTAAGATAACTTAGCAGAAGGTCTTGTATCTTTGTTAGCATTTCTTTCTCTTTTAATTTGGGATCTATGTCCTTTAGCCATGGATGAACCCTCCTTTCACAATCTAATTATCTAACTTTGGATTTCTTTTCGTCTTTTCCGTGTCCTCTGTAAGTTCTGGTTGCTACGAACTCACCGAGTTTGTGTCCAACCATATCTTCAGTAACATATACAGGTACGTGCTTTCTTCCGTCATGAACAGCAATTGTGTGTCCGATCATGCTTGGGAAGATTGTAGAACGACGTGACCATGTCTTGATTACAGACTTGTCTCCAGCCTCGTTCATAGCATCAACCTTTTTAAGCAGGCTTGCGTCTGCGAATGGTCCTTTTTTAATAGAACGTGCCATAGGTTCTAACCTCCTTACGAAAACTATTTAATAGATTTACCATCTCTTCTTCTTACGATCATCTTGTTAGAAGCTTTATTTTTCTTTCTTGTCTTAAGACCAAGTGCTGGTTTACCCCAAGGTGTACATGGACCCGGACGTCCGATTCCAGTCTTACCTTCACCACCACCATGCGGATGGTCATTCGGGTTCATAACAGAACCACGAACTGTAGGTCTGATTCCCATATGACGTTTACGTCCTGCTTTACCAATGTTGACCAGGTTGTGATCACCATTTCCTACAACTCCGATAGAAGCTCTGCACTCAAGCGGTACCATTCTCATTTCTCCTGATGGAAGTCTGAGAGTTGCATATTTTCCTTCTTTAGCCATTAACTGAGCACTGTTACCTGCGGAACGAACCATCTGTCCGCCTTTTCCAGGATGAAGCTCGATGTTGTGGATCTGAGTACCAACTGGAATCTGTGCTAATGGGAGGCAGTTACCGATCTTAACTTCAGCTTCTGGTCCATTCATAACTGTCATTCCGTCTGTCAGTCCTTCAGGTGCGATGATATATGCTTTTTCACCATCTTCATAGCAGATCAGAGCAATGTTAGCTGTTCTGTTTGGATCATATTCGATACCAAGTACAGTAGCGTGGATATTGTCTTTTCTTCTCTTGAAGTCGATAATTCTATATTTTTTCTTAGCTCCGCCTCCGCGGTGTCTAACTGTGATTTTTCCTTGATTATTACGTCCAGCCTGTCTACTCTTTGGAGCTAACAGAGATTTTTCTGGTGTTGTCTTTGTGATTTCAGAGAAATCAGAACCAGTCATCTGTCTTCTGGAAGGCGTATATGGGCGGTATGTTTTAATTCCCATGATTAATCTCCTTTCAATTGTTTATTGTCACGGTTTCTGTCCGTATGCTTTGCAATCTTATAATCCCTGGAAGATCTCGATATCTGCGCTATCTTCTGTAAGTTTTACGATTGCTTTTTTAGTTTTAGCTGTTTTTCCGAAGTTGTAAGTTCCACGAACTCTTTTCTTCTTTCCATCGTTGTTCATTGTGTTTACTTTCTCTACTTTAGTTCCTGTAAACATCTTTTCAACAGCTTCTTTAATCTGAGATTTTGTTGCTTCTGGGTGTACTAAGAAAGTGTATTTCTTTTCTCCCATAAGTTCCATACTCTTTTCTGTTACTACAGGTTTAAGGATTACATCATAATACTGAACGTTTGCCATTATGCGTACACCTCCTCGATTTTAGCAACAACAGCTTTTGTTGTGATTACTGTGTTGTATTTTAAGATATCGTACACATTGATTGTATTAGTCTTTGCAGTCTTAACATCAGCGATGTTTCTTGCTGAAAGCTCTGCGTTCTTGTTGTCATCCTCTAATACTACTAATGCTTTAGATACATCTAAATTCTTAAGAATGTTTGCAAAGTTCTTTGTCTTTGCTTCTTCAAAGTTGATCTCATCGATTACGATGAATTTGTTTTCTTCAACTCTTGATGTGAGTGCAGATTTCAGAGCTGCTCTCTTCTCTCTCTTATTCATTTTGAAAGAATAATCTCTCGGAACTGGTGCGAATACAACTCCGCCGCCTGTCCACTGTGGAGCTCTTGTAGATCCCTGTCTTGCATGACCGGTTCCTTTCTGTCTCCATGGTTTTCTTCCACCACCAGAAACTTCAGAACGTGTTTTTGCTTTCTGTGTTCCCTGACGGTTATTTGCAAGCTGGCTTACAAACTGCCATGTGTACAAGATGTTCATTAACTTCAACACCGAATACAGCATCGCTTAAGTCGATCTTACCAACTTCTTTACCTTCGATATTATAAACAGATACGTTAGCCATCTTAAGTGTCCTCCTTCCTTCGCCAAATCTTAGTTAGCTTTTACTGCTTCTTTGATAGTTACTAAAGATTTCTTAGGTCCCGGTACTGAACCTTTAACCAGAAGTAAGTTGTTCTCAGCGTCAACACGTACAACCACGAGATTCTGGACTGTAATCTTTTTACTTCCCATGTGTCCCGGCATGTGTTTTCCTTTGAATACTTTACTTGGATCTGAACAAGCACCGTTTGAACCAGCATGGCGATGATACTTAGAACCATGAGCCATAGGTCCTCTTGACTGATTGTGACGTTTGATTGCACCCTGGAATCCTTTTCCTTTAGAGATTGCAGTTGCGTCAATCTTATCTCCAGCAGCGAAGATATCAGCCTTGATTTCCTGGCCTAACTCATATTCGCTAGCATTTTCAAACTTAAATTCTCTTACATATCTCTTACCTGTAATCACCGGCTTTAGCAAAGTGTCCCTGCTCTGCCTTTGTTACACCGTGACGGTGAACAATTTCTTTCTTTCCGCCTTTGTCTTTGTTGATGATCTTGTCTTTCTTGTCAACGAATCCAACCTGAACAGCTTCGTATCCGTCATTCTCAACAGTCTTAATCTGTGTTACAGCACAAGGTCCAGCCTGAAGAACTGTTACCGGAGTAAGTGTTCCGTCTTCGTTGAAGATCTGAGTCATTCCGACTTTTGTTGCTAAAATAGCTTTCTTCATTTTATTTTACCTCCTGTGATTTACAGCGGAACGCCCGATTGGACGCTCATCCTAAATTATAGGAATTACTGCTTCTTATTTCATTTTGATATCAATAGCTACACCAGCTGGCATCTCTAATCTAGATAATGCATCTACAGTCTTCTGTGTTGGTGCAATGATATCGATCAGTCTCTTATGAGTTCTCTGTTCGAACTGTTCTCTGGAATCTTTGTATTTGTGAACAGCTCTTAAGATTGTAACTACTTCCTTCTTTGTCGGAAGTGGTACAGGTCCACTCACCTTAGATCCGTTTTTCTTTACAGTTTCGATGATTTTCTTAGCGGATGCATCTACTAACTGATGATCATACGCTTTCAAAGTGATTCTCATTACTTGACTTGCCATAAAAAAAGTCGCCTCCTTTTCGTACTTATAATCGAGTACGACAAGCGGTGACTGTACACTCTCCCGTGTGTGTCGTGAGAACCCACACGTTGTTACCACATCGCAGTGGCCGTTATAGTAGTTTCGTACAGTGACTTGTCGCCAGTTTCCTAACTTGACATTCGCTCCACGGAAAACCTGCTAATTCCTAGCAGCAACCTCACGCTTCAACGCTATCATGTCACAGCTCTCTTAGTATATCCGATTCCCATACATTTTGCAAGTACTTTTTTGTTTTTTTATTCATACAATTTATTTTGTACTTTCCACTCAAACATATTAAGTTTTTGCCAACAAATAGTATTATTTTCTCTTATTTTAGCATTATACTTTCTAATATTTTATTGATATTTCAAATTTTCCAGACTATACTATTACTATAAGCCAAAGCAATCAGGGGAGTCAGACATCATGGATGTGTTGCTTCCCTTTTTGCACAATATTATAATGAATGGAGTGTGTTACATATGAGTGAAAATGGAAATCAATCTCGTGAATGGAACTCTCGTTTTGGTTACATTATGGTTGCCGCAGGAGCTGCGATCGGCTCGGAAACATTTGGAAATTCGCATATCTCGCCTTGTAGAGAAAGTAACCAAAATCATTATGCCTGTACTCTTTCTCTTCCTTATTATATGTGTATCTGAGCAATGTTCGTAACCAGCAATGCAATCGATGGTTTAAAATACTATCTCCTGCCTGATTTTAGCAAATTCAATTTCACTGTATTTTCCCAGGCAGCAACCCAGGTTTTATTCTCTGTCGGAATCGGTAACATTATCGTTCCCCCAGATTCGGACTCTTAAGTAATATTAAACTTCCGTGGCTGGATGCTTCCGGAATATCACACCTTGGGATTTAAAGAATACGAAAAAGAACTCACCAATGACGGTAAGTTCGGCAGAGTAACTTTATACGACAAAATCCTTACCTGCATTGTTGTTCCGATATTTATGATAATCATCATTTTAAATGTATTCGGATTCATACGATGATTTAAAAAAGTCATCCGATAAGCTTGTAATTTGATATTTTTAGCTACTATTAATAAGCAAATAAAATTTTATAATTTTTGTATTTCATACATTGGAGAATAAAAGAATGGACATCAAAAGTTGGAAAATCATGTTAGCCGTTGATGATTACGGCAGCTTTACCCGCGTAGGCGCGGAACTTGGATACACACAATCCGGTATTACGCAAATGATGAAAAATCTGGAAAAGAAAGTCGGGTTCCCGCTCTACATCAAAGACCACCACGGTATTACACTTACAAATGAAGCAAAGTCACTTATTCCGGCAATCCGCACATTATTGAATGCCGATGAAGTAATTCATCAGGAAATTGCTGCATTAAATGGTGCGCAGAGAGGAACCATCCGCATCGGCACTTATCTAAGCTGTTCAATTCACTGGATTCCAAAGATCATCCGAGAATTCCAGCAGAAACATCCGGATATCATCATCCAGGTTATCGAAGGGGTTGAAGGAGAACTTGCCGACTGGATTCAGGAACGACGTGTAGATATCGGATTTATCAGTCTGCAGAAAAATCATAAATATCAGTTTCTTCCGGTCATGAACGACTTGATGTACGCAGTTGTTCCAGAAAACGATCCTCTTGCAAAAGAAGAAGAAATTCCAATCGAAGCATTTGAAGATGCACCTTTTATCATCACAGAATACACACCAGGAAGCGACGTACACCGTATTTTAAAAAAGCATAAAATCCATCCGGATATCCGCTATGTAACCAGAAATGAATTTTCTTCCCTTTCCATGGTCGAACACGAACTAGGATATTCTATCCTCCCGGGTCTTTTACTTCGCGGCCAGCAGGGAAAATTTGTAAAACCGTCCATTGAAGGCCAACAATTACAAGACAGTTAGGACTTGGCATATTCTTCTCTCAAAAATCTGTCACCTGCTTCAAAAGACTTTTCTGGAATATGCAAAGACTTTACTGTTAGATGATTAAGTCAATATTCATGCAGAGTAAATGGACATTCTTTCTCATTTATTCATTAAAATTGCACGAAACACCTCCCGCTTTATCACGTTTTTCTTGTTGCAATGCCAGTTTTTTCCATCCTTATTGACATCATCGAATTAACGTGATATATTAATAGTAACTTAAAGACAGACACAGACACCAATGGCGGTTCCTCATCGATGATATAATACAGGAACTGCTCTTTTAGAATCAGACAGTATAATCGTCTGTTTTTAAGGCACCATTATTATGGTTGTTATTGCAGTTATGCCTGAGCCGGTTGTTTCCCCCAAGAATAACCTTGCAAAGGTGAACTCCAATTGATATATACATCCTCCACAAGGAGGAGCATTCCCCAGCTTTGTATATAAAAACAAAACTGCAATGCAACGAGGAAAAACCTCTCAATGACATACCAATAAGAAAGAGCACGACATGTTCAGATGTCGTGCTTTTTCTTATTAATTCTCTCTATAAGACTATAGTTCGATTGACTTTTAACGTATTAGTTGATAAAATATTAATGTAAAGCAATGCGTGAATTTATAGAAATTCTTTACAAATCGGGGTGTATATGATTTCTTTCATAGTGCTAAAAAGGCATTTCCTTGCCTGGTACTTATTTATTCACATGTATAGCTTGTTAACAATTTAATATGAAAATCTGGAGGGATGAATTTATGTTATTAGCAATCCAAATTTTATTAGGTGTTTTGTTTGCTGGAACAGGTATTGGTCTTGTTGTCGATTTAGGCAAGAACCGAATGGATGAACTAAAAGGTTCTACCGGGAAACAATGGGCATCTGCTTTTACTGTTGGTATCATTGCTAACTTTCTTGACACTTTAGGATGTGGCTCTTACGCACCATCTACATTTATGTACAAACTTTTCAATCAGATTGATGACATCGATATTCCTGGTACACTGAATATCGTGATACATTCCCAGTTATTTTTGAGGCATTTATCTTCACAACTTCTGTAGAATGTGATCCTCTTTTCCTTTGGGTAATGTTCATTTGTGCAGCTGTTGGTTCATTTGGATTTGCATCTATCGTTACAAAATGGCCACGTAACAAAATCAGAATTGCTCTTGGATGTGCGATGCTTCCGTTGGCAGTAGTAATGTTATGCAAAATCTTGGTGTCGGACCTTTCGGTTTAGTTGGTACTGCAGTTGGATTAACAGGTTGGAAACTGATCGTAGCCGCAGCACTTAATGTTTTATGGGGCGCTCTTATGGATATTGGTTTGGACTTTATGCACCTTGTATGGCAACATGTCTTCTGCTTGGTGTTGATGCTCAGACATGTTTCCCTGTCTTCATGGGATCTTGCGCATGCTTAATGCCAGCTTGCTCTATCGAATTTATCAAGTCACATAGATACGATGTTGCACATACAATTGGTAATGCGATAGGTGGATGTATCGGTGTATTTATCGCATGGAAATTAGTTACAGGTCTTCCAATGTTCTGGCTCATTAATCTTATCTGTCTCGTGCTTGTATGGACTTCTTACACTTTACTTAGTGCAGCAAAGAAAGACAAAGCAAAAGGTATTGCTTAATATCTGTGAAACATATATATAAGCAAAATACTCATTTAAACAAAACAACACACGGATGCAGTCTTAACAGACTGCCATCTTTATATCATTGTATGTAAGAGATCCTGCTTCTGGCAGTTTCCCTGCATTACAATTTTATTATGGAGAATATCATATGTTTGTTAACGAATATGTAATGACACGTAAACGCTACGACAAATGGGCAGCTCCAAAGTTCTGGAGACTTCCTATCTTCTACGTATATTGTGTAATCTTTGCATCCGGAACTTTCGGCTGGATTTATTTTCATCATGTAGGAGCTTCACTCAGATGGCAGTCTGTTGGTGCCACACTTTCATTTATAGCCATCTACCGTGGAGTATTTTTCAAATGGATGCACGCTGATAAAACTTTCCGTGTAATGCGTACTCAATATTTCAACGATAAAGACTGGACCTGTAAAGTCATGATCCGCGAAAAGGACATTGCCCTTTACATTAACAATAAGATAAATAACCATGTAAACTGGGAAGATCTTACCAAATTCGAAGAGGCGAAAACTTATTACAAGCTCACTTCCAAGACAGATTGAAGGCGTTATGCTTGACAAAGAGTCTTTCACCAAAGGCGACTCCGAAAGTTTCAAACAATGGATGTTAGAACAACATCCCGAAATCGAATACGGACTATCGATCCTGCATTCGATAAATAAAAAAGAGAAGATTTCCATTCGCAAGAATGAGGTAATCTTCTCTTTTTCTTATTGTTTGTTCTATTTCCGACACTTTCTGTCGTAGATATCTTCCCGGTTCTATCGTCCTTCCTGTTCATCCTTATGACGCATCTTAAGCTTCAGAAGAGCTTTTGCCTTCAGACAGTCAACCCTCACCATGTTGTTCTCTCCGACAACATCTGTCTCTGTACCATCTGCGCTTTTATTAATATCCACAATTCCGTCCAGATAATCATTTTCTACAACAAATTTTGCAACAGTACCACTAAAATTAAGTCCCGTCACCGGAATTCCTCTGATTCCAAGCTGTTCACATGTATTTGTATAATCCACATCGCTGTTTCCCCATCCATCCGATGATATGATTACTCCATCTGCACGCATACATTCTGCCATTGCTGCCGCTCTGGTTCCTACCAGCATTTTATCTTTGTTATCATCCGGCGTTCCGACTATGATCAGTCCGAGAAGATCCAGATCTGTATCCTCTGCCACTACTTCCAACAGCGGATCTCTGAAATGATGTAATGATGTTTCTTTTGTCGATGGTCCAATTCCCATAACTTCTGCACCTCCTGTAGTTACTGCATCGAGCGGATCATGCCGTCTCTGTACTCATTCGGAGTAATCATAACCGGCATATTGCCCATATCGATAATCGAACGTCCGCCTTCAACCCCTGACGGTTCATCCGGGAACATCCATGTATCATACATAGCTCCCTGTCCAGCCACCTGACGGATAATTACAACCTTCTTCTTTCCAGGTCTTACTTTATCATGATATTCATGACGTTCTGTGCACTTATCACCTTTGAACTTTTTCAGTTTCTCTCTGTATGTCTGAATGAATTCATCACAGAGTTTGTGTGCAGTAAATGGCCCATGTCTCTCCTGCCCCATACCAGCAGCAAATGTTACATCAAACGAAATAATATAATCATCATCTCCCGGTGTACCTGCACGGTTTAAGCACAACTGTTCCTTCAGATTGCCTTCTGATGAACCAAATTCGTGACACTGCTTTCCGTTCACATCAACGCCCGTCAACATAACATATACACCCGTTATAGTGTGAGTTATTCCTTCTCCCAATTTACCAAGCACTTTTGTTGAGATTGGAATGATATCCATAATCGTGTTCGTCCATCTGTCATGGTCTCCCGGTTTAATAATCTGAATATCAATCTTCTCAATACAATCATCCTGTGCAACAAGCTGATCGATCATCTCTTTGCTGACCGTCATATGGCCATCCGTTGTGATATTATTGTACTCACCCCATTCCACATCTGTCATATGAAATGCTTTGATCACAAGGCGTCTTAAGTCTATCTCTTTCTCAGCCATCATGTCACCTCCTAAAAAAATTACGGACATATATCAATCAAAGTCCGCTTTTTGCGGTTTCCCCGTACACTTTGATAGCAAAAACAACGTATCCATTCATCCTTTTTATATTGTTTTCTTATTTTTCCTATGTCCTTTCCATATCTCTAGTATACAATATACTGTAAGAAATTCCAATATACTGTCTGATTCTTTTTTCAAAAAAGGGCAGATGCAAAATACATCTGCCCTTCTTAAGATCAAATAAAATTCATAAAATCGAATTAGATCTTAGCAACATACTCGAATGGCAACGGAACAATCTTTCCTGGAGTTTCGATTTCTCTAACTGCTCCAGAGTTGCCTTTACGATCTGTGTCTGCTGTTCTACATTGTGAGGACCACCCGCATTAGCACCCATAGGTACCAACGGAGCTACCGCACGAGGAGTACCAGTCTGACGAACAACTGGTGGAAGAGCTGCAATAATAATTGTAGGAATTCCAGCTTCTTCAATCGCTCTCTGCACCAATACTGCAGAGCGGTGGCAGGTACCTCAGCCAGCGGTGAGGATTACTGCGTCAACATCCTCATTTTTGAACATTTCAGCGATAGCAGGACCAGTTTCATGTTTGAATTTCTCCTGGTTTCCACCACCACCCATGAATCCAGCATGTACAGGAGCACAAGCTCTGATAAATCCTTCTGCAGCTAATTCATGAATTCTGTCAATTGGGAACATACAGTTGATGTCCTTGTTAACATCACTGTTATCATATCCACCGTGTGATACCATCAGATCACTAGATGGTGTAGTGTTTTCGATCTTTCTCCATGTCCAGTCACCAGCAAGGTTAAATCTCTCCTGGCTCTTCTTGTGAACACCTGCTGCTGTTGCAAGAGCGATAGACATATCTTTCAGCTCTTTTGTTACAGGAGCCCATACTGACGGTGGAGTAATAGGAACGAATATTTCAGACTGTAAGCCTTTAACAACCGTTAAACTCATTTTTAATCCTCCTTATTAGCATCCAAACGTGCTTGCATTTCTTGTTGTTTGCGACGTTCTTTTTCAATATTGCTGACGTATTTCTCATTTACTTCCGGTCCGAGCTGTTCCGGGAAACTCATGTTCCAGCCAACTTCCTGACCTACTTTCGGTTCTGTATCGCAGATGAACATTCTCTTCGGAGCTTTAAAGAACCCCAGACGTCCTTTTAAGTCAACGCTGATACTACAGTCGTCGACCGCTACGATGACACCTTCCATATAAATGATCTTATCGCCATAGTGTAAACGTTCATTATCCATTATGATAACACCTGATCTTAGTCGTATTTTTCTTTACGTTTCTGGCTCATTGGCAGAGACTGCTCGTTGTCTACGAGTTCAATCTTCTTACCGCAAGCTGCTTCGATCAGCTCAACGTTAGTAGCTTTAACGTTTGGATTCCACTTCTTCTCAGCGGCTTTTACTTCTTCACCAGCCATAGCTGCTTTCAGCATAGCAAGGGCACGGATACCCTCTTCCTGGCAAAGTGTATTACATCCAAGTACCTCATTCTCGATACCAGACTCTGATTTGTTATTGTCAACCATGTACTGCATGTACTTGTTACCAACAACAAGTGCACCCTGAACAGCGCAGAATGAAAGTCCTACTACAGGAATTCCTCTCATACCGATCTGCTCGATGTGGCTTGCGAAGTCGATGTGGTTATTTCCGAATCCTTCTGTTGTAACGAAAGCTCCGTCAACATCCATCATTTCTACTGTATGTCCTACACGACGAGATACATAGTACTTCTCTGCATTGATCTGAGGTGATCCTACGAATATAACTCCGCAAAGGTCAACTTCTTCATCATGTAAAGCTTCAAGTACAAGTGGCTCTCTCCAGTAATGTCTTGACATCTCTTTAGATGCAGGTCCGATACATGTTAATGCATGGATACATCCATCAAGTACCTCAAGTGGAGATACGCATACAGGTACGTTTCCTAAGTCTACGTTAGCTCTTGCGCCAAGGATACCAACTGGTTCTACAGGAAGGATGAAGTTATCATGCATAGCTCCCTGTCCCATGATCTCTTTTACGATTACGACTTTCTTCTTACCTGGACGACGGATTGATTTCAGTTCTTCGTCTTCAACGATGAAGCTGTCATCTAATTCTTTCATTACTTCACGGATTTCCTGAGTAATGATATCGAATGCTGTATGTGCAGCCATAGGTCCACGACGTTCCATGTTAGTCTTTTCCTGAACTACGATGTTACCTTTGATAAAGATTTCTCCCTTATCCGGGCATCCAGGACGTCCCCACATGATGTTCTCGTCAAGGTATCCTTCTGAAGAACCGAACTCACCGATCTGAACTCCGCCTTCATCTGTTCCTGTCAGCATCATAACAACGCCGTCAAGTACTCTTGTTGCGCCTTCACCAAGGATTGCATCGCCTTCTTTTGTAGCGATTGGCTGAACATCCATGATTGTCTCTGAGTATGTGTGGTATTGGTCAGGAGTGATGATTTCAAGATGGAAATCTTTAACCAGTTCCTGATTAGCAATTACTTCTGCTTCAATTCCTTCACGGATGTAAAGAGTTGTTCCTTCAATCTTTGTCTCTGGTCCTCTCTTAACCTCTGTGATCTTAATGTGTCTTCTTGTTAATGTTCCTACTACTTTTGTTTCTTCAACAGGTGCTTCTGCTGTTGCTGTAGCTGCTACTGCTGCAGGTACTTCTGCTACTGCTTCTCCTGTTGCTCCAAGAGCTCCAACCGGAATTTCAAGATTGATATCTTTTCCTTCTCCGATGTGGATCTTGAGTGTTCCTCCAGCTACTGTTGCTGCTGTTGCAACTGGTGCTGCTGGTGCAGCTTCCTCTGCCGGAGCTTCTTCCTCTGCCTCTTCTACTGGAGTTGTAGGTGCTTTTACACCATCCAGAACATCATTTGTTAACGGGCAAAGAGAATCACAAGTTTTTGTAAGTTTTGCACCCAGTACTTCTTCGATTGTAAGGCATCCGTCCAGGTTTAATAATCCTGAATCTACCAGATCATCAAAAATTGCTGGATCTTCGAGATTAGCCGGCTCAATTGTGATACCAGCTTCTGCTCTACAGCACAGTACTGCAGGATCATGAGCATGTGCTTTTGCTGTTTCAGCTGTGATTGACATATTGTTTCCCTCCTTGTTTTTGTTTCATACATTT
>ENA-OQHA01000497-OQHA01000497.1-human-gut-metagenome-genome-assembly--contig:-NODE-497-length-19469-cov-2.564575_pt1 | contig 19469 bp, 26 predicted proteins | sample MGYA00242558_ERZ504707 | MGnify/ENA primary metagenome ERZ504707 (study PRJEB26092, sample SAMD00036197) | human gut metagenome | host: Homo sapiens | study: EMG produced TPA metagenomics assembly of...
ATAAAACAAAAAACCCGTCCTTATCATCGCCCACCGGATGCGCACCGTAGCTGGTGCGGATCAGGTGGTGGTGCTGTCGGGCGGTATCGTGGCCGAACAGGGCAGCCCGGTAGAGCTGTACGCTCGGAAGGGACTGTACACCCACATGGTGGATCTGCAGTCGGCAAGCCAGAATTGGACGACCTGAGAATGATGGCGATTTTTATTTGGAAAAAGTATTGTATTCGGTTAAAAACTGTGGTATATCGCATTATACGAAACAGTGCTTTGAAAGAACGCTCCACCGTTCAATGATGTAGAATGAGAGGTGCTTGCCATGACCGCCGTGATCTACGCTCGCTATTCCAGCGACAACCAGCGCGAAGAATCTATTGAGGGCCAGATTCGTGAATGTACGGCATATGCCGAGAAGAACGGCATCACCAATATGCTGAATTCCATCCAGATGGGCATTCTGACCAGCTCTACCAAGGAACGGCTGGAAGCTCTGGAAGATCAGCGAAAAGAACTGCAAGCCCGCATTGCAGAGGAACGGCTGGCTAAGCCAAAGATGAAAGAGGGGTTCGTCCGCTTTTGGCTGCTTCGCTTCCGCAAGCTGGATATGCCCCAGCCAGAGCAGCGGCAGGCACTGGTGGATACCTTCATCAATGCCATCTATCTCTACGATGATAAGGTTCTCATTACCTTTAATTATAAGGAAGGTACGGAAACGGTCGCTTTCGGGGAAGCTGTGAAAGCGGAGAAAAGTTCGGATATGTGTGCGCAAGGCGCACCAACAAAAGAGCGTTGAATCGTTTGATTCGACGCTCTTTTTCGTTATGTAACCCCGAAAAATCGGGGTCTGCACGGTCAATGCACGGTTTTTGCACGGTCGGCTTTTTCGTGGGAATTCCTGCATAGGCTGTGATTGCTTTGAAATGCGTGGTAAATTTTGCATCAGGTCAGCAGAGCCAGACGGAGCTGCGCCTTTACTTTGGGGTCTGCATTCTTCAAAAGTTCCAGCAGAGCGGTCATAGAGATGGTTGGTTCGCCTGCGGCGGGTACAGCCTGCGGGCTGGATTTTCCTGTTTGGCATAGAACCCTTCTTCAAACTTTTTCCCAAGCTCCACACGAGAGGACTGCTGGATATGGGCGTAGGTGTTCACCAGCATATCCGCCGTAGCGTGACCTGTTGTACCCTGCACAGCCTTCACATCACCGTCGGAGATCATCAGCTGATAGGTGGCACTGGAATGCCGCAGACCGTGGAACACGATACGTGGGAACTCCGGGTGTGTGTCCTGCCATTTCAGAAACTTCTTGCGGATGAGTGCCGGCTCCACCGCCAGGCCGTTGGGCAGACGGAACAGCAATCCGTTGTCATGGTAGCGTGTCGGATCTTTCATCTCGTCTGCCGCTAACTGATTCAGCCACTTCTTCAATTCCTCTTTCAGTGCAGAGGTCATGAAGATGGTGCAGCAGGAGGATGCGGTTTTGGTGCTTTTCAGGATGAGGAAAGTGGTGCTGCGCTCCAGCTTGTCCGGGAATACCTTTTCATAGGCAGACCTCCAATTCCTTGTAGCCGGGTGTTTTTTCACCCGGCAATTTTTGCATTCCAACATTTTCGGGTTATCCGATCAAAAGTTTCAGCTGTTCTAGCTTTTCCTGTGCGCTTTCCTTGCGGAGCTGGCCCCGATGCAGGAAACAGGAACGCACATCTCCAACAGGCGGTCATAGATTCGGGCGTGAACGGTATCCTGCGGATGCCGGATCTCATCCAGTGTTAGATTGGTCGTGACGATCAGGGGCTTCCGGCTGCGGTAGCGACTGTCTACAATGTTGTAGACCTGTTCCAGTGCATACTCTGTGCCGCGCTCCATCCCGAAATCGTCAATGATGAGAAGCGGATAGCGGCACAGCCGGTCTACCACCTTGTTCTGCCCAGAGAAACTACTATTCAATTCGTTCACGACATGAGCAAAGTTTGTCATGCACACAGGTACTTTCTGCTCCATCAGAGCGTTCGCAATGCACCCGGCAAGGAAACTCTTGCCTGTGCCAAAACCGCCCCAGAGCAGTAGCCCGATGTTCTCTGCGTGAATGGTCTGCCACTGCTCTACATAGCGATGTGTGTGACGCATCTGCAGGCTACGACCATTGTCGTTTGCAAATGTCCACTCCAGCAGTGCCGGGTCAGAAAAACCTTCTGCTTTCAGCTGCCGCACAAGGTCGAGATGTTTCTGCTCCTTAACAGCTGCTTCCTGCTGTTCCCGTTCGGCTTTATGACAGGCGCATTCTACCGGGTGCTTGTTCTTTCCTATCAAGACAAGCCCCTTGGCAAAGAAGGCTTCTTTGGGTGTGTGGCACTTACCGCAGGAGAGCAAACCATCTGCTCCATAATAATCCATTGCGTTTTCGGGTATACTGGAAACGGATTGTTCCAAAATCTTTTCAATAAAAACGATTTGTTTCTCAAGAACTGTCTGTGCGAGTGCGTATAAGTACAGACCGCACAAATTTCTTCCGTGAAAAAATGCGCGTTTTACGGGCGGCTGGATCAGGAAAAACTATTGTTATTTTATGCGAAGAATGATATTATCATTATCATAAAAGGATGTTTCTCTTAAAAATATGCGTCGCCAGCCTTTGAACCTTTGAAAAAAGGCCGGACAGGCGGAAACGGTAAATGCAATGGAGATTTTACTCACGGGTTTTACGGCGTTTCTGACGCAGGAGTGGATCGAGACGGCATTCCCGAATGATCATGTGCTGACTACCTGCGCAAAAGGGAGGCACTGTCGGACACCCAGATCAAGACGGTGACGCTGGAAAGCAGGCAGCTGTTGGATCAGCTTGCAGAGACCTATCAGTTTGACCGCGTTGTCTATTTTTCTGAATATCTTCTGCCACACGGTGATCAGGAAGGTGAACTGGACCGCCTGCGCCGGTCCTGCAATCCTGCCGCGAGCGGGAAGTGGAGCTGCTGTACCTCTCAGGGCCGGAGGCAGCATTTGCGCCGTCCACCGGTAAAACGCTGCTGGCCAATGCGGCGGAGGAACTTTGCTTCCATTACGCCAGAACCAGCAAACTTCAGGTCAAGGTGTTCCGCCTGCCCTACCTGTATGCTGTCTCGGCCAGCGGCGCGGATCAGTTTGCGCGGCTATTCGAACAGATGCCTGCCGGTACGGTTCAAATGGATGAACAGGCTGCGCAGCCGCTGCTGGCGCTCTGTGCAGAAGAATTGGCCGATCTCGTTGCCCGGGTGTTCGATACATGGACACCGGAGCCGGAGCGATTTACGCTGCCGGATGTTTTGGGAACACACAGGGGCAGCTGGGCGAGGTGCTGCAAAAGCTGCAGCCCGGGCTGAAGGTGCTGTACGGAACCGATACGATCCAGACCTACCCCGCAGCAGATAATGCTGTCCGCCGCAGGTACGGCTGGTTCCAACGGTACAGCATCCTGGATGATCTTCCGGCGATCTATAATGCGTGGTGCGCCCGGAAGACAGAGAAAAAAAGCTTTATACGCAAAATGGTGGATAAGATCCGCCAGAGCCCACTCTTGCTGCGGCTGGTGGAGATCGCTGCCGCGTGGCTGGCCACGGAACTGCTGGTGCGTATTACAGGCACGGACGCGCAGTTCCGGATGGTCGATTTCCGGCTGATGTTCGTTGTGCTGATCGGCACGGTCTATGGCCTCAATGCAGGTGTGCTGTCTGCTGTGCTGGCATCTGTTTCTCTGACAGCGGGCTATCTGCGGCAGAGTACCACTCTGATGCTGCTGTTTTATGAGCCTGCCAACTGGTTGGCGTTCATTATATATTTTGTGGTGGGAGCGTCCTGCGGCTATGTGCAGCTGCGTAATACAGAGACTGCCCGTTTTGTGCAGGAAGAAAACGAGCTGCTGCATAAGCGGCTTGAATTTACCCGGAAACTGTATCAGGATACGCTGGAGGATAAACGGTCGTTCCGCCGCCAGATCCTGGGCCGCCGGGACAGTTTTGGCAAGATCTATGCTGTGACCCAGCAGCTGGATATGCTGCAGCCGCAGGAGATCTGCCGCAAGACGGTGCAGATAATGGAAGACGTGCTGGAAAACCACAGCCTTACCATCTACCGTATGGAAAAGAACCAGGGGTTTGCCCGACTTACCGCCGCCAGTGCTGGAACTGACGCCGGAGCCGGCATACTCGCTGGAGGTGGATCAGTGGCTGGACGTGATCCGTGCCATCGAACAGGAAGGGCTGTGGGTGAATCGCGGCTTCCTCCCCGGACGTCCGATGTATGCTGCAGGCGTGCGGCAGAACGGCAGCCTTGTGGTACTGATCGGGCTGTATACTGCCAGCGAAGAGCAGATGACCCTGTATTACCAGAATCTGTTCCGCATCCTCTGCGGACTGGTGGAAACAGCACTGGTGCGGGCCTTTGAGTACGAGAGCGTTGTGCGAGAAAACTGGTATCTGCCCGACACCTGCCTGCTGCGTCCGGCTGTGTTTGCGGAGCAGCTGGCTACAGCCTGCACCCTGCAGGAAGACAAAATGGCGCATCATCTGCTGCTGCAGGTGACGGGAACGTTCAAAAACCGGGCCGAATTCAACGACCGGGTGAGGCGCTCCATCCGCAGTACCGATGCAGCAGCGTTGGAACAAACAACGCCGTTTACCTGCTGATGAATCAGACCGATGAAGAAAATCTGCCGCTGCTGATCCGGCGCTTGGATGAAAGAGGGCTTCATGTCACTGCAGTGCCGCTGGATGAGCAGCTGCGGCTGATCAGCGCTGCAAAACAGGAGGCATCGCATGCGTAACGGGTTCTGGCTTGGTCTTGTGCTGCTGGCAGTACATCTGGCCGTATGCGGGGGGATCTGGCTGCTGGCCTGGGCCAAGGTACTGGAGGTGGAGGGATATTTTGCTCCTGTGATGCTTTTTGTGCCGCTGTGGGGACCGCTGTGTGTGCTGCTGCTCCACACTTCCAACCGCCTTACAGGCGGGTGCCTGCGGGAACAGACACTTGAAAAGCTGCATATCAACGAAGAAATACACAAAAGTATCCTTGTGGCGGATGACGAAGGCGAGGATATGGTCGTTCCACTGGAGGAAGCGCTGCTGGTTGACAGTCCCGCGCAGAAACGCAAGCTCATCCTCTCGGTGCTGACGGATGACCCCGCAGGCTATTATGACCTGCTTCAGCAGGCCCGTATGGACAACGACAGCGAAGTGGTACACTATGCTTCCACGGCGCTGTCGCAGATCACCAAGGAAGCGGACCTGAAATTGCAGAAGCTGGAGCAGCGCTATGCCGCTGCCCCGGACGATGCCGCAGTGCTGGAAGAATACTGCAATTATCTGGAAAGCTATCTGAAAGACGGTTTCGTACAGGGCAGAGCCGCAGAGATCCAGCGCCATCAGCTGGAGCAGCTGCTGAAAAAGCGGCTGGAAAACCTTGGCGGACGCCGCAGCTGTACGCTGGAATGCAGGCTGGCAGATGTGCAGCTCAGTCTTGCTGAGTATGACCGCGCAGAGAAAACGCTGGAAGAGCTTACGGCGCGCTGGCCCCAGCGCGAGGCGCCGTGGGTGCTCTGCCTGCGGCTGGCAGCAGCGCGGCGAGATGGGGAGGCTATCCGAAAAACACGTGGGTCAAATCGAGGAAAAGGAGGTCTACCTCAGTGCAAAGGGCCGCGAGATCGTGCGGTTCTGGCAGGGGAAACAGCAATGATAAAGGAGATCCTTTCCCAGCTGCGGGCGTTCCGCTGGCAAAAGCTGCTGATCATCTGGGCCGTGTTCGTGGCGATGGCCGCTATCCTGTTTGCGGAGCGCAGCGGCATTCAATACGAAGCAGCGAAATTCAAGCTCAATTATCTCCCCCGGACAGAGGTCGAGCTGCACAGACCGCCATGTTCGGCCAGCCCGTCACCTGCCTGCTGCTCTACGATTCCGGTCAGGATAGTACAGACCTTGCAAAAAAGCAGTTCGATCGGATCTTGCTGGATATGAAAGTGAGTACGCAGGCTGTGGATGTACACATGACCGCTCTTGAAGGTATCCCGGAGTTTGACCGGTATAAAACCGTTGTGGTCCTCATGAGCGATCTGGATGCGTTAGGCAGCCGCCTGATCGACCTGATGAACTGGGTAAAGGACGGCGGCAGCGTCCTGTTTGCCATGACGCCCCAGAAAACAACATATTTTGACGCTGTCTCGCCCAACCTCGGGGTATTGTCCTCTTCCTGGGAGTATAAGACCGCAGAAAGCATCGTTCCCGCGGAGGAGTTTATGCTGGGCGGCGGGGAGCGGTATGAGTTCAGCGACCCGTTCCAGTCGTCCCTCAGCGTCAGCCTCAGGGAGGAAGCCACAGTCTATGCCCGCACGGGGGACGAAGGCGTTCCGCTGGTGTGGGGTACAAAGTCTGGTGCCGGCAGGGTGGTGGTGGACAACATCGGCATCTACGATAAAATCATGCGCGGCATCTATGCAGCGTCCTTCAGCCTTCTGTGCGATGCCGCTGCTACCCGGTGATCAACAGCTCGGTGTTCTATCTGGACGATTTTCCATCTCCGGTACCGGCGGCGATGGTACTTATATCCGCAGGGACTACGGGATGAGTATTGCGGATTTCTATTCCAAGGTCTGGTGGCCGGATCTTATGAAGCTTGCACAGCAATACTCCATCCGTTTTACCGGTGTCATGATCGAAAACTATGAGGACGATACCCAGAGTACGCCGGTCCGTCAGCCGGACACCCAGCAGTTCCGATATTATGGCAGTCTGCTGCTGCAGCAGGGAGGGGAAGTGGGCTTCCACGGTTACAACCATCAGCCGCTGGTACTGCCCGATACGGATTACAAGGATCTTTACAGCTACCGTCAGTGGCCCAGCGAGGATGCCATTGTGGCAGCGATGAACGAACTGATCGATTTTCAAAAGACCGTGCTGCCCAACACAGAGGGTAGTGTCTATGTGCCGCCCTCCAACATCCTTTCCGCTGCAGGGCGGAAGGTGCTGGGCAGCAAAGTGTCCCAGATCCGCACCATTGCCAGCACTTACTTTGAGGATGGCACATCCCTGCCCTATGTGCAGGAATTCGGTGTGGCCAGCGACGGTATCGTGGAGCAGCCCCGCATCGTATCCGGCGGTATGGTGGGAGATACCTATATGCGGCTGGCCGCGATGAGCGAGTTGAATATGCATTACGTCAGCACCCACTTTATGCACCCGGACGATCTGCTGGATGTAGACCGCGGTGCTGCGGAAGGCTGGGAAACCTATAAGGGCGGTCTGAAAGATTATCTCAAGTGGCTCAGTGCCGCTGCACCGGATCTGCGCAGGCAGACCGGCACCGAGTGCTCTGCTGCCATCCAGCGGTATGCACAGCTGACGGTCACGCTGGACAGCACCGACACTGCGTGGACACTTCACCTTGGAAATTTTGCCGATGAAGCATGGCTTTTCTTCCGCGCCAATGAGGGGACTCCCAGCAAAGTGACGGGCGGCGAATTGACCCGCCTGACCGGAGATCTTTATCTGCTCAAGGCCAATGCCGACACAGTCCGCATTGAAAAGAAGGGAGCATGACCATGCGCATCTGTCTGGTGCTGGAGGGGTCATACCCCTATGTCCACGGCGGCGTATCCACATGGATGCACGCTTATATTCAGGCTATGCCTCAGCAGGAGTTCTCCCTCTGGGTCATCGGTGCCAAAGCGCAGGACCGGGGAAAGTTTGTGTATGAGCTGCCGCCCAACGTGAAAGAGGTGGAGGAGATTTTTCTGGATGATGCCCTCCGTCTCCACGGTGAGCGGCAACCGGTCCTGTTTACCGCAGACGAGCGCACCGCCCTGCGGGAACTGGTACGGCTGGGCAGACCGGATTGGGATGTGCTGTACCGTCTGTTTCAGGAAAAAGGCGTCCACCCGCTCTCTTTTTTGCAGAGCCGGGACTTCATGGAGCTGTTCACGGACATCTGCATGAGAGAGTATCCCTATGTGGCCTATGCGGATGCGTTCCATACCATGCGCTCGATGCTGCTGCCGGTACTCTATCTGCTTACGGGCCGGGTGCCGAAAGCGGATGTCTACCATGCGATCTCTACCGGCGGGCGTTCCGGGTCAGCAGCCTGTTCTATAATGCCCGCCGGACGCAGATCGAGATGGGGTGCGATGCTGAAAAGTGCATCGTTATTCCAAACGGCGTCCAGTACGAGCGGTTCTGCAATATCCCGCTCAAACAGGAGGATGGCTGGGTGGATATTGGCGCAGTGGTGCGTCTGGCTCCTATCAAGGACGTCAAGACCATGATCTACGCGTTCTTTGAACTGGCCTCCCGGGTACCCAACGTCCGGCTGCACATCATGGGCGGCGTGGATGATGAGGATTACGCTAAAGAGTGCTATGCACTGGTGGAGGAATTACAGCTCAAAAATCTGATCTTCACCGGCCGTGTAGACGTGGTGCAGTATATGCAGAAGCTGGACTTCACCATCCTCACCAGCATTTCGGAAGGACAGCCGCTCTCTGTGCTGGAATCCATGGCAGCCCGCCGTCCCTGTGTGACCACCGAGGTGGGGTGCTGCCGGGAACTGCTGGAAGGCGCCCCGGGGGATACGTTCGGCATTGCAGGCTACTGTGTACCCCCTATGTACGTCAGGGGCTGGCCGATGCGATGGAGAAGATGTGTGCCAGCCGTACCCGGCGCGAAGAGATGGGGCGCATTGGCCAAAGACGGGTGGATGCTTACTTTCACCACGAGCAGATGCTGGCGAACTACCGCAAAATGTACGACGAAACAGCTAAGGAATATCACTTGGAGTAACCATGGCAGGAATTGGATTTGAATTGAAAAAGCTGTTCCGCCGCAAAGGGCTGTTTGCCTCCCTGCGGGCCTACGGCTATGCGGGCATCATCTGCACCGGCCCCATGCTGCTGGGCGTTCTGCTTCAGCTCGGTATTTTGCTGCTCTGCAGCTGGGCGGGCGCCCCGCGGGATCAGCAGGATCTGCTGGTCTGCATGATCACCTATACGCTGCTGTTTTCCCTTACGGTCACCAGCTTCTTTTCCATGCCGGTAACACGGTATCTGGCAGATATGCTGTATGAGGAACAGGAGCAGACCATCCTGCCTTCGTTCTGGGGCTCCAGCAGCATGATGCTTGTACTGGGCTGCACGCTGTATGGGCTGTTTCTGCTTGTTTCAGGAGCAACTCTTTTGCAGGGTCTGCTCTGCCTGTGGCTTTTTGCAGAGATGATCGTAAACTGGAACGCCATGAGTTATCTGACCGCCATCAAGGACTACCGGGGCATCCTCTGTTCGTTTCTGGCAGCTATTGTGCTGGCGTTCGGGCTGGGGTTCGTACTGGTGGTGCTGCTGGGCTGTCCGGTGCTGGAAGGAATGCTCTTTGCTGTGACCATGGGTTACGGCCTGATGATGGTCTGGGATGTAGTGCTGCTCTACCGCTACTTCCCGCAGAGTGAGGAGAGCCCTTGGGCGTTTCTGCGCTGGGTGGATGCGTTCCTTCCGCTGGCCTTTACGGGGCTGTGCACCAACATCGGGCTGTTTGCCCACCTTGTCATCTGCTGGGCAGGCCCGTCGGGCGTACAGGTCAAAGGCCTGTTTTATGGGGCTCCGTACTATGATGTGCCTGCCCTTATTGCGTTTTTGACCATTCTCGTCACGAGCGTAAATTTTGTGGTGTCAGTGGAGGTCAATTTCTACCCCAAATACCGGAATTACTACAGCCTGTTCAACGATGGCGGCGTTGTGGGCGATATCGTCACAGCAGAGGAAGAGATGCTGGCTGTGCTGAATCGGGAACTCCGGTTCACTGCCCTCAAACAGCTGTTCGTCACAGCGGCGGTACTTTCGCTGGAGAACACTCTGCTGGCTTTGCTGCCTCTTGGTTCAACGACCTGATGCACGGCTACTTCCGCACCCTGTGTGTGGGGTACGGCCTTTACGCCGTGGGCAACACCATCCTGATGATCCTGCTTTACTTCACGGATTACGGAGCGCTGTCGCAGCTGCCGCTGTGTTTGCTGTTTCTGCCAGCGGGCTTACGGCGCTTTCCATGGCGCTTGACCCTGCATTTTACGGATTTGGCTTCCTGATCGGGGCGGCATTGTTTTATCTGGTAACGCTGTTCCGGTTGGATGCCTTTACGGCCAACCTGCCCTATCGGGTGTTGGGGCAGCAGCTATTGTGGCAGAAACAAAGCTGGGCGCTTCACCCGGCTGGGGCTGTTCCTGGAACATAAAAAGCGAAAGCCGACGAAGAGTGCAAAACATAGTGCTTCTTGAGGGGAGAGAAAAGATGGAAGATAAGAAACTGATCCCGCGCCGCAGGGTGCTGGGGCTGGGCGTGGCGCTTGCCGGTCTGTGTGCAGGCTGTGCCGTGCTGCCAGCCGGGAGTACAGAGAGCGCTGTCGGCTCACAGGCGGCGTCTGAGGACAAAGCGGTCGATAAGGTGGAAAAGGCCCCCGCATCTGAAATCAACAGTGTCCACCTGCGCGACAATGCAGAGCTGTACAACGTCTACGATGACAGCGGCGTGGTGACGATGTACCTGACCGTGAGCCGGGGCAACGACAGCGAAAATACAAACCACAGCTGGGCAGAGATCAACCATTATTCGGTCTACGATTATGAGGCCATGGGGGTGCCACGCTATCAGGTCGCCGCTCTGCTTCAGGTCGGTGATGAGAACGGCCCAGTCGTGGGAGAGCTTGGATATGATACCCTGACCCCAAACGCCACCGTTCAGATACGTGGTCAGACCTCCAGTGAGAATGCTCAGAAAAACTACAAAATAAAGCTCAAGAAAAACAAGGGCAGCTGGCGCGGTCAGCGCACCATCGCCTCAATAAGCACATGGGTGAGGGTCTGCGCTTCCGCAATAAGATGGCCTATGACCTTATTAAGGGGATCGACCAGATGATGGGCCTTCAAACCCAATTCGTGCATTTGTACGTCAAAGACCTGACCGACAGCGACAATGGTGTATTTGAAGATTACGGGCTGTATACTCAGGTCGAACAGCTGAATAAGACCGCTCTCAAGACGCATGGAGCAGATCCAAACGGACAACTGTATAAAATCAATTCCTTTGAATTTTTGCGCTATGAAGATATTATCCGCCTCTCAACGGACCCTGCATATGACCAAACTGCATTTGAGGCGCGGCTGGAAATAAAGGGAGACAGTGACCACTCCAAATTGATCGAAATGCTGGAAGTTCTCAACGATGAAACGTCGTCCATGGAGGATGAGCTCTTTGCAACGTACTTTGACAAGGAAAATATCGCCTATTGGATGGCATTTCAGCTGCTGACCGGCAACACAGACACTCAAAATCGAAATGTCTACTTGTACAGCCCACAAAACTCCAGCAAATGGTATCTCTGGGACTGGGACAATGACGGTATGCTCCGCCGCCGGGAACGTGAGATCATCAAGTTCTCGGACTCTGAAAGCTGGGAACGCGGCGTGAGCAACTACTGGGGCAATGTGCTGTTCCGGCGCTGTCTGCAAACACAAAGTTACCGTGATATGCTGGATGCTGCCATGAAGGAGCTTTATGCTTACATGAATGAGGAACGCATTCAGTCCATGCTGGAACATTACCGAGGTGTGACGGAAACGTATGTCTGGCAGATGCCGGACCGGATGTATGTCCCTATCACGCATGCCGAATACGAAGATGTTCTGAAGAGCATCTGGCCGGAGATCGAAGAAAACTATAATTACTACTGGGAGAGCTACCGTAGGCCCATGCCATTTTACATTGGCATACCGCAGGCAGCAAACGGTCAGTTGCATCTGAATTGGGATCCTTCCTATAATTTTAAGGTCGAGGAGATCTGTTATACGGTCGAACTTGCAAAAGATTATCTGTTTAACACAGTATTCTTCCGGCAGGAGAATCTGATCCTGCCAGAGCTTACAATGGATACGCTCCCGGCCGGGCAGTATTTTTTGCGCATAAGAGCGACCAATGCCTCTGGTTATACGCAGGATGCCTTTGACTACTATGTTACCGAGGCCGGCAAGCATTATGGCATGATCTGTTTTTACGTCCAGCCGGACGGCAGCATCGTGGAGGATACCTATGAAGAGTAGACCGGGGCAGCACACCGGGCCAAGCCTGTTTGAGCGGGGCAGGAGCCTGCTGGCCCCGCCGCCCTCCCGCACCGGAGAAAAATACCGCCACGAGCTGAAATATCTTATTTCCTATGCGGATAAGGCAGAGCTGGCTGTGCGGCTGGCTCCGGTGCTTCATCTGGACCCTCACGCGCAGCAGGGAGGGTACTTCATCCGCAGCCTGTATTTTGACGATTATTGGAATACTGCTTACGAGGAAAAAGATGCCGGTGTGCTGCTGCGCAAGAAATACCGCATCCGCATTTATAACTGCAGCGACCGCAGCATCAAGCTGGAGCGAAAGAAAAATTTGGCAGTTATATCTATAAAGAAGCTGCGCCTTTGACCCATGCAGAGTTTGATGCGATTCTCGCCGGAGACTATGACTTTCTGCTGCACAGTCCCCGCCGTTTGTGTCAGGAGTTCTACACCGAGTGTGTGTGCAATGTGCTCCGTCCCCGGGTCATCGTGGATTACGACCGCGAACCGTGGATCATGGATGCCGGCACGGTGCGCGTTACATTTGACCAGAATGTCCGGGCAGCTGTGGGCAGCTGGGACATTTTGACTCCACGCTTCCCACCCTGCCGGTGCTGGAGCCGGGCAAACTGGTAATGGAAGTCAAATTTACAGAGTATCTGCCGCAGGTCGTGCGGGATATCCTCCCGCCCCGTGCGCAGGAGCTGACTGCAGTTTCCAAGTATGTGCTGTGCTGCGATAAGACCGCCTATCGGCACGGGTTTGAATACTGGAACGAAACCTGAGGGGAAAGGATCTGCAAAGAACCATGAGCACAAAAGACTTTATCAAAAAATCTGTCCTGAACGCCTTTACCCAGTATGATGCGCCGAAGCTTGCCGTGGCGCTGCTGGCGGCGTTGGCGCTGGGCATCCTTATTTATCTGGTCTACCGCAAATTCTATACGGGCGTGGTCTACTCCCGCAGTTTTGCAGTTACGCTGGTGGGTATGTGTGTGCTCACCTGCATGGTCACGCTGGCCATCAGTACCAACGTGGTCATCTCCCTTGGTATGGTGGGTGCATTGTCCATCGTCCGCTTCCGCACCGCAGTCAAGGACCCGCTGGATCTGCTGTATCTGTTCTGGTCTATCACTACGGGCATCACGGCGGGTGCCGGAATGTATGCACTGGGGCTGGTCACGGCAGCTGTCATGATCGTTATGATTTACCTGTTCTCCCACTGGCAGGCCAAAGGCCGGGTGTACATTGCGGTGATCCACTATGTGGGGACCGAGGCCGGAGACGACATCGTCCGGGCGCTGGGGCGCATCAAGTATGCGGTCAAATCCAAGACCATGCGGGGCGAAAACACCGAGATGGCGGTAGAGGTATTCTGCAAAGATCCCAATATGGAATTTGCAGACCGTATCCGCGCAGTAAAGGGGGTGCAGGATGTCACCCTCATCCAGTATAACGGGGAGTATCATGGGTAAAATTTCAAGGATCCTGGCGGCAGGGCTCTGTCTGCTGTGGATGGGAGCTGCAATGACCACATCGACCACAAAGACAAGGACCTATGCTGCGGACGACAGCGCATTTCCCAATGCCCAGATCGGTTATGCCCCGATGATCGATACCGCAGAGGCAGGCGATGCAGCGCTCCGCTATCTGGAACTTACATGGCGGGAGGCAGAGCCGGAAGAGGGCGTGTATGCGTGGGAGGCAATCAGCGAAAAATACGACTTTGCCTCACTGCGGGAGCAGGGAATCCATCTGGTGCTCCGCTTTGTCTGCGATGTGCCGGGACAAGAGACGCATCTGGATATCCCGGACTGGCTTTATGCGCAGACGAAGGATGGCAGTTGGTACGATACAGATTATGGGAAAGGCTACTCTCCAAACTATGCTAATGTGGTGTTCCGGGCTGCGCATCACCGTGTGCTTTATGCGCTGGCAGAGTTTCTGGGCACGGATGGTTTTGCTTCCTATGTGGAACTGGGCAGCCTTGGTCACTGGGGCGAGTGGCACATCAAAAGTGAAGATGGCTTGGTATCCATGCCGGACGAGACGATCCGGGACGAATATGCCGCAGATTATCTTGCGGCCTTTCCTACGGCAAAGCTGCTGATGCGCAGGTCGTTCCGCTTCGCGGCAGAACAGGGCCTCGGCCTTTATAATGATATGACCGGCGAGGAAAAAGACACCATGGAGTGGCTGGGATGGATCGCAGAGGGTGCTGGTACGGCAGCGACCCCAATGCCCTGACGCCTATGCCGGATTTCTGGCAGGATGCTCCAGTGGGCGGCGAGTTCACCAGCAGCCTTTCCATGCAGGATATGCTGGGGAAGGAGCTTCCCCGTACGCTGCACCTGTTGGAGGCATCGCACATGAGTTTTCTCGGCCCCAAAACGGCATCGATAAAGTATGCGAAAGGATATAATGCCGTGCTGAAGCAGCTGGGCTATCGGCTCCGGGTAACAGAGTTGAAGCTGACTCCCTGTGCAGACGGCGTTTACGCAGAGCTGACTGTGGCAAACAAGGGCGCAGCACCATTCTACTGGGAGTGGCCCGTGAATCTTTATGTGGAGGATGCAGCAGGCAGCACTTTGTACACGGCGCGTCTGCCGCTGTCCCTGCCAGAGCTGATGCCGGGGAAGAGCCAAAAGTATCGGTCACACTGGAAGGGGCAAATGCACAAGAACTGCTTTGCAGAGGGTGGAAGCGCTTATTCCGCAGCCCAAAACATCTGACGATTGGAATCGTGGATCCAATGACGAGCAGTGATGCAGTGCGGTTTGCCATGAAGGCGGCACGGAAAAACGGAAGAACTGTTTTGCTGTAGGCTGCCGTGCAAAAAGTAGAATTTTATAGGATTTGATTTTGATGTGCGGTCATTCAAACCAATGCCTCAAGTCGGTGGGGAATAGGGCGATTTTATTTGTCGGAGAGTAAATGCACGGTTTCTGCACACTTTCTGCACACCGTTTGCACATTTGCCCGAATCGGGGGCTTTTCTGCGCATGGCTTGCACAGCCTGCTTTCCTTTGCATAAAAAGAAGAACTTTAAGCGAACAAGGCTCTCGTCAACTCTCTGCGTTCCTCTGCATCCATCAGCCGGATGTCTTCAAGGATCTCCTTACCGGAGATTTTTGTTGCCGCCGGCTTTTCGTTTTGCCGGGGCTGCGGTGCTGCCGGGGTCAGGTCTTGGGAATAGAAATTTGCCTCGATCTTCTCTGCCAGTTCCAGACGGGGCTTGTCGAAACTCTACTTGTTCACCCGGATGCTGGTGCCGATGCGCAATACCCGGAAATCCTTCGTGTTGTTGCACAGACGGAAACTTTAGCAAAAAGAGAGAGGGCTGGACGGTGCCAGCCCTCTTGACAAAGAAAATTATGGGTTGGCAGCCTTGGTTTTCTTGAGCGCAATGATATATAAATTGGCTGTCCATATCCCTGCCAAGAATCAAATTGTTGATGTATATTTGATGTGTGGTATAAACTGGTAGTGTCGGGTGTGTCATTCGCAGGTGAAACCGGCTCGTTTTCACCCCATTGTATAAAAATCAGGTGCGGTTTTTAGGGGCTGATTTTGGCTCTGCACAATTTGCACACTGGAACGGCTGGATAACGGATGCAAGAGGGGATAGCGGGTGCAGATGGCGACCCGCCTGCAGCTCTTGCAGGTGAAAGTCTCATTGCAGACGATCGTCAAGATCGGGATCTTATTTCTGACTGTGTCCCAAAAGCCGCTGCACGAAGGGCCGGAGCGAGTTGATGAACTCTTCATCCGAAAGCTCTGTCTGATGTTCCAGTTTCCAGACACAGAGATGATGGAAAAATTTTCAAAAAAGTTGCAGATTGTGCAGGAAAAATTTCTTGTAGTCCGTTCTGTTAGATGGTATCATTATAAAGGTTCGCGCCGCTAACCCGGGGCAGTATCTCGCAGACAGGTCATTTTTGGCGGATGCTGTGGGGGAAAGCGCAGAATGAATGAAAACAGGCAGAAAGAACTTTTCTTTTTCATGAAACACAGGAGGTCAGGCTTTTCATGCTAGGTTTCAACAAGAAGACACAGGACGCCTCTCCGCAGGAGAATACCGGCGGAGAAAATAAGGTGTTCCACTTTATCAAGACCCACAAAAAGCGCTGCATCGCGGTGGTCGCAGCCGCAGCGGTGCTGGTGGCGGTCATCGTGCCGCGCAAGAGCCGCAGTGCGTCGGCAGACCTTGCCTACACGCAGGAGAAGCTGGGACGCCGCGACATCGTGAACGTCTACGACGGCAGCGGCACCATCAACGCCGCCGATTCCTACACCGTCAAGTCCCTCGTCACTGGCACGGTGCTCACCGCCGACTTCGAGCTGGGCGACACCATCCAGAAGGGCGATGTCCTCTATGTCATCGACAGCTCGGATGTGGAGGGCGACCTCGAGAGCGCACAGCTTTCGGTGTCTCAGGCCCAGCGCAGCTACGATGATGCAGCCGACGCCCCGGAACGTCCGCACGAAGATCGGCGGCGAAGTCAGCTCCTTTGCTGTGGCCGCAGGCGATGCAGTGCAGGCCGGGCAGACCGTCGCCACCGTCCGCGATACCTCGTGATGCTGCTGGCTGTGGATTCCCGCCGCCCGAGGCCAGTGCTTCGCTGTCGGTCAGGCCGCGCAGGTCATGCCGGACACCACCTTTGAGGTGCTGAACGGCACCATCCGCTCGGTGTCGGGCGCAGACCCTCCGGTGATGCCAGCCTCATGACCTGCACCGTCACCATCGCTGTTCCTAACGCAGGCAGCCTGACCACCGCGCAGGCCGCAGTGGCGCAGGTGAACGGTGTCAGCTCCCTCAACTCGGCCCACTTTGCGTACCAGCGCGAGGAGACCGTCGTGGCCGCTGCTTCCGGCACCGTGTCCGAGCTTTGCGTCAGGGAGGCAGCACCGTCCGTCAGGACGATGTGCTCCTCCGCATCACCGGAAAGGATCTGGACAAGCAGGCTCAGAACGCCGCCGACAATCTCCGCTCCGCCGAGCTGCGGATGTCTTCCGCAGAGCGGAACATCAGCCACTACACCATTGATGCGCCCATCAGCGGCACCATCGTGGACAAAAAGGTCAAGGCCGGCGACAAGCTCAGCGCCAACGACACCGCCATGCAGAACCTCTGCACCATCTACGATATGAGCTATCTGGAAATGAAGCTCAACGTGGACGAGCTGAAGATCCGCTCCCTTGAGGTTGGCCAGGAGGTGGAGATCACCGCCGACGCGTCCCGGGTGAGACTTATAAGGCGTCATCAGCAGCATCCTCGTGGCAGGCACTACCGCCAACGGCTCCACCAGCTACCCTGTCACCGTCCGGATCGACGATATGGCGAGCTGCTGCCCGGAATGAACGCCACTGCGAAGATCACTACCGCCAGCGTCAAGAATGTTCTGGCCCTGCCCAACGCCGCCCTCGTCCGGGGCAGCTATGTGCTGGTGACCAGGGATTCGCCCAGCGCTGCCAATGCTGAGACTTCCATGACCGCTCCCGACGGCTACGTCTACGTCAAGGTGGCTACCGGCATCAGCGATGACGATTACATCGAAGTGAAGAGCGGCCTGCAGGAGGGCGATACCATCGCTTACGACAACTCCAGCGTCAGCGCGACCGACTTCTACAGCACCATGATGGTGTCTGCCGAAGGAGGCGACGAATGAGCGCCCTGATCGAGTTTGACGAGGTCTGCAAGTACTATCAGATGGGTGACACCCTCGTCAAAGCGGCAGACCACATCTCCATGAAGATAGAGCGGGGCGAGTTCGTGGCCATCGTGGGCCAGTCCGGCTCCGGCAAATCCACCTGCATGAACATCATCGGCTGTCTGGATGTGCCCACCCATGGCCGGTATCTGCTGGACGGCAGCGACGTCGGCAAGATGAACCGCCGTGAGCTGGCGGCCATCCGGAACGAGAAGCTGGGCTTCATCTTCCAGCAGTACAACCTGCTGCCCAAGCTGACCCTGCTGGAAAATGTGGAAGTCCCCCTCATCTACGCGGGCGTAGGCGGCAGCGAGCGCCGCAGCCGCGCCATTGCAGCGCTGGAACAGGTGGGTCTGGGCAGCAAGCTCCGGAACAAGCCCAACCAGCTCTCCGGCGGCCAGCAGCAGCGTGTGTCCATCGCCCGCGCCCTTGTCCGCAACCCGCCCATCATTCTGGCCGACGAGCCGACGGGTGCGCTGGACTCCCACACCGGCCGGGAGGTGCTGGGGATGCTTCAGGAATTGCACAAACAGGGCCACACCGTGGTCCTCATCACCCACGACAACTCCATTGCCGTGCAGGCTGAGCGCATCATCCGTCTGGAGGACGGTGTCGTCGTCTACGACGGCGACGCCCACGCACCCGAGGCGGTCGTTCAGCCGAATCTCATGATGTCGGCCCCGAAAGCCGGAGAGGAGGGAGCGAACGCATGATAAAGGAGACCTTCAAGCAGGCCATCCAGAACGTGTGGAGCAACAAAGTCCGCACCTTCCTCACCATGCTGGGCATCATCATCGGCGTTATGGCCGTCATCGTCATCGTCGGCCTCGGCAATGGCATGACCAACATGATGCAGGACTTCTACTCCGACATGGGCAGCGATATTCTGGCCGTCAACGTCATGACCGCCAGCACCCGCACGGTGGAGGTCAGCGATGTGTATAACATCATCAACCAGAAGCCGGAGTATTATCGGGGCCTTTCGCCCATCGCCAGCGCCGGTGGCGACACGCTGCGGGTGGCGGGTGAGAAGTACCGCCGCACCAGCATCAGCGGCGTCAACGAAGATTACACGACCATCAACAACTACAAGGTGGCCAAGGGACGGGGCATCCAGTACACTGATTTGATAGACAACAAGAATATCTGTGTCATCGGCGACTATGTGGACCGCAAGATCTTCGGCGGCAACGGCCTCGGCAGCACCCTCAAGGTAGGCGCCAGTGAGTACCGCATCGTGGGCGTGCTGGAAGGCCGCTCCAAACCCGCCTCTCAGTACGAGGGCGGCAACGACGACGTTGTTCTCATTCCCTATACCACCCTGATGAGCGTCAACAACACCAGCAGTGTCAGCGAGTATTACGTCGTGCTGCAGGATGCAGACCACTCGGATGCAGCGCAGGAGTATCTGCAAAAAAGCATCAAGAAGCTGGTCAGCAAGGACGACTATGTCTACGTCATGAGCCTGAGCGCAGCCATGAAGCAGATGTCCTCCATGATCAACGTCATGGTGGGCGTCCTGACGGCCATTGCAGGCATCTCGCTGCTGGTCGGCGGCATCGGCATCATGAACATCATGCTGGTGTCTGTCACCGAGCGCACCCGTGAGATCGGTATCCGCAAGGCACTGGGCGCACAGGAGAGCACCATCTGACCCAGTTCGTCGTGGAGGC
>ENA-OQHA01000498-OQHA01000498.1-human-gut-metagenome-genome-assembly--contig:-NODE-498-length-19418-cov-3.272562_pt1 | contig 19418 bp, 24 predicted proteins | sample MGYA00242558_ERZ504707 | MGnify/ENA primary metagenome ERZ504707 (study PRJEB26092, sample SAMD00036197) | human gut metagenome | host: Homo sapiens | study: EMG produced TPA metagenomics assembly of...
ATGGTATCGCCAATGCTTCCAGCACGCATTCGTCCGATGCCCACTGCCGCTTTCAGCAGACCCATCTGGTAGGTACCCGCCTCGGTAACACCACATGGAGCGGGTAATCCGTGACAGCGCTGAGCTGGCGGTAGGCTCCATCATGCGGGGCACATTGGAGTTCTTGATGGAAATGACGATGTTGTTGAAATCGAATTTTTCCAGCAGGCGCACATGGTACAGTGCACTCTCCACCATGGCCTCCGGCGTGGGTGCGCCGTATTTGGCAAGGATATGCTTTTCCAGACTGCCGCCATTCACGCCGATGCGGATGGGAATGTTCTTGCGCTGACAGGCATCCACCACAGCCTTCACCCGGTCATCGTCGCCGATGTTGCCGGGGTTGATGCGGATCTTATCCACGCCTACATCTGCGCAGGCCAGAGCCGCCTTATAGTCAAAATGGATGTCTGCCACAATGGGGATGTTCACCGCATTCTTGACGGCTTCGATGCACTTTGCATCCGCCGGGCTGGGGCAGGTCACGCGCAGGATCTGACAGCCAGCAGCTTCGCACCGCTTTGCCTGCGCCACATTGCCCTCAATATCCTCCACCGGCACGTTGAGCATCGTCTGCACCGCAACAGGATTCTTGCCGCCGATGGTCACATTGCCGATTTTCACTTCCCGTTTTAACTGCCGCATAAAGCTCCCCTTTCTGTTTTTGCTCACATTGCACCGGTCACAAGCCGGATGATATCATTATAGGTTGCAAAGAGCATCAGGCCAAACAGCAGTGCAAAGGCCGCAATGGTCAGTGTACCCTGCAGCTTTTCCGGCACTGCATGGCCGGTAACGCCCTCAATGATCAAAAATACCACCTTGCCGCCATCCAGTGCGGAAAGGGCAGCAGATTGAACACGCCCAGATTGATGGTGATGAGGGCCAGCAGCTCCAGCAGATCCTGCCAGCCGTAGCTTGCCGCCTGACCGATCGCTGTCACGATACCCACCGGGCCGGACAGATTGTTGATGCTCTCACGTCCGCGCACAAGGTCTGCCAGCGAGATAAACGCGATGCGTCCGTAGTACAGGGTACTGTTCCATGCTTCTTTTAACACATTGAGCGGTGTTTTTTTGATGCCGTACACCGTAAAGCCAAGGGTCATATGGGTCTGGCCGTTCTCGTCCTGCCAGGTGTCGAACTGCACGTCCGGCAGTTCCACCTTTTGGCCGTCCCGCTTCACGGTGAACCGGGCGCGATAGGCTTCGGTGCGCACCAGCTCATAAAGGATGTCGTTGGCCACAAAGCAGCGCCTGCCGTTCACGGCAACGATCTCGTCCCCCGCCTGCAGGCCGGTCTGGCCGCAGAGGGCATCGTTCTCAATGGAATAGATGGTCTTGCTGGTGATGGCTCCTTCCTGTGCTGCCACAAGAATGACCAGCACCACAAAGCCCAGCACGAAATTCATGAAGCACCTGCACCATCACAAGCACACGCTGCCATACCGGTGCCTCGTTCAAAGGGATGCCGGTGCGCTGCTCCGGCGGGACAGGGTTTTCGTCCTCTGCTTCCCGTTCGTCGCGGGCCGCTTCGGCCTGCTGGCTCTCGGGGCTTTCCTCGCCTCCAGCGCCACATAGCCGCCTACCGGCAATGCACGCAGGCTGTACTGGGTGCCCTTGTAAATTTTCTTCCACAAAGCCGGCCCCATGCCGATGGAAAACTCGTTGACCTGAATGCCGCAGAGCTTTGCCACGGTAAAGTGCCCGAATTCATGAATGGCGATTACAGCGCTGAACACGATCAGTGCGGCGATCAGGGTGATAAAAATTGACATTGCGTCTCCTAAAGCTGAAAAGTCGGAACCCCTCTCAGTCAGGGCTGCCGCCCTGCCAGCTCCCCCAAAGGGGGAGCTTTTGCACATCTGGCCTTACGCTTTTTGAAAGCTCTCCCTTCGGGAGAGCTGCCGAACGCAGTGAGCTGAGAGGGTTTTATAAGTGCGCTCTTACAAACTCTCGTGCCATGCGGTCGCACTCGTACACATCGCTGAGGGTATACTCGCCGCCAAAGCTGTCGCTGTCCACGACTGCTTCCACCAGACGGCCAATATCGAGGAAGCCAATTTTGTCCTCAAGGAAGAGCTTGACAGCTTCCTCATTGGCACCGTTGGCGGCACATGGGCCGAGACCGCCCTTTTTGATGGCCTTTTTGCAGGCGGCAAGGCAGCGGAAGGTCTCGTCGTCTGCCACATCGAAGGTGAGCACCTTGAGTGCGGCAAAGTCCAGCTCCGGCACAACGCCGGGTACGCGCTTTGGGTAGGTGAGCGCATACTGGATGGGAATGCGCATATCCGGCACACCCAGCTGAGCAATGACCGAATTATCGCTGAACTGCACCGCCGAATGCACGATGCTCTGGCGCTGCACCACGATTTGGATCTTCTCCGGCGGCAGGCCGAACAGCCACACTGCCTCGATCAGCTCCAGACCCTTGTTCATCAGGGTGGCAGAGTCAATGGTGATCTTTGCGCCCATGTTCCAGTTGGGGTGCTTGAGGGCATCCGCCTTGGTCTTACCGCGCAGCTCCTCGGTCTTCATGCCGAAGAAGGGGCCGCCGGAAGCCGTGAGCAGGATCTTGGTCAGGCTGGGGGCGCTCTCCTTATCCTGCAGGCACTGGAAAATGGCAGAATGCTCGCTGTCCACCGGCAGCAGCTTTACACCATGCTTTGCCACAGCCTGTGTGACCAGATGACCGCCGGTGACAAGGCTCTCCTTGTTGGCAAGGGCCAGATCATGGCCGCTTTCAATGGCGCACAGGCTGGCGCCCAGACCCGCAATGCCCACCACGCTGTTCAGCACCACATCGGTGCCGTCCAGTGCGGCCAGCTGCTTGAGCCCCTCCGGCCCTACCAGCAGCCGGGGCGCATCTGCACGACCGGAAAGCTCCGCATCCACCTGCGGGCCGCATCTGGGTCGGTCATGCAAACATAGCGCGGATGAAACTCTTCGATCTGCTGCAGGATCTTGTCTACATGGCTGTGGGCAGAAAGACCGAACACCTCATAGCCCTGTGCACGGATCACATCCAGACTCTGGGTGCCGATGGAACCGGTAGAACCCAGCAGAGTGATTTTTTTCGACATCACACGTTCCCCCTTTTAATAGTAGAACACCGCCGTAATGACCATGGTCACAAAGGGCGCAATGAACATCACACTGTCAAAGCGGTCCAGAATGCCGCCGTGCCCCGGGAAGATGGTGCCGTAATCCTTGATGCCGCACTGGCGCTTGACCACGCTGGCAAACAGGTCGCCATAAATGCCCAGCACCGCCGCCACGCAGCCCAGCAGCGCAATGATCACATACATGGAAACGCCAATGTTGGAGCGGGTGAAGGCTTCCATCCGGTTTGCCGCCACTGAGTACACCAGTGTGATGATCACACCAAACACCATGGTGCCCAGAACACCGCCAATGGCACCTTCCACGGTCTTTTTGGGGCTGACCACCGGGCAGAGCTTGTGCTTGCCAAAGGCACGGCCTGCAAAGTAGGCACAGGTATCGCCGCCCCAGGCAAAGCAGAGGATGAGCAAGATAAAGAACACCGCATCGTAGCCGTACTGCTCCACCGGCAGCAGCTCCTTGAGCCGGATAAAGGAATAGAAGCAGAAGATCACGATACCGGAGAACATCAGCAGGCCGCTGGCCTTCTGATAGCTGATGGTGCCATTGCGCACCACCAGATAGATGGCATAAAAGGTGACCAGCAGAAAGGACATCGGCATCACCAGCCGCCGCATGACCTGATAGTTGCTCGTCATGACCAGCAGTGTATACGGCACCAGAACCGCATACATCAGCCAGTCCTTCTTTTCAAAGCCGAGGGCACTGTAGATCTCGTGAACGGCGATCAGCGTAATGGCCGCGATGACCAGATTAAAGATCAGAGTGTTGAAGGTGAACATCACGCCGATCAGTACGATGATGCAACGATCGCAGTAATAACACGTGTTTCATAGATTGGATCTCCTTTTCACCGGTCGGATGCCGCGCCCCTCTGGATTAAGTTTGGCTCCGGCAAAGCCGCCGGGCCGTCCGGTCCCTGCACCGTGTGCAGGAGGTCTTGGGTTTTACAGTCCGCCAAACCGGCGGGAACGATGATTGAACTCCTCAATGGCAGCGTCCAGATCGCTGCGGGTGAAATCCGGCCACAGAACGTCCATTTCTACCAGCTCCGAGTAAGCTGCCTGCCAGAGCATGAAGTTGGACAGCCGCTTTTCTCCGCTGGGACGCAGGATAAAATCCGGGTCCTTCTGGCCAGCGGTATACATGGCATCGCTGAACAGCTGTTCCGTGATCTCTTCGGGCTTTATCTCCCCTGCCGCCGCCTTTGCCGCCAGTTGCTGCGCCGCCCGCACGATCTCCGGGCGGCGCCGTAGTTGATGGCAATGTTCAGGGTCATGCCGGTCTTGACCGAAGAATCTGCTTCCAGCTTGTTCATCAGCTGCTGCAGCTTTTCATCCAGCACCGTGCGGTCGCCCATGAACTTGATGCGGATATTGCGGTTCTTGTAGTCAAAGCCCTTCAGCAGATATTCGCCGAACAGCCGCATGATGGCGTTGACCTCTTCCAGCGGACGCTTCCAGTTCTCGGTGGAAAACGCATAGAAGTACACCGACGAAACGCCCAGCTCATCGCAGTAATCTGCGATATCGCTGAACACCTCTGCGCCTCTTTTGTGCCCGGCAGTGCGGGGCAGGCCGCGGTTCTTTGCCCAGCGGCCGTTGCCGTCCATGATGATGCCGATGGAAAGGCCCTCGGCAAATTCTTTAGGATGCGCCATTGTTTCCTCCCGGCAGCAACGCCGCCTTCAACAAAAGTGCCGCGCACTCTTCTTCAGCGCACGGCACCTCCAGTTTATTGCATCTGCGCAGATCAGACAGACATGATCTCCTTCTGCTTTTCTTCCACCGCAGCATCGATGTTCTTGATATACTTGTCGGTCAGCTTCTGGACATCCTCTTCCATGGTCTTCTGGCTGTCCTCGGTCAGCTCGCCGGCCTTCTTCATGGCCTTGGCTTATCCATAGCCTCGCGGCGGATGTTGCGCACTGCCACCTTAGCCTCCTCGCCCAGCTTGGAAACTTCCTTTGCCAGCTGCTTGCGGCGCTCCTCGGTGGGAGCCGGGAAGTTCAGGCGGATGGTAGAGCCGTCATCAATGGGAGTGATGCCCACATCGCTGGCCATGATGGCCTTGCTGATGGGGCGCAGCAGAGTACGGTCCACGGGGTAATGGTCAGGGTGCGTGCTTCGGCCACAGCCACGGATGCCACCTGCTGGATGGGAGTGGGGGCACCATAATAATCCACGCTGACCTTATCCAGCACAGCGGGATTTGCGCGGCCTGCGCGCACAGCGCCCAGTTCGCGGCCCAGATGTTCGACCGAGCTCTTCATCTTGTCTTCGTAAACCTTGGTGTTGCTGCTCATTGCGGTAGTCTCCTGTTCCTTTTTATCTTGGGGCTGCGCTGCAATGCGTCTGCCCTATAATGTATGTCGGCTGCAGCGTTTCAGCCCTCGTAAACCAGTGTGCCCACATTCTCGCCCTGCACGGCACGGGCAATGTTGTCCGGGTCGGCCAGATCGAACACGAGGATGGGCAGCTTGTTGTCGCGGCACAGAGTGGCAGCAGTGCCATCCATAACAGCCAGCTGGTCTTCCAGCACCTTGGTAAAGGTGAGGGTATCATACTTCTTTGCGTCGGCGTACTTGTGGGGATCCTTATCGTAAACGCCATCCACCATAGTAGCCTTGAACATCACATCGGCGCTCACTTCCACAGCGCGCAGAGCGGTTGCCGTATCCGTGGAGAAGAACGGGTTGCCGGTGCCGCCGCCGAACACGGCGATCTTGCCCTCATCCATGGCGCGCAGAGCATCCTTGCGGGTAAAGGGCTGTGCCACCTGCGGCATGGTGATGGAGGTGAACACCTCAGTGGGCACACCCAGCTGTTCCAGCTTGTCGGAGACAGCCAGTGCGTTCATCACGGTTGCCAGCATACCGATCTTATCGGCCAGTGTGCGCTCCATCTTGCCGCTGGAACGGCCGCGCCAGAAGTTGCCGCCGCCCACAACAATGCCGATCTGCACGCCGAGGTCGTGTGCTTTCTTCACGCCGCCGCAGATCGCGTCCATGGTGGGTTCATCAAAACCCATGCCCTTTTCGCCGCCCAGTGCTTCGCCGCTGATCTTCAGAAGGATACGCTGATATTTCAATGCCATAATCCAAACACCACCTGTTTTTATCTTCCGTCAGGGCATAGGCATACCCTGACATTTTTTACTATAGCTTATTTTACAATAAAACATTCATAAAGTAAACAGGAAATCTGCGCGGAAATCCGGAAGCTTTTATGAACGGCTGCGCAGACCGCGCAGCAGCTGCTTCATTTCGGGCGGAATGCGGCGGCTTTCCACCGCTTTCTGGATGGCTTTGTTGTGGGTCCACAAATCCAGCCGCTTTTCTGTGAGCCACGGCAGCGCGGCATCCGGCTGCTTTGCCAGTGCCGTAGCAAAATACCATGCCCGCATCATATTGATATAGTATTCCGTGCTGCGCACATCGGCCACCCATTCCAGATATTCCGGCCGGAATGCATCATCCAGATAATAGCGCATCAGCATCTCCATGCCATAGCGCACGGTGTACACCTCGCCCGAATCCAGCCAGCGGCGAATGGGCACCAGCAGTTCCTTCTTGTGCTTTGCAAACACTTTGGGGCAAAAGCAGTCACAGGTGGCCCAGTTGTTGATGTAGGGCAGGAACGCTTCCGTTTCAGCCAGCGCCCTGTCGTAGTCCCGGATAAGTTCGATCAGGAACGCGTGGAGGTTGTTCTCTTCGTAGTATCCATGCGGCAGGGCCTGTAAAAACACTTCTGCCTGCGCTGTGCCCGCGAGCTGTTTTGCCAGCCTGCGCAGAGCCGGAACGCGCACGCCGATCACCGTTTCCGGCGGCACGGTGGGCATCAACGCACTGTGAAAGATGCGGTATGCTTCATCCCGCAGGGCAAACAGCTGCGTACGAATGATCTCTGCTTCCGGCTCCATCCTCTCTCCCTCCGTTCTTTTCTATTGTAGCAGAGCCGTATGGAAAAGCAAGGCCGTTCCGGCATTCTTTTCCGGTGCTTTAAGGAACATACAAAAATTGGGCTGGACATTTATGCCGGAACATGCTATAATATCGTTCGTAAATGCGGGCATCGTACATCGGCTAGTATATCAGCCTTCCAAGCTGAGGAGGTGGGTTCGATTCCCATTGCCCGCTCCATGCAAAAAGCGCCGTGGCCTTTTGGGTCACGGCGCTTTTGTTTTGCTTTATCGGTCCCACTTATCGCACAGGGCATTGATCTGGTCGGCAAACTTGGCAAGGTCTTTGTTTGCGCCGCCCTCGTTGTGCTCGATGACCCGCAGCAGGCGCTTGCCGGCGCTGACCAGCCGCTGGAACACACTGGCCGCACGGCTCTGGCCTTCATTAGCCTTGTGCTCAATGCGGACGCGCATGCCCTCCTGCAGGCATACGGCTCCCTCGGCTCCGATGGCCCACTGTGCGCCGTTGTAGGGTGCACAGGCAGTGAAGCCCTGTTCCGTCAAGGTCTGCACAAAGTGTCCTCGGTCTCATCTTCGCCGTGCATCACGAACACACGCTTTGGTTTCTGCTCAAAGGAGTTCACCCACCGCAGCAGACCTTCTCTGTCCGCATGGCCGGACATGCCGGTGAGCTGGCACAGTTCTGCCTGCACCTCAATAGGTTCACCGAACAGTTTTACCGTCGTGGCACCTTCCAGCAGGGTGCGGCCCAGCGTGCCCACCGCCTGATAGCCCACGAACAGAATGGTGCACTCCGGCCGCCACAGATTGTGCTTGAGGTGGTGGCGGATGCGGCCTGCCTCGCACATACCGCTGGCCGAGAGGATGACCTTTGGCACGCGGTCTGCATTGATCATGCGGGATTCATCACTGGTCACCGTGACGCGTAGCCCTGGGAAGGTGATCGGATCAATGCCTTTTTCCAGCAGAGCGCGGGTGTCCGCATCAAAGCAGTCCGGGTCGGTATCTTTAAAGATGCGGGTCGCCTCGATGGCAAGCGGGCTGTCAATGTACACCGGGAAGTTGCCGTGCCCCTTCACAAGGCCCTTTTCCTTGATCTCACGGATAAAGTAGAGCATCTCCTGCGTGCGGCCCACCGCAAAGCTGGGAATGACCACATTGCCGCCCCGGTCAAAGGTGCGCTGCAGGATCTTCGTCAGTTCGCTCACATAGTCCGGCTTCGGGCCGTGGCTGCGGTCGCCGTAGGTAGATTCCATAAAGCGTAGTCCGCCTCTTTGATGTAAGCAGGATCCTTGATGATGGGCTGATCCAGATTGCCGATATCACCGGAGAATACCAGCTTGGTCGTGGTCTCACCCTCGGTGATCCAAAGCTCTATGCTGGCCGAGCCAAGCAGATGGCCCACATCCACAAAGCGGGCTTCAATGCCCGGTGCAAGCTGGAAGCGCTGCTCATAGGCCTTGCCCACAAACAGCTTCATGGCTGCTTCAGCATCCTGCACAGTATACATCGGTTCCACCGGTTCTGCGCCAGAGCGCTGGCCCTTGCGGTTTTTCCACTCCGCTTCAAATTCCTGAATATGGGCCGAGTCCCGCAGCATGATGCCGCACAGCTCCACCGTGGGGTTCGTGGCATAGATCTTGCCGCGGAAGCCGTTGCGCACCAGCAGCGGCAGCATACCGGTATGGTCGATGTGTGCATGGGTGGCCAGCACCCAGTCGATCTCGCCGGGTGCCACCGGGATGGGCTGGTTCTCGTATACGTCCTTGCCCTGCTCCATGCCGCAGTCGATCAAAAAGCGCTGCCCAGCCGCTTCGATCAAAGTGCAGCTGCCGGTGACCTCATGGTTCGCGCCCAGAAATGTGATCTTCATAAAAACACCTCCGGCTTTATTTCTTCTGTATCCTTAGTATAGCATATTCTAAAGGTACACGCCGCACAAATCGCATGGCTTTTCTCAGGCATTTTGCCGAAAGGTTGAAAAATTTTTTATACAATCTTGACAAACCACCCCTTCCTGTTATAAACTTAAACTTGTATGACGTTCGTTCGTATTTTATGAGTTTTAATAATAGAGAGGTTGAATTTTATGGTTCGTAACGATTTGCGCAACGTTGCCATTATCGCTCACGTTGACCACGGCAAGACCACCCTGGTGGACGCAATGCTGCGTCAGAGCGGCGCATTCCGCGATAATCAGGTCGTGGCTGAGCGCGTCATGGACAGCGGCGATATCGAGCGTGAGCGTGGCATTACCATTCTGGCCAAGAACTGCTCCTGCACCTACAAGGGTGTCAAGATCAATATTGTCGATACTCCGGGCCATGCGACTTTGGCGGCGAGGTGGAGCGCGTGCTGAAGATGGTCAACGGCGTTCTGCTGCTGGTGGATGCCGCCGAGGGCTGCATGCCCCAGACCCGTTTTGTGTTGCAGAAGGCTCTGCAGCAGAATCTGAGTCTGGTGGTGGCCATCAACAAGATCGACCGCCCCGATGCCCGCATTAAGGAAGTCATCGACGAAGTTCTGTACCTGCTGATGGATCTGGGCGCTACCGATGAGCAGCTGGACTGCCCCATGCTGTTCTGCTGCGGTCGTGATGGCACCGCAAGCCTGGACGGATGTGCCCGGCACCGACCTGATCCCTCTGTTCGATACTCTGCTGAGCACCATCAAGCCGCCTGAGGGCGACCCCGAGGCTCCCTTCCAGATGCTGGTGTCCTCTGTGGACTACAACGACTTCGTGGGCCGCATCGGCATTGGCCGCATCCAGAACGCGTTGCCAAGGTGGGCGAGGAAGTTGTCGTCTGTGACTGGCACAATCAGGATCTGAAGATGCGCGGTCGTCTGACCAAGCTGTACGACTTCCAGGCCAATGGCCGTCAGCCGTGCGATAACATCACCGCCGGCGATATCGTGGCATTCTCCGGCCTGCCCGACGTGACCATCGGCAATACCCTGTGCAGTCCCTCCAATGTAGAGCCGCTGCCCTTCGTGAAGATCAACGATCCTACCGTGGAAATGACCTTCTCCGTCAACGACAGCCCGCTGGCCGGCCGCGAGGGCAAGTACGTCACCAGCCGCCAGATCCGTGACCGTCTGCAGAAGGAACTGCTGAAGGATGTCGCTTTGAAGGTGGAGGATTCCGCCACCACCGATTCCTTCCGCGTTATGGGCCGTGGTGAGATGCACCTGTCCATCCTGATCGAGACCATGCGCCGTGAAGGTTATGAGCTGCAGGTCTCTCCCCCGCACGTTCTGACCAAGGTCATCGACGGCAAGACCTATGAGCCTATGGAGCATGTCGTCATCGATGTGCCCACCCAGTATCAGGGCGCTGTCATGACCGGTCTGGGCCAGCGCAAGGCTATCCTGCAGCAGATGGAATCTCTGGGCACCGACCGCGTGCGTCTGGAGTTCCGTATGCCCAGCCGCGGCCTGTTCGGCTACCGCAACCAGTTCCTGACCGATACCCACGGCGAAGGCATCATCAACCAGATCTTCGACGGTTACGATGTCTGGGCTGGCATGATTGCCAACCGCTCCACCGGTTCTCTGGTCAGCTTTGAGACCGGCGAGGCTGTCACCTACGGTCTGTTCAATGCTCAGCAGCGCGGCACCCTTCTGGTGGGCGCTGGTGAAAAGGTCTACGAGGGCATGGTCATTGGCTACACCGCTTCCGGCGAGGATGTGGATGTCAACGTCTGCAAGACCAAGCACCTGACCAACACCCGTGCATCCGGCTCCGATGATGCTCTGCGCCTGATCCCCATTAGCAAGCTCAGCCTGGAAGGCTGCCTGGAATTCCTTGCACAGGACGAGCTGCTGGAGGTCACTCCTGAAAATCTGCGCATCCGCAAGCAGATCCTGAACCACGAGCAGCGCATGAAGGCCAAGAGTAAGCTGAAATAAGCCTTTCCTTCTTTTATAATATGTACTTTACCGTCCTGCAGCGTTTCAAAACACTGCAGGACGGTTTTATTTTGCCAAAAATGATTCATTTTTTAAAAAGGCTTGCAAAAGGCATTCTTATGCGGTATAATATCTCTCGCAGTCACAAATGTGATCTGCCTCTTTAGCTCAGTCGGTTAGAGCACCTGACTGTTAATCAGGGTGTCGCCTGTTCGAGTCAGGCAAGAGGCGCCAGAAGAAAAGGCAATGTTCCACAGAACATTGCCTTTTTTGTTTGTCCCATACTACACCCTTTTTCTGTACAGCCATGCAGTCGTGTTTCTCCTCTGTTTTTGGGCTTCTCTGTCCCAAAAACACAGCATCCATGCGAAAAAGCATCAAGCATAATGATTTCTTAAAATTTGACTACTTGAAGAAGATGTCACATTGTGGTATACTGCTTATAAGCTTTGGGAATTTGTATCTGTTTTTCCAAAGTCCGGCACACAGATCAAAGGGTAGGTGCTCCCTTCTTTTGATAGCAGCCGACCGGTGTTTTGTCATGGTTCTCCGCAGGACAGGACAAAGCACCGGTCTCTGTGCTGTTGTTTCAGGCTCCGGCTCTTTTCACGTTGTCAGATCTGCGGCAGGCCGCTTCTTCAAAACGCCTGCCGCTGTTTGAATAAATTTGTATATGATCAAAGGAAGCATCTATGCGTTATACCTATGTCCGGCAGCACGACACCACTGACTGTGCGGCTGCCTGCCTCGCAATGGTGTGCCTCCATTACAAAAAGGAAGTTACCATCACCCGCCTGCGCGATATGATGGGTACCGACCTGAAAGGCACGAACCTTGTTGGTTTGCAGAAAGCCGCTAATGAGTTGGGTTTCACCACTGCAGCGGTTCGCGTAGACCGTGAAAATTTCCTCAGCGATTTCTCGCTGCCCTGCATTGCGCAGGTCATCACCGATCAGGGTCTGGCCCACTTTGTGGTCGTCTTTAAAAAGACCACCATCAAAGATGACGGTGAGCGTCGTCGGCACATGCTGAAAGAAGCCGAAGCCGCCAAGGAAGATGAGAAGAACGGCAAAAAACACAAGTGCAAGGATTATGTCGTGATCGGCGACCCCGGCAGTGAGCTGAAAAAGATCAGTCTGGATGAGTTCTACAAGAATTTTACCGGTGTTCTGCTGCTGATGAACCCCACCTCGGAGTTCAAGGGTGGTAAGATTGAAAAGGGCGGCATGTTCAAGCGTTACGTCGACCTGTTGCTGCCCCAGAAAAGCTTTTGCCTATGCGATCCTGAGTTCTCTGATCGTTACGATCCTGGGCATTGCTCCTCCATGTTCAACAAGATCCTGATGGACGAGGTCTTGCCATATGGCCTAGACAATCTGCTGGTCACGCTGATCCTTGTGTTCAGCATGGTCAGCATCACCAATACACTGGTGGGCTTTGTCCGGCAGTGGGTTCTGATTCACCTATCCATCAAGATCGATATTCCGCTGATGCTGGGTTACTTCGGGCATATCTTCCGTCTGCCCATGAAGTTCTTTGCCACCCGCAAAACTGGTGATATTACCACCCGTTATTCGGATGCAAACACCATCAAATCCATCTTCACCAGCATTGCGCTGAGCCTGATCATGGATATCTCGATGGCCATTATCACCGGTATCATCCTGTTCCGCATGAATGCGATGCTCTTCTCGATCTCGCTGTTCATGGCTCTGGTCAGCATTCTGCTGGTGCTGATCTACAAGCAGCCTTACAAAAAGATCAACGAAGAGACCATGGTGCAGTCCGCTGCACTGAACAGCCAGATGATCGAAAGCCTGCGCGGCATTGAGACGGTCAAGTGCAACGCCAACGAGGATACCGAAATGGAGAACCTCGAGCGTGAGTACATCAAGAGCCTGAAGATCAGCTGCGCTCCAGCAAGATCAGCACCACGCAGGGCCTGATTTCCTCCTTCATTTCCACCGGTTTCAGCATGCTGACCACCTATGTGGGTATCAGTCAGGTTCTGAAGGGGAGATGACACTGGGCGGATTCATGGCCTTCAGCACGCTGTCCTCTTACTTTACTTCCCCGCTGAGCAACCTGATCGGTCTGCAGATGCAGATTCAGGAGGCCAGCATTTCCATGAAGCGTCTGGGCGAGATTATGGATTATCCCTCCGAGACGGTCGGCGACGAAGACCGCACCGATCTGGACAAGGTGGAGGGCGATATCGAGTTCAAGGATGTCACTTTCCGTTATGGCAACCGTGCCCCTGCACTGGATCACATCAGCTTTACCATTCCGGCCGGTAAAAAGGTCGCGCTGGTGGGCAGCAGCGGCAGCGGCAAATCCACGATCACCAAGCTTCTGCTCAAGTATTATGAGCCGGAAGATGGCGAGATCGACTTGAACGGTGTGAATCTGGCTGAATACACCAATGATTCTGTCCGCCGCGCAATTTCTTATGTGCCGCAGAACGTTGAGCTGTTCAGCAAGACTATTTATGATAACATCCGCGTTTCACGTATGGACGCTACGATGGACGAAGTTAAGGAAGCTGCCAAGAAGGCAGATGCTCACGACTTTATCCGTCATCTGCCCCTGCAGTATAACACCTATCTGGAAGAAGCAGGCAACGGCCTGTCCGGCGGTGAAAAGCAGCGCATTGCGCTGGCACGCGCTTTCCTGAAAGATTCCAACCTCTACATTCTGGATGAATCCACCAGTAATCTGGACTTTGCTACGGAAAATCTGATCTTCAACATGATCTACGATCAGCTTGCAGATCGTTCCATGCTGATCGTAGCTCACCGCCTGTCCACCGTTCGTGACTGTGATCTGATCCTTGTGATGGATCACGGCAAGATCGTGGAACGCGGCACGCACGATGAGCTGCTTGCCAAGGAAGGCAAGTACTACGAGCTGTGGAACATGCAGCAGGGTATCTACCGCAGCAAAAAGGCAGAGCCCAAGCAGTCTGTCATGCAGGCCGTGGTGGAAGAGGATGACGACGGTGAGTCGATCACCTATTGATGTGTTGCAGCCGGGTGCGTACCCGGTTACATATGAAAGGGAGTCATTCATGATGGATAGCTTGATTTGACATAGTTTTACTGTGTCAGATAAAAAAGAGCTAGAAAGACTTTCTGTTTAGTAGAAGTAGATGGTGTTATCCCGAACAGGCCCCGCCTGCTCAGGTAACTATGCCTCACTATGGTGTGCCCGGAGGCAAAATGCCTCCGGGCACATTTTATTTGCAAGATCCCTATTACTTTTATAAGTAGTAGGCGATCGGGAGCGGAGAGGAAGCTGCTCTCTGCAGCGGTTTTCTCCCCTTTCTCGATTGCCTATTACTGCCTCTTCTGAGGTAAATCTGAAAAGGAACCGAGGTATTCAACATGAAAGAGATCAAAGTAGCCGAGAACAAGACCCTGAAGCTCACCAATGTGCTCTCCCGTGAGATTCATCCGGAAGAGATGGCCAGTCTGCCCGTGGTGCTGACCCAGATGCACAACTTTATCAAGAGCAACAACGCACAGCCCATTGGCCCCATTGTGCAGGCCATGGTGGTTGGTGAGGACCGTCAGATGCACCTGTACATGATGCAGCAGGCTACCCAGTTCATCGGCCAGATGGAGCAGGACTACCATATGGATGCTATTCTGCGCGTGAAGAACTGCCTGTATGCCCACTACACCGGCCCCATGCCCGAAAGCCAGCTGGCTTCCTACAAGCTGCAGGTCCACGCTTTTGAGAATGAGCAGAAACTGACCGGCACCTCCTATACCATCTATGTCAATCAGGATGAGGATGATGCCGTGGTCGATGTCTTTATGGAGACCAAGTAATTATGACGATTAAAGTTCAGAACCTTTCGGATCTGCAGGACCGCCGCATCATGATGGAAAAAAGCTGCCGCCTTATGGCTACGCTTTTGTCATTCTGGTGGGCATCTTCATGCTGTTTCTGGTGGTGTGGAGCACCCATACCAACCGCATTTATGTCAGCCAGAACGCAGGCACCGTGCAGGCCAGCAATAAAACCTATATCATGTCCAGTTATTCCGGCTCCATTACCGAGATGTATATTTCGGAGGGCAGCTATGTGAACGAGGGCGACCTCGTGGCCCACATCAAGAGCACGGATATCGACATGCAGCAGGATAACCTGGAAAGCCAGCTCAAGATCTACCAGACCCAGCTGGACCAGTACAACAAGCTGCTGCAGTGCGTGCAGGATGATACCAACTACTTCAGCGAGACAAACCCCGAAGATCAGCCCTACTACTATCAGTACGAGACCTACAAGAGCCAGGTCTCCCAGAAGACCTTTGATGCCACGGCCTATCAGGCTGCCGGTTACTCCGATGCTCAGATCAAGACCATGATGGAGCAGAGCCAGAGCGAAGTAGAAGCTCTGTACTACTCCACCATGCAGTCCATCTCCCAGAGCATTACCAGCGCACAGAGCAACGTGGACAACGTTCAGGCTCAGCTCGATGCCTTGAACACCGGTGCCAACGATTACTACATCTATGCCCCCACCTCCGGTGTGATCCACATGGATACTCCTTACAAAGAGGGCATGGTGCTGAGCGCAGGCTCCCCGCTGGCCACTGTTGCCAGCGAGAACGACGATCTGGAGATCGTTGCCATGGTCACCGTGAATGACCGCCCGCTGCTTCATGTGGGTGACCCGTGCAAGATCGCCATTACCGGCCTTTCGGAGTATTCCTATGGCACCCTGACCGGCACTGTAACGGCCATTGACAGTGACGTGACGGCCAGCTCCAACGCTTCCTACTATAAGATGACCATTAAGCCCGATGCCACTTATGTGGTGAGCCGCAGCGGCGACAAGGTGGATCTTTCCAACGGCATGAGCGTTACTGCCCGCGTGGAGTACGATCAGGTCACCTATTTCGAGTACGCAATGGAAGCCCTGGGCGTTCTGTTCCGTTAAACCGGAGCTGTGCTGACTGCCAGCCGCCGTTATATCACCCAAAGAGGTACACTTACTATGAAATCAACCGCAAAAAAACTGGCCGTCTGTGCGGCAGCGCTCTGCCTGCTGGCCTGCGGCACAGCTGTGTCTGCGGCCGCAGCAAGCCCTGTCTCCGGCCTTGCCTGAGCGGCGTTGCCATGCCGTGGATCAGGATGTGCCTGCCGAAAGCATTGAGGCCGGCAGCTATACCGCCAACATGCTGCTGGGTTCCTCTCAGCAGCTGTCTCCTGTGGTGCGTCCGCGCAACTCTACCGACTCGGTTGTCTTTATCTCGGACGATACTTCCATCCTGACCGTGAGCAACTCCGGCGTCGTGCAGGCTGTGGGCGTAGGCACCACCCGCATCACCGCTGCCGCAGGCAACCAGATCTGTGCCTACACCATCGTTGTCTCCATGGATTCTTCCATGATCGTTACCGAGATGGACCTTTCCCTTTCCTCCAACACCATTTATGTTGGCAACTCGGTCTCGGCACAGCTGCAGGTGCGGCCTACTTCGGCTTCCAACTATGCCACCGTCGCCCTGACCTCTTCCAATGAGAAGGTCGCCACGGTGAACAATTTCGGCCGTGTTACCGGCATTGCCCCCGGCACCGCCACCATTACCGCTACCTGCGGTTCGGTGACTGCTACCACCAATGTCACGGTCATGAGTATTCCCAACTCCGGCACCGGCACCGGCACCGCCAGCACTGGTTCTTCCAACAGCGGTCAGGTCGTCACGGTGAATCCTTCCTACGTTGTGCTCAAGCCCGGTGCCACCCGCACCCTGACTGCCAGTGTCAAGCCTTCTTCCGCTTCCCAGAAGTTCACCTATAAGTCCGCCAACAGCAACATTGCCACGGTCAGCCCCAGCGGCGTGATCACGGCTGTGGGCACCGGCGCTACTTCCATTACCGTTTCCAACGGCACTGCATCCGCCCTGGTCACGGTCATCGTCAACCGTTCGGCTGCATCTTCTTCCGATAATTCTTCGGACAGCAGCTCCACCGAACCGGATAACGATACTCCCATCGAGATCGATCCCGTTGTGCAGGCCATTCAGGACAGTGAGGACAACGAGATCGTTTTCACACAGGCCGAGGTGCCTACCGTGACCGGTGATATCCTCAATGCGCTGCGCACCACCGGCAAGACCCTGTGCGTGGTGGGCGATGGCTACACCATGCAGATCGCAGGCAGCGGTGTCAAGAGCACCACCAGTGAGCTGGACACCATGCTCATCCTGACTGAGTCCGATCAGGCATCGAGTTTGAGCTGGACAAAGGCAAGGCTCTTCCCTGCTCGGTGCGCATCGATCTGGATGTGAGCACCTATACCCGCCTGTATCTGTACAACGCCGTCTCCAACAAGTGGCAGTACCTGAACAGCTACACCGACGGCATCATCACTGCCGATACTGCAGGCCGTTATCTGCTAACCAACCAGAACCTGAAATTTGCCAATATCAACTGGACCTTCTTCATTGCCGGTGGTGTTGTAGTGGTTCTGATCGGCATTGCATATGTTGTGCTGAAAAAGCGCTACTGGTTCTGGTAATTTTCAAAACCACTCTTTCATGAAACAGTAAGACCCTCTCTGAGTGTGATATGCTCCCCCTAGAGTAGACAGAGTAAAACAAAAACTCTGCGTACTCTGGGGGTATTTTTATATCAAGAAAGAACAATCACTTTTGCACAAAAAATTCGCCGTCTCCTTGTGGAAACGGCGAACAAAAACTTATATTATTTCTCTGTCTACTTGACGGAGCGCACATCAATGGAACGCCTGGGCTTTGTTTGCATTATGATGTCTGCCTTCGTTACTTCTCAATGGGCTGCGAGGGCTTCCAGTCCTTGTAGTTCTCGTAGCGGCTCTCGCGGATCTTGGTGTGGGACCAGATCTCGTCCGCCGTGGGCTGCCAGTTGGCTGCATAGTTCTTGCACTTCTCGCACAGGTGCTCCACGCTCTCCGGCGACTGCAGGTCGGTGCTGTGGGCACCGGTCTCGTGCACCATCTTCTGCAGCAGTTCGGGGTTTCCAGCATCGGGCAGGGACGCAGATGGTTCTTGTTGAAGGGCTGGCCGTTGTGATAAGCCATGAACAGCGGGCTGTGCAGAATTTCCAGAATGCTCTGGTCGTGGATATTGGCATTGGAGTAGTGGATGAACACGCACGGCTCTGCGTCACCGGCAGAGTTGATGTGGAAGTAGTTGCGTCCGCCGGCAATGCAGCCGCCCACAAACTCACCGTCGTTCTGGAAGTCCATCGGGTAGAACGGGATATCGCACTTTTCCGAGCGCAGATAGCGGATGCGGTCGATCATATATTTGCGCTGCTCCGGGGTAGGCATCAGTTCCGGTGCTGCCTCGTTGCCCACGGGCATGTAGTGGAAGTAGAAGCCGAAGTGTGCGCCCTTCTCGCACAGGAAACGCATGAACTCATCGTTGGTGACAGCTTCGATATTATCGCGGGTGTAGCAGATGGACGTGCCGAACACGATGCCGTGCTCCTTGAGCAGATCCATAGCATGCATAACAGCGGCATAGTGCCCCTCACCGCGGCGGGCATCGTTGGTCTCCGGGGTGCCCTCGATGGACAGCATGAAGGCAATGTTGCCCAGACGCACCACCTCTTTGCAGAACGGCTCATCGATGAGGGTGGAGTTGGTGTAGATGGCAAACTGCACATCGTTGTGCTTCTCGGCCAGCTTCAGGATATCAGCCTTACGCACCAGCGGCTCGCCGCCGGTCAGCATGTACAGGTACACGCCCAGCTCCTTGCCCTCGGTAACGATCTTGTCCATATCCTCAAAGCTGAGGTTATTCTTGTGACCGTATTCACCGGCCCAGCAGCCCACGCAGTGCATATTGCAGGCGGAAGTGGGGTCGAACAGGATCAGCCAGGGGATGTTGCACTGATACTTCACGCGGTTCTCGCGGATGGTCTTGGTGCCGCGGAAGAAAGCCTCGTAGCCCAGATTCAGCGCCATGGTGCGGGCCACGTTGGGGTCGGTCTGATCCAGCACACAGTTGATGAGCTTGGACCACTTGCTGTCGGGGTCGGTCAGGGTCTGTCTGGCGTGTTCGTAGGCTTCAGCGCTGAACGAACTGCCATAGAACTGCTTTGCGACATCCACCAGCTGTCCCACGGTTTTCTGACGGTCTTTATCGGCATGAGAAAGCACCACGTCCACCATTTTGCCAACGGCAGCACGCTGCATTTTATGAGTCAGGCTCTCAACAGAAGTATTCATTATCCTTTCCTCCAAACGGTATTTTTCGGAAATCTCTTTTTCTATTCTATGCCATTACTCTACCATTCTATCCCACAAGTTGCCATAAACAGAAAAAGCGCCGTGATAGAAAACCCATCACGGCGCGGATTATGATAAATTTTGTCGTTCTTCCGGTTCAACCGTCCTGTTCCAGATGGATCTTATTGCTGGCAAGGCGGCATA
>ENA-OQHA01000499-OQHA01000499.1-human-gut-metagenome-genome-assembly--contig:-NODE-499-length-19406-cov-2.456351_pt1 | contig 19406 bp, 23 predicted proteins | sample MGYA00242558_ERZ504707 | MGnify/ENA primary metagenome ERZ504707 (study PRJEB26092, sample SAMD00036197) | human gut metagenome | host: Homo sapiens | study: EMG produced TPA metagenomics assembly of...
CTTCCATTTTCCGGAATCCCGGCGAAGACGGTGACAAGTATTGGAAACATGGCAACTCCGATGGGACTTATGGCAATGGGAGCGACCTTTGATATTCACAAAGCTTCCGCAAAAGCCAAACCGTCTATTGTGGCGGCTGTTATGAAGCTTGTCGGATTTGCGGCAGTCTTTCTGCCAATCGCAGTCGGCTGGGATTTAAGAATGAAGAAATCGTTGCAATCCTTATTATGCTTGGATCGGCGACGACTGTAAGTAGTTATGTTATGGCAAAAAATATGGGACATGAAGGTGTCCTTACTGCCAGTACAGTAATGCTTACCACTATGTTCAGTGCATTCACATTGACCGGGTGGCTGTATATATTGAAAACTTTAGGAATCGTGTAATAAAGAAGCTTAATTTCTCTCATTATAACGGCGAAGAAGAACGGACAGAAACAATCCCGGCAGGCGGTTCTACCTGCTTAAAACAACTCAAAGAAAATATAGAGTACACCGTAGGAATACACGCAGATGTCACAGAAGATACTCCTATTAAACTGACAACTTATGACGGAGAAGAGAGAGATGCCGAACTATAAAATAATTGTATAACAGATAATAATAGAAGCGATTGCATAATATATCTACTGAAAAATAACAGATTTCCTATACAGTAGTGGATATCACAATACAAAAGCATCAAAAGGGTCTCAAGAAAGCATGGAGTTATTTTCGAATTGGTGCGAGCATAGCCTGTGAGATTATGTACTGTCTGAGCCATCAGCGAGTTTACATAATCTCACAGAGATAAGCGGCGCAGCAACAAATAGAAATCACTCAGCTTTGAGATCCCCTTTTGATGCGGTCTCTTAAGGTTTTCTGAAAATTCCCTAAAAACCTTGACAAACAGGACTTCTGTGGCTATGATATTTTGTAGTTTCATGGTTGATAAACCAGTTAAATGCGTTGAAAAAGAGGAGTATGCATAGGTCGTTCTGACAGAGAGAGATGCCCCAATTGGCTGCGAGGCACTTGAGAATAGAGATGCAGAAGGTAGCTTTGGAGCAGGAACGCTGAAGTCACAGTTAGGCGGTCCCGGAGTCGTTCCCGTTAAAGAATAAGATGAGATATATAGCGAAGGATTTCTTCCTATATAATGAAGGTGGTACCGCGACTACAATCGCCCTTTACGTCGATGTAAAGGGTTTTTTCATTTAATAAAAAAATGTGAAAAATGTGTGAAATGAGGAGGAAACTATGAGCGAAAACCTGGAAAAGACTTACAATCCCAAAGCGATTGAAGCAAAATTATATGAAAAATGGTGTGATAACAAATATTTCCACGCCGAAGTAGACAGAAGCAAGAAACCATTTACTACAGTAATGCCGCCACCGAACATTACAGGTAAGCTTCACATGGGACATGCCCTGGATAATACACTGCAGGACATCCTGATCCGTTATAAGAGAATGCAGGGATACAATGCACTCTGGATTCCGGGAACAGACCATGCGGCTATCTCTACTGAGGTTAAGGTTACAAATCAGTTAAAAGAAGAAGGAATTGACAAGAAAGAATTAGGAAGAGAGAAATTCCTGGAAAGAACATGGCAGTGGAAAGAAGAATACGCCGGAACTATCGAAGGACAGTTAAAGAAATTAGGTGTATCCTGTGACTGGGACAGAGAACGTTTCACAATGGACGAAGGATGTTCCAAAGCCGTAGAAGAAGTATTCATCAAATTATACAACGAAGGATATATTTACAAAGGATCCAGAATCATCAACTGGTGTCCGGTATGTAAGACTTCTCTTTCCGATGCAGAAGTTGAACATGAGGAACAGGACGGATTCTTCTGGCACATCAAATATCCAATCGTTGGAACAGATGATTATCTGGAGATCGCAACCACACGTCCGGAGACATTACTTGGAGATACTGCAATCGCAGTTCACCCGGATGATGAAAGATACAAAGACATCGTAGGAAAAATGTGTAAACTGCCTCTGACAGACAGAGAGATTCCGATCGTTGCCGACTACTATGTAGACAAAGAATTCGGAACAGGTGCGGTTAAGATCACACCGGCACATGACCCTAACGACTTTGAAGTCGGAAAACGTCACAACCTGCCGGAGATCAACATCATGAACGATGATGCAACGATCAATGAGCAGTATGGTGGAAAATATGCCGGAATGGACCGCTACGAAGCAAGAAAAGCCATGGTAGCTGACCTGGAAGAGCAGGGATACCTGGTAAAAGTTGTTCCACATTCTCATAACGTAGGAACACATGACCGCTGCCATACAACTGTAGAGCCAATGATCAAGCAGCAGTGGTTTGTTAAGATGGAAGAACTGGCAAAACCAGCCATCGAAGCAATCAAGAACGGCGATTTAAGATTCGTACCGGAACGTTTCAACAAGATCTACCTGCACTGGCTTGAGAATATCCGTGACTGGTGTATTTCCCGTCAGATCTGGTGGGGACACAGAATCCCGGCTTACTACTGTGATGAGTGCGGTGAAGTAGTCGTTGGACACGGCGCACCGGAGAAATGCCCGAAATGTGGATGCACACACTTTACACAGGATGAAGATACACTGGATACATGGTTCAGTTCTGCGCTGTGGCCATTCTCAACACTTGGATGGCCGGATCAGACAGAAGATCTGGATTACTTCTATCCGACAGATGTGCTGGTAACAGGCTATGACATCATCTTCTTCTGGGTAATCCGTATGGTATTCTCAGGATACGCGCATACCGGAAAGGCACCGTTCCACACCGTATTTATCCACGGTCTGGTCCGTGACTCTCAGGGACGTAAGATGAGTAAATCTCTTGGAAATGGTATCGATCCACTGGAGATCATTGATCAGTATGGTGCAGATGCACTTCGTATGACACTGATGACAGGTAATGCACCTGGTAATGATATGCGTTTCTATAACGAACGTGTAGAGGCAAGCCGTAACTTTGCCAATAAAGTATGGAATGCTTCCAGATTTATCATGATGAACCTGGATGAAAAAGAATTGAAGAAACCGGCGAACTTTGAAAAACGTCCTGCAGACTGCTGGATCATGTCAAAATGCAACAGCCTTGTAAAAGATGTTACAGAAAATATGGATAAGTTCGAACTTGGTATCGCACTTTCCAAGATTTACGACTTTATGTGGGATGAGTTCTGTGACTGGTACATTGAGATGGCAAAATATCCGATCTATCATGCAGATGAAGATCCGGAAGCAGCCAATGCGGCACTGTGGACATTAAGAGAAGTCCTGAAGAAATCACTGAAACTGCTGCATCCATATATGCCGTTCGTTACAGAAGAGATCTACAGCAAGTTAGTACCGGAAGAAGAATCACTGATGATGTCTGACTGGCCGGTATATGAAGAAGAGTGGAACTTCCCGGTAGATGAGAACATTGTAGACCACTACAAAGAGATCATCCGCGGAATCCGTAACGTACGTGCCGAGATGAACGTTCCAAATTCAAGAAAAGCTACAGCATTCGTTGTATGTGAGGATGAAGAACTGGGAGCAGGACTTGCACTTCTTGGACATGCTGCACAGAACATGGCAGCTCTGAACGAACTGGTAATCCAGAAAGACAAGAGCGGTATTGCAGACGATGCAGTATCTATCGTAGTTCCGGATGCAACCGTATATCTTCCACTGGAAGAGCTGATCGACTTTGAACAGGAGATCGAGCGTCTGACAAAAGAAGAGGCAAGACTTACCAAAGAGATTGCACGTTCTAACGGTATGTTAAATAACGAGAAATTCGTAAGTAAAGCACCTGCTGCAAAGGTTCAGGAAGAAAGAGACAAACTGGAGACCTACCAGCAGATGATGGCACAGGTAAAAGAAAGACTGGAAGGATTAAAAGCAAAACAGTCATAAACAATACATTTCCGCAGTTATCGGTAACAGGATAACTGCGGATTAGATATCAAAGGGGATTATATGAAAAACTTCAGTTAAAAAAACCGGATATCAAGGGTAAAATCCGCAAAATAAAAAATTTGAAGAAAGAGGATGTCATTGCATACTGGAAAGGCAGACATGAACGACGTGAGAGAATACTGGAAGCAAGACGCAACAGTGCATTTGCAAAGAAGATGCAGCCGGTCTATGCATTCATGAATAGATTCTCTTTGATATTTCATGCGTTGCTTGCATGCATCATTAACTTTGTAATAGAAGCAATTTCCAGACACTCCGTTGTTGCAGCCTGGGACTATATGACAGGAACACCGCTGGTATTCTTATACAATGCATTTATGATCTTTGTGACATTTTCGATTGTATATCTGTTCAAACGAAGAATATTTGTCCGTATGATCATCGGTGCGATCTGGGTGATTCTTGGAATCGCGAATGGTTATATCCTGTTAAAGAGAGTTACACCGTTCAATGCACAGGATCTTAAGATCGCAGGGGATGGAATTGCGCTGATCAATAATTACTGTAATGGATTTGAAGTGGTTGTGATCGCTGTCGGAGCGGTAGCACTTCTGATCTGGCTGATATCTATGTGGAGACGCGGTGGGCAGTATGCAGGTAAGATACATCATATTGCAGCACTGATCGGAATTATTGTATGTGGCGTTCTTTACACTTTTGTAACGAATATAGCAATAGATAAACGAGTGGTATCTACTTATTTTGGAAATATTGCATTTGCTTATGAGGATTATGGTCTTCCATACTGCTTCTCGGCAAGTCTTTTTAACACGGGAATCAGTGAGCCAAATGGATATACGAAGAAAGCAATGGCAAAGATTGACAAGGACGGAGAATTAAATCAGACGGCTGCGAGCCGTTCTTCTGATGAACTTCCGAATATCATTGTTGTGCAGCTGGAGTCATATTTTGACGTTGCAAACGCAGAGTTTTTCACCACATCTGAAGATGCATGCCCGAATCTGCACAATTTATATCAGAATTATTCAAACGGATATTTTAAAGTACCGTCTGTAGGAGCAGGTACGGCAAATACAGAGTTTGAAGTGCTGACAGGTATGAACCTTCGTTATTTCGGACCTGGAGAATATCCGTATAAGACCTATTCAAAAAAACATCCGACGGAGAGTGCGGCGACAGCGCTTGCCTCTCTTGGATACGGAACACATGCATTACATGATAACACAGGAAATTTCTATAGCCGTGCCAATGTATTTAATAACATGGGATTTGATACATTTACCAGTAAGGAGTTTATGAATGTCCTGCAGACGACAGAGAATGGATGGGCAAAAGATGAGATCCTGACACAGCATATTATGGAAGCCATGGATACAACAAAACAGGAAGATTTTGTATTTACTGTCAGTGTACAGGGACATGGAAACTATCCGGAGACACAGGTGATCGAGAATCCGAAGATCAAGGTTGAAGGAATCGAAGACGAAGCGCTGAAAATAAATGGGAATATTATGTTAACCAGGTCTATGAGATGGATCAGTTTGTAGGTGATCTGATCAAGGCAGTGGAAGAAAGAAATGAACCATCTGTTGTCGTATTCTACGGAGATCATCTTCCGACTATGGGACTGAAGGCAGAAGACTTAAAGAGCCGTTACTTATATAATACGAACTATGTAATCTGGGATAATATCGGACTTCAGAAGGATGATAAGAATATCCCGGCATATCAGCTGATGTCAGAGGTACTGAACAGACTGGATATCCATTCCGGTACCGTATTCAATTATCATCAGCAGAGAAAGGGAACAAAGAATTACCTTTCAGATCTGGAACTCCTGCAGTATGATATCCTGTATGGAAAGCAGTATGTATATAACGGAAAAGCACCAATCACCGAAGGTCATATGGTGATGGGAATCCGTAATGTGTCACTGAGCAGTATTGTTCCGCAGTTGAACAGTGGATATAGTCTGTACGGTGAGAACTTCACAAAATACAGCCGCGTATATGTCAATGGTGAAAAGCAGAAGAGCAGCTTCCTGAATAATACGCGTATTAATCTGTCGGAGACAGAATTAAAAGACGGTGATGTGATTCAGGTTGGACAGGTTGGTTCCAGTGATACGATATTCCGGATGTCGGATAAGTACACATATCAGAACGGACAGCTTGTAAAACAGGAAGGCACAGCAACCGATAAGAGCAAATCTTGGGTGGATCAGGATTATGATGTTAACTAAAAAAAGAACCGGAAACGTTCACATATGAAGAGGCAGCAGCGTATATCGAAGAAATTCCGAAATTTACAAAGAAACATACGCTGGAGCACACAAAAACGTTTTTTAAAAAGATTGGGTAATCCGGCGGCGGACAGAAAAATTGTCCACGTCGCCGGTACAAATGGAAAAGGGTCTGTATGTGCATACTTACAGGCCATACTTATGGCAGAGGGGAAGAGAACAGGGTTCTTTACATCCCCTCATCTTGTATCTGTAAATGAGAGGATACGGGTAGATAATATACAGATTGATAATGAGACATTTCTGAAGGTGTTTCGAAAAGTTTTAAAGATAGTACGTCAGATGGTGGAAGACGGGATCGAACATCCTTCGTATTTCGAATTTCTATTTGGAATGGGTATGACAGCATTTGCAGAGACAGATGTAGAATATATCATTCTGGAGACGGGACTTGGCGGACGGCTGGATGCGACAAACGCAATAGACAATCCGGCACTTGCCATCATAACATCAATCAGTCTGGATCATACGGCGATCCTCGGTGATACGATCGAGAAGATTGCGGGTGAGAAAGCCGGAATTATTAAGCCGGGTGTTCCGGTGTTCTTTGACGGAAGCAGTAAAAAAGCAGCGGAAGTCATTAAGGCAAAAGCTTCGGAACTGGGCGTATCTTGTAGAGAAGTTACGAAAAATGCGTATGAAATTCAGGAAGTTCACCGCAAATATATTGCATTTTCCAGACGGAGTGCGTATGATAAAGATGTTATCTTTCAGGTACCGATGTGCGGATGTTACCAGGCGATGAATGCAGAGCTTGCACTGGAGGCGTCGGAATATCTGCTCGCGGGAGAAGAGATACATATGGACCGGTGGAAGGAAGCACTTGCAGAACTTCACTGGGAAGGAAGAATGGAACGGGTAGGAGCACATATTACCGTAGACGGTGCACATAACCCGGGCGCAATGGAAGCGTTTGTAGAAAGCGTAAAAGCACTGGATGAGTCCGAACGCGGAGAAATGGTATTACTATTTTCAGCAGTATCGGATAAAAAGTACGATCAGATGATAGAATATCTGTGTGAGAATCTGGATGTGAAAGCTTATGTTGTCACACAGATCGAGGACGAAAGAGGTGTTCCGGCAGAGGAACTTGCTGATGTCTTCCGAAGATACACAGACAGACCGGTGTACTGTAAAGAACGATTAGAAGATGCCGTGAGAACGGCAATGAATGAACGGGGAGAGACGGGAGAGATATACTGTCTTGGCTCTTTGTACCTCGTAGGAATGATGAAGAAGTTACTGGCAGGAGGTGCCATAGATGCTTGATTTTGAAGAAGAATTAAAGAAGTTCCAGCCAAGTCTGGAAGTAGAGGAACTGGGAGATGCGATTTACCAGGATGATCTGACAGACATGACAGATCTTTTAAGAGAAGTAATCGAACAGACAAAGCAGGATGATCCACAGTAAACTGCGGTAGAGAGAATATAGAGGGAAGTATATGGATTACACAACAAAACTGGCGTATCAGTCGAATTACTGGTATAATGACGGACTTAACAAAGCGAATATCCGGGATCTGACCGGTGCCATTACATCGCTTAAGAAGAGTTTACAATATAACAGAGATAATATTGCGTCAAGAAATCTTCTGGGACTTGTTTATTATGGACGAGGCGATGTGGTAGAAGCGCTGGCAGAATGGGTCTTAAGCAAGAATCTTCAGCCTAAGGAGAATATTGCGAATTATTATATCCAGAAAGTAAAAGAAAAAAGAGATGATCTGGACAGAATCAATCAGGCTATAAAAAGATATAATCAGGCTTTGGATTACTGTTATCAGAGATGTGAAGATCTGGCGGTTATGCAGCTTAAGAAAGCAATCGAGATGCATCCGACGTATGTGAAAGCATACCAGCTTCTGGCGCTCCTTTACATTATGGAAGAACAGTATGCAGAAGCAAGAAAGAATATCCGGATCGCTCACAAACTGGATAAGACCGACGATATCACGATGCGTTACATGCATGAGTTGAATCAGGTACGGAAGTCAAGAAACATCCGCCTGATAGACGATAAAGATACCGGAAAGAAGAAAAAGGGCAGACAGACAGTTACTTATAATATCGGAAATGAGACGATCATTCAACCGGTTGCTTCAGGATTAAAAGATAATGTCGGCTTGCATACAATGGTTAATATTGCAATCGGTGTTATTGTAGGTGTGGCAGTTATGGGATTCTTAATCATGCCGGCTGTGTCTGCATCAAGACAGAGTAAGCTGAATAAGCAGACCGTTAAGTTCAGTGATCAGATCGCAACTCAGAAATCACAGATCAGTGCACTGAAAAAGAGCTGGATAATTATCGGAGCAGCAGTAAAGAAGCAGAGAATCAGCAGCAGACAGCAGAGATCACAAAGACAAGCTATGAATCACTGATGACCGTTATATCTCATTATTCAACCGGAGATATGAGTAATTCGGCACTGGCAGAGGAACTTCTGAAGATTAATTCAGAGACACTTGGAGCATCGGGAAAAGAAGAGTATGATACACTGACAGGAAAGATATATCCAAGAGTCTGTGAGAGTCTGTATGTAACATCACAGAAGAATTATCAGGTGGCAAATTATGATACGGCAGTGACGAATCTGGAGCAAGTCGTACAGATGGACGAAGGATATCAGGATGGTGCGGCTATGCTTCTTCTTGCACAGTCCTATGAAAAACAGGGTAAGCAGGATAAGGCGAATACGTATTATCAGAAGATCATCGAAAAATATAACGGGACAGAGGCAGCAACAGAGGCACAGAATGCTCTTGATGTACAAAATGCCAAAAAGACCAAAGACAATAATAATTAGAAAATGTACGAAAGAAAAAGGATATACACGGTAAAGTGTATGTCCTTTTCTTTTATACTTAAGTATGTAAGGGGAGTATGTAACATGAAATATCAGGTACAGGAAAATTGTCTTACTATATTTTTACCGGGGGAGCTGGATCATCATAATGCAGAAGAGATACGAAAAGAATCAGATCATCTGATTGAACACAATCACATACGTTATGTGATCTTTGACTTTGCGGATACAAAATTCTGTGACAGTTCCGGAATCGGAGTGATCATGGGTCGTTACAGAAAGATCTATATGCTGGGCGGTGAAGTGTGTGCGGTACATACAAGCGAGAGGATCAGGAAGATTCTTATGATGTCAGGAGTAACAAAGATTATGCAGATTTATGAGGAGGAGAAATAAATGGAAAATACCAATGAAATGACGATTATTTTTGACAGTTATTCATCCAATGAAGCATTTGCAAGAGTGGCGGTTGCTGCATTTATGACATCGCTGAATCCGACAGTGGAGGAAGTAGCAGATGTAAAGACTGCGGTATCAGAGGCTGTAACCAATGCGATCATCCACGGATACGAAAGCCGGATAGAGAAGATCACGCTTCGTTGTAAGACATGCGGGGATACTTTGTATATCGAGATAGAAGATCATGGAAAAGGAATGGAAGATGTAAAGAAGGCGATGGAACCGTTATTTACTACAAGACCGGAGCTTGACCGGTCCGGGATGGGATTTTCTTTTATGGAAGCTTTCATGGATCAGGTAGAAGTAAGTTCAAAGCCGGGAAAAGGAACTATTGTGAAAATGCAGAAAACAATTGGAAAAGGACGAAAGGTATGGACACACAATCGCTTTAATTCAGAAATCTCACGAAGGGGATGAAGAAGCAAGAGCTCAGATTGTGGAGGAAAATACAGGACTGGTCTGGTGTATTGTAAGAAGATTTACGGGAAGGGGAACAGAGCTGGAAGATCTGTTTCAGATCGGAACGATTGGATTACTGAAAGCAATCGACAAGTTTGATCTGAGTTATGAAGTGAAATTCTCAACTTATGCTGTTCCGATGATCAGTGGAGAAATCAAGCGCTTCTTAAGAGATGATGGGATGATAAAGGTAAGCCGGTCGTTAAAAGAACTGTCTTATAAAGGATATCAGGCCCAGGAAGTACTCGGAAGAAAGCTTGGAAGGGAGCCGTCGGTCACAGAACTTGCAGAGTATCTTGATGTGTCACCGGAAGAACTTACAATGGCGATGGATGCATGTACGGATGTGGAATCACTACACCGGCCGGTATACAAAAAAGAAGGACAGGAGATTTCACTGATGGAAAAAGTAGGAAAGGAGGACGGTGCGGAAGAAAGAGTACTGGATCATCTGCTGTTAAAAGAGCTTCTGACAAGTCTGGATAAAGAAGAAAGAAAACTGATCTATCTGCGATATTTGCCGAAAAGACACAGACTCAGGTAGGAAAGGAAATGGGAATTTCCCAGGTTCAGGTTTCCAGAATGGAAAAGAAAATATTAAAAAATCTAAGAGAACGTATCTGACAGGCACATCATGAATATATTCTGGAAAATCAGCCATACTAACTCATGAAACTTGGATGGAAAGGGTGAGTAAGATGGAGGATGCCAGAAGAAAGATCAGGATGTGCCTGATCTTTGTTGTGACATTGGCAGTGATCATCGGGCTGATTTATTACTTCCATGATGTAAGAGGCAATCACGGAGTCAATGAAGGAACACTGATAAAAAGAATGGAAATAACTGCAAAAAATGATGAGATAAACAGGAGGTGAAGAAGATGACCGCGAATTCTGATGATATATATATAAAAGCAGACCGGAATATAGAGGTCGCAAAAAAGTCGGTACGCTTGGAGATGTATTGAAGATTGAATGCGTCAATCCTGCAATGCTGGCCAGAATCAGAAGTACGCATCTTCTGACATTTCATCACCCGGATAATAAAAGGGAAAGACGAGTGGTCATGTCGGTCTTAAAAGTGATACAGAAGATCCATGAAATCTATCCGGAGGCTTCTGTGGAAAATATCGGGGAGACGGATTTCATCGTGACATATGAAGAACAGGATGGGAAAGGCGGAGCTATTCACGTGGCGAAGATTGTCATGGTGGTGCTGATCAGTTTTTCGGAGCGGCATTTTCAACAATGGCATTCAATAATGATGTAGGCGTGACAAAAATGTTCGGACAGATATACGAACTTCTGACCGGAACAAAGTCGAATGGATTTACGATTCTGGAATTTATGTATTGTATTGGTATTATCATCGGAATTCTGACATTCTTTAATCATTTCGGTAAAAAACGGCTGTCGGTAGATCCGACACCAATGGAGGTAGAGATGCGACTGTATGAAAATGATATACAGACGACGCTTGTGGAAACGTACTCCAGAAAGGAGAAAGAATTGGATGTGGATGAAAAACATATTACTGGCAATTCTGGGACTTAGTGCCGGAATTACGGCGGCCGGAGGTTTATTTTCTTTTATTATCGGACTGGGGGTGGTGTCGGATTTTGCGGACAGGACACATACAGGTGAGCATGTTATGCTCTATGAAGATGCCATTGCAGTGGGCGGCAGTATCGGAGCAATCATCTCTGTCTATCATCCACGATACCATACGGAAGCTGGCTGGTTCCGCTGGCGGGACTTTTCGGTGGAATCTTTGTAGGATGCTGGGCGATGGCTCTTACTGAGATGCTGGATCTCTTCCCGATCTTCATCAGGAGAATCCGGCTTGTGAGAGGGATTGGAGCGATCATTATAGGAATCGCTTTTGGAAAAGGATTAGGAGCATTACTGTTTTTTTGGAAAAGGTGGTAAAAAATGGATAAAAAAAGACAGCAGCAGGCTTATGAAAATTATGTAAAGCAAAAAACACCGGTGCATAATCTGCCTGCTAATATGACAAAAGCATTCGTAACGGGAGGCGCAATCTGCGTGCTGGGACAGGGGATTTTGAATATCTGTGAGAAGGCAGGATTAGATAAAGATATAAGTGGCGGCTGGTGTTCTATGCTTCTGGTATTTCTGAGTGCAGTACTGACGGGATTCAATGTCTATCCAAGGATTGCAAAATGGGGCGGAGCCGGAGCGCTGGTTCCGATCACCGGATTTGCCAATTCGGTGGCAGCACCGGCGATCGAATACAAAAAAGAAGGACAGGTTATGGGAATCGGCTGTAAGATATTTACGATTGCAGGTCCGGTGATTCTGTATGGAATCTTTACAAGCTGGGTTCTGGGACTGTTCTACTGGCTGTTAAGAATTGTCGGAGTATTATGACGGCAGAGGATCTCAGATATGTAAATATGTCGGGAAAGGATAAGATGAATGATAAAGGGAAAGCAAAGTATAGCCTTTGAGGTATCTCCGTACCTTGAAGAGAGTGCTTCGGTTGTTGGGAAAAAAGAAGGAGAAGGACCTTTGGGCGGTATGTTCGATATGGTGGCAGAGGAAGATCTTTTCGGGGAGAATACCTGGGAAGAAGCAGAAAGCACCATGCAGAAGGAAGCATGTCTTCTAGCTCTTGGTAAAGCACATTTGGCACCGGAGAGTATCCGTTATCTGTTCGGTGGAGATCTGTTAAGGCAGGGAGTGGCAACTTCAATGGGAGTAGAGACCCTTCAGATCCCGATGTTCGGATTATATGGAGCATGTTCGACTTCCGGAGAAGCACTTGCCCTGGCTTCGATGAGTGTAGCTGCGGGATATGGAGAACGGATGCTGGCGGTAACATCCAGTCATTTCGGAAGTGCTGAGAAAGAATTCCGTTTTCCTCTCGGATATGCGAATCAGAGACCATTATCGGCACACTGGACAGTGACCGGAAGCGGAGCATTTATCGTGGGAAAAAATAGAAGTCATGTGAGGATAACCGGGGTGACAGTAGGAAAAATTGTGGATTACGGTCTGAAAGACTCACAGAATATGGGGGCATGTATGGCTCCGGCCGCATGTGATACGATCATTCAGAATCTGGAGGATTTTGAAAGAAAAGAAACAGATTACGACAGGATCATTACCGGAGATCTTGGCTATGTGGGGCAGAGTATTTTATTCGACCTTATGAGGGGAAAAGAACATGATATCAAGATAAATCATATGGATTGCGGAATGACAATCTTCGATCAGAATCTGCAGGATACACATGCCGGAGGAAGTGGCTGTGGTTGTGCGGCCGCAACATTATCCGCTTATATCCTGCCAAAGATATCAAGAGGAGAGTGGAAACGTGTACTCTTTGTACCGACGGGAGCGCTTATGTCAACCGTCAGTTATAATGAAGGAGCCAGTGTACCGGGGATCGCACATGGAATTGTCTTAGAACATTGCTAGGAGGAAAAGATTATGGATTATATCAATGCATTCTGGGTAGGGGGACTGATCTGTGCTCTGACGCAGATACTGCTGGACAGGACGAAGCTGATGCCCGGAAGAATCATGGTGCTTCTGGTCTGCAGCGGTTCTGTACTGGGAGCATTTAAGATATATCCGGTTATTCAGGATTTTGCCGGAGCCGGAGCCAGTGTACCGTTACTGGGGTTTGGAAATCTTCTGTGGAAAGGTGTAAAAGAAGCCGTAGAAAAAGAAGGATTTATCGGAATCTTTATGGGAGGATTTAAAGCCAGTGCAGTAGGTATATCAGCGGCTCTCATCTTTGGCTATCTGGCGTCCCTGATCTTTGAGCCAAAGATGAAGAAATAGCTGTGAACCCGGATTAAGAGATCATTAAGATTCGTTCATACCGGAAAGTACTGCCATCGGCTGTTTGAAGAAATGATTAAATGCGGCGATAGCACGTCCGACCCCGATCACGGCAAGGACCGTTCCGATTCCGATGCCTGCCAGGTGATGCGCAAAGATAAGACCAACAGAGATTGTCAGACAGATATTAAAAAGGTCGAAACAATTTTTGGTAAATCCTACGCTTTTGTGGATGAAATCGGAGATTGCCTGAACAATTCCATCTCCGGGATTGGGGATGATACGCATGTTCAAAGACATGGCGGCACCGACGCCTGTCAGAATGATGGCAATGATCAGAAAGAGGATCCTTCCGGGAAAACTTCCGGCAAAAGAATCCGGATAAGTTGTCCAAAGATCAGGATCATACCGGAAAATATATTCAGGAACCGGGTGAAAATCAGGCTTAGCGGGAATTGTAAAATGGCCATAAAAAGGACCAGTTTCAGGTTCATCTGATTAGCGTGTTCCAGAGGAAGACCTTCCGATTGTCTGGCATGTGTTCAGCGTGATTCCCAGAGCGAGAATAAGAAGTCCCATGAGATAGAAAAGTCCACGGTAAAAATATGTTTTTTGCATATATAAAGCCACTTCTTTCTATAGAATTTTGTATAAAAATGTAAAAACTGTCATCGGCAGATCCTGTAGATATCCAAATATACAAGAGACGTTATTGATGGCAAATTCTGTAAATATAATAAAACTCCCGTCAGAAACTGTCAATGAGACAGTTGCCGAGGGAGTGTGTATCGCTACCTAATCAGATATCTGAGAGAACCGCAAGGAGTTTGATTCTCTGGATACAGGAAAATTAAGCAAGTTCTTCGCCTGTGATCATCTTGTAGCACTGAAGATATTTGTCGATTGTTTTCTGAACTACGTCATCCGGAAGAGTCCAGTCGTTATCCGGGTGAGAAGTCAGCCAGTCACGTGCAAACTGTTTGTCGAATGATGGCTGTCCATGTCCCGGTTCATAACCTTCTACTGGCCAGAAACGAGAACTGTCAGGTGTAAGCATCTCATCACCGATCACCATGTTACCATTCTCATCAAGACCGAATTCGAATTTTGTATCGGCGATGATAATACCACGGCTTAATGCGTAGTCTGCACATTTTTTATAGAGAGCGATTGTACAGTCACGAAGTTTGGTTGCGTATTCTTCGCCTTTGCCAGGGAAATATTTCTCAAGGTGGGCAATACTCTGCTCATAAGAAATATTTTCGTCATGATCTCCGATCTCAGCTTTTGTGGATGGTGTGTAGATTGGCTCTGGAAGCTTGTCGGATTCTTTTAATCCTTCCGGAAGTTTGATACCGCATACAGTGCCATTTTCTTTATAGCTCTTCCATCCGCTTCCTGTAATGTAACCACGTACGATACATTCGATTGGAAGCATCTCGAGCTTTTTGCACATCATGCTGTTTCCGTCATATTCTGGTTTCTGGAAGAATTCAGGCATATCTTTCACATCAGTAGAGATCATGTGGTTTGGAAGAATGTCTTTTGTCAGGTCGAACCAGAATTTAGACATCTGTGTCAGAACGGTTCCTTTCTTGGAAACAACGTTCTTAAGAATTACGTCAAAACACTGATACGATCAGTGGCAACCATAATCAGGCTGTCTCCGTTATCATAAATTTCACGGACTTTACCTTCTTTTATTGGTTTCATAACAATACCTCGCTTATTTATTATTTTTTTTAATATGTCTTCACTAATAGTCAAACAGATTTTGCGGAAAAAAACAATAGTAAATTGCAAAATTTCGAAAAAAAGTACAAAATATAAATTATGTTGTATAATAACAATATCGTAAAAAAGAATACTGATAAGTAATGGTAATAGTGACTGATAACGACAGATAATAAGCGGAAAATCAGTGAAAATATGAAGCAGAGAAAAGACAAAAGAAAGAAAAAATAAAAGGCAGTAAGGAATGAAATTATGAGACATATTACAATTGGAATTCTGGCGCATGTGGATGCCGGGAAAACGACATTATCGGAATGCATGCTCTACTTAAGCGGGCAGATTAGAAAGCTTGGAAGAGTCGATCATAAAGATGCATTCTTAGATACATACGAACTGGAACGGGAAAGAGGAATCACGATCTTTTCCAAACAGGCAGAATTAAAAATGGGCAATCTGGGGATAACGCTTCTGGATACACCGGGGCATGTGGATTTCTCCGCAGAAATGGAGCGTACCTTGCAGGTACTGGATTATGCGATCCTGGTGATCAACGGAGCTGACGGGGTGCAGGGACATACACGCACGCTCTGGAGCCTGCTGAAAAGATATCAGATACCGACGTTCATATTCATCAATAAGATGGATCAGGTGGGAACAGATAAGGCAAAGGTACTGGCAGATCTGCAGAACCGACTGGATGAAGGATGCATTGATTTTTCGGAAATGTCAGAAGAAACATATGACAGCATTGCCATGTGTGATGAGAAAGCGATGGAAGAGTATCTGGAATCGGAGAAAGTGGAAGAGGATACGATCGCGGAGATGATCGGAAGCAGAAAGGTGTATCCGTGTTATTTCGGTTCGGCGCTAAAGATTGAAGGTGTGCAGGAATTTATGGACGGGATGTCTGCTTATATAGTACGAAATGAGCAGATAAATAATACAGACACTGGTACATGTGATTTTGGTGCAAAAGTTTTCAAGATATCGAGAGACCCATCCGGCAGCGACTGACGCATCTGAAAGTGACATCCGGAACTCTGAAGGTAAAAGATACATTGACGGGAACGACAGGAAGGAAGCAGAGCAAGAACGAATCTGACCGTACACAAGATACATCCGAGACAGTTATGAACGGCTGGGAAGAAAAGGTCAACCAGATTCGGATCTATTCTGGAGAAAAATACGAGATGGTACAGGAAGCAGGATCCGGCAGGATCTGTGCGGTAACCGGACTGAATTACACTTATCCGGGGGAAGGCCTCGGCATAGAATGCGATTCCGAAGCACCGGCACTGGAACCTGTCTTAAGTTACAAAATCGAACTCCCGGAAGGCTGTGACGTTCACAAAATGCTTGGAAACTTACGGATACTTGAAGAAGAAGATCCGATGCTTAAGATCGTGTGGAATGAAGAACTGGGAGAGATTCATGCAAAACTCATGGGAGCAGTCCAGATTGAGATATTAAAAAGCCTGATCAAAGGCAGGTTCGGCGTAGAAGTAGAATTTGACACCGGTAATATCGTATATAAAGAGACTATACAGAATACCGTGGAAGGTGTGGGACATTTTGAACCGCTCCGGCATTATGCGGAAGTACATCTGAAGATGGAACCGGGAGAAAGAGGCAGCGGTATTGTGATTGGAACAGACTGCAGTGAAGATATGCTAGATAAGAACTGGCAGCGTCTGATCCTTACCCATCTTTTGGAGAAAGAACATAGAGGTGTGCTGACCGGTTCTGTGATCACAGATATGAAGATTACGTTGACGGCAGGAAGGGCGCATCTGAAACATACCGAGGGAGGAGATTTCCGGCAGGCAACTTACCGTGCGGTGCGTCAGGGACTGATGCAGGCAGAGAGTGTACTGTTGGAACCGTATTATGATTCCAACTGGAGGTCCCGTCAGGAATGATCGGACGGGCACTTACAGATATCCAGCGGATGAATGGGGAGGCCGGTACGCCGCAGACAGAAGGAGAGATGACGACGATCGAAGGCTATGCACCGGTTGCAGATATGCGGGATTATCAGATGGAAGTGAATTCCTACACAAGAGGACAGGGACATCTGACCTGTACATTCCGCGGTTATGAACCTTGCCAGAATGCAGAAGCAGTGATCGAAGAGATTGGTTATGATCCGGAACGTGACATTGAGAACCCGACCGGTTCCGTATTCTGTTCCCATGGTGCAGGATTTAACGTTTCATGGGACAAGGTACCGGAATATATGCATCTGGAGAATCAGTTAGAAAAGGAACGTGCATTAGAAGAAGCAAAGAGACAGTCGGAGCAGGCAGCCCGTCAGATGCCAAGAGCAGCAAGAACTCCGAAAGTCTATTCCAAAGCGGAAGAAAAAGAGCTGGAAGAGATATTTATCCGGACATATGGAAAAGTAGAAAGAAAAGGCGGACTGACACCGAAAACTTATGAAAGTGAGTATGCCAAAAAGCAACTTAAAAAAGAAGAAGCCATGCAGGAATATCTGCTAGTTGACGGATACAATGTCATTTTCGCATGGGAAGAGCTGAAAGAACTGGCGAAAGTCAGTATTGAGGCGGCACGGGATAAGCTGATGGACATCCTGTGTAATTATCAGGGATATAAGAAATGCGTTCTGATTCTTGTGTTCGATGCATACAAGGTAGAGGGTTATGCGCTTGAGATCCAGAAATACCACAATATCCATGTTGTATATACAAAAGAAGCAGAGACAGCCGATCAGTACATCGAAAAGGTTGTTCATCATATAGGAAGAAAGTATCATGTAACAGTTGTGACGTCTGACGGAGTAGAGCAGGTGATCACGATGGGACAGGGTGGAACCCGCATTTCTTCCAGAGATTTTCTCGAGGAGATCGAATATACCAGAAAGCTGATCGAAGAGGATAATGAAAAGCAACGAGTGAGTGACAGGAATTATCTGTTTGACCATGCGGATGAGGAATTCGTGGGAAAAATGGAAAAAATCAGACTTGGAAAGAATCCGGAAGAATGATAAACTAATATAGTATGCATGAAATATACAAGAAATATGTAAGAATATGCAAGAACATAAAAATACAGAATGATATTAAAGAAAGTAAAGATACAAAAAGGAGAAACCAATGCCAGTTTTTGATTTTAATTCAACACCAGATGAAAAGAAACCAGCGGAATGTACATATACAGTCATCCGTTCGAATGAAAATGAAGCAACAGCCGAGAAACCAATGATGGTTCTCGATAATAAGATCTGCCAGTGGGATCATCATTCCTGCGGTGTATTTACGAACCCGATTAAGAGAACCTCTTTCGAATTCCAGCAGGAAGACGGAACCGTAAGTGCAGACATCTTAAAAATCGATGCAAGATTCGTAAGCCTGTTAAAATGGCTTGGAGAGAATCATATTAATGTACGTCTCTCTGGGGAGAATACAGAAGAAGGATATGCGGTATATAAGATCCGCGAGATCGCATTTGGCGGCGGTACGAAATTATCTGCAGAAGACGGATTCCTTCAGTTTATGATCGAGCGTCTGCTTGCAAGCAATGCACCGGCAGAAGAGGTGGACGACGAAGATGAAGACGAGGCAGGAGATGACATGAAGCTGACCAGTCTTCAGAGCATCACGGACTTCATGAACTGTGCGGGAAGAACACTTCCGGATAATATCCGTCTGTGGGCAAGACGTAACCTTGCGGTGGCACGTTCGCACGAAGTATCACCGGAGGAAAGACGCCATGCTCAGCGAGCTCTTTCCATTATGATGAATGTACAGTGGAAGAGCAATTATTTTGAAGCAATCGATCCGGATGAAGCGCGTCGTATCCTTGACGAAGAACTTTACGGAATGGAACGTGTAAAACAGAGAATCATCGAGACGATCATCCAGATCAACCGTACCATACATTACCGGCTTACG
>ENA-OQHA01000500-OQHA01000500.1-human-gut-metagenome-genome-assembly--contig:-NODE-500-length-19376-cov-2.085615_pt1 | contig 19376 bp, 25 predicted proteins | sample MGYA00242558_ERZ504707 | MGnify/ENA primary metagenome ERZ504707 (study PRJEB26092, sample SAMD00036197) | human gut metagenome | host: Homo sapiens | study: EMG produced TPA metagenomics assembly of...
CTTGGCGTGCGGGCTGCATAGTACATGGGAGATCCGGTAGAAGAAACATACTTTTTCATGTCAGGAATATGTTTGTTTTTACCAGTTCGATGTAAGACGGACAGCAGGAAGTGGTCATGAATTTCTGGCCTTCTTCCAGCTTTCGAGCAACTCATGTGCTTCGTTGCTGGTTGTTTCCATTGCGCCTTCTGCCACTTCGATGACATCGGCAAATCCGACTTCCTTCAGGGCACCATATACCTGGTCGATGGTAGCTTGAACTGTCCCAGAATAGACGGAGCCGGAATGGCAATCAGTTTTTCACCGGCACGGATCGCTTCCAGAATATCAAATACCTGTGAGATTTCGAAGATGGCACCGAAGGGGCATGCATTCAGACACTTGCCGCAATAGATACACTTGTCTTCGTTGATATGTTCGATGTTATGTTCATCTTTGCTGATGGCTTTTACCGGGCAGGCTTCCTCACACGGAACCGGGATGTAGACGATTGCATGGTACGGGCAGCTCTTGTGACAGATACCACAGCTGATACAGGTATCGTGGTCGATATGAGCCTGGCCGGTCTTCTTGTCGAAATGGACGGCACCTTTCGGACAGTTCATATAGCAGCTTCGTGCCACGCATCCACGGCACAGGTTACTTACTTCGTAGTTGACCTGTACGCAGGAAGAACAAGCTTCATCGATGACACAAAGGATGTTTTCCTTGATTTTTCCGCGGCGTTCGAGCGCCTTCTTTGCATATTCGGATAGGGGAGTCAGTTCATCGGTTTCATCGCTCATGTCCCAGCCCAACAGCGGGAGTGATTTGTACTTGGTTACGGCACGTTCCTTGTGAATACAGCAACGGCTACTGCCTGTGAACGGCGCGGGCTGAATTCAATGGGAATGCGGTCTATCTTCTCGACAAGTTGGTTTTCTTTCCAGAGGGCGACAAGATTTTCCAGTAGCTTGTGCCGGACAATCATTACGTTGTTAGTAAAAGCCATAATTAAGGGTTTTGTTAGTTGTTAGTTATCCTTTTTTGATTCTTCTCTTTTTTCAAAGATTTTACAAAAATAAAACAATCCTGTAAAAATTCCAAGTTTTCAGGATGAGAAAACGGACGGCAGGTCCAATTAGCAGGGCGGATTACAGATCTATGGAAATTACACCGCCATAGGGAGTGAGATGTTCCCAGGCTGTTTCTTTTTGGACGGCTCCTGCATAGATCTGTGCACAGATAAGTACGCCGCCGTGGGCGAAGATTCCCACTTCCTGGCAGGGCTTCTTTTTTAATTCGTCAAGAAAGGCAGCAACGCGCGGTATAGATCCTCGAAGGATTCGCCTCCGGTTGCTGCTACGTGGAAATAGTCGTCGAACCATTCCTGCAGGCGCGGATCACTGATGGCATCGAAACGCTGCATTTCCCATTCGCCGAAATTGATTTCCATCAGCCGGTCGTCACATTCCGGATCGGGGTAGCCGCAATAACCGGCCAGCCGGCGGGCACGGCTTAACGGGCTGGAATATACATGGTCGAAGTGGGTTCCGCTCAGGTTGCGGAGCGTTTGTGCTGCTTCCGCTTCGAAGGTGGACTTTAAGGGAACATCGGTCTGGCCGTAGCATGTGCCGGAAGGAACATCTACTGCCGTATGTCTGATGAGATATACTTTCATGGCAGATGAGTGAAAAAACAGTTGGACATAAGGTACAGGGCCAGTTCGGAAAGCAGGAAGGTTGCTCCACAGCAGTCTCCGGTATAGCCCTGGATTTTCTTTCGCATCAGATGAACCAGCGCCAGAGTTACCAGCAGGGGAACGGGAAGCAGAAGAACCAGTGAAGGGCAGGCCAGTAATGCCGGAACGAGGGGCAGAAAGCCGCAAATGAAAGCCATGATCCAGTTTCCCGGGCTCATCCGGTTGTAGATAACTCTGGCTTTGGATTCTTCTTCCTTGCGGGTATATGGCAGGAGGTTGATGATCTGGCTGAACAGAACTTGCTCCAGGTATCGAATCCCACGATCAGCACGGGCTATAGCCATGGGAAGGCGGTATATGAGCAGATAGAACATTCCCAGATAACAGATCAGTCCGATAACTCCATAGGTGCCGATATGAGAATCTTTCATGATGGAAAGGATGCGTTCACGGGTGGTTCCTCCTCCAAAGCCGTCGCAGAAGTCGGCGAGTCCGTCTTCGTGCAGGGCACCGGTGAGCAGAATGCGTGAGAGCATGGTCAGTAGAACGGCTATTTCCCACGAAAAACAATGGGATGTCAGCCAAAGGATACCTGCCATGACACCTCCCGTCAGCCAGCCGACCAGTGGCCAGTAGTTGACAACCTCTTTGTAATAGCGGGGTGGAACTTCGGCTATTCTCCAGAATGGAAGCCGGGTAAAAAAGATCAGGGCAGCCAGCAGTCTCACCGGTCAGAAGTATTTGGTAATGGAAGCATGGGCAAAGTTATCCATCTCATTCAGCATCCGTACGGCTGATTCCAGAATGGGGTAGGCACATACGGCTCCGGATCCTTCTCCCAGGCGGAGTCCGAGGTTCAGCAGAGGACGGGCCTGCAGCCAGTCAAGTACCAGTTTGTGGCCGGATTCATCACCCTGATGGCCGAAGACAGCATAGTCCAGTACTTCCGGATGCAGACGGGATGCAGCCAGTATGCAGTTGGTCATGATAAAACCGTCGACCAGGATGATCATGTTCCGTTCAGCTGCTCTCAGCATGCCGCCTGCAGCCATGACCATTTCAAAGCCGCCGTATTCGGCCATGATGTCAAGCGGTTCTCCGTTTCCGTTATAGCGTGCTACGGCACGTTTCAGTACATCCAGCTTGTGGGAGATTCCGGCTGCATTCAGACCGCTTCCGGCACCGACACACTGTTCCATGGGAATCCGGGTAAACAGGTGCATCCACACGGACGAAGCCGATGTGTTTCCGATACCCATTCGCCGAAGCTGACAACGTTGCAGCCGCTTTCGAATACTTCATCCACCAGAGAAGCTCCCCGTTCCAGACACAATTGACATTCTTCCGGGGACATGGCTGCTTCTTTCAGAAAGTTGCGGGTACCTTTACCCACACTCAGGTTGCGTATTCCCTGTTCATAAGGCAGGTCGTAGTCGACTCCTGAGTCGGCGAGCAACAGGCGGAAACCGTGCTGGCGGCACAGGAAATTGATTCCGGCTCCTCCATGCAGAAAGTTACTCAGCTGCTGCCAGGTAATTTCCTTCGGAGAGAGGCTGACTCCCTCTTCCACGATGCCGTGGTCTGCGGCGAAAAGAATGTTGCATGGTTTCTTGAGTTCCGGTGAAAGGGTCTGCTGGATCATGCCGATCTGAAGGGCAAGGTCTTCCAGTCTGCCCAATGAACCTTTGGGCTTGGTCAGGTTGTCTATCTTTTCCCGAAGAAGCGGCCGGATCCGTTCGTCGGGATGTTGAGGTGAAAAGTGCATCATAAGTCTATTTGATTTGAACGGGAATTCCGGAAACCATCCAGAAAACTTCGTCCGCGCGGGAAGCTATGTATTGGTTAGCCCATCCCAGCAGGTCGGTAAACTTGCGTTGCACTTCGTTTTCAGAAACGCCTCCGGCTCCGATTTCATTGGTTACAAAAATAAAAGTTGCGTCCTGTGCGGTGAAGCGGTCGAATTCTTCCTTGACAGCTTCCAGTGACCGGCTGACGTCGCCTTCCAGATCGAAAAAAAATTGGTACACCAGAGAGTGACGCAGTCAATCAGGATGGTTCTTCCCGGAAGCTGATGCCGGCTAAGTTCCTTGTTCTCTTCGATATTGGTCCATTCCGGTCCTCTCCGTTCCTGATGGATCTGTACCCGCCGGCGGAATTCCTCGTCCCAGATGCGGGCCGTGGCCAGATAGACGGGAGTCGGGGACAAGCGGAGTGCCATCTGTTCTGCATACGTGCTCTTTCCCGAGCGCTGTCCACCGGTGATCAGGATCAGTCTTCGCATGATGTGTCGTTTGAATTTGCTCCTCGCAGAATCAGGGTTGTAGCTCCCAGGGTGAAGATATTGCCTTCTTCTATGCGGACACGTTCTTTGGGCCCCAGCAATTCGTTCATCAGGAAAGTGCCGGTGATGCTGTTGTTGTCCCGCAGGGTATACACGATCTGTCCCTGCTTGTCGCGTTTGACATTCAGGATGCAGTGGCGACGGTCCATACTGGGATCGTTGCTTTCGATGGGAATATCGGCTTCCGTACCTTTGGAACGCCGTCCGATAACATTGTCTCCTTCATGCAAGGGGAAAACCTGTTTGAAGGCAAAAACGTTCTCAATGACAACAACGTTTCCCCAGTTTTCGGTTCCTTCCTTTTCGTCGATAACTTCTTCCCGGCGACTGCCTGCGTTCAGTTTGGATTTTCCGATCCGGATGCCAAACTGCTTTTTGCAATTGTCGCAGATGAACACCAGAGACTGGCCTTCCTGATATTTTGTTTCATCAAACTGTATATAATTGTCACATTTAGGACATCTTACTCTTTTCATTACTTTGCAAAGTTTATCTTTGGTTATTTAACAGAAAACACCCATGCCTGGCTGAATGCCTTCTCTTTTTCAGAGTCTCAGTCTGGCGGTAGGCTTCTGCCTGATTCGTATAGTGACCCAGTGATACACGATATCTTCCGGCAGATTCGAGCACCTCTACATCCTTATAGCCTTGCTTGCGGAATATTTCAGCCTGCTTGTTGGCATCAGCTGCAGTTGTCAGGCTGGCTGCGATGATGTAATAACCCTTGTTGCCTGAAGACTTGCCGGTTGTCTGACTTGCTGAAGCCTGATTTGCCGGAGCTGACTTTTTCTGAACCGGAGTCTGGGAGGGCGTCTGTTTTTCCACAGACTTTCCGCTGGCCTGTGCCGTTACCTTGGCAGAAGTTGCTTGCGGGGCGGCAACCTTTTCAGTCTTGACTTTGACAGGTTTCAGCGTATTGACATTGTTTCTGACTTCTTCTGCTGGGTATGCTGATTGCTTTTCTGCAAGGTGTTGGCAACCAGAGACTGGTTACGAATGGCATCAAACAAACCAGCCGATCCCAATGCCGCATAATCAGCTTCTTCTACATAGGTATTCTCAACAGGAACAGAGAGTATGAAGAACAGGATGACGGCTGCTGCAACAGCTACGGCATTCTGTAACCAGCGCCGTACCGGGAGGAAATGGCGGGTACGGAAAGTCTGTTGGGCAGGTATGGCATGAGGCTTGGGAACAATCGTAGCAGGACGTACCTGAGGAGTGATCACTTCCTCTTTCAGAAGTGGCAGTGAAAACGGTTCCAGTCCGTAGAGAGAAGGAGTGAAAAACACTTTCCCTTCCGGCTCAAATCCATATCCCCCCTTCATATTATAATATAAGGTGCCGATCCCTTGCAGAGCGATCTGTCCGCGCTGATAGAGTTCTTCCTTCAGTGTTTCTACTGTTTTTTCAATTTACGGGTTGCATCCGGAAAATCTGTATTGTATGCCTGCATGTAAGACTGTACCAGCAGGCCGTCGTTCATGATCAGTTGCGGATTGAACCCGATGGAACGCAGAGGCGGGAAAAACTCTCCGGAGTCTGTCCGCCACATTGCCGGACGGTTGTGGGCAATGAATCCGCCCAGTCCCGGAACGATTACGCAATCGTTTTCCAGCAGTAATACTTCGATATGTTTGGCTAATTCAATCATACTGCAAATGTACAATTTTTATCCGTTTGACGCATCTTTCCCGCACTTTTTTCGGAAGGAATTTTTTTTGTTCTATTTTTGCACAGTCAAAAAAGAATAAAACGCAAAGTTATGAATATAGCTATCGTGGGAACCGGATATGTAGGGTTGGTGACAGGTACGTGTTTTGCTGAAACAGGGGCAAACGTTATTTGTATTGATACCAATGCTGCCAAGATCGAAGCCTTGAAGAAAGGGGTTATTCCGATTTATGAACCGGGACTGGAGGAAATGGTACAGCGTAATGTAAAGGCCGGGCGTCTGACATTCGGAACCTCGCTGGAGGATTGTCTGGATCAGGTGTCGATTGTATTTACTGCAGTCGGAACTCCGCCGAATGAAGACGGAAGTGCAGATCTGAAATACGTACTGGAAGTAGCACGAACCATTGGGGCCTGCATGAAGCGTTATGTACTTGTTGTAACTAAAAGTACGGTGCCGGTAGGAACAGCCAGCAAGGTAAAGGAAGTGATCCGGAGAGAACAGGCCGCCCGGGGAGTGGAGATCCCGTTTGATGTCGCTTCGAACCCGGAATTCCTGAAGGAAGGTAATGCCATCAATGACTTTATGACTCCTGACCGCGTTGTCGTGGGAGTGGAATCGGATAAAGCCAGGGAACTGCTGACTAAGTTGTATCGTCCTTTCCTGCTGAATAACTTCCGGGTGATTTTTATGGATATCCCTTCTGCCGAGATGACAAAATATGCTGCCAATTCCATGCTGGCAACCCGAATCAGCTTTATGAATGACATTGCCAATCTGTGTGAACTGGTTGGAGCTGACGTAAATATGGTGCGTAGCGGAATCGGATCCGATACGCGTATCGGACGTAAGTTCCTTTATCCGGGATGCGGATATGGCGGTTCCTGTTTCCCGAAAGATGTCAAGGCCCTGATCAGAACAGCCGAGGAACATGGTTATTCGATGCGGGTGCTGAAAATGGTAGAAGCTGTCAATGAGGATCAGAAGGATATTCTGTTCCGCAAGTTGAGTGCCTATTATCAGGGAGACCTGAAAGGGCGTACGATTGCTTTATGGGGACTGGCCTTTAAACCGGAAACAGATGATATGCGGGAAGCCCCGGCGCTGGTTCTGATCAAAAAGCTGCAGGAAGCCGGCTGTCTGATCCGTGCATACGATCCGGCTGCTATGGACGAAGCCAGACGCTGTATCGGTGATTCCATTTATTATGCAAAGGATATGTATGATGCCTTGCTGGATGCAGATGCAATGCTGATGGTGACAGAGTGGAAAGAATTCCGTCTGCCGGCCTGGGGAGTGATCCGGAAAACGATGAAGCATCCGGTTATTTTTGACGGAAGAAATATTTATGATCCTCATGAACTGGCTGAAGCGGCCTGGTATATCATTGCATCGGGAAATGAGGAACTGTATGAAAATAAAGGGAATGGGTATGAGAAATTATTTTTTAATGGGATGTTTTTGCCTGCTCTTGCCGGCCTGTATGGGAGGTGAAGCCAGACAGGAAGAACAAGCCGCAGATACACTGGCAGATACGCAATGGCTGCAGGGGGTATGCTGGATGACAACACGGAATCTCCTGTCTTCAAGATCAAAGGCGACAGCATTTATTATGCCAGTCAGATCAATGCACCATTAAAATATGATTTGAAGAATGATACATTGACCATCTATGGAGTGGAAACAGTGCATTATCCTTTGGAACGTTGTCAGGAACAGGCATTGCAGTTCCGTACTCCGGTAGGAGACATGGTGTCTTTGCACAAGTCGGATAATGATTCAGCCTTTGTTGCGCTGTCTGTGACCGGACCGGAAAAGAAAGAAGTGATCTCCAAGGACCTGGCTGTGATGTATCAAGGCAAGCGTTACCGCGGGTATGTCTATATAAATCCGACCAGTATCAAGGTCGTTCGTCCGAGTCTGACAGAAGAAGGACTGACGATGGACAACGTGTATTATGACAACGTGATTCATATCTGTGTGTATCAGGGAAAGCAACGCCTTTATGCGAAGGATATCACTCGTCAGATGTTTTCCTCAGTTGTCCCGGATGATTACCTGAAGATGTCTATCCTGTCGGATATGGATTTCATTGGTGTGGATGCTGAAGGCTATCATTATCTGGCCACCTTGTGTATTCCGGATGGGGCATCCTGTTACAATGTAGAGCTCACCATTGACCGGGATGACCAGCTGTCCTTTTCATCTGCGGATGTAGAATAAACAATCCCTTGCCTTTATTCTCTGATCAGTGGCAAGGATTTTAGTTTGAAACCGGATTCAGGCTTTTGCCGGTGACGGGCTGGCCGGAGCACTCTTTTTCTTTCTCCGTCTGTTTCCGTTACAGGACCGTTTCTTTCCGGAAGCTGATTGGCTGTTGCCTTTAGGTTTGGCACTGCGTGGTTATAGGCCAGAGCTTCTCCCAATTCTTCCGGTACCGGTATCTTATAGATTTCTTTTTCAAGAAAATTCTCGATCTGTTTAAATTTGTTCTGTTCTGTTTCGCTGACGAAAGTAATGGCGCATCCATCGTTGTTTGCCCGGGCTGTACGTCCGATACGGTGTACATAATCCTCGCTGTCATGAGGTACGTCATAGTTGATGACCAGACGGATATCGTCAATGTCAATACCGCGGGCAACGATATCGGTTGCCACCAGCATATTGATCCGTCCGTTCCGGAATTCATGCATGATGGCTTCCCGCTGGCTCTGGTCAAGGTCAGAATGCATTTCACCGACGTTCAGCTTCAGCGTTTAAGCGCTTTGGTTACTTCCTTGACCTTGATTTTGGAGGATGCAAAGATGATGACACGTTCCGGTTGCTGCTCTTTGAAGAGTGATTCGATAATTCCCAGCTTCTGTGCTTCGTAGCAGATGTAGGCTGCCTGTATGATTTTCTCTGCCGGTTTGGATACAGCCAGTTTGACTTCTACCGGATTGGTCAGAATCGTTTTGGCCAGTTGCTGGATCTTGGTCGGCATGGTGGCTGAGAACATGATCGTCTGTCTTTCTTTGGGAAGGTATTTGACGATTTGCATGATATCTTCAGCAAATCCCATATCCAGCATACGGTCGGCTTCATCCAGGATGAAGAAGGAAACTTTGGACAAATCTACGTAGCCCAGGCTAAGGTGACTGATCAGTCGTCCCGGTGTGGCAATAACGACGTCGGCTCCTAAGGTAAGCCCTTTTTTCTCCTGTTCAAAGCGTATTCCGTCGTTACCTCCATAGACTGCAACACTGGAAGCCGGCATGAAATAGGAGAAACCTTCCATCTGCTGGTCAATCTGCATGGCCAGTTCACGCGTAGGAGCCATAATGATACAATTGATGGCATCTTCCGGATAATTTCCCTTGCTGAGCTGGTTGAGTACAGGGAGCAGATAGGCGGCTGTCTTGCCTGTTCCGGTCTGGGCAACTCCAATGAGGTCTTTTCCTTCAAGAATGACAGGGATTGTATGTTCCTGCACTGGAGTACATTCCCGGAAGTTCATGGCATCCAGTGCATCGAGGACGCTATCTTCTAAATTTAATTCTGAAAATTGCATATAAAATGGGTTGTTTTTAGTCGGTTATTTTATAGTTTGCCACGTTCGTCCAGGTATGAATCCTTGAATCCCAGGAAATACAGAACTCCATCCAGCCGATGGTATTGATGGATTGCCGTGCGTTGGCGGCCACTTTAGGTTTTGCGTGGAAAGCAATGCCCAATCCGGCAATGGATAGCATCGGCAGATCGTTGGCGCCGTCACCAACAGCGATGGTCTGAGCGATATCTACCTTTTCCACCTGTGCAATCAGCCTCAATAATTCTGCCTTGCGTTTGCCGTCAACAATGTCTCCCAAATAGCGGCCGGTCAGCTTCCCGTCTATAATTTCGAGTTCGTTGGCATATACATAGTCTATTCCGAATTTATCTTTCAGGTAGTTACCGAAGTAGGTAAATCCGCCGGAAAGAATGGCGATCTTGTATCCGTATCGTTTCAATACATACATCAGGCGCTCCACTCCCTCTGTAATGGGAAGGTTTTCGGCGATTTCCCGCATCACGCTCTCATCCAGTCCTTTCAGCAAGGATACCCGTTCCTTGAAGCTTTCAATGAAGTCTATTTCCCCTCGCATGGCCCGCTCTGTAATAGCTTTGACCTGATCGCCTACACCTGCCCGCATGGCCAGTTCGTCAATGACTTCTGTTTCGATCAGGGTAGAATCCATATCGAAGCAGATCAGCCGGCGCATACGGCGGTACATATTATCCTGCTGGAAGGAGAAATCCATAGCCAGAGAGGAGCTTAACTGCATCAGCTGTCGCTGAAGTTCTTCTTTGTCCTTTGGAGTTCCGCGCACTGAAAATTCGATGCAGGCACGTACGTTTGCTTTTTTCTCGTCTAAAGGAATACGTCCGGTCAGCCGTCGGATGCCGTCAATGTTCAGTTGCTGTTCAGCCAATATCCGGGTTGCACCTGCTATTTGCTGGGCAGTCAGCTTTCGTCCCAGCAATGTCAGGATGTAACGGTTTTTTCCTTGCATGTTTACCCATTCCTCATATTCCTCAGTCGAAATAGGTAGAAGCGGATGTTGATGCCCAGTGCGGATGCCTTGAAAAGCAGATCTTTCATTATGTTGCCCGAATCCTTTTCCTTGCATTTGAAAAGTAGTCCGAGCGACAGGGTACTATGAATATCAGCTTGGCCGATATCCATAATGTCTACATCATATTCCGACAAAATGGCCGTAATAGAAGCGGTCAGCCCCGGACGATCCAGGCCGCTGATACGGATTAATATCAGTTCGGTTTTGTTTTCCATTTTTCTTTTATTCTCTGTTTTGGCAGTAATCTTCGCAAATGTACGAATTAAATGCTTTGAACCCTAGTTTCTGCGGGAAAAAGAATAGGGCGTTATGTGATTTAGAGTGCGAATTTATGTTTAAAAGCATAATTTTTCTTTCTGTTTTTTGGTAAAATGGTCAAAAGGGCTTACCTTTGCAGCAGATTTCTTAAGTAAAAGAAGCGAAACAATATGCAAAGAAGACTGGAAACAGGGTTTGCATGGATGTTTTGCGACAGACAATGTTCCGGGTAGAAATCACTGTAAAAGGGCAGTCCCGGATAGTATTAACTAAAATCAAATTACATGATTAAAAATGTAAAGTGGTTTTTTTGTTGTATTAGTATTCAGTTCCTTAATCTCTTTTTCTTTCCAGAAGAAGAGTGTTCCGACAGAGAAACTGGCTTTGGGAGATAAGGCTCCGGAGTTGGTACTCTGTAATGAAATGCAGCCGCTCAACCTGCAGGATGCCTCTGGCAATTATACGTTGTTGAGCTTTTGGGCCAGTTATGATGCTTCTTCAAGAGCGCAGAATGCTGCGTTGAGCCACTTGCTGAAGAATCAGGACCAGGTGAAGATGATCTCCATATCCTTCGACCGTTACCGCTCTGTCTTCAATGCTGCGGTTCGGCAGGATCAGATTGACACGGCTAGCTGTCATCTGGAAATGGAGGGTGAAAATTCGAAGATATTCAAGTCGTATGGCTTGGAAAGCGGTTTCAGAAACTTCCTGTTGAATAGTGAGGGAGTGATTGTGGCAAAGAATGTAACCGCAAGCGAATTGGCTTCTTATCTGAATTGATGGGAAGTTTCTTGATGTAGAAGAAAATTGAATACAACAAAAAGCAGAGGTTGTCTCAAATTATCTTGAGACAACCTTTTTTGTATCTATAAAGAGGATTCCAGTTCTGCCTCTTTTCTCAGCAATGTCTTTTCTGCCTGAAGATCACGCAAGTCAAGCTTGGGTGAAGGAAGCGTGCACATTTTCAGGGAGTCGGTGAGTTCGCACGTATAATCGAATATAGCTTTTTCTGTATCTGTAAATTCCTCATGAGGGATAAGCCGTGCGTTGAGGGCGGCAAATTCAGAGGCATCATAAGTGTCAGAGAGTTTGACGAAAACGATACGCCGTGCAATGGGATTCTGATTATAGTCTGGTACCAGATATAATCCTTCAGTATTTTACCTCTTCAAGAAACGGTAACTGCATGTAGACTGTTACGAGTGACAGGTTAGGTTCACTGAAAGCGTTGAGCAGAATGTATAGCATCTGTTGTTCTTTTACGATTGCTATTCCTTCACGGACAAATCCATGGACACTTTTTCTGCCACAGGCCAGATGTCCGTCATCACCGGCGTGTGTCAGATAAAAAGGTTCTGCCTTCAGTGTCCTGACAGAAGATGAGCAGCTATATGACATATATGTGCCTTCAAGGTTTTTGCTCTTTTCTGTCGAAAGCCGGCTTTGAGAGGCCAGTTGCTTCAGAAAAGGTATTTTCTTTCCGACACGCGGTGTACCTGCCGGCATCGTTTCTGTCAGGAAGTCGTAAATGGTGTCAATATCTCCGAGCAGTTTCTTTCTTGATATGTTGTTTACCTTATATATAGCCTCATCAAGCGCCTCATCGAAATTCATCCTCCGGCATATAATTCTGCAAATGCAGGAAGGACAGTGGCATACAGTCCCGAAAGGACACTTGGTGACCATTCGATTGTTGAGGCTATATCTTTCATTTTCACACCGTTTTGTTTCAGTCTTTTCAGACGTTCATAAATTTCCAAAAGCTTGTCAGCACTATTCATCATACACAGATTTAATTTGCTGCAAAGTAACGACTCAACTATGATATACATGTTGCATCCGTATTTCAAAAGTATTGCGTGAATGATAATTTATGGGAAATTCAGAAAATTCATACCGATTAATTTCTCATGATGTCATAGCATCCGAAATTTGCCCGCGAATTCAAAAAAAACGAGGTTATGTATAACAAAAGCAAGATTGCAATATTCAGAAAAGCGGGTACTCCAGTCAGCATAGAAGAATGCTCTATTCCGGAACTGAAACAAGGAGAGCTACTGGTGAAAAATGAATATGTTACTCTCTGTCGGAGCGATATCAGCACTTATATGGGCAAGCGTATCGAAAAAAGCCCTACCATACTTGGACATGAAATTGTGGGCCGGATAGTAGCGGTTGCACCGGGTGCGCCTGCTGCCGATCTCAATGGAATGCTTCTCCATGAAGGAAAAGAATCACATGGGCTATTTATGCTTCAGATCCTGACAGTGAGATGTCACGTCTGGGTATTCCTCAGAAATCGCCTGATCTGTTTAAGTATGGCCATGAACAGCTGACAGAAACTAATACTCTCAACGGTGGACTTGCTGAATATACTATTATAAGGAAGAACACTCCTGTCATTGTCTTGAGTGAAGATGTTCCTGTCAACGCTGCAGCAATCATCAACTGCTCGGTATCTACGGTGGCTGGAGCGATTCGTCTGGCCGGAGGTGTAGAAGGAAAGCGAGTAGCCCTGTGGGGAACCGGTATGCTGGGCATCATCGCATGTGCACAATGCCGCGAAGCCGGAGCCCGGGAAATCATAGCTGTTGATATCAACAGTGAACGTCTTGCGCTGGCCGGCGTTTTGGAGCCACACAGACAATGAAGGCAGGTGAGTTTGATCCCTCTTTACTGAAAGCGGATTGTACGATTGATTTCAGCGGTAATCTTGCTTCAATGGGAGCAACTGTCGATGCGTTGCGTATAGGCGGTACTGCCGTATGGGTAGGAGGAGTCTGTCCCCAGGAGCCGATCAGATGGATACGGAAAAGATTGTGCGCAATCTTTATACCATCAAAGGCTTGCACAATTACAATGCGGATGATTTTCGGGCAGCAGTAAGCTTCATGGAAAAGCATCATGCTGATTATCCGATATCGAACTTATATACGATGGCTTTACGCTCGATCAGACTGAAGAAGCATTCCGGTATGCCATAGATAACAATCCGTTTAGAGTGGGAATACATTTTTAATAAATAGGAGAGAGCTGCAATGAAAATGCCTGTGTTAAATATACCGTCGAAAGGAGCCAGATTTAATCTGTTGTGTATGATGGCGGCACTGCTTACTTATATGAGTATGTATGCTTTCGTAAATCATTGTCGGCTGCTACATTCGAGGGAATTACTTATTGGGGGCTTGATTATAAAATTATAGCCATTATCAGTCAGGTGGTGGGTTATACCTGCTCAAAATTTCTGGGTATTACCATTGTTTCGTCGATGAAACCACAGAACCGGATCAGATGCATACTTGGCTTTATCGCTTTTGCCTGGGTTGCATTGCTGATGTTTGCGTTGGTACCTCACCCTTACAATGTTGTTTTCCTTGTATTGAATGGCTTGCCGTTGGGTATGATATTCGGCATTGTGATTTCATTTCTTGAGGGGCGCCGTAATACCGAGCTTCTGGGAGCCGGACTTTGTGTCAGTTTTATTACGGCTTCAGGTATAACCAAAGCTGTCGGGCGCTTCCTTATTATACACTTTCATGTGTCCGACTTCTGGATGCCTTCTGTACGGGACTGGTGTTTGTACCTGTACTGCTGCTGGGGGTATGGATGCTGTCGCTTATCCCTCCCCAGTCGGAGGAAGACAAGGCGAGCCGGAGCGAACGCACTCCAATGGGAGCTTCAGAAAGAATGAAGTTTTTCCGTTCCTTCTCATGGGGAGTGATACTTCTACGCTGACATACGCTACTCAGTCAATATGGAAGTGCCTGTGTACTATTGCATCGGTAACCATGACCTTGTCAAAGGGAAATATGGTGAAGAACTCTTTGAAAGTATCTATGGCCCCGTTTATTATTCATTCGATGCAGGCAATACCCATTACATCGTTACTCCGATGTGGGGAGGAGACTACCGTCCCGGATATACCAAGGAAGATGTATACCACTGGCTGAAGAATGACCTGGCACAGATCCCTGAAGGAAAACCGATTGTTGTGTTCAATCACGATTACTGGACCAGCGGCGACCGTCATGTATTTTCTGCCGGCAAGGGTATGGATATTGACCTCGATGCACATAATCTGAAAGCATGGGTATACGGACATGTTCACATTAACCACATTACCCGTCACGGCAACGCGCTGGCTATCTGTACTTCTACTCTGGCACGCGGAGGTATTGATCATGCTACGTCTGCATTCCGCAAAATAGGTATGGACAGCAAGGGGAATATTTCTTCCGAACTCAGATATGCTTACATCGACAAGAGTATTGTGATTGCTTCAGCCAGAACGAACAGGCACCTGTGACGAAGGATGGCAAGCTGCAGGTTTCGGTCAATACCTATTCTACGGTAACTCAGACAGCCAAGGTGACTTATGCCGTATATATGGAAGACAAGGCTGTAACTCCGCAGCGCAGTATGACCCGCCAGACCGATTTCAACTGGACGGATGCCGTGAAACTTCCGGCCGAATGCGAAGGACGTACCGTGACACTTAAGGCAACAGCTACTTCAAAAACGGAGAGACAGCCAGAGCTGAAAGCTTCTTTACTTATACATCCACTCCTGTCGAAGTCAAGACAGGCGACAACTGGACCAATCTTGGCGGAAACCCGCAGCATGTGGCCGTAACAAAAGACACACTGAACCTGCCGATCCGTCTGGCATGGGTAAAGAACATGGGATCGAATGTTTATATGACTTCTCCGATCGTGGTTGACGGTAAAGTCTTTGCAGCTACTATGGATGAAAACATACAGGGCAAATCTTCCGTTACAGCGATGGATGCAACCGACGGCAGCCTCTGCTGGAAATACTCCACACGTTTTTCAGTGAAGAACACCATTGTTTCTGCACAGGGACTTATCTTTGCTCAGGATATCTGGGGATATCTTTATGCGATTGATGCCAAGAGCGGAAAACTGGCATGGGAAAAGAAACTTGACGTAGCAGTTGTTCCGGGACTGGAAGACGGACTGGCTGCCAACGAAACAACAGTCTTTGCCGGAGCAGGAAAGGGACTGGTTGCGCTTGATGCCAGAACCGGCCGTGAGATCTGGAAGAACTCATCCTGGTCGCAGCGCGAAGGTACTACCTGCACCTTGTCGTTGAGCCCGGATGAAGATGTACTTATCGGCAGTGTGCAGTGGGGTGCTATGTATGCCAACGATGCACGCACCGGCAAGCTGCTTTGGGCAAAGAGTGAAGACGGAATCCGTTTCCGTTCGTCATCTCCGTCCATGCACGACGGAGCCATGTATTTCCTGTCTGAAGTTCTCTTTTTGTACTTTCTGAAAAGACCGGCGAGGTACTGGCTGTCAAGAAACTGCCTTTCTCGGTTGAGGCTACTTCCAGTCCGCTTGTAACACGCGGAGAGATCATTTTCGGAACGGCAGGTGAAGGTATTGTCGCTCTCGACCGCAAGACACTGGACATCAAATGGAAATACCGTACAGGTAAAGCTCTGATATATACCTCTCCTTACACGAACGGTGAGATGGCTCAGGTGGAAAGCACTCCTGTTCTGTCGGGTGACATGGTGATCGTAGGAGCTTCTGACGGCACCTTCTATGCGGTCAACCGTAAGAACGGTTCACTCATGTGGCGTCATAAGACAGGTTCTCCCATTCTGACTACGGTAGCCGTATCGGGAAATACTTTCTTTGGTACAGATTTTTCAGGTAACATCTATTGTTTCAAGGCTGAATAAAGCCTGACGTTTCTCTTGTATTTTCCCGTTGTATCCTGTCCTCTGACAGGAGACAGCGGGAATTTCTTTTGGTGATTATTGCCGATGTTTGCGGAAGACTGAAAGGGTTCCACTTACTGAAATAATTTGTTCCAGTAAGTGGAACAAATTGTTTCACCTACTGGAACAGATTATTTCACTTGCTGGAACCAGCTGCTTTTACCTGACAAAGCCGGCATTTCCTTTGCATAAGCCTTATGCCTTGTATAGTGAAATGAAGGAATATCTTGCTTCGGATTGTTATTTCGGAGCCTTCCGATACAGATAGATTGCTATAAACAGATAAAGAATGTTCGGAATCCATACAGCCAGATTAGGCGGTACGTTTCCATTAATGGCAAAAGTAGACGAAATGGTCTGGAACAGGATGTAAGAGAAACTTAGTCCGATTCCGATACCAGGTGCAGTCCCATACCTCCTTTCCGTTTCTGGGAAGACAGAGAAAGCCCGATGACGGTCAGGATAAAGGCGGCAAAGGAAGTGGCAATACGCTTGTAATATTCCACTTCGAAAATCTTGATATTCGCAAATCCGCGCTTCTTCTGCTTGTCAATATATTCTCTCAGCTGCGGGCTGGTCATGGTTTCCTGCTGTCCGCGTGTGATCAGAAAGTCCTGAGGTTCCATATTGATGATGGAATCCCATGCGGTCGCCCCGGGTTATGGTTTCACGCATCCCTTTCATTTCCCGGATCATGTAGTCGCGGATGATCCATTTATGTACTGTTGCCGTATCATAGGTCACCCGTCTCGCCGTCAGGTGAGAAACCAGCTTGTGGTCTTCAAACTTGTCGAGTGAGAAACGGTAGCCTGTCCGGTTGTAGTCCTCGTAGCGTTCCATGTATGCAATGACTCCGCTGTCAACTTCCAGCTGGATGTTGCGTACATAATCTACCTTCTTCTTGTTTTTGTACACCTGCTCAAACTTCAGTCGGGTAACACTTCCGGTCGGGATAACTTCCGTACTCAGGATATAGGTCACCAATGCAATGATTCCGGCCGAGATCATATAGGGCACCATCAGCCTCTTGAAGCTCATACCCGTAGAGAACATGGCGATAATTTCGGAATTCTCTGCCAGTTTGGAGGTGAAAAAGATGACGGCAATGAAGACAAACAGGGGACTGAAGAGGTTGGTATAATAGGGTATGAAATTCAGGTAGTAATCGAATACGATTGCTTTCAGCGGTGCCTTGTTGTTGATGAAGTCATCGATGTTTTCATTGATATCAAATACGACAGCGATGGAGATGATCAAAGCAATGGCAAAGAAATAAGTACCCAGAAACTTGATGATGATGTATTTGTCAAGTCTCTTCAACCATTTTTTCTTAAACAGGTTTGTCTTCATTGTTCGTTCTCTTGGTTTCTAACTTTAGTTCCTGAATTTACAGACGGGTGGACAACCGTTTCACCATAGCAGGCTTCCAGGTAGAGAAGTCACCGGCAATGATGTGTTTTCTTGCTTCGCCGACCAGCCACAGGTAGAAGGCCAGGTTATGGATGGAAGCAATCTGCATGGCCAGCAGTTCCTGAGCATGGAACAGGTGGCGCAGGTAAGCACGGCTGTACATCGTATCAACATAGGATGCTCCGTCGGCTTCGATAGGAGAGTAGTCGTTTTCCCATTTCTTGTTGCGCATGTTCATGATGCCATCCTTGGTGAACAACATACCGTTACGGCCGTTACGGGTCGGCATGACACAGTCGAACATGTCCACACCCCGTTCGATACCTTCCAGGATATTGATGGGAGTACCCACACCCATCAGATAGCGGGGACGGTCGGCGGGAAGTATTTCGTTGACAACTTCGATCATTTCGTACATCTTCTCGGTAGGTTCACCTACTGCCAGTCCGCCGATCGCATTTCCGTCGGCATTCTTCGATGCAATGTATTCGGCCGACCGCTTGCGCAGATCCGGATAGACACATCCTTGCACGATGGGGAAGAGTGACTGGTTATAACCATATTTAGGCTCTGTCTCGTTGAACCGTGTCAGGCAGCGGTCCAGCCAGCGGTGAGTCATCTCCATAGACTTCCGGGCATATTCGTAATCAGCGGTACCCGGTGTACATTCATCGAAAGCCATCATGATATCAGCTCCGATGGTACGCTCAATGTCCATAACCCTTTCCGGAGTAAACAGGTGTTTCGAGCCGTCAATGTGAGAGCGGAACTCAACACCTTCTTCGCGCATCTTGCGGATGCCGGAGAGAGAGAACACCTGAAAGCCTCCACTGTCGGTCAGCATCGGGCGGTCAAAGCCGTTGAACTTGTGCAGTCCTCCGGCTCCTTCGATGATGTCCAGTCCCGGACGTAAATAAAGGTGATAGGTATTTCCCAGAATGATCTGGGCTTTGATGTCGTCTTTCAGCTCATGCAGGTGCACACCTTTCACGGTGCCAGTGTTCCTACCGGCATAAAGATGGGGGTTTCGATCTGGCCGTGGTCGGTTGTGATCAGACCCGCCCGCGCATTGGAGCGCGGGTCTGTATATTGGAGTTCAAACGTCATGTTACTGTTTTTTGGAGTCTTTTTCTTCTTTAGTTTGGGTAAAGTCAATGGCATCTGCCACCTTTTCGTTGGTCAGGGCCAGCTTGAGCACCTCTTTGATATCCTTCACATAGTGGAAAGTCAGTCCGTTCAGATAGATCGGCTGTATCTCCTCAATATTCTTGCGGTTCTCTTCACACAGGATGATATCCTTGATACCAGCCCGTTTGGCGGCCAGGATCTTTTCCTTGATACCTCCGACCGGAAGAACTTTTCCGCGAAGGGTTATTTCGCCGGTCATGGCCAGATTGGCTTTGACCTTGCGCTGGGTGAGTGCCGACGCCAGTGAAGTGACCATGGTGATTCCGGCAGAAGGTCCGTCCTTGGGGATTGCTCCTTCCGGAACGTGGATATGGATATTCCAGTTGTCGAAGATATCTTCCGGCAAGTCCAGCATGTGGCTGTGTGCCTTCAGGTATTCTACGGCCAGCATGGCAGATTCTTTCATGACATCACCCAGATTTCCGGTCAGGGTAAGTTTGCCGCCCTTTCCTTTGCTGAGACTGTCCAAGGCAACACAT
>ENA-OQHA01000501-OQHA01000501.1-human-gut-metagenome-genome-assembly--contig:-NODE-501-length-19369-cov-2.016630_pt1 | contig 19369 bp, 27 predicted proteins | sample MGYA00242558_ERZ504707 | MGnify/ENA primary metagenome ERZ504707 (study PRJEB26092, sample SAMD00036197) | human gut metagenome | host: Homo sapiens | study: EMG produced TPA metagenomics assembly of...
AAACAATATGATACTTACAATTCCATGTAGTATGTGCTAAACTATTATTATCCTGTCTCATCAGGGGTCCTCCTTTAGTATATTAGTTAGTGGTCGGGAAACCTTATCTAATATAACACTTTAGGGGACTTTTTTGATACATCGCTAAAAGCTTTTCGGAACCACTAGCACAGCTAGTGGTTTTCGTAAGATAAAAAAAATGGTAGCTAGATGGCTACCATTTTTTAAGTTTAAATCCAATCTGGAGCACAACCCTTCCAACAAGTAAAAAAAAGCGCTTATAACGCTTTTTTCATTTTATGCACCTGGATAAATGTAAGATACTGAACCTGGTGTAGTTGAGTTTTGTGGGTCAAACCAACCACGATAGTTGTTGATTTGTTGTTGACCTTGATAATTTGACTCCAAGATTTGAATTTGACCATCTTGATCAACTTGTGTTACATAACCAACGTGACCATAACCACCATCAGTCCAACATACAATTGATCCTGTCACAGGTGTTGAACCTACAGCATAACCTTGGCTAGCAGCGCTCCTGCCCAATCGCCACCATTACCCCACCAGTTACTTACCCATGGAGCAACTTCCTTAACACCCCATGTACATTGACCAACTGGGTAACGATTCCAAGTAGCATCTGAATCAGTAGCTGTTACCTCTGAAGAAGAAGCTTCTGTCGTTTCCTCAACTGCTGTCGTAGCACCTGAAACTTCCAAGCTTCCACCAGGAACAATTGTTGACCAAATAGTCATGCCATTTTCAGCCGCCAATTGATAAGGATCTACACCATACTGACTAGCAATCCCGAAGAATGAATCTCCATTTTGAACTGTATAAGTGTCAGCATTAACTGTTTGTGCGACTGTAAGACCGAGCAATAATGCACTTGAGGCTGCTGCCAAAGCAGCTTTTTTTTGTAGTTTTCATATTTCCCCCTGAATAAGATTAATATAAAATTAGTTTAACACTCTCATATTTTAATGCGATTAAGGAGGAATAAAGAAATATGACAAAAGAAAACAGCTCAGTTAAAACTACGTAATTTGTCCAAGAACTTAATAAATTAAAAAGTAAAAGAAAACCAGGCATAACCTGATTTTCAAATTTAATTTCTTAATAAATGTCCAAGTAGTTATCAATTTCCCATTGTGAAACAAAGGTAGCATAACTTGCCCATTCCATACGTTTCGCATCAAGGAAGTTTGTATAGATATGATTACCCAAAGCTTGACGAACCACTTCATCTGTTTCCAATGCTTTAAGAGCGTTACGAAGTGTTGATGGCAAATCAATAATACCAGCCTCTTTACGTTCTTCAGGAGACATTGAGTAGATATTTGTTTCAACTGGATCTGGAGCATCAATCTTGTTGATAATACCATCAAGACCTGCTTCCAAAAGTACAGCAAGTGCCAAGTATGGGTTTGCCATTGGGTCTACTGAACGTAATTCCAAACGTGTACCCATACCACGAGACGCAGGAACGCGGATCAATGGTGAACGGTTGCTACCTGCCCATGCAATATATACAGGAGCTTCGTATCCAGGAACCAAACGTTTGTAAGAGTTAACTGTTGGGTTAATAATTGCAGTATAGTTGTATGCGTGTTTCATCAAACCACCAAGGAAGTAGTAAGCATCTTGAGACAATTGCATACCACGTGGATCCTCTGGATCAAAGAATGCATTTCCTTCTTCAGTGAAGAGAGACATGTTACAGTGCATACCGCTACCAGCAATACCATATTTAGGTTTCGCCATAAATGTCGCATAAAGACCATGTTTACGAGCGATTGTCTTAACAACCAATTTGAAAATTTGGATATTATCACAAGCCTTCAAAACATCTGTATACTTGAAGTCGATTTCATGTTGACCAACCGCCACTTCGTGGTGAGATGCTTCAACATCAAATCCCATTTCTGTCAAGACATTAACGATTTCACGACGTGTATTGTCTGCAAGGTCAGTTGGTGCAAGGTCAAAATAACCACCTTTATCGTTAACTTCAAGCGTAGGATTACCTTGTTCATCTAATTTGAAAAGGAAGAATTCTGGTTCTGGTCCAAGGTTAAAGGATTTGAATCCAAGTTTTTCCATATGACGAAGGCACGTTTCAAGTTGCCACGTGGGTCTCCTGCAAATTGGTTTCCCTCCTGTCGTATAGACATCACAGATCAAGCCGCTACGCTCCCATTTTCATCTCCCCAAGGGAAGACTGTCCATGTATCCAAATCTGGGTAAAGATACATATCAGATTCGTTGATACGAACAAATCCCTCGATTGATGAACCATCAAACATAGCTTTATTTGAAAGTACCTTATCCAACTGTTCATCTGTCGCAGGAATTTCAACGTTCTTCATAACACCAAGAATATCAGAGAACATTAAACGCAAGAAAGTAACAATTCTTCTCTTTGACTTCGCGACGAATATCAGCTGCTGTGATTGCCATAATAGGGGTCTCCTTTATAAAAACCAAAAATAAAAGTTCAAAGCGTAATTAGATACGCAAGTTACCAAATTGTTGTGACGGGGTCGTAAAACGGCCTTGCTGAAGGAGTTCATCATGCAAGATACGTCGAACGTCCGCATCTGTTAAAGCCGCTTGTTTTTGTTGGGCACGAACTTCACGTTCTTCGTACTCATGCTTAATCGCTGCAATATTGTAACCATCATCCAAAAATCTTTGATTTCCAATAAACGATCCATATCATTTAATGAGTACATCCGACGATTTCCAGCTGTACGTTCAGGTTGAATTAAACCTTGATCTTCATAGTAACGAATTTGACGAGCAGTTAAATCCGTCAATTTCATAACTGTACCAATCGGAAAAACAGCTAGAGAACGCCTTAATTCTTTCTCTCTTGCCATGATCATCCTCCTTTCCTAACAATTATATTCTGAATATTTCTACATGTCAACAGTTTATGTTACTTTTTCTTACACAATAAGCAATTCCCGAACATTACATTGTGTATTCGCTCTAATTTAAGGATTTTATCAAAAAACATAAAAATAGAGTTCAATAGAACCCTATCATTCTTATTTTAAGTGTTTAAGTAACCAATCATAATCATAATTGACAAGGATTGCTATAAAGACTCCACAGAAAGTTTCAAAGACTCGAGCAATAACATAAGTAAAGGTATTATCAGGTGGAATAGACAAGGTAATAATCAGAAGTGCAGCCACCCCTCCAATAACACCAGATGCATTATTAAAAGATACATTAATGACAATCGTCAGCATTGTCAAAATTGGAACCAATAGCAAAGTCACCCAAACTGAATGATTAACCACATATTCACAAGTAAAATAATAGCGATAAAGCCCTCCAACCGTATTCGCAAAAATACGTGACTTACCAAACTGAATACTTCTATCGAAGTTTTCTCGAAGACTAAAGACTGCTGTCAAACAACCAATCTGAAGCCCTTCCCACCCTAATGCAGAAAAAAGACCTAAAACTAGAAAGACAGCAATCCCCGTCTTAAGTGTACGCATACCAAATTTAAATTTCTTCGGTTCAAATTTCAATCCCATTTTACTATTTTAACATGATTATGAAACTTTTGGCTACTTCTACAGTATTATGCCGCAAAGTTCAAACTAATAATCGCAATTTTTTGAAAGAAACTTACTTCCCAATAATAGTTTTAGCCTCTATCAAATACTCAATGAGATGACACAAAAAAGAGTTGGTTTCCCAACTCTTTTCATTCTAATAGACTTATTTATCAGTAAGTGCAGCCAATCCTGGAAGTTCTTTACCTTCAAGAAGTTCCATAGAAGCACCACCACCAGTAGAAATCCATGAGAATTTATCTGCACGTCCAAGGTTGATTGCTGCGGCAGCTGAGTCACCACCACCGATGATTGATTTAACGCCTGGTTGTTTCACGATAGCGTCCATCACACCGATTGTACCAGCTTGGAAGTCAGGGTTTTCAAATACACCCATAGGTCCATTCCATACAACTGTTTTCGCACCAGTCAAGGCTTTATCGAATTCAGCAATTGATTTAGGACCGATATCCAAACCAAGGAAACCTGGGTCTACTGCTTCACCTTCAGTGTCTTTCACTTCAGTGTAGTCAGCAAATGCATTAGCTTCTTTTGAGTCAACTGGCAAGATCAATTTACCGTTTGATTTTTCAAGAAGAGCTTTAGCAACATCAAGTTTATCTTCTTCCACAAGTGAGTTACCAATTTCGATACCTTGTGCTTTGTAGAATGTGTAAGTCATACCACCACCGATAAGAACTTTATCAGCTTTTGCAAGAAGGTTTTCGATAACACCAATCTTATCAGATACTTTAGAACCACCAAGGATAGCTACGAATGGACGTTCTGGAGTTTCAACTGCTTCTTTGATGTAAGCAATCTCGTTTTCAAGAAGGAAACCAGCAACAGCTTTGTCAACATTTGCTGAGATACCAACGTTAGATGCGTGTGCACGGTGAGCTGTACCGAATGCATCATTTACGAAGATACCATCCCCAAGTGATGCCCAGTATTTACCAAGTTCAGGATCATTTTTAGATTCTTTCTTGCCATCAACATCTTCAAAACGAGTGTTTTCAACCAAGAGAACTTGTCCATCTTCAAGAGCGTTAACAGCTGCTTCCAATTCAGCACCACGTGTAACACCTGGGATAAATTTAACGTCTTGACCCAATTTAGCAGCCAAGTCAGCAGCTACAGGAGCAAGTGATTTTCCTTCTTTATCAGCTTCTTCTTTTACACGTCCAAGGTGAGAGAAGAGGATTGCACGTCCACCTTGTTCAAGAATGTACTTGATAGTTGGAAGGGCAGCAGTGATACGGTTATCGTTAGTGATCACGCCATCTTTTACAGGTACGTTGAAGTCAACACGAACGAGAACTTTTTTCCCTTTCAAGTCAACATCTTTAACAGTCAATTTAGCCATTTGATCAGACTCCTTAATTTTTTAATACGTTTTCATTATATCACAAAATGCCTAAAAGAGATAGCAAAATCAGAAGGATTTCTAGCTTATTGCGAGTATAAGACATTTAGCATATAATCTAAATAGAAAGGTCGAATATCCATGAAAAAACAGCTAAACAAGAAGCAGAAACAAGCTGACCATGATCTAAATGTAATCCTTATTCTTACCCTTGTTCCTCTGCTCCTCTTTCTTACTCTTAAACCAACTCTTTTTCATACACTAACCAAACCTCGGTACCGCTATGGCTGCGATTAATCTTATTAGCTAGTTGTCAATTTGCTATCGCAGGCTTAGGAACCAGCACTGTTATGCTTTATCGCAAAGAATCTTTCAGACACTTTGGATTAATCACCAAAAATCTAGTGACCACCCTTTTTCAATCTCTTCTTGTAGCCCTACCACTTATCATATTTAAAGGAATTACTCATCAGATTCATTCCTATCTACCTCTTCAATCAATACAATTAACAAAAGAAGTAATGAGCCAATCATTTCCTAGTAATATCCTGGCATACCTATTCATCTGTCTTATTTGGGGATTCTGGGAAGGATTTAACTATGTAGTCATCGCTGAAAAGATACGCATACGTTTTCTATCTCCTTACATTTGGTTAGATAGTGGGGCAATAACTTGTGCGATTTTTGCCTCCTTATCCATGGAATTATTGGTTTTGATATCTATACCCTATTTGAATTACTTACCGTTTTTATACTTATTTATGGTATGCTAGCCATACAAAAACATAATAAAAACGCCTGGGGTTGTGTCATGCTCTTTCTACTCATTTGGAATGCCTTCTAGCTTATTCATAAATCACAATCCTACTGAGATTATAACAGCCTATTTATACGGCTGTTTTATTATTTTGGAAAATAAAAAAAGAGCCGAAGCTCTTCTTTTTTATACAATTGAATTATTTAGCGATTTTCGCGAAGTATTCAAGAGTACGTACAAGTTGTGAAGTGTATGACATTTCGTTATCGTACCAAGAAACAACTTTAACCAATTGTTTACCGTCAACGTCAAGAACTTTAGTTTGAGTTGCGTCAAACAATGAACCGAATGACATACCTACGATATCTGATGATACGATTGGATCTTCAGTGTAACCGTATGATTCGTTTGAAGCTGCTTTCATAGCTGCGTTCACTTCATCAACAGTAACGTTCTTGTCAAGAACTGCTACCAATTCAGTTACTGAACCAGTTGGAACAGGAACACGTTGAGCAGCTCCGTCCAATTTACCGTTCAATTCAGGGATAACCAAACCGATTGCTTTAGCAGCACCAGTTGAGTTAGGAACGATGTTAGCTGCAGCAGCACGAGCACGGCGAAGGTCACCTTTACGGTGTGGTCCGTCAAGAACCATTTGATCACCAGTGTAAGCGTGGATAGTAGTCATCAAACCTTCAACGATGCCAAAGTTGTCATGAAGAGCTTTAGCCATTGGAGCCAAACAGTTTGTAGTACATGAAGCACCTGAGATAACTGTTTCAGTACCGTCAAGGATATCGTGGTTAGTGTTAAATACGATTGTTTTAACATCTGACCCACCAGGAGCAGTGATAACAACTTTCTTAGCTCCACCTTCGTGCAAGTGTTTTTCAGCAGCTTCTTTAGTAGCAAAGAAACCAGTTGCTTCAAGAACGATTTCTACACCGTCGTTAGCCCAGTCGATTTGTTCTGGGTCACGTTCAGCAGAAACTTTAACGAATTTACCGTTAACTTCAAATCCACCATCTTTAACTTCAACAGTACCGTCGAAACGACCTTGAGTTGTGTCATATTTCAACAAGTGTGCAAGCATAACTGGATCTGTAAGGTCGTTGATGCGTGTAACTTCAACACCTTCTACGTTTTGGATACGGCGGAAAGCAAGACGACCGATACGACCGAAACCGTTAATACCAACTTTAACTACCATTAGTGATTTCCTCCTTATGAAAATCAAATAAATATAATTTTGAGAGCAAGCTCTCCCTATTGTGAAAAGATTAACTTGAGCGCTTTCAATTCAACCTTTCAACAGTCATATTATATAATTTTTTTCAAAAAATTGCAAATAGAAAAGGCACTTACTTTCATAAGTACCTTAACTTTATAAGTTCTAATTAAGCTTCACCAGAATTTTTCTTGATGATTTCTTCTTGAACTGATTTAGGAACATCTTCATAGTGGTCAAATACCATCATGAATGTACCACGACCTTGAGTTGCAGAACGAAGTGTTGTTGCATAACCGAACATTTCAGCAAGTGGAACATATGCACGAACGATTTGGCTGTTACCGTGTGCTTCCATACCATCAACACGTCCACGACGAGCTGTAACGTGACCCATAACATCACCAAGGTTTTCTTCAGGAACAGTGATTGTTACAAGCATCATTGGTTCAAGGATAGTTGGTTGTGCAGTCTTAGCAGCTTCTTTAAGTGCAAGAGATGCAGCGATCTTGAAGGCAGTTTCAGATGAATCGACATCGTGGTATGAACCATCGTAAAGCTTAGCTTTGATGTCAACCATTGGGTATCCAGCAAGGACACCGTTAGCCATAGATTCTTCCAATCCTTTTTCTACTGCAGGGATGAATTCACGTGGAACCACACCACCGACGATAGCATTTTCGAATTCGAAACCTTTACCTTCTTCATTTGGAGTAAATTCAATCCAAACATCACCAAACTGACCTTTACCACCAGATTGACGTTTGAAGAATCCACGTGCTTGTGTTCCAGCACGGAATGTTTCACGGTAAGATACTTGTGGAGCACCAACGTTTGCTTCAACTTTGTGTTCACGTTTCAAACGGTCAACAAGGACATCAAGGTGAAGTTCACCCATACCAGAGATAACTGTTTCACCAGTTTCAGGGTTAGTTTCAACACGGAATGTTGGATCTTCTTCAGCAAGTTTTTGAAGACCGATACCCATCTTATCTTGGTCAGCTTTAGTCTTAGGCTCAACCATCAATTGGATAACTGGTTCTGGAACTTCGATTGACTCAAGAATAACTTTAGCTTTTTCATCAGTCAATGAGTCACCAGTTGTAGTATCTTTCAAACCGATAGCAGCAGCGATATCACCAGCGTATACTTGTTCAATTTCTTGACGGCTGTTAGCGTGCATTTGAAGGATACGTCCGATACGTTCACGTTTACCTTTAGATGTGTTCATTACATATGAACCTGATTGAAGGATACCTGAGTAAACACGGATAAATGTCAAACGACCTACAAATGGGTCAGTCATGATCTTGAATGCGAGAGCTGCAAATGGCTCATCATCAGATGCTGGACGAGTTTCTTCTTCGTCTGTATCTGGGTTGATACCTTTGATTGCAGGGATATCAAGTGGGCTTGGAAGGTAATCGATAACCGCATCAAGCATCAATTGAACACCTTTGTTCTTGAAGGCAGAACCACAAAGAACTGGGAAGAATTCAACGTTGATTGTTGCACGACGGATAGCTGCTTTCAATTCCTCGTTAGTGATTTCTTCACCTTCAAGGTATTTCATCATCAAATCTTCGTCAGTTTCAGCAACTGCTTCAATCAATTTTTCACGGTATTCGTTTGCTTGATCAACGTAATCAGCTGGAATATCTTCTTCAAGAATATCTGTACCAAGGTCATTAGTATAGATTTCAGCTTTCATTTTAATCAAGTCAATGATACCACGGAAATCATCTTCAGCACCGATTGGCAATTGGATTGGGTGTGCGTTTGCTTGAAGACGATCGTGAAGTGTGCTTACTGAGTAAAGGAAGTCTGCACCGATTTTATCCATTTTGTTGGCAAATACGATACGTGGAACACCATACTCAGTTGCTTGACGCCAAACTGTTTCAGTTTGAGGTTCTACACCTGATTGTGAGTCAAGAACGGTTACGGCACCATCCAATACACGGAGTGAACGTTGTACTTCGATTGTGAAGTCCACGTGTCCTGGTGTATCGATGATGTTAACGCGGTGACCATCCCATTGTGCTGTTGTAGCGGCAGATGTGATTGTGATACCACGTTCTTGTTCTTGCTCCATCCAGTCCATTTGTGATGCACCTTCGTGAGTTTCACCGATTTTGTGGATTTTACCAGTATAGTAAAGGATACGCTCTGTTGTAGTTGTTTTACCGGCATCGACGTGGGCCATGATACCGATATTACGAGTTTTTGCAAGTGAAAATTCGCGTGCCATTAGGTTTATTCTCCTATAAATATTTTAGTTTACTTATTTATTATAACATTATTGTCAAAAAACGGATAGGCAGGACCTACCCGTTTTTTCACTAATATTTAACTGGTTTTCAAATGATATGAACGATATTATTTGAATTCAAAGTCAGCCTATTACAAATCCATAATCTTAGCTTATGAATATATGACTGCAATTCAGCTTGAAACTTATGATTACCAGCGGAAGTGTGCAAAGGCACGGTTTGCTTCAGCCATTTTGTGAGTATCTTCACGTTTCTTAACTGATGCACCAGTGTTGTTTGCAGCATCCATGATTTCTTTTGCAAGACGATCTTTCATAGTGTGTTCACCACGCGCACGTGATGCGTTAACCAACCAACGAAGACCAAGAGTTGTACGACGTTCTGGACGAACTTCAACTGGGACTTGGTAGTTTGAACCACCGACACGACGTGCACGTACTTCAAGTACAGGCATGATGTTGTCCATAGCTGTTTCAAATACTTCAAGAGCATCGTTTCCAGTTGCTTCTTTGATTTGCTCGAAAGCATCGTATACGATTGTTGCAGCAGTACCACGTTTACCGTCAAGCATTACACGGTTGATAAGACGTGTAACGATTTTTGAATTGTACAATGGATCTGCCAATACTTCGCGTTTAGGCGCTCTATTTTTACGACTCATTTTATCTTATCTCCCTTCTTATCCTTTAGGACGTTTAGCACCGTATTTAGAACGGCTTTGTTTACGATCAGCTACACCTGCAGTATCAAGTGCACCACGGACGATGTGGTAACGTACCCCTGGAAGGTCTTTTACACGTCCACCACGGATAAGAACAACGCTGTGTTCTTGGAGGTTGTGTCCGATACCTGGGATGTAAGCAGTAACTTCGATAAGGTTGCTCAAACGTACACGAGCGAATTTACGAAGGGCTGAGTTAGGTTTTTTAGGTGTCATTGTTCCAACACGTGTTGCAACACCACGTTTTTGTGGTGAAGATACGTTAGTTTGAACTTTTTTGTGGCTGTTGTAACCAACGTTCAAAGCTGGTGATTTAGATTTTACAACTTTTGATTGACGTGGTTTACGAACCAATTGGTTAATTGTAGGCATCTACATTCTCCTGTGTTTTTTTATTTTGGTTGATATGGCACTTGGTGACAGCCCATATCTGTGTGTACTTTTGCAACTTATGTCAGCACGTCTCTGTACACTTTTGAGAGACCAAAAGTAAAAAGTACCGTCTAATATAATATCATTTTTTGATAATTATTGTCAAGACTTTCTTGTTAAAAAGAAAAATTCCTAATCGTTAAATTAGGAATACTATCGTAGATTAATTACTTGTCAAAAATATTACCGACTTCAACTTCTACCTTCTGTGCTTTTACATCGATGTCAGAAACAGTAAGTAATGATTTATATTCATGGATATCACGATCGCCTTTAGCATTTTCTGCGAATACAGCTACACCTACTAACTCACTATCAAATTCTGAAAGCAAGCTAATCATACCCGTAATGGTACCGCCACCTTTAAGAAAATCATCGACAATAAGGACACGGCTATTAGGTTTCAAACTACGTTTTGAAAGGAACATCTTTTCAATACGATCACTTGAACCACTAACGTAGTTTACAGATACGGTTGAACCTTCTGTAATTTTCAAGTCACGACGAACAATAACAAATGGAATGTTCAAGACATCTGCTACTGCATTTGCTAAAGGAACTCCTTTAGTTGCAACAGTCATAACGGCATCAATTTTTTGTCCTTTAAAGCACTGGCAATGATACGACCAACATTTTTTAAAATAGACGGTGTACTCAGTAAATCAGATAGGTAGAGATAACCACCTGGTAAGATACGATCACTCTCGGAAAGACGTTTACAAAGATCTTCAACCAGACTTCTTGCATCTTCATCAGAAATAGTCGGTGTAAACATAACGCCACCAGATGCACCAGTTACTGTTTCGATTTCTCCTATTTGACTTTCCTCAAAAGCTTTTTTAATGATAGCAACATCTTCTGAGATTGAAGACTTTGCAGCTTCATAACGTTCTGCAAAGGTGTTGAGACTTGTCAATTGATAAGGATTATTAATCAGGTAGTTTGAAATCACTACCATGCGCTCACTTCGTTTTAATTTCATATGTTACCTATATTTTCTGTACTTTTTAACTATTATACCATAATACAGCAAAAAACGAACATTTTCATATAAAATGCTCGCTTAATTTCGATTTTAATCAAATTTTGGCTTGTAGAAGGAACGATTATCCATAGCAAAGAGACGATTTGTCATTTCTCCTGGACCTACTAGGTTAAGGGCTGTCGTCATCATCATCATACTGGCATCAAGATTATCAATCATATGAATAATTTCTGCTTCCATAATACGGGGGCGCACTGGACTACCATACTCTAGTTGTCCGTGGTGGCTGAGAATGACATGACGCAAAACAACAACATCCTCACGCGTATCGTCAATATTAAGCTCCATGAGCACCTTAGTGATTTCTTCATCAATCAAAGCAATATGACCAATCAAGTTTCCACGAACCGTATACTCAGTATTTTCAGGACCAGTAAGTTCAATAACCTTAGCTAAATCATGAAGCATAATTCCGGCAAAGAGTAGACTCTTATTGAGCTCTGGATAAATATCTCCAATGCTGTCCGCTAGGCGAACCATAGTAGCTGTATGATAGGCTAGTCCACTTTCAAAGGCATGATGATTTGTTTTAGCAGCTGGAAAAGTGAAAAACTCTTTATTATACTTTCGATAAAGAGCACGAACAACACGCTGCCAAGTTGCTTCCTCAATCTTGAAAATCATTTGCTCTAGGTATTCGCGTACTTCGGAAGGATTTACTGGTGGTTTCTCTTTGAAATCAGCTGGATCATTTGGCTCACCAAATGTAGGCAAGCGTAAGGTAATTTGGTTTACCTGAGGAGTATTATTATAAACTTCTCGACGTCCCTCCATATGCACTACTTTACCTGTGGTAAATTCTTCGACATTATAAGGCTGAGCATCCCATAGGTTTCCTGAAATCTCTCCAGTATCATCCTGAAATGTAAAGGCAATGTAATCCTTTCCTGCTCTTGTCTTACGTACCTCTGCACGCTTAATCAGATAAAAACCTTCAAAATACTCGTCTTTTTTCATTTGATTAATCTTCATGCTTATCCTCGTTTTCTAATCGTGGTAAATCCAACAAACTTTGTGTCGCACTGTCTTGATAGGTTTCAATTGTATCAAGAGCTCTAACAATTGCCCTACTCCTTGTGTTGAGAAGACTATCGACTGTTTTACTCGCTGTATTCAATTGTTTCTGAGCTTTAGCTAACATATCTCCAAACCTGCCAAATTCTAGTTTGACGTTACCTAAAATCTTACTAATATCATCCGCATTCTTTTGAATATTCAAGTTCTAAAACCTACAGACAATGAATTCAAGAGTGCTGATAAGGTTGACGGCCCTGCGATAACAATATTCTCCTCACGACGAAGGGGCGTCAAAGAAGGCTGGTTGGCGTACTACCTCAGCATAAAGCCCTTCCGTCGGCAAAAATAATATGCCAAAATTTGTAGTTTCAGGTGGGTTAAGATACTTCTTGTTAATATCCTTTGCAAATCGCTTAATACTAGTCAAAAGTGACTTACGGTGATTCTCAATCTCCTCTTTATTACCAGACTCATAAGCATCTTCCAGACGATAGTAATCTTCCAAAGGAAACTTAGAATCAATGGGAAGGTAGATATATTCATCTTTATGGTTTCCTGGCATTTTGATTGCATATTCAACTCGTTCACTTGAACCTGATACCGTAGGAAATTCTCGCTCGTACTGATTAACAGTCAATATGTCTTCAATAATTTGTCCTAATTGAAGCTCACCCAGAATACCTCGTGTTTTTGTATTTGAAAGGACCTTGTTAAGACTTCCAACATCCTTGGCTACATTTTCATTTCCCCAAGCCTGATTAACAGACTCTAATTGTCTTGAAACCGTCTCAAAAGAGGCTTGTAAACGTGTTTGTAAGGTTTGCTCAAGTTTCTCTTCAACTGTCTGACGCATTTGTTCCAAACGTTTCTCATTGGAATCCTGCATATCTTTAACAGCTTTGGTTAAGCTTTGGTTTATTTGCTCAAGACGTTGGTCAGAACGGTCTCGATTATCAGACAAATTTTGATGTAAAACCTCTCGGATATCTGTCAACTGTTGATATAGTTCCATCTGCAATTGGTTCAATTGCTTTGTCGTTTCCAGTTGGTTTGTCTTAGCAAAACTTTCCAATTGAAACGAAACTTGATCTGAAAGATTATCTGCATTTTCTTCCAAACTCTTATTAATCTGTTCTTTTAACTCCATATTCTTCAAGAAAAGAACAATAAGAATCCCCAAGCTTAATAAAGTTAAAAGTGTAAGTAGATAGATCATACTAACTCCTATCTTTAGTCTGGATGACAATCACATATCCATTTGGCACAATCACTTGAATTGGACCATCAACGAATTCATTACTAGAATAGATTTTCTTCTGGAAATAATTCATACTAGTTAATTCGTATTTTGCTCCCAAAATCGTCAGTTCTCCATCACCCTCATGTAAAAAGAAACATATGTCATTCCAGGTTCTGGTAAAACTTTATGACTTCCTTCTGGATAATAAGTAATCTTATTTTGCTTATCTCGCAAACAGATACGCCTCATAAAAGGAGCTAATTCAGGATCGCTGACCAAAAATATATTTGATAACATATGATCAATTCTGCCACCAAAAGCACCGAAAATAGTTACTTCCGCCTCAGGATATAACTGAAATGTAATTTTTAGGGCTAACTCTGTATCCGTGTCATCCTTTTCAGCCGGAGCAATCATACAATCTTTGGTAGCTGATTGGATCATCTCTAACTCTGACCGAGATACTGAATCAAAGTCTCCAACAGCCAAATCAATAGGTAAACCTAACTCCAACAAACGTAAGCACGCACGATCCACCCCAACAAAATAATCAAAATCGGTAGTGAACCACTCTAGCTCACCACCGACAAATAAAGCTATTTTAGGCATCGATAGCATCACGAAGCGTTTGAACTTGCGCTGTCAAATCAGGATTTTTGAAGAGGTAAGAGCCCGCGACAAAAACATTAGCCCCCGCCTTGGCACATGCTGCAATAGTGTTATTATCTACACCACCATCAACTTCAATATCGAATGAATAGCCACCTTTTTCGCGAAGCTCCACAACGCGCTCTACTTTAGACATCATTTCTGGAATGAACGCCTGACCACCAAAACCTGGATTTACAGTCATGATAAGTACTTGATCCACTAAATCAAGTACAGGAATAAGTGCCTCAACTGGGGTTCCAGGATTAATCACAACACCTGCTTTCATACCAGCAGCTTTGATTTTCTGGAGAGCACCATGGATATGCTTAGTGGCTTCAACATGAATGGTCATGATATCTGCACCAGCTTGTGCATAGGCATCCACATAACGCTCAGGATCAACAACCATAAGGTGACAATCAAAAACTAACTTGCTATGTTTACGCATACTAGCAACCACATCTGCTCCCCAACTGATATTAGGAACAAATTGACCATCCATAATATCAATGTGAACATATTCCGCACCTGATGCATCAATACGAGCTAGTTCTGAAGCAAAATTAGCGTAATCAGCAGCTAGGATAGAAGGAGCAATTTTATATGACATGAGATACCTACTTTCTTTTTACAGTTTTTTTATATGTTTCACGACGATTTTCAATTTCACTTAGAAATTGAAGGTAATTATCATAACGGACTTGCCAGATTTGGCCATTTTCAACCTCTTCCTTAACAGCGCAAGAAGGCTCATGGGTATGAGTACAAGAACGGAATTTACAACCATGACTAGCTTGACGAATTTCCGGAAAAGCTTCACTCAAGTCCTCTGCATTATCCACTTCATAATCTAGCGAAGAGAATCCTGGTGTGTCAGCAATCTTCCCACCATGAACGTCATAAAGACTTACAGCCCTTGTAGTATGACGTCCACGACCTAAACTGTCTGAAATCTCACCTGTTTCTAAATGTAACTGTGGGGCAATACGGTTCAACAAGGTTGATTTTCCAACACCCGTCTGTCCCATAAAGACTGTTATTTTATCAGTCAAGAGCGGCAATAGTTCTTCCAAACTGAAGATAAAATCAAAACCAATTCTTTGATATTGTTTTTGAATGGCTTTCATTTCTGAATCATCTTCAACCAAGTCCATCTTAGAAATATAGATTACAGGCTTTATATTTTTATGCTCTAGTAGAACCAAAAAACGGTCCAAAAGATTACAGTTAAAATCCGGTTCCTTAACAGACATAATAACCACAGCCTGATCTATATTGACAATGGGTGGACGCACTAAACTATTGATTCGTTGACCAATTTTAAGGATATAACCTTCTGAATTTTCCTCTGCTGAAAATTCAACAAAATCTCCAACATAAGGTGTTTGTCCTTTTTTTCTAAAATTTCCTCGTGCACGCGTCTGGTATATAACACCATCATGCTCTACATAATAGAAACCTGCCAGTGCTTTGATAATTCTTCCTTGCAAGTGAACTCCTCATTCGTTTAATAGCCCTATTATATCACAAATTAGAAAGCTTTTCTGGAACAAAAAACGGATTTTCCATTTCCCATGGGCCTCCTTGCATTTTCAATAGATTGCAGTATAATAGGCATATCATCTGCGGAGGTGGTGGAATGGCAGACACGCATGCTTCAGGCGCATGTGCTTTTTCAAGCGTGAGGGTTCAAATCCCTTTCTCCGCATAACTAATAATCCCACTGAGATTCAGTGGATTTTTGAATTATAGGCCTGCTTCTCTCAAAGCATCTGATAAATGTGCAAAATCAGAAATAGATAAAGCCTCTCCACGAATAGAAGGTTTTATATCTGCAATTTCCAATGCCTTCTCAAGTTTGGATTTTACTTCTTCAGATTTACCAAAATGATTTGTTAAATTATTCCACAATGTCTTACGACGATGGACAAAGCTAGCCTTAGCCACTCGGAAAAGGAAATCCTCATCTTTAACTTCAACCAACGGTGTTCACGACGCGTCATCTTCAAAATGGCTGAGTCAACATTAGGTGCTGGTACAAAGACTGTACGAGGGACAATGAACGCCACTTTAGCGGTCATATAATACTGAACGGCAATTGATAGAGAACCATAGGCCTTGCTATTAGGCTCTGCAGAAATGCGGTCAGCGACTTCTTTTTGCATCATAACAACAAATTCTGCAAAAGGAATCTTACTCTCAATCAAATGCATCAAGATTGGCGTCGTAATATAATATGGCAAATTGGCTACGACCTTAATTGGTAGTTCTGAATTTTTAAATTCTTTTACCCGTGTCTGTAAATCTGCCTTAAGAACATCTTCATTAATCACGTTAACATTATCATGATCACGTAATGTATCCTCTAAAATCGGAACCAATCGATCATCAATTCAAATGCCATAACTTCCGCAGCATTTTCAGCCAAGAATTCTGTTAATGCTCCAATACCAGGTCCAATTTCGATTACATTGACATTTTTGTCAATCTCTGCCGTATCAACAATTTTTTGTAAAATATTTGTATCTGTTAAGAAGTTCTGTCCGAAAGACTTCTTAAAGGTAAAGCCATGGCGTTCAAGGACAGCCTTGGTCACGCTATAATCTGCAATTCTCATTTATTCTCTTTTCTTATTAATTTCACGATTTTTATATTTGGACAAAAAATATTCCAAATCCTTAACTATCCCAACCTCTATAATAGCTACTTAATAGCGATTTGATTTTAAGATTACTGGTAGTCTAGTAATTTGACATAGCCTCTTCTAGCTCCTCTAAAGTGATTCCAAACAATTCCAAACGTTTTAGAAGCTGCTTCCCATTGCAATAACCAATACGAAGTGCCTCCCCCAAATATTCTCGACGCTTTCGACTATCTGCTCCCATTAGTAGTCCTAACTTCATAAGATTTGATTTACTAATATCAAACTGATTATCATCATCGTAACTACCTAGAACTCCAGATAAGGCCTTTTGAAGATCCTCAAAACTCGCATGCTCAACACCCAATGAACGACCTTTAGTCTTAGATTTTGGTGTTGCTTCCCCACGGTTTAAGAAAGCATGCTTTGCTGTCGGAACAGCTTCCATGATGATTTTACGGATACGTTCACCATTATAGTCTGGATCAGTGAAAACAATCACTCCGCGTAAGTCATTAAGCTTATTGATACGCTCTAAGTCGTCTTCATTGATAGCAGAGCCTCTAGTCTCATAGGTATCCACCTCATAAAAACGTCTCAAATTTGCCGTATCATCCTTACCTTCTACCACGATGACTTCTTGAATTTTTATTTTATTCATCCAGACCAAAATCCTCATCGCATTATCATAAGTACGCCCTAGCAACCTCTTCACTTGTTAAGCCACGAAGCTCAGCAATCTTGTCTACTACGTAACGTGTATAGCCTGTACGATTCTCTCGACCACGTTTGGGAACAGGTGCCAAATACGGTGCATCCGTTTCAACCAGAATCTTATCTAAAGGTAACTTCTGAGCAGCTTCTTGAACATCCAAAGCCTTCTTAAAAGTTACAACACCTGAAAATGAAATCATCATTCCAAGATCAACAAATTTTTGAGCCATTTCTAAGGATCCTGAGTATGAGTGCATAATCCCCCCACGAGGACCAACACCAACTTCTTTAATAACAGCGTAAGTATCCTCAAGTGCATCACGTGTATGGACAACAAAAGGTAGATTATATTCCTTTGACAAAGCTATTTGACGCTTAAAGACATCAATCTGAATCTCTTTAGGATCTTCCATCCAATAATAATCCAAACCGATTTCCCCAAGTGCCACTACTTTCGGATTATCCAATTGTGATACAATCATATCCTCAATTTCCTGAGAATAGGACCCTGCTTCCGTAGGATGCCATCCAATCGTACTATATAGTTGATCATACTTCTCTGATAGTGCTAAAGATTTATCAATTGTTGGCTTATCAAAACCAACAATATTCATTTTTATAACACCTAGTTCAGCTGCAAAATCTATTTCTTCTTGTTCTTTTCCTGCAAAATTATCACATTAAGGTGGGTATGCGTATCAAAATTTCAATCATAGGTCTATTATAACAAAAACGAGCGAGCATAGCTCACTCACCTTTTCATTTATTAAACAAAGAGTCGCATATATTCAATCTTTGTACAACGATTCATTACAATATTCTGTCTATTCGCTTGACGAAGAATAGTCTCAGCCTCCTCATTCTCAAGACCAATTTGACTCCAAAAAAACTTTTGCATCCGTTTCAAGAAAATCATAAGCAACATCTGGTAAAAACTCACTTCGTCTAAATACATCAACAATATCAATCGAAAATGGAATATCTTTAAGATAAGCATAAACATGCTCTCCCAGAAGCTCCTGACCTTCTAGTTTAGGATTTACTGGTATGATACGATAACCAGCAGCCTGTAGAAAATGAGCAACCTGATAAGATGCTGCCTCCTTACGATGAGATAAACCAACAATTGCAATCGTCTTTGCTGATTTTAGATAAGACTCTATAACCTCAGCACTAGGATTTTGAAATGAATAAGACATAAGACTCTCCTTGTCGTTCGAATAAAATAAAAATCCTAAACGGGACTGTGAAGATTAGTTAGCTAAGCTCTGCAACGATAGCTTTAATTTGTTCTTTTGTATGTACACCTGCAACTTGCTTAACAACCTCACCATCTTTTTTGAAGAGTAAAGTTGGAATAGACATGATTCCAAACTTCTGAGCTGTTTCTGGGTTCTCATCAACATCAATTTTAACAATCTTAAGTTCATCCTCTGAAATCTCTTCAGAAAGTTGCTCAAGAATTGGTGCTTGCATCAAGCAAGGCCCACACCAAGTTGCCCAAAAATCAATCAAAACTAGCCCTTCAGCTGTTTCTTGTTCAAATGTAGCATCTATTACTACTTGTGTCATATATTCATCCTCCTAGACATTATAAAACTTTTGTAGACCTATTCTACATGATTCTAAAGGCCATTGCAAGAATTTGACACATACATAAAAAATTCTTATCAAATATTAGTCATTGCCTATCATAGACATCACTTGCT
>ENA-OQHA01000502-OQHA01000502.1-human-gut-metagenome-genome-assembly--contig:-NODE-502-length-19326-cov-2.776395_pt1 | contig 19326 bp, 27 predicted proteins | sample MGYA00242558_ERZ504707 | MGnify/ENA primary metagenome ERZ504707 (study PRJEB26092, sample SAMD00036197) | human gut metagenome | host: Homo sapiens | study: EMG produced TPA metagenomics assembly of...
ACTTCCACAGCCTGATCGGGGTGGCTCTTCAGCCAGACCTGACCGCCGGGCAGCCAGTTGTCGGCGCGCTCCTGCTGCCAGCCGTCCACGATCTTCTGCTTGAAGATGCCGTACTCGTACAGGATGGAGTAGCCGGTGCCGCAGATGCCGGTGGTGGCCATGCCGTCCAGATAGCAGGCAGCCAGACGGCCCAGACCGCCGTTGCCCAGACCTGCATCCGGCTCTTCCTCAAAGATGCTGTCAATGCTGATATCAGCGTCGGACAGGTCCTTTTTTGCCACCTCGTCCAGACCCAGGTTCAGCAGGCTGGTCTTCAGGCTGCGGCCCATCAGGAACTCCATGCACAGATAATACACCTGCTTGGTGCCGGTGCCAATGGCCTTGGACTGGAACTTCTTGTGGTTCTCACTCATCATCTGGCGGCAGATCAGAGCCAGAGAGCGGTAGATCTGCTGGTTGGAAGCAACGCTCAGCTCTACGCCGTACTCGCTGGTGAGCTTGTCCTGAAGAAGTTTACCGAATTCTTTCGATGTCATAAAGGTACTCCTATCCGCATAAGTTTTCAGCTTTGCTAAAATAATTGAAATAATTGGCGCCTGCAGGCACTTTCCCTCACTTGCTCTGCCGCCAACATAACAAAGATATTATAATATGGCAGAATGACAAATGCAAGGAATCAGGGGATTTTTTCCGTAACTGACATTTTTTTATTGAACTTTCTGATAAATATGCCAAAATTTCAAAAAATACACTTTTTCTTGATGCTTATTTATATTATAATAGGGAGAGAAAGCTGTGTTCCGAAACATTTTCGGGGACAAACTCCGGGAGAAATGTGCCGGGTAACTCGCCCGGCGGGTGACAAGACACCAAAACGGTACCGGGAACGGTTCCGTTTCCCGGCAAAAATCAGAAGATCACTGCCCGCTGCGGGCAGAAAAGGATAAAAAGGGGAAACAGATATGGTCAACAAGGTACGGGTGAACATTGCAGGTACGCCGTATGCCATTGCTACGACGGACCCGGAAAAATATATTTTGTCGCTGGCGAAAAAGCTGGATGAAGACATCACCAAGCTTTTGGACGATAATGCGAATCTTTCGGTGACGAAGGCGGCGGTGTTCTGCGCCATGGATTATCTGGACGAATACCGCAAGAGCACCGGCAGTGCTGAGAATATGCGCAGCCAGATCCAGGATTACATTGCGGATGCTACCCGCGCAAAGCTGGCGGAAGATAAGGTCAAAGCAGAGAATGAGGTGCTGCGGCGGGAAGCTGCCGCCCTGCGCGAACAGCTGGAAAAGATGCGCAATAAGGAAGCCCGGCGCGAGGAGCGCGCCCAGCAGGCGGCACAGCAGTCTGCTGCCGAGGGCGAAGCGGACAAGGCGGAATAAGCCGTTTACAGGATAAAGGAGAAGTATGTCAAAGATCGAGATCCTTGCCCCGGTGGGCAACGAAGAAATGCTGCGTGCCGCTGTGTTCAGCGGTGCCGACGCAGTGTATCTGGGTTTTTCGGGTTTCAATGCCCGCACCAGTGCCAACAATTTTAACGCGGATACGCTGAAAGATGCGGTCACCTTCTGCCATGCGCGGGGCGTGGCTGTGCATGTGGCGCTGAACACCACCGTCTATGGCGGCGAGCTGCCCGCGCTGGAACAGGCCATCCGTGCCGTTGCAGCCAGCGGTGCCGATGCGGTCATCTGTCAGGATCTGGCAGTGGCAACGCTGATCGGTAAAATTGCACCGCAGCTGCCGCGCCACGGCTCCACCCAGATGAGCGTGCACAGCCTGCAGGGTGCGCTGGAGCTCAAGGAGCTGGGCTTCACCCGCGTAGTGCTGGCCCGTGAGCTGAGCATGCCCGAGGTGGAGCATATCACAAAGCACTGCGGCATCGAGACCGAGTGCTTCGTGCACGGCGCGCTGTGCATGTGCGCTCAGCGGCCAGTGCTACATGTCCGGCCTTTCGTGGGCGGACGCAGCGGCAACCGCGGTTCCTGTGCCGGCCCGTGCCGCCTGCCGTTTGAGGCAAATGCCCTGCCGGAGGGCAAGCCGGGCCGCCTGCACCACCTGTCCTTAAAGGATAATTCGGTCATTGATAAGCTGGACAAGCTGCAGGCGCTTGGCGTGGCATCGGCAAAATCGAGGCCGTCTGCGCACGCCGGAGTATGTGGCGGCGGCGGTCAGTGCCTGTCTGGCAGGCCGCGAGGCCGCGCCTACGACCGTGACCTGCTGAAAAATGCGTTCAGCCGCTCTGGCTTCACCTCCGGCTATCTGGATGGAAAGATCGACGGCACCATGTTCGGCGTGCGCAGCGAAGCAGATGCAGAACAGACCAAAAAGACCCTGCCCATGCTGCGGGAGCTTTACCGCCGTGAGCGCAGCCGCGTGCCGGTAAAGATGAAGCTGGAAATTGAAGAGGGCGGCGAAAAGCTCACTGTCACCGATGCAGACGGCAGCAAGGCCTTTGCCTATGGGGATGCAGAGCCGCAGCCTGCCCGTACTGATCCCACCGCAAGCCTGTACCGCAGCCTTGCCAAGACCGGCGGCACGCCTTTTGCGGTGGAAGATCAGAATATTACCGTGGAAATGGACGGTGGGCCGTGGTTTATCCCAGGCGGTGCGGTGAACGAGCTGCGCCGCGAAGCGCTGGATGCCCTGCTCAAAAAGCGGGAAGTGCTGCGCCCGTGGCCCACCACCGAGGAGCATGTGCTGCCTGCCGCTGCGCACTCTGCCGCCCCACCGTACCTGCGTCGCCGGTTTGAGAGCTGGGAGCAGGTGCCGGAGCGGGCACTTGACGGCATCGAGTATCTCATCCTGCCCATTGCGCAGGCCGACCGCGTGCCCCGGGAATGGCGGGCAAAGACCCTTTTGGAACTGCCCCGGGTCATGTTTGGCAAGCTGGAAGAGGATACCGCCCGCCGCATCGCGGCCACGCAGGACGCCGGTTTTGCAGCTATGAGGTGAGCAATATCGCCCACCTGCGCCTGTGCCGGGGCCTGCCCATGAGCGGAAGCTTTGGCCTGAACATCACGAACCAGTTGGCCGCGCAGTTCTACGCGGACAACGGCCTTGGCTCCATGCTCATCCTGCCCGAGGTGAAGGACAGCGACATCAGCACCATTGTGCCCACCCATAACAGCAGGCCGGTGCCCACCGGCGTGCTGGTGTACGGCCATATGCCGCTGATGATCACCCGTGCCTGCCCGCTGCAGAACATCCACGACTGCGCCCACTGCGATAAGACCGGCGTGCTGACCGACCGCAAGGCCAAGAAGTTCCCAGTGCGGTGCGGCCTTGGTGTGCGCACCATCTATAACCCTGTACCTATTTATATGGGGGATAAGCCGGGCGCTTTGACGGTGGACTACGGTGTGGCTTACTTCACACTGGAAAGCCGGGAGGAAGCGGCCAAAATTCTGGAGATGATCCGCACCCATGCACCCTTTGAAGGTGATTTTACCCGTGGGTTGTATTTTAAAGGTACGAACTGAAACTCCTTCCGTCATTGCTGACGCAATGCCACCTCCCTGAGGAAGCTGTCGAGCGTATGCGAGACTGAAGGAGTTGCTATAAAATCAAAACGAGGTATACTATGGAACCCATCACAGTAAAATATAAGGTATTGGACACCCGTGCCAAGGTGCCCTCTTACGCAACCCCCGGCTCTGCTGCAGCCGACCTGTGCGCCGTACTGGACGCGCCGCTCACCCTTGCCCCCATGGAGCGGGCACTGGTGCCCACCGGCCTTGCCATCGAGCTGCCCGGCCCCCCACAGCGTGGCACTGGTGTACGCACGCAGCGGCCTTTCCATCAAGCACGGCCTGTGCATGGCCAACGGCGTGGGTGTGGTGGACAGCGATTACCGCGGCGAGCTGAAGGTGCCCATGGTCAATCTGGCAGGGAAGCCTACACCATTCAGCCCGGTGAGCGTGTGGCCCAGCTGTGCATCGCACCGGTGTACACCGCTGCCTTTGTGCCTGCCGAAGAGCTGGGCGATACCCAGCGCGGCGAGGGCGGCTTTGGCTCTACCGGAAAGTGAGATGGAATCATGAACCTGATCTTAGCTTCCGGCAGCCGCGCAGGCGGGAGCTGCCTCCTTCTATACACCAACATTTCACCGTCTGCGTCAGTGACTTTGACGAAAGTGCGGTGCAGGCCGCTACGCCTGCCCATCTGGTGGAACAGCTGGCCCGGGGCAAGTGCTTGCCGTTTCGGCCCAGCACCGGGCGCTGTGGTCATCGGCTGTGATACGGTGGTGGATGTGAACGGCGAGGTGTTTGGCAAGCCCCACAGCGAAGAGGACGCAAAGCGGATGCTGCGCGCCCTTTCCGGTGCCACCCACGAGGTGCACACCGGCGTGTGCATCTCGGACGGTGCGCGCACGGAAAGCTTTGTGGACAGCTGCCGCGTTACCTTCTTCGCTGGGGAAAGAGGAGATCGACTTCTACGCTTCCACCGCCGAACCCTACGATAAAGCCGGTGCCTATGCCATTCAGGGACGGGCGGCCCTCTGGCTGGACCGTATTGAGGGCGACTACTACACCATCATGGGTCTGCCGGTGAGCCGCACCGTACAGCTGCTGGCACATTTTGTGTGATAAAACTGGAAAAAACGAAGAAAACTTGCGCAAACGCTTGAGAAATCATTGCCTTGCGGCTATAATAGAACCGTGTTATTCTGCGCAAAGGCGGCACAAAAGGCTGCCGGATGTTCTGGCGCTATAGATAAAATGGGAAGCATAAGGAGAATTTTTACAATGGGCCTGTTTTCTAAAGATGTAGGTATCGATCTGGGTACCGCAAATACTCTGGTATATATGAAGGGCAAGGGCATCATCATGCGGGAGCCTTCGGTCGTGGCTGTGGATACCAAGACCGACGAGGTGCGCTGTGTGGGTGCCGAGGCAAAGGCTGTCATTGGCCGTACCCCCGGCAGCATCGTGGCTGTGCGTCCGCTGAAGGATGGCGTGATCGCTGACTTTGACATCACCACCAACATGCTGGAAAATTTCCTCAAGAGGCATGCGGCAACAGCATGTTCTCCCGCCCCCGCGTGGTCATCTGCATCCCGTCCGGCGTTACCGAGGTGGAGCGCCGCGCTGTGCGCGAGGCTACCCTGAAGGCCGGTGCCCGTCAGGTGTCCGTCATTGAGGAACCCATGGCAGCAGCCATCGGTGCGGGCCTGCCCATCAGCGAGCCTACCGGCAGCATGATCGTGGATATCGGCGGCGGCACGGCTGAGATCGCTGTGATCTCTCTGGGCGGCATCGTGGCCTCCCGCAGCGTGCGCATGGCAGGTGATATGTTCGATCAGGCCATCATCGCCTTCATCAAGCGCAAGTACAACCTGCTGATCGGTGAGCGCACCGCAGAGCAGATCAAGATCGAGATCGGCTCCGCCTATGCGCTGGACCCCGAAATGACCATGGAGATCAAGGGCCGTAACCTCGTGGACGGCCTGCCCAAGAACATCGTCGTCCACTCTGAGGATGTGCGCGAAGCTCTGCTGGAATGCCTGGTCAAGATCACCAGCGCCATCAAGGAAACGCTGGAGCGCACCCCGCCGGAGCTGAGTGCGGATATCATCGACCGCGGCATCACCCTGACCGGCGGCGGCGCACTGCTGCGCGGTCTGGATCAGCTGATCCAAAGCGAGACCGGCATCGACGTACACATTGCGGAAGACCCGCTGGACTGCGTGGCCAAGGGTGCCGGTGCGGTGCTGGATCATGTGGATGTCCTGCATGACGTGCTGGACACCGACGGCGGCCACATGTAACACGGGCAAGGCCCACACTTGCGGAAAAAGGCTCTTTTGCGCAGCGTCTGCGCTGATTTCCGCTGCAAACAATGTCTCTTGCGCGGATGGCAGGGCTGTCCGCGCTTTTCTTATGGCATGGCATCCACCCGAAACAGGAGGTACTCCCTTGAAGGACTTTTTTGACACATGGAAATTTAAGATACTGGTAGCCGTGGCGGTGTTTCTGGTGGGCATCATGGCCTATGCCGGTGCCAACGGACGGCTGACTGCTGCCCCGCAGGAACTGCTGGGCGTGGTGCTGATGCCGCTCCAGAAGGTCACATCGGCACTGAGCGGCGGCATTGGCTCGGTGTGGGAAAAATACACCAGCATCGATGAGGTCATGGAACAGAACGAACAGCTGGAAGCGGAGAATGCTGAGCTGCGCCAGCAGATCGTGGACTATGACCGCATCAAGGCGGAGAACGAAGCCTACAAGGCACTGGCCCGCATTCAGGATTCCAACACCGAAGCAAGCTATATTTCTGCCTTTGTGATCGGCCGCGACCCGCTGGATGAGTTCGGAGGCTTTACGCTGGACTGCGGCACGGTGAACGGCGCAGCCGTGAACGATGCCGTGATCAGCGATAAGGCTATCTGATCGGCATGGTGGTGGAAGCCGACACCACCAGCTGCAAGGTGATGACCATTCTGCACCCCAGCTTCAGCGCTGCGGGCGTGGTATCCGCACGCGGGAAAACGGCATTATCAATGGCAGCACCGATTATGCCGGTGACGGCCTGTGCGTGCTGACCAATCTGGAACGCGCCACTGAGACGAAGATGGGCGATCAGGTGATCACCACCGGTCTTGGCGGAGTGTTCCCGCCGGATCTGCTGGTGGGAACCGTGCAGAAGGTGGAGCCGGAAGTCAGCGGCAAATCTTCCATTGCAGTGGTGCGCCCGGGTGCAGACCCGCGCACGGTCAAGCACGTATTCGTTATTACCGACTATTAAGGGGGCGCATTTGTATGGAATCACGCCGCATGCGCAGCCGCAGCCAGATCCTGAAATGGGTCTGCTACGCAGTGGCACTGTTTGTGTGCGCGGCACTGCAGACGACCCCCGGCCTGCTCCAGCTGGGGCAGGCAAAGCCGCTGTTCATTCTGCCGCTGTGTCTGGCTGTGGCCGTGTATGAAGGCGAGTTTGCAGGTGCGCTGTTTGGTGCCGTGAGCGGCCTTTTGTGGGACTACACCGCCGGGCGCACCGTGGGTATGCTGGCGCTGGAACTGCTGTTGCTCTGCTTTGCGCTTTCGGTGCTGGTTCAGGTGTATCTGCAGGGCAGCACATGGAACTTTGCGCTCATCAGCACCGGCACGGCCCTTGTGGTGCTCTCGCTGGACTGGCTGTTCTTCTACTACATGCCCGGCTACAGCTGGGCGCTGAGCCGCTGGCTGACCTTTGTGCTGCCTTCGGCCATGATGACGCTGGTGCCGTCGCTGATGCTGTTCAGTCTGGTGCGGCACATTTACAGCGCATTCAAAATCGACAACGGCGTAGTCTGAACCGCCGGAGGAAACGCGGATGAACCAAAACGAACGAAAAACCGTTGCGCGCCGGATGATCCTGCTCATTGCAGTGGCATGTGTTATCATGGGCCTGTACGTGATGCGGCTGATCTTTCTGCAGCTGGTCAACGGCGACGACTTCAAGGCCAAGGCCACCAACACCACCGACTATAACTTTACGGTCACGGCGGCCCGCGGCGATATCGTGGACAGCGCCGGGCGGCGCATTGCCACCACAACCACCAGCTACAATGTGGTCCTCAACAAACTGCTGATGGGCGACCGGGATCTGGACACCATGCTGCAGCAGATCGTGGAGCTGCTGCGTGCGAATGGCGAGAGCTGGAATGATACGCTGCTGATCGGTCAGGCGGACGCAGCAGGCAATTACGCCTTTACGGACGATGACACGTCCACCAGCGACCAGAAGCAGCTGGCAGACATGAAGGAAACGCTTGGTCTGCAGCAGTACGCCACCGCCAACGATGTAATGGAAATGCTGGTGGAAAAGAACGATCTGCAGGATTTTTCGCCGGAATGGCAGCGTGTGCTGGCCGGCATCCACTACGAGATGGACCGGCAGGCGTTCTCCAATGTGAACAATTTTGTCATGGCGGAGAACGTGAGCACCCTCGCGGTGGCCACCATCAAGGAGCACAGCCTGCAGCTGCCAGGTGTGGAGATCGTGGAAACCAGCGCCCGCAGCTACGACCAGAGCGATATCGTCCCGGCGGTGCTGGGCCGTGTGGGCAAGATCACGGCGGAAAAGTGGAAGGTGACCGATTCCAACGGTCAGGTGACCTATCGCTGCGGGAAAAAGGCTATAACATGAACGATGTTCTGGCATTTCCGGCCTGGAATCCGTTTATGAGGACGAGCTGCGCGGCAAGGACGGCGTGGAGACCATCACCCGCAATTCGGACGGCGTGATCGTGGATACAAAGCTCACCACTGTGCCGGAGCCGGGCCATACCGTGCAGCTGACCATTGACAGCAACTTCCAGCGTGCCGTGGACAAGGCACTGGCGGAAAACATTGATATGATCAACCGCGTGTACAATACCGGCACCATGAAGCTGCCGCCGGTGCGGTGGTGGTGCTGGACGTGAAGGACGGCAGTGTGCTGGCTGCTTCCAACTATCCCAGCTATGACCAGAACCTGTATGCCGCCAACTACAGCGAGTACAGCTCCGACCCGAGCCTGCCGCTGTTCAACCGCGCATTGCAGGGCCTGTATACGCCGGGTTCTACCTTCAAGCCCGCCGTGGCGGTGGCTGCACTGGATAGCGGCCTCATCAACCAGTATTCTACCGTTTACTGCAATGGCGTGTACAACTACTTCAAGGATTACCACCCCCGCTGTACCCGCCATGGCCACAGCGGCAACATCGATGTGGTAACGGCCATCAAGTGGAGCTGCAACATCTTCTTCTATGATGTTGGCCGCCGCCTGACCAGCGATGTGTACGATGCCTATGCCTACAAGCTGGGTCTTGGCCAGCGCACCGGTGTGGAGGTGAGCGAGGCCGTGGGCCGTCTGACCACCAAGAGCGACTCCAACTATACGGCATCGCTGGATGTGCAGGCCGCCATCGGTCAGGGCAACACGGTGGTCTCGCCCATCCAGCTGGCTACCTACGCGGCAACGCTGGCCAACAACGGCACCCGTTACCGCACCCATTTCGTCAAGGCCATTCTGGACACCAACACCGGCGAGGTGCTCAGCGAGACCAAGCCCGAGGTCATGGATGTGATCGAAGGCACCGGCAACACCTTTGAGCTGGTGCGGCAGGGCATGAGGCAGGTGCCCAGCACCATCAGCGGCAAAATTTCCAGCTATCCGGTGCCGATCGCCTGCAAGACCGGTACACCTCAGCGCAGTGAGACCTATGCGCCCGGTAAGCACTATCTGAACGCCATGATGGTGGCTTACCTCCCGGCGGATGATCCGCAGATCGCCATTGGCATTAGCATTGAGTACGGAGGCTATGGTGCCCGTACCGGTGATCTGGTGGTGGACATTGCAAATGCCTATTTTGCCCTGAAGGATGGCAGCCTTGCCCAGCAGGCCGAAGCGGAAAAGGAAGCCGAGCAGGCCCAGCAGGAAGATCAGGCGCAGACCACTGACCCAGCACAGGCCGCTGCAGGCCAGACCACCGGCAATGCCGCAGCCCAGCCTGCACAGATGACACCCGCCGCAGACACCGCTGCGCCGGAAACGGCAGCAGAAGGGGAAGCCCAGCCTGCCGTGCAGGACGAGCAGCAGCCCGCCGCAGACACCGAGCAGAACCCCGATGCCATTGCGCCGGAGAACTGAAAACGGGAGACAAAACCGACACGGGAAAGGGCACTGCAGCGGGATTTTGAATGGAAACATCCCTGAAAAGAAAACAAAATTGAATATTCTGTATAAAAACCAGTTGTAAAAGATTGGATTTTGTGATATCATTTCAGGCGAAGGACTTTTTTACAAAAGCGTTCCAATCGTTTAGGAAGAGGAGAGGGTAACGGATGACGATTGCACTCATTGCGCATGACTCCAAAAAGGAGCTGATGGTTCAGTTTTGTACGGCGTACTGCCGCATCCTGAGCCAGCATAAACTGGTAGCGACCGGTACCACCGGTAAACTGATCGCAGAAGCTACCGGCTTACAGGTGCAGCGCTTTCTGGCCGGTGTGCAGGGCGGCGACCAGCAGATCGCATCCCGCATCGCCTGCAATGAGATCGACCTGTTGCTGTTCTTCCGTGATCCCATCAACGCAAAGCCCAGCGAACCCAACGAAATGACACTGCTGCGCCTGTGCGATGTGCACAACATCCCCATGGCCACCAACATTGCCACTGCCGAGGTACTGATCCACGGCTTGGAGCGCGGCGATCTGGATTGGCGCGATATCGTGCATCCCCAGAACTGACAAAACGATTTGGAATGGCTCCGCGTGTGCTGTGCCATATTCAGCGGAAATTATATTGATAATGTGAAAATCGGGAACATCTGCGGATGTTCCCGATTTTCATTTTCACGGGAATGGGGTCCGAACCGCAGAATGCATTTCTGCCGCCGTGCGGCTGTTTCCGCAGGAAGCAAAAACAGCAAATGCCGTGTGCCGCAGCGGCCTTGCCTGTGAAAAAAGAATTCCGGAAAATCTGCGGATTTTCGGAATTCTAATATAAAATAATGTTTCCGCTGAATATGGCCAGAGTGCAACGGAGGCATTTGAAACGTACGGTTAAACTTTAAAATCCTCGGCCATCTCCGCCACATCTTCCGGGGCAAAATCGCCCAGCGGCAAGATCAGCCGTGCCAGCGTTTCCTGCGGCAGAGCTGCAAGAATCGTGCTGTCATCACTGCCGGTGCCTGCGGGCGGGCAGACGGTGTGCACGCCGTCTGCACCGGTCTCCACCCGGGCACGGTGAGTGGTTGCCACATATTGCATCCCAAGCTTGTCTGCAGCCGTCAGCAGGGCGGCAAACAGCGGCGTGCCGCCTTCGCCCAGAACGTCTGCGTCCTGCCCGGCCAGTGCTTCGGCGTTCAGCACGATGCACTCGATGCCAAGGGCCTCTGCTGCTTTTGGCGCTTTCCGCATCGGCGGTCTGTTCTGCTGCCAGCCGCACGGCAGCGCCCGCCACGGCAAAGCCTGCTGCTGTAAAATGCGCACAGCTACGGCGCATTCTCTGCTGCCGTCCATCTGCACCAGAACCTTATCCTGACTCTCGTAGGTGTCGAACCCACTGCCGGGCAAAAATGTGTCGCTCATGTTCCCTGCCTCCCGCCATGTGCTTTGCTTTGGGCCACGGCCAGCTGGTCGCAGCGTTCGTTCTCCGGGTGGCCTGCGTGGCCCTTGACCCAGACATAGGTGATCTTGTGCCGGGCTTCCTGCTCCAGTGCCTGTGCCCAGAGGTCCGGGTTCAGGGCAGGCGAGCCATCTGCTTTTTTCCAGCCCCGGCGCTGCCAGTTTTTGGCCCAGCCCTTCTGAAGCCCGTTGATGACATACTGGCTGTCGGAGCACAGCTGTACCTCGCACGGCTCCTTGAGCTGGCGCAGTGCTTCGATAAAGGCTGTCAGCTCCATGCGGTTGTTGGTGGTGCTGTCGTCGCCGCCGCTCAGCTCTTTTTCGTAAACTTTGCCGTTAAAACGGTAGCGCAGCACGCGCCCCAGCCGCCCGGGCCGGGATTGCCGCTGCATGCGCCGTCGGTGTACACTTCGACCTGCTTCATGCGGTTCTCCTTCTAAAATGAGTTGCTTCTATTTAGCGCTATTTTCCGGCTTCTGTCAAGTGCGAATGTATATTCCGTGCCGGAGCTGCCAAACCTTGGAATTGACAAAAACGCCGGGAAATACTATACTTATCCTAACAAAATGCGTATAGGGGCGCACCGCAGGCGTGTGCCCGGGCGTTCCAACAGAAAAGCCACGGTCGCATCGAGCAGATGGACCTATCTGGCACAAAACCTCTTACGGAACAGGCAGCGGTTTGCAAAAAACACGCTGAGAAATAAATTCTATACGGTGCATCCAACGGAAGCCGATGCGATTTTTCAAGGTGCTTCCCATGCACAGCGCGGCTGTTCCCACAAGCGGGGACGGCCTGCGCTGTAATTATTTTGGAGGTCAGAATGGCACAGTCAAAAGAAAATACCAATAATTCCGCACGCAGCAAGGCAGCAGCAGCTGCTCAGAGCACTGGCGCACCCGCCGCGCAGACGGGCGAAAAGCGCCCCCGCACCACCCGCCGCCCTTATTATAACCGTCGGCCCCGCCGCCCGCAGCAGCCCAGAGAGGCCGCTGTGCCCATCCACATCTATCCGCTGGGCGGTCTGGGCGAAGTGGGCAAGAACATGACCGTGTACGAGTGCAACGGCGACATGATCATCGTGGACTGCGGCCTTGTGTTCCCGGACAGCGACATGTACGGCGTGGACATGGTCATCCCGGACTTCACCTTTGTGGTGCAGAACAAGGATAAGATCAAGGGCCTGCTCATCACCCACGGCCACGAAGACCACATCGGCAGCATCCCGTATCTGCTGCAGAAACTTGACCTGCCCATCTATGGCACCCGCCTGACCTGCGGCCTGATCCGCAACAAGCTGGAGGAGTTCGGTCTGGCAGGCAGGACCAAGTTCGTGGAAATCACCCCCAGACAGAAGATCAAGCTGGGCTGCTTTACCATTGAGCCCATCCATGTGAACCACTCCATCCCGGATGCGGTGGCCTTTGCCATCGACAGCCCGGCTGGCACCATCATCCAGACCGGCGACTTCAAGATCGATTACACTCCGCTGGCCTGCGGCGTCACCGACCTGTCCACGCTGGCCGAGTACGGTCAGCGCGGCGTGCTGGCTCTGCTGAGCGATTCCACCAACTCCGAGCGTCCGGGCTTTACCGCCACCGAGCAGAAGGTGGCTGCAGGCGTGCGCAATCTGTTCGCCCGTGCCCGCAACAAGCGGATCATCATTGCCACCTTGCTTCCAACATCTACCGCGTGCAGCAGATCATCGATCTGGCCGTGGAGGATGGCCGCAAGGTGGCATTCAGCGGCCGCAGCATGGTGAACAACACCGCCATGGCGCAGGAGCTGGGCTATATGCACATCCCGGAGGGCACCCTCATCAGCGTGGATGAGCTGAACCAGTACCTCCGGAGCAGGTAGTGCTCATTACCACCGGCAGCCAGGGCGAACCCTTGAGTGCCCTTTCCCGTATGGCATCCTGCAGCCACCGTCAGGTGCGCGTGGGCCCCGGCGACTTCATTATCATTTCGGCAAATCCCATTCCCGGCAACGAGAAGAGCGTGACCAAGATCGTCAATGGTCTGCTGTTGCTGGGTGCAGAGGTCATTTACGAGAGCATGTACGATGTGCATGTTTCCGGCCACGCCTGTCAGGAAGAACAGAAGCTCATGCTCACCCTGACGAAGCCCAAGTATTTCCTGCCGGTGCACGGCGAGTATAAGCAGCTCAAAAAGCATGCCCTCACCGCTGCCAGCCTCGGCATCCCCACCAGCAACATTCTGATCGCGGAGAACGGCTCCAACGTCATTCTCAGCCAGGACGAGATAAAGCTGGGTGAGCCTGTCACCGCCGGCGCAGTGATGGTGGACGGCCTTGGCGTGGGCGACGTGGGCAATGTGGTCCTGCGCGACCGCAAGCACCTGTCCGAGGACGGTCTGGTCATCATTGTGGCCACCGTGGACAGCAAGACCGGCAAGGTGCTGGCCGGCCCGGACCTTGTGAGCCGCGGCTTTGTGTATGTGCGTGAGAACGAGAGCCTGATGGACGGTGCACAGAGCATCGTGGAAAATGCGCTGAACCGCTGCGTGGATGAACATGTGCGCGACTGGAACAGCGTCAAGACCGCGTGCGCGAGGCACTGAGCAGCTATATCTATCGGCGCACCAAGCGCAGCCCGATGATCCTTCCCATCCTGATGGAGGTCTGATCCGGGCACGCTCCGCAAACAATGCGGCGGAAGGCAGGAGATTTGATGAAACAAAAACCAAGATGGACATTGGAGATGCTCACCGCCAGTCTGGCCGTGCTGTGCGGCCTGCTGGTGCTGGTGCTGCTGATCCAGCGGCCCACGGCATGGCTGGCGCTGCTGGCACTGGTGGTGCTGTGGGGCGTTGTGGTGGTGCTGTTCCGCTGCCAGCTGCGCAAGTGGGTGGCCCGGTGGATGTGCGGCGGCAGCTTTGAAGGCTCCAAGCTGCAGTTCAGTCTGGAGCCGCTCTCTCAGCCGGCCGCGCTGCTTTCCGGTGAGACGGTGCTGTGTACAATGCACAGTTCCGCACCCGCCTGTTGAACGGGCAGGATGCGCTGGTGAACCGCGTGCAGAAGGTGCTGCCCGGCCTTGATCTGCAGCAGTGCCGCAAGCAGGAGGGCCAGCTGCTGACCCTCGCGGACGGCATGTGGAGCGTACACAGCTCCACGGTGCCCGGCGATGCGGAGAGCATGACCCTGCTGGTGCTGAACGAGGAGACCGCCCTGCGCAAGGTGGAGGCGGAATACAAAGCCAGCCGTCCGGGCTATCTGGTGTTTCTGGTGGACGGCTACGACGATGTGTTCGGTGACATGCTGGACAGCGAGCGTGCCCGCCTGCTGGAAGGCATCAACCGCACGCTGGAGGATATGATCGGCCGGGGCAGCGGCTTTTTGCGCCGTGTGGCCAGCGGCCGCTATATCGCTGTGGTGGAAGAGCGCCAGATGGAGCAGTTCGCCAACCGCGGCTACGATGTGCTGGACAAGATCCGTGCGCTGGATCCCAGCGTGAACCTTTCGCTGTCCATCGGCATTGGCCGCGGGGCCAAGACCCTGCGGGAAGCCCAGGATATGGCCGTGCAGGCGCTGGATATGGCGCAGGGCCGCGGCGGCGATCAGGCCGCTGAAATGACACCGGACGGCTTTACGTTCTACGGCGGCGTGAGCCACGGCGTGGAAAAGCGCAGCAAGGTGCGCAGCCGCATCGTGGCCGATCAGCTGGTGAAGCTGATCAAGGAAGCCGACCATGTGGTCATCATGGGCCACCGCATGAGCGACCTGGATGCCATCGGCTCCGCCGAGGGCGTGCTGCGCATCTGCAAAATATGCGATGTCCCGGCGGTGATCGCGGTGCGGCGTGACGCTACCTTGCGGGCAGCCTGATCGATGCATTGTGCCGTGCAGGCCAGAAGGACGACTTATCGACCGAAGGACGCACTGCCTATCATCTCCAAGCGCACTTTGTGCATCGTGGTGGATACATATCAGGTGGGCCTTGTGGAAAGCAAGGATATTCTGGAAAAATGCGGCAAGGTAGCGTGATCGACCACCACCGCAAGGGCGTGGGCTACATCGAGAACCCGGCGCTGGTCTGCCATGAGCCGTATTCTTCCTCGGCCAGTGAGCTGGTCACGGAGCTTTTGCAGTACGTGGGCGAGCGCGACGACAAGCCCAACCGTGTGGAGGCCGAGGGCCTTTTGTCCGGCATCATGCTGGATACCCGCGATTTTACCCTGCACACCGGTGTGCGTACCTTTGAAGCCGCCGCTGCGCTGCGCCGCTATGGCGCGGAGACGGAGCGGGTGCGCCAGCTGTTCGATGTGACCATGGTGGAGTACAATGCCAAGCAGATCTGGTGGAAAAAAGCACGCATGTACAAAAATTGCGCAATCTCCGTCAGCGGCGAGGTGGCACCGGAAGCCGCGTGGCCATTGCACAGGCGGCAAACGATCTGCTGACCATTCAGGGCGTGGATGCCAGCTTTGTGGCAGTGCAGGTGGGCACAGGCGTGAACATCTCGGCCCGCAGTCTGGGTGCCGTGAACGTGCAGGTGATCATGGAATCTTTGGGCGGCGGCGGCCACCAGACCATGGCAGCAGCACAGCTCAAGCATATCACGCCGGAAGCAGCCCATGCCCGCATCGAAGGTGCCATCGACAAATACTATGCATCGCAGAAAAAGGGCGATGTAGAAGGAAAATAAACGGAACAGAGAGGATCACACCCATGAAACAGTACGATTACCTGATCGTTGGTGCCGGCCTTTACGGCGCGGTCTTTGCACAGGAAGCAAAAAAGGCAGGCAAGAAGTGCCTTGTGATCGATAAGCGCAGCCACATTGCAGGCAATATCTACACGGAGCCGGTGGAGGGCATCAACGTCCACCGCTACGGTGCACATATCTTCCATACCAACAACAAGGCTGTGTGGCAGTATGTGAACCAGTTTGCAGAGTTCAACCGCTACACCAACAGCCCGGTGGCAAACTACCACGGCGAGATCTACAACCTGCCTTCAATATGAACACCTTTAATAAGATGTGGGGCGTTGTTACCCCTGCCGAAGCCAAGGCCAAGATCGAAGAGCAGAAGAAGGAAGCAGGCATCACCGACCCGCAGAATCTGGAAGAGCAGGCCATCAGCCTTGTGGGCACCGATATCTACGAAAAGCTCATCAAGGGCTACACTGGCAAGCAGTGGGGCCGTCCCTGCACCGAACTGCCGGCCTTCATTATCAAGCGTCTGCCGGTGCGCTTCACCTACGACGACAACTACTTCAACGCACTGTATCAGGGCATTCCCAATGGCGGCTACACTGCCATGGTGGAAAAAATGCTGGACGGCACCGAGGTGCGGCTGAATGTGGACTATCTGGCCGACCGCGAAAATCTGAACGCTCTGGCGAGAAGGTGGTCTACACCGGCCCGGTGGATGCCTACTTTGGCTACAGGCTGGGTGCTCTGCAGTACCGCAGCGTGCGGTTTGAGACCGAGGTGCTGGACACCGACAACTATCAGGCAACGCGGTGGTCAACTATACCGATGCGGAAACTCCCTACACCCGCATCATCGAGCACAAGCACTTTGAGTTCGGCACCCAGCCCAAAACGGTCATCAGCCGCGAGTACAGCGCTGAGTGGAAGAAGGGCGACGAGCCGTACTACCCCGTCAATGACGAGAAGAACGGTGCCCTGTATGCCGAGTACAAGAAGCTGGCCGATGCGGAGCCGGACGTGATCTTTGGCGGCCGTCTGGGTGAGTACAAGTATTACGACATGGACAAGGTCATTGAGGTAGCTCTGGACGTGGCCGCAAAGGAACTGAAATAAGAAAACTCCTTCCGTCATCACCTGCGTGATGCCAGCTGTTCCCCTTCTGGCACTTTGTGCAACCTCCCCCGGCCGGGGGAGTCTGTCTCAAAGAAGGAGCCTCTGGCGAAAAGGACAAGCCTTCGGTTTTGCCAAAGGCCCCATCTCAGAGGGGGCTGTCTGCGAAGCAGACTGGGGGAGTTCACCTGAGGAAAATGCTGCAATGCGTGCTTCCTCTTGCTCAAAAGCGACAAATGCGCTATACTATAAACACAACAACTGCACCGGTTTTCCGGTGAGAAGTGAGGGATAACATCATGAAAGTGATTCTCAAGCAGGATATCAAGGGCATTGGCAAGAAGGACGAGATCCACGAGGTCTCCGACGGCTACGCCCGCAACTATCTGTTCCCGCGCAAGCTGGCCGCTGTGCAGATGCCAGCGCTGTGAACGTTGCCCGCAGCAAGGAAGCTGCTGCCGATTTCCACGAGGCTGAGACCGTAGCTGCTGCCAAGGATCTGGCCGCAAAGATCGAGGGCAAGACCGTGACCATCAAGGCCAAGGGCGGTGCATCCGGCCGTCTGCACGGCAAAGTCACCGGCAAGGAAGTTGCCGATGCTTTGGCTCAGCTGGCAGGCGCACCCATCGATAAGAAGAAGATCGAGCTGGAGACCAAGGACATCAAGGATGCCGGTGTGTTCAACGGCAAGGTCCGTCTGCACGTTGGTGTGGTCGCTTCTTTCAAGATCATGGTGGAAGTGGAACAGGCCTGATTTTTCTGCCATCTGCGCCCCCTCACAGCAGGGGGCGCTTTTTTGGCTTTTCAGCGAAATGATGCAAAAGGATAAACTACCATGCCGAACGAACGACATTATTCCAATGAACTGAATCTGGAAAGCGTGGGCATCAACCTGCCCTACAACATGCAGGCAGAGCAGAGCGTGCTGGGTGCGGTGCTGCTCAAACCGGAAACGATCACCGACTTGGTGGAGATCATCCGTCCGGAGATGTTCTACACCCGGCAGAATGCGCAGATCTACTCCGAAATGCTGCGCCTGTTCACCGCCGACCAGACCATCGACTTTGTGACGTTGCTGGACGCTGTTATCTCGGACGGTGTGTTCCCCAGTGCCGACGAAGCAAAGGTGTACCTGACCGGCCTTGCCGAGACGGTGCCCAGCATTTCCAACGTGAAGGCCTATGCCCAGATCGTGCAGGAAAAGTATCTGGTGCGCCAGCTGATGGGCGTTGCAAAGGACATCCTGCAGGATGCCGGAGATGAGCCGGATGCGACCTGCTGCTTGAAAACGCGGAGCAGCGCATTTATGAGATCCGCTCCGGCCGCGATTCCAGCGCACTGACACCGCTTTCCTCCAGCATGGTGGAGACCCTGACCAACCTGCAGAAGATCAGCGGCCCGGATGCAGACAAATACAAGGGTATCCCCACAGGCTTCCGCCTGCTGGATACGGTGCTCACCGGCCTTGGCCGCGGCGACCTCATCATCCTTGCGGCCCGCCCCGGTATGGGCAAGACCAGCTTTGCGCTGAACATCGCCACCCGCGTGGCCATGCAGCAGAAGGTGCCGGTGGCCATTTTCAGCTTGGAAATGACCAAGGAACAGCTCACAAACCGCATCCTTTCTGCTGAGGCCGGCATCGACAGTCAGGCATTCCGCACCGGTGCCTGCGCGCCGAGGACTGGGAATATCTGGCCCTTGCCACCGAAAAACTGCACGATGCACCCATCTATATGGACGATACCTCCGGCATCACCATCACCGAAATGAAGGCGAAGATCCGCCGGGTGAATCAGGATCCCACCCGCCGAATGTGGGCCTCATCGTCATCGACTATCTGCAGCTGATGACCACCGGCCAGCGCAGCGAGAACCGCGTGCAGGAGATCAGCTCCATCACCCGAAACCTCAAGATCATGGCAAAGGAAATGAATGTGCCCATCATCGCACTTTCTCAGCTGTCCCGTGCGGTGGAAAAGCAGGGCAACAATTCCAGCCACCGGCCCCAGCTTTCCGACCTGCGCGATTCTGGCTCCATCGAGCAGGACGCTGACTGCGTTCTGTTCCTGTACCGCGATTCCTACTATGCCAGCCAGAACCCGGACGGCGCTGAGGTGGATGCCGATACGGCAGAGTGCATCGTGGCGAAGAACCGTCACGGCGAGACCAGCACGGTGCCGCTGGCTGGGATGGTGCCCACACCCGCTTTATGGATGTGGACTTTAAACGCTGATGAACAATGAAAAAATTCTGGCGCATGTGCGCATGTTTGTTCTGCGAGAAAAGCTGCTTTGTCCGGGTGAGCCGCTGCACTTGGCCGCGGCAGTGTCCGGCGGGGCGGACAGCATGGCACTGCTGCGCATCCTGCTGGCCCTGCAGCCGGAATTCGGGTTTGTGCTTTCGGCCTGCCATGTGAACCACGGCCTGCGCGGTGAGAG
>ENA-OQHA01000503-OQHA01000503.1-human-gut-metagenome-genome-assembly--contig:-NODE-503-length-19284-cov-1.791669_pt1 | contig 19284 bp, 25 predicted proteins | sample MGYA00242558_ERZ504707 | MGnify/ENA primary metagenome ERZ504707 (study PRJEB26092, sample SAMD00036197) | human gut metagenome | host: Homo sapiens | study: EMG produced TPA metagenomics assembly of...
CGTTTGAATTCCTTTGTATTCTTTCAATAATTTCTTTTTCATAGTTTCGATTTCCTTTCTAAAATATTGTTGTCCAAAACGCTGAACCATCGTGGCAATCTACTGCACATGCTGTTTTGCATGTGTATCGCACAGACCATAGACATTAATTTCATCTTCTGTAAATTCCCTTGTTTCTGTGCTTTCCTCAGATAATTTTTCAATCTCTTTATTCATGCCTTATTCCTCCTTTCTTAATTTACTCTATGTAATAAGCCTTTTATTTAGCCTATTAACCTATTTTTAAGAAGATATCCTTAAAATATCAAATTGTTTTTCAGAAAAATTCTTTCGCAATATTTCATATAACATTTTTGTTATTTCACACTCAATTAACGGAACTTTATAAAAATCTCTATGCAAATCATAATTTACCATAATACATTTACAGGCCGTACACTGCTTATATTCCCTGCATTCTAAGCAATCTTGATTTTCACTATCTTTTATTTCTAATAGTTTCCTGGCTTTTTTGATATCGATTCCTTGTTGAAAATCCCCTATCTTTACATTTTCATCTACTTCTGTACAAGGAAAAAATTCCCCATATTCATTTACAAAAAGAGAATTTATACCTGCTCTACAACGGTAAAAACAACTACTATTTGCATAAGCTCTAATACGAGCTTCTATAAAATTCCAGTAAAATTTACTTCCACTACCTTTAATATCCTTATACCAATAAAATGCTTCTTTTATTTGATTCTTTAATTGTTCAATCGACTTTTCACTCCAATCTTCATATACATTTATTGAAGTTTCAAGTACACTGAATCCCATATTTTTAATAAATCTTACTGAATCGAATAATTGGTTACATGTGTTTGGACATACTACTTGTGCTATACTGACAGATACACCAGTTTCGTATTCATACTTTTTCAACTTATTTATATTTTTATAAACTGCTTCATAGCTCCCTTTACCATTTTCATAACACCTATTTCGATTATGTACTTCTTCCATCCCATCCAAGCTTATTTTTAATGCGAATTTATTTGCGATAAAATAATCCAATATATCTTCATTAAATAATATACCATTGCTTGTAATGCTAAATTTAACTTTAACTCCACACTTTTCAGCCTTCTCTTTTGCATATTCACAATATTTTTTTATACTGTCATATTTTAGCAATGGTTCACCTCCAATAAAATATATCAATAATGTTTTATCATTGGTTTTTTTAGCTTGCCTTAGTGATATATCTATAGACTTGTATCCTACATCCAATTGCATCATATCTTCATTTTTTTGCACATAACAATATCTACACTTCAAATTGCATCTTTTTGTAATCTCTAACGTTAATGTATACATTTCACATTACTCCTAGTATTCTCCATACCTATAATAAATTCTTTATTTTTAAACCTAGTTCACCAAGTTTCTCCATCCCTTTCAATAAGTTCTACTTGTTTTCCTAAAATCTTTTGTCTAATAAGTATATTCTTTTTACCTAGCTCATATAATACATCTTTCAAAATAGGATATATCAGCTTCTCTTGTCTACAAATTATTTCTGCTGGGACATTAATAAATCCACTTTTTATATAATTCATATATCCACATTTCATCGAATGACACATATTTTTTACCGTACATTCCAAGCAATCTCTAAATTCTTTCCGAAATAATTCTCTAGGAAGATTTTGTGCCAATTCTATATCAATCCCGTTTTTGATATTTCCAATTTTAAATGCTTCATCGTTGGTCACATAAGCACATGGATATATATTTCCATCCGGCATTATACAAAATGATGTCAAACCAGCTCCACACATAGTAAACCCCTTATCTGATTCTGTTAATAGGCCAAACATCTTCCCATTAATCAAATCAATTGAAAGATTAGGATTATCATCAACCGTATTCAAATAATAACTCGCAATCTTTTTCATTTGTTTTCTAAATATATCCTCTTCAGTTTTTCCGAATTGCATATTAATATCTAAAACTATACTCAACTTGTCAAATCCAAGTGTCTGAAAATATATCACATTATCGTATATTTGATCTAATGTATTGTTTGCCACAGTCATTCGTATTGTATACTTCAAACCACTTTTTTTTATAAATTTTAAGTTTTGCATAATAGTAGCATAAGCACTTATTACCGTTCTTTTTGTAATCTATTTTTTTTATGTGTTTCCTTATTTCCATCAATACTTATCCGCACAAAAAAGTCATTTTCTTTCATCCAAGAAATCATTTCTTCGTTAAGTAATGATCCATTAGTGGTTATATAATATAGGACCTTCTTTTTACACTTTTCTTTGATATAATTTACTGCTTGGTAAATCAATTCCTTCTTTAATAAAGGTTCTCCTCCCATAAAATTCACTGCAAAAGCATCACTATCTTTATTTGATTCAAGATCAATAATAAAATCAAGAATATCTTTTAACATTTCTTTATCAAGAATAAGACATTTTGTATATTCTTCATAACAATAGGTACATTGAAAATTACATTCTGTTGTTAAATAAATAGTATACACCTTTCCCACTCACCCCTAACTAGCATTGCCTTCTTTTAATTTTATAATTTCACATTTTCCTATAACTTTCCATATATATTGTTTCAATTGCACTTTTTTTCGTCTAATTGGAATTTCACTGTCTTAACTCTTTCATACAGATGTCCCAACTTGGCACACTTCTGCGATTTACAGGAAAATCTACCCATGTTAAAATGATACTGTCAAAATTATATGTAGCGAAACGCAGCTTTCCAGGGAATGCCTCTTCTCTGGTGCAAGCTGCGTTTTTTAGTGCATGGAAAGGAGTATCACAACTAAATATGGAATAAGCGTTCCTCCGTATTGACCGGACTGAAGCTTTTATGAGGCAGGAAAACTATAAGCCAGGGCAAAGTGAAAGATCTCACTTTGCCCTCTTTTTATGAAGGAGGTTCATTTACTTGAAAAACCATGTACACAAAGAAGCCCCACCGGGCATGAAACATCATCGGAACTATGGAAAATATCTCTATACTGCCTTCCTTGTCTTCACTCTGATTGCCTGTAATGTACAACCAGTTATGGCTGCTACCATCTGGGACAAAGCTTCAGAAATCATGAAAGACGTATATAACCAGATTATCCTGATTTCCACCATTGCGGCTGTTGTAACTGCATCGGTTGCTTTGCTTTTGATGAATTTTTCCAAATCCGGAAAAACCGTGGATGAATCCAGGGCATGGCTCAAACGAATCATCATTACATGGGCTATTCTCAATGGTCTTGGATTTATCATGGCTTACATCACTCCGTTCTTTGCCGGCGGGCAGTGGAATGGATAATGCAGATAAGGAGGTGGCTCTGTCATGGGAATACTTGACGGAATTGTAGAATGGATTGCCGAACAGGTCATGAACATTCTGGATTTGATTACTACTTCTGTTCTGGGTGCACTGGGATGTTCCATGGATACTTTTCTCCGGTATTTTCCAGCAGCGGAAACAATGTACCAGATTTTTCTGGCACTTGCTATCGGACTCATCCTATTAAACTGGGTTTGGCAGCTTTTTAAGAATTATTTTATGGGAACAGGGATTGACGCTGAAGATCCAATCAAATTATCACTGCGGACATTTATGTTCCTTTTCCTGACATTCTATGCCAAGGACATCGTGGATCTTCTATTGAATATTGCAGGAACACCGTATAGCTGGATTCTGACTGAAGATCTTCCACCACTGGAATTGCCAAATTCAACTCTGTGATCACAGTAATCCTGGGGGTATGTGCCAACGGTGCTGTTGCCATTGTTGCCCTCATACTGGTACTGATCCTTGCCTGGAATTACATCAAGCTGCTTTTGAAGCTGCGGAACTGTTACATACTGCTTGGAGTTCTGGTCTACACCGCACCTGTTGCGTTTTCCACGGGTGCTTCCCAGGCTACCGGAAATGTTTTTAAGAGCTGGTGCCGTATGCTCGGCGGACAGTTCTTTTTGCTTTTAATGAACGCCTGGTGTTTGCGACTGTTTACTTCCATGGTCGGAACATTCCTTGCAAACCCTTTATCACTCTAGGAAGGAGGAGATTATGAAACATAAGAAAACACTGCTCTGCAGCCTGCTATTGATTTCTTGTCTGATTCTTGTAACTTCCATGCCGGTCTTTGCCGCTGAACTTACAGAAGCAGAGGTACAGCAAGCTGTAGATGCACAGGGAAAAGAAACGGTCACCGGTAATGTCTTTATCTGGTTTCTGTGTGCCATTGCTTTTTGAAGGTTTCTCAAAAGATTGACAGCTTTATGGCAAGTCTGGGAGTCAATGTTGGAAATACTGGTGGAAATATGATGGCTGAACTTTTAATCGCCGGAAGAGGTCTTGCAAGTTCCTTTCGAGGGCATGGAGGTGGAAGCATAGTAGTTCCCATTCTTCCTCTCCCGGAAGTGCTGCAGTACAAAGTTCTTTCCTTTCCGGAGGATTAGCCGGAGCCGTTGGAAGGCAGACAGAGCGTTCTGCGGTAAATGCAGCCACCGGATATACCGAAGGACCAAGTATCGGAAATGCACTCTATCAGTCTTCCCTTGAAAAGGGCGGAGATTTTGCCAATAACGTTATCAGCAATATTGCTCAAGGAAACTATGGTCAAGTTGGCTCGATCAAAGGTGATGGAGCTGTTTCTGCATTTCAATCTTACATGGGAATTCAAAATGAAGATAAAACAGATCATTCCTATACCAATGTTGAAATCGGCGGCGGCAGGATAACAGGAGTTGAGTCCGGTTCCAATGGAGACAGCCGGGAATTTGCTATGTACCATGCCGATCAATATACGGCTCCTACCCAGGGAACCTATGAAACTGTTCAATCTGTAGACGGAGCTACCTGGTACAAACAGTATGCTGAAAATACGGTATCCAAAATTCCTTATGATGCTGGCGATGGAAAGATAGCCTACAACGAATCCATTGTCCAAAAGCTTCCTCCTACTCCTCCAAGAAAGGATCGGATTTAGTGATGGATACAGAACGCTCTGGACTTGACGAAGCAATGGATGTAGCTCCAGTACCATTTCTCACCTAAAGTCCTTAAAAACAGCAGCCACTTTCTCCAAAGCAGGATATGGTGCAGCCCTTGGCGGGCCTTTTTCAGCAGCGATTGGAGCAGTCATCGCCAACCGGAATCAGTTCGCTAAAATTCTCCTTGTTATTCTCGCCATACTGCTGCTTCCGGTTTTATTTATTGTGATGCTCCCTGGTCTGATCTTTGGAAGTCTGACCGAACAAAGCGATGTGCTAAACAGCAACTCTATGATCAGTGAAAACATCCGTGCTTCCCGTGATGCCATCGTTGAAGTGTTAGAAGAAAGCCATGAAGACATTCTGGCAGAGATCCATGCAGCAATTTCCCGTCTTCCACAAGGTGATACTGCATCCATCAATGATCCCTATACATACAGCATCTCCGTCAATGCCAATCTGCTGATTTCACAATTTTGTGCCAGCCAGGATGATTATAAAAATATCAACCGAAACCAATTAAAGAAACTCATTCGTGAAAATAAAGAAGGACTTTTTTCTTATGATGTAGCAACCGAAACAGTTACCATGGAAGTTACCGTTGATGGCGGTGCAGAAGGAGAATCCGGCACAGAACAGGGACAGGAACAAACACAGACGGTTACTTTTACGAAACACACCTATACTGTTGTTTATGCCGGAGATTCCTATTTTGCAGACCATGTATTCCATCTTACAGACAAGCAGAAAGAACTTGCCAAAAACTATGCTGAAAACCTGACTGCTTTCTTTGGAACTGCTTCTTCCGGTATTGTCGCTGCTATCAATCTTAGCGATGAGGTATTGTCCTACCGCCCTGCTGTAGAAAGAGCCGCTGCGAAATATGGTATGAGTGATTATGTGGATTTAATCCTAGCAGTCATGATGCAGGAATCTGGCGGACGGGGGCTGGATGTGATGCAAGCAGCGGAAGGTGGATTTAATACCCGCTATCCCCATGTGCCAAATGGGATTACAGATCCGGAATACTCCATTGAATGTGGCGTACAGGAATTAAAATATGCCTTGATAAAGCCGGCTGTACCGGACCTACGGACTTAGACCGGATTAAACTGGCTCTTCAGGGTTACAACTACGGTTCTGCATACATTGACTGGGCAATGGAGCGTGACGGTGGCTATACCAAAGAAAATGCGATTGCCTACTCTGATATGATGTGTGCAAGACCAAGCTGGCCTTATGACCGGTATGGGGATAAAGAATATGTGGATCATGTCCTTCGCTATTACCAAATTACTGCCAGTGGCGGCAGCTATCCCGCAAACGGCATGCAGATTCCACACTATCTCCAGACAGACTATGGAAACATTCCATACGGCGGGGGTTCTATCGCCAGCAGCGGATGCGGTCCGACAAGCTTTGCTATGATTGCCAGTTATCTTACAGGCACTACCATTACACCTATTGATGCAATATCCTGGTGCGGAAATTCCTATTACAAACCAGGAGTCGGCACTTACTGGTCTTATTTTCAGGCAGCGTCCGATCATTTTGGGTGTGGGGCTGTCACACAGACCAGTGATCCCAACCAGGTACTTCAGGCTTTATCTGAAGGTCATCCGGTCATCAGTTCCCAAAGAGCCGGGCTTTTTACCAGTGGCGGACATTTTATTGTCCTTCGTGGTGTAACGGCTGGAGGTAAAGTATTAGTCAATGATCCCAATGATAGTTCCTCCAAAAACTACATCAACCGTGAATTCGATATGATGACGGAAGTGCATGCAACCGCAAATGCCTATTGGATCTTCGCTAAAAAATAAAGGAGACACTTATGAACAGAAAAAAAGCAATTCTGGCTATCTTTATGATGGCCTTTTTAATTATCATCGGATTTGTTTTTCCCTCCATCTGGAAATCCCAAAAAGGAAACAAAAAATCGAGACAGAAAATACTCAACACGATAATAATGAAAATGCCGAGACAGAACAAGCAGAAAATAACGAATCCATAAGCTTTCAGGATTTTGAAGCTTTGGAAGACTTTTTCTCCAAGGAACAGGTGAAACTTTTTCAGGAAGAACTGACCTCCTATCTTAAAAACGTAAAACAGATATCTCTAACTTCCATCCGTTTCCTTGCTGATGATACTACCTATCCCAATGCTTCTGATATTAATTTTTTGTTCCAGCTTCCGGATAAGTCCGTTCTTCCTGTGTACTACACTTCCTCTACTGGAAGATTCTTTTTCGGTGAGGAACGTACCCCTGATTCTGGAAAAGAAATCATCTATGACGTCCGACAGATGACAAACTTCCTTCTATCACAACAGAGGAAATTGAACAGTTGCAAGAAGGCGGTTATGACGATACCTCCGTGAATTCGGAAAAAGCTGCCCCTGTCACAGAAGTTCCGGAAACTCCTTCCATGGAAGAACCAAAGGAGGTGCAGCCATGAACAATACTGAAGAACAACATCCTGTCTTCATCCCACGCAATTTTATAGAAAAAGGGACCTTTATGGGCGGAATGTTTAAAATCCGTAATGCCATCGAAGGCGGTGTCCTGGCAATCCTGATCACCATTCCTGTTATCAATCTGCCTCTGACACTCACTGTCAGGATTATTATTCTCTGTATGACTGCTCTGCCTGCAGCTATGATTTCTCTAATTGGAATCGGTGGGGAAAGCATTACTGCGTTTTTAATGAACGCTCTGCGTTTTCTGAAAAACCGCCGGGTTATTTACCGTATGGATGTACATCCGGAGCCGAAAAAAAAGTACCGGATTAAAAAACCCCGTAAACAAAGAACCCAAAACCAGAAAACGAAAACGTCATCCAAAGCAACCTGCAGAATCTTCTTCTGAAGAGAACTGCTCACAGATGTCTTCCGAAGAGGAAACAAAAGAAACCTCTGCTATTAAAAAAAAAGAACGCCGGCAGTTTGACACTTCTACAAAACGTGGAATACGCAAACAGGCTCGTGAAGACATCCGGATTCTTAAATATGAGTCCCGACAATTAAAAAAAGAACAAACCGCTGCACGTAAAAGTGCGAAAAGGCAGGCAAAACTTGAAAAACAACAGATAAAGCAGCAACTTTCGGAGGAACGAAAAAAAGAAAGAACTGCGAATAAAGCTTCCAACCAGCCTCCTGCTTCCGGGAAAAGCAAAAAGAAAAAGCGAAAAGAAATCACCTTGAAGAATTATCTTCCTATTGATAAGATTGCCAATGGTGTTATCTACACGACAGACCATCGTTATGTAAAAATCCTGGAGATTGAACCGATCAATTTCCTCTTACGCAGTGCCAGGGAACAACAGGGGATCATCTTCAGTTTCATCTCCTACCTAAAAATCAGTCCTGTGAAACTGCAGATTAAGATGATCTCCAAAAAAGCGGATATCAACAAACATCTGGAACAGTCCCGTTTGGAAATGGAACGGGAATCAGATCCTAACTGCCGGCAGTTACAAAAAGACTATATCCAATTTGTCCGGCAGTTAAGTTCCAGAGAAGCGGTTTCCAGACGTTTTTTCCTAATCTTTGAATACGAACCTTTCAATGTGAATCGGAAGGTGGAGGAAAAGGAAATCCTGGCAGCTTTGGAAACTGCTGCACAGACCGCAAAAACCTTTCTATATCAATGCGGCAACGATGTGCTGGTTCATGACAATGAAGATGAGTTTACAACCGATGTACTCTACACTTTACTGAACCGTACCAAATGTACCGAAACACCTTTGCCAAAACGGATTAACCAGGTACTTACCCGCTATATGGAATCTGGCCGTGAGCAGGAAGTGGATAACATCCATATCAATGAATTCATTGCACCAGAGTCTTTGGACTTTAAGCACAGCAACTATGTGCTGGTAAATGGCATCTACCATTCTTACCTGCTGGTGCCGTGCGATGGTTACAAAGCAAAAGTAATGCCAGGTTGGCTGTCCCTGCTTATCAATGCTGGCGAAGGAATTGACATTGACTTTTTTCTGCATAAACAGCCCAAAGATAAGATCCAGCAACGTCTTGGACAGCAAATCCGGATCAACCGTTCAAAGATCAAAGATGCCTCTGATACCAATGCGGATTTTGATGATCTGGATTCTGCCATCCGTTCCGGCTATTTCCTCAAACAGGGACTTGCTAATAATGAAGATTTCTATTACATGAATCTTTTGATTACAATTACGGCAGGTGATCTGGAAGAACTGCAATGGCGGATTCAGGAGATGAAAAAACTTCTCATCTCACAGGATATGGATCGTGCGGTCTTGTTACTTCCTGCAAGAACAGGGATTTTTATCTTCCCTTCCTCTTGTAAACCTGGATAAGAAGCTCTATGAACTCTCAAAACGAAATGTCTTAACCACCGGAGCTGCCAGTTGCTATCCTTTCGTCAGCTACAGCATTTGCGATGACAACGGCATCCTATTTGGAGTAAATAAGCATAACAACTCTTTAGTGATTGCTGATATTTTTGACTCCAAACAATATAAAAACTCCAATATTGCGATTCTTGGCACTTCTGGATCCGGAAAAACCTTTACCATGCAGACTATGGCACTTCGTATGCGGCGTAAAGGAATCCAGGTATTTATCATCGCACCGTTAAAAGGTCATGAGTTTTATCGGGCTGCCAGAAATGTAGGAGGAACCTTTATCCAGATTTCTCCTGCCAGCCAAAACTGCATCAATGTCATGGAGATCCGAAAAGTAGATAACTCTGTCAATGAGCTGCTGGACGGTCCAACTTTAGACGCATCTGCCTTAGCCAGTAAGATTCAGCGTCTGCACGTTTTCTTTTCTCTGCTCATTCCAGATATGAGCCATGAGGAAAAACAGCTTTTGGACGAAGCACTGATTAAAACCTATGCAAGAAAGGGAATCACCCATAAGAATGAATCCCTCATTGATCCCAAACACCCGGAGCATTATAAAGCGATGCAATTCTTGGAGATGTATATGATGTTTTGATGGGAACCGAAGATACCAAACGGCTGGCTCACATCCTGAACCGTCTTGTCCATGGCTCTGCTTCCTCTTTTAACCAGCAGACCAATGTAGACCTGACCAATAAATATACTGTTTTGGACATCTCAGAGCTGACCGGCTCCAGCGATCTCTTAACGGTGGGGATGTTTGTTGCTCTGGACTATGTATGGGATAAAGCCAAAGAAAACCGTACCGAAGAAAAAGCTATTTTCGTAGATGAAGTATGGCAGCTCATCGGTGCTTCCAGTAACCGCCTGGCCGCTGAATTTGTTTTGGAGATTGCCAAGATTATCCGGCATACTCTGGTGCCGGTATTTTTGCAACCCAGGATCTTAATGACTTTTTTGCTCTGGATGACGGAAAATATGGAAAAGGCATTATCAATAACTGTAAAACCAAAATTATTCTTAACATGGAAGATGAAGAGGCACAACGTGTAAAAACCATTCTTCGTCTTTCCGAAACCGAAGTTATGAATATCACCCATTTCCAACGTGGAAACGGACTGATTTCAACAAACAACAATAATATCACTGTGGAATTTAAAGCTTCCAACCTGGAAAAAGAATTAATTACCACAGACCGACAGGAACTCCTGGAAATCTTGAAACGCCAGGATAAAAAAGTCGGTTAATGTTACCTGCAGCCCGAATGTGGCTGCTTTTCTTTTTAACAAAGGAGGAGATTTATGTTAAAACCAGCAAAACAACCTCATATCCGGCTAACCGCCCTTTTTCTTTGTGTCACGATGTTTCTTAGCACACTCTTTTTCAATGCCCATACCGCTTATGCTGCAGATGGAACCATTGATTATAAGGCAGGAGCCAAAATTCCATACGGGGACTATTATACTTCCCGCATGAGCTTTGATGGCAATAACACGGCTTATTGCGTTGAACCATTAAAGAAAACACCGGCTTCCGGAAAGTATCCTTATAACCTTTTGGGAAAAAATTCCCCACTCAGAAAAGCTCTTTACTACTTAAACGGTGGATATGGTTATGAAAAGGTAATAAAAGATCAATATTTCCAAGGATGGTCCGATGACAATTCTTATGTCATTGGTCATCTGGTCGTTTCCTATATCCATGCAGGAAATAATGGGGACACCGGTGCTTTTCATGGTGCACCTCAAAATTATATTGACAAAGCATTGGAAGTTGCCAACGCCATTGAAGGGCTTCCTGCCCCACCAGAATCCTTCCGTGCTTTTATCGTTCCTGGCAATGCTTCCCAAACTTTTGCAGGAAGCTGGTATCAGGTTCCAAACGGCTTTATCGAACTGCAGAAATCCTCTGCCAATACCGATATTTCCGATAAAAATGGCAATTACTCTTTAGAAGGAGCCAAATACGGAATCTACAAAGGGGAAGAACTGGTAGAAACTCTTGTTACCGATAAAAAAGGATATGCAAAATCCAAAGAACTGGCAGAAGGAAGTTACACCGTTAAAGAAATCAGTGCCCCAGAAGGATTTGCTATAGATCCTTCCGCCCATAATGTTACGGTAAAAGCAGAAGGAACATCTACCGTAAAAGTAAAGGATATTCCTCAAAATAATCCCGTAAAACTGCTCCTTAAAAAGTTGGATGCTGACACACAGCAAAATTCTGCACAGGGAACCGGCTCTCTCGCCAATGCCGAATTTACAATAAAATTCTATACAGAGCAGTCAGCTACCGATCCCGGAGCAAATGGTAAGAAACCGGTTCGCACCTGGATATTGAAAACAGATGCCTCTGGAGAAATCCATTTTACAAAAGATTATTTGGTATCCGGGGATGAATTTTTCTATGCCAGTGATGGAAAGACCGTCTGCTTCCCACTGGTACAGTAACCGTACAGGAAACCAAAGCACCTGCCGGCTATCTTCCAAACGAATCTGTTTTCGTGCAGCAAATCACCAGTACCGGTACGGAAGAAACTATCTCTATTTATAACGCTTCTTCTGTCGAAGAACAGGTCTTCCGAGGCGGCGTCAAAATTCAGAAGCGGGATCTGGAAACTCAGGGAACACAAGCACAAGGAACCGCATCGCTTGCAGATGCCGAATTTACCATTACCACTTTGAACAAACAGCCGGTATGGGTAGGTGGAAAGCTCTATGAAAATGGTCAGGCAGTACTTACAATTAAATCGGATGCACATGGTATTGCTGCAAGTGCCGCTGATGCCCTGCCCCTTGGACATTACCGGATTGAAGAAACCAAAGCGCCTTCCGGATACCTAACCGATGGTGCAAAGGCTCTTGAATTTGACATCACCCAAAATGGAGAAATCGTAGATTTAACAACAGAAGAGACTTCTGTTTCTAACCAGATTATCCGTGGCGGTGTCAAAATCCAAAAACGGGATCTGGAAACGGGAGAAGCCAAACCACAGGGAAATGCTTCTTTAAAGGATGCAGAATTTACAATCACCAATCTTGGTCCAAATCCTGTTCTTGTGGATGGAACCCTTTACGAAAAAGATCAAGTAGTTCTCACTTGAAGACAGATGAAAAAGGGCTTGCTTCCACAAAAAAAGATACTCTCCCTTATGGACATTACCGGGGTGATGAGACAAAAGCACCGGAAGGTTATTTGAACGAGGGAAAACTCTCTCAGGAGTTTCATATCACAGAAAATGGGAAAATTTTGGATTTAACTGCAAAAGAAACAGCGATTTCCAATCAGGTAATCCGTGGCGATTTAGAATTCGTAAAGGTATCTGACGGAGATTTAAACCGGCTGGCAAATGTCCCATTTTCCATTACCTCCAAAACTACAGGAGAAAGTCATACCATTGTAACAGACAAAAATGGCTATGCCAGTACCTCCTCAGAATGGAATAAGCACACTACAAATACCAATCGTGGGGAAACTTCTGAAGACGGAATCTGGTTTGGCTCTTCTAAACCTGATGATACCAAAGGAGCCCTGATTTATGATACCTATATTTTGGAAGAACAACGCTGCGATTCCAATGAAGGTATGAACCTCTTAAAAATTGAGGTCTCTGTATATAAAAATCACGTAGTCGTGGATATGGGAACTTTAACGGATGATCAGATTACCATTGGAACTACTGCCCTTGACAAAGACAGCAACTCCCACTTTGCCAAACCAGAAGAAAAAATCACTCTGGTTGATACCGTAGAATACGAAGGCTTAAAGAAGGGACAGTCTTATAAGCTCATCGGCACACTGATGGATCAGGAATCCGGAAAGCCAATTGAAATAGATGGAAAACCTGTCACAGCAGAAACCACCTTCAAACCAAAAAAATCTTCTGGTTCTGCAAAAGTGACCTTTACGTTCAATGCCTCTTCTCTGAAGGGCAAAACAATCGTAGTATTTGAAGAACTGTACCAGGAGGATTTAAAACTGGCTGTTCATGCGGACATTACAGATCAGGATCAGACTATCTATTTCCCAGAAATCGGGACCACTGCAAAAGATAAGGAAACAGATATGAATCTTTCCCAGGCAGATAAAGAAGTTACCCTTGTAGATACGGTAGCTTACAAAAATCTTCTGCCCGGCGAAGAATATGTTATGACTGGAACCCTTATGGATAAAGAAACCGGAAAACCTGTCGAAATAGATAAGAAAGCGGTTACTGCCGAAACCACATTTACTCCTAAAGAATCCTCTGGAACGGTAGATGTGATTTTTTCTTTTGATGGGACTTCCCTTGCCGGAAAAACCGTAGTTGTTTTTGAATCTGCTACTTATGACGGCAAAGAATTTGCAACACACGCTGATCTTGAAGATAATGGGCAGACCATCTACTTCCCGGAAATTGCTACCACTGCAAAAGACAAAGCAGACGGAGATCATTTTGCCAAAACCGATAAAGAGATTACTATTGTTGATACGGTTAAATATAGTAACCTAATTCCAGGAAAAGAGTATGCACTTACCGGTACCTTGATGGACAAAGAGACAAAAGAACCTCTTCAGGCAGATGGTAAACCGATTACTGCCACTACGACCTTTACTCCTGAAGATGCCTCTGGCAGTATTGAACTTACCTTTACATTTGATGGCAGCATCCTGTCCGGCAAAACAATTGTTGTCTTTGAGTCTTTAACGTATCAGGAAAAAGAGATTGCTGTTCACGCCGATATAGAAGACCATGAACAGTCTATCTACTTCCCGGGAATTGGAACTACTGCGAAGGACAAAGCGATGGGGATCAGGAAGCCGTTGCTACGAAAGAAGTAACCATCATTGACACCGTATCCTACCAAAATCTGATTCCGGATACTCCATACAAACTGGTCGGCACACTGATGGACAAAACAACCCAAAAGGAAGTTATGATTGATGGAAAACCTGTCACGGCAGAAACAGAATTTACACCAAAGGATTCCAATGGTTCTGTCGAAGTCATCTTCACTTTTGATGGAAGCACATTGGCTGGACATGATGTAGTCGTTTTTGAAAAACTTTTTTCCCTTGAAGGAGAAACAGCACTTGAAATTGCTTCCCATGAGGATCTGGACGATAAAGGACAAACGATAAAACTTACGGAAGCTCCAAAAGACACACCTGAACCTTCCAAACCAGTCAAGACCGGAGATGAAACAACCGTTCTTCCTTATCTTTTACTGGCAGGTGCCGCACTCCTCTTTGCTGCAGGATTTGGTATCTTATATATCCGTAAGCGGAAAAAGATAAGTAACTATCAATAGATATGCTCACAGGCAGCTTATTACGGCTGCCTGCTATAAAGGTGATGAATATGGAACAATCTCGTTGTAATGCCGATGCCAAACACATCCGGCATTTTTTAGATATTTGTGATGGAAATTGGCATTCCTGTATTTATGTTCGCTGTGTTTCCTGTAAAACCCCAGGTTATTGTAATGGCCCACACTTCTTATATCATCCAGATGAAAACGGCAGTCCATGTGTCCTGCCCATGGCAGATGCCCGTATGCTCTTCTCCCGCATACCGGAACCAACGGAATGTCTATCCGCCATAACACTGGAACAATTTCAGTCTTTATATGGACTCTACTTTGCAAAAGAAGCATTGACCGATAAGCCATGTCCTTGTTTTGCTTTACTGCGGCACCAGGAAGCATCTCATTATCACTGGTAAAAGGTTGCACTTTTGGCACTTTCTGCGTACAGGATAAGAAAGGAGGCGATTTTATGTTGAATTTCACTGCTATGATTCAAGGAATCGATACAATATTTACGAACTTTATTTTTATTCCTGCACTTTTAATCCTGTACCTGAAGTTTCGTCCGAGAAAGCCTGGAACAAACGCACCAGAAATCTGTATCGGCTATGTATAGCTCTGATTTCTGTTTATGTCATCCGGATTTTCTGTGCAGGGTTCATCTTTACACCAGTAAATTACTCACGTTTTGCAGACAGCGGTTTCTTTCCGCTTATCAAGCACTGTTCTATTCTTAGATTTTCTGCATTTTGTGCCATTTTAGTCCGCGAATCTGGGAGTAGTTTCTATGCCCATCCTATGGGAATTCATCACCTGCTTTCTTACAATATACGTATAAAACACGTAAGCGAGGTGAATCTTTATGAAACAGAAACAAATCCGCTGCCCATACTGCGGCAGCATCGCAATTTTAAGGGATGCGTCCTATGTATATGGAAATAAGCGAAAGATGGAAAACTCTATGTGTGCAGTCACTTCCCACAGTGTAATTCTTATGTAGGAGTTCATCCTGGCACTACCAATGCCAAAGGAAAACTGGCAAACAAAGAGCTTCGGCAAAAAAGGATCCAAGCACACCGGGTATTTGACCAGATATGGCTAAACCACATCTTTACGAAATCGGAGGCTTACCGCTGGATTGCTGATAAATTCTGTCTGACTGCCAAGGAAGCACACATCGGAGAATTTAGCACTTATATGTGTGATCAACTAATTCTGGAATCCATGAAGATTCTGGAGAATAACCATATCCCTCTCAGGGCCATTGGTTGAAAGGGGGATATGTATGATCATCCCGATGACAGATGATGAACGCCGATTGACAGAGGAGTACTTATATTTGGTACCTGAATGGTAAAAAATTGACTTCCCGTTGTGCTTATGTCTCATACGATGAGCAGCAAGACCTTCTGCAAGCCGGAAACTTAGCTTTATGCAAAGCCGCCATGAACTATGACAACACCCGTCCCTTTGCAGTTTACGCCAAAGTTGCCATACGAAATGCCATTACAGTTATTGGAGAAAACTGCAAAAAGAACGAAAATACACCTGTTCCATGTATGCATCTTCCGAATTTGACATGGAACCCCTGCTTGTAGACCAAAAAACCGAACTATGGCAGGAACAATGTATGAACCAGGAACCCATTTATAAGCACCTGCAGTCCTTAGAAGCGAGAAGCTGCAATACACTAAGAAAAGGAATACATGCCCTGCTCCTGCAGCAAAAAGGATATACCAACCAAGAAATTTCCAAACATTATGGTGTCCCAATGAATCATGTCCGGGCATGGCAAAGCAAAGCCCGGAAATACTTACAGCAGGATACCAAATTATATACTCTTTTATCTTGAAGGGAGAACGATTATGCTGACACTTTATACTGCAGTCGGAATCCTACGATTCCAGGATTCCATAAAGGAACATAAAACACCGACTGTTATCAATAACCGGCAGGAATACGGACTGACAGAAGAAGAATTCTTTCTGTGGAGCAGCCTCGCATTTCAAATCCGACAGATCCATGAATTGCAGTCTGCTTTTTCCGAACGCTTGAAAAAACATCACCGTTCGGAAAATATCCCATTGAACCTTACCTGAATCGGCTGCTGCTTCGAGGACTGGTTGTAAAAGGGGATGGTTTAACTGGTGTGGATGCCCTGTACCGCCTCTTAGGAGAACTTTATATCAGCCCATTGCAGGACAGTTTTTCAGTACGGCTTTTTACCTGCATCTATCTCTGCATGAAGAAAAAACTGCACACAAAGGAACTGATCCATTATCTAAAAAAGCCGGCACGGACTGCTATAGAGGACACGGTACTCCAAATAGCAAAAAAGTACAGATTTCTACGGCAGAGCTTGTAACCTGTGTAGAACAGGGCATCCATCCACAAAATACAGAGCAACTTTTGACGCAGCTCTATGAAACCTCGGATGCAACATTCCGTACCCTGGCACAGGATATCCAATTCACCCATGCCGGTTATCCTGTACTGGAAGCCATCAGTAATTTGTACCTCAATAAACAGATTGCATTTGAAAAATTATAGGAAGGAGCAAATTATGCCAAAACCATTTCTTAATAAGCTGATTGTCCATGGGGCAATCGGCTTTTTCTGTGTCCTATTTGGATGTATTTACGGATTTATAACAGACGACCAGATATTTCTCCTTATGAGTCTTTGCATCGGTGTTGGAACTGCCATACGAATTGTGAGTCTGCTACATACCATCAAGATGCATGACTATACCGAATTAACTGGAACCTGTACAAAACGTGAAGTCAGCCCACTTACCAAGAAACAGAAAATTATTTCCGTTCCACTGACCAGAAAGAATATCACTTTACATTCGATAAAAATATCCGCCTTTTATCTGGACATTATTATCGCCTATATTTCCGGAATGTAGCAAACCTTTCGGGTGAAGAAAAGGTTACTCCGGATTTACTTGCGTATGAGGAATTATCCCTAAATGAAGATGTTTCCCCGAAGAACTCTTAGATTTCTTCTCTAAATACAATAGAAGTGGATATGCCACTTTCACATACCCACTTCTATTATGCTTTATAAGTTTTCCTTCTGCCGTCCCAGTGAAATGACAAAAACCACTCCGAACTACCACGTATTCTGTCTCAAGGATGACAGCATAACAGCAATCGCAGGGAATAATAATCTATTGTATTCCAGAAGACTCTTCAAAAAATGGACAGTGCTTTCACTTTCAGGGTTTCAAAATGCAGTAACAATATCTTTTATTTTTCTACTGTGACCAATTTTTTCATATTAAGGGCAACTTTATACTGACAGTGAAAATTCCCGCTTCATAATTCACTTGAATATCACCACTTATTTGTATTACTAGCTTTCTAGTAGCATACAATCCGATACCACTGCTTTTTATCCTTGCTTCATCTTTTGTGTAAAACAAATCAAATATAGATTTTAATTCTTCATCACTAATATAATCAGAAGGATTGCTTATTTGTATATGACAATACTCGGATTCTCCCCACATGTAAAACATTATATCACCAGTACTATACTTAAAGCATTATCTATTAAATTACATAAAATTCTAATTAATATTTTCTCTTGAGCAAGTATCCAAATGTTTCCATGTGGCAGTCTAATATCTAATTGTTCTGAGGCACGTTTTGAATTTTGAATATATTCCTTTAACAAAGAAGTGACTACCTCTGTAATATTGACTGATTTCATATCAACTTCGCTCTCTATTGCTTCACTCCAAAACAATAAATATAAATCGTCTACTAATTTTTTTAAATAATCCGCCTTTTTTTCAATATGTTCTATATAGCTATTAACAGGTTCATTCACATTTTTTCTAATCTAATTAACTGCAAGTAACCAATAATAACAGTTAATGGAGTACGTAAATCGTGTGATAAATTTGCTACCATCTTTTTAAAATTTTTATCCTGTTTTTTTAGCTGATGTTCTTTTCGTTCATCTTCTTTAATTCGCTTGTTGATACTAAGTGCAAGGTTCTCAATATCTTTATCCAATACATTGACCGAGTAGATATGCTCATTATGTTCTATCCATTCTATAATTCTTCTAATTTCCCTCTTCAGATGAAAAATGTATAATATGCCTAATAATATAAACACTCCTGTTATTAAAAAGACAACTAGCAAACTTCATATCTCCTTATAATATTAGAATCTCATCACATGTATTCAAGATTGCATTATCATGTGAAACAATTAATAATTATTTTATTGATTTTTAATTTGATCGAATCAACTGTAAAAATTGTTTTTTTCCACTCTCATCCATAGCTGAGGTAGGCTCATCAAAATCATTACCTGACCGTCTTGCACTACTTGGCGAATAATTGCAATTTTCTGCTTTTCTCCACCGGAAATATTACTTGACTTTTCATTAATTTGCAAATCCCAATTATCTCTTTTCAAAATACTATCACCAAAGCAATCAACGGCTCTCTGTATACATTTTACATCAAGCTTTCGATATAAAGCAATATTATTATATATTGTATCTGCTATTAAAGTCGGCTCCTGTTCTGTTACACTGATTACATGTTCTCTTATATAATCCATATCTAAATTTCTC
>ENA-OQHA01000505-OQHA01000505.1-human-gut-metagenome-genome-assembly--contig:-NODE-505-length-19236-cov-2.876707_pt1 | contig 19236 bp, 31 predicted proteins | sample MGYA00242558_ERZ504707 | MGnify/ENA primary metagenome ERZ504707 (study PRJEB26092, sample SAMD00036197) | human gut metagenome | host: Homo sapiens | study: EMG produced TPA metagenomics assembly of...
CCCCCGCAGCGTGCTGGAGGCCTCTGGGCCACACTGCCCCGCAGAACGACTTTGAGGCCATGCAGGAGCTGGAAGCAGCCACCGGCCGCACTGCACCCGCAAGCCTTGCTGCCCTGCGGCAGAAGGCCGAGCGGTTCAATACCGTCATCGACCCGGAGCAGATCGCGCAGGTGGCGCTGAGCTATCAGGAATAAACTTTGTCCTGCCGGACTTAGAACAGGAGAAAAATGAATGGCACTTTATGTGCTTGGCGATACCCATCTTTCACTGGGCGCTTCCAAACCCATGGATGTTTTTCCGGGGTGGAACGGCTATGTGGAGCGGCTGGAGCGCAACTGGCGCAAACTGATCAAACCCGAGGACACCATCGTGCTGGCGGGGATATCAGCTGGGCCATGCGCCTGAACGATACGCGCAGGGATTTTGCGTTTTTACAGGAGCTTCCCGGCCAGAAGCTGATCATGAAGGGAAACCACGATTACTGGTGGACCACGGCCAACAAGATGAACGCCTACCTGAAAGCCGAGGCTTCGATACGCTCCACATCCTGCACAACAACTCCTACTCTGTGGAGGCTACGCCATCTGCGGCACCCGGGGCTGGCTGTTTGATGTGGGGGAGCCTCACGACGAAAAGGTGATGAACCGGGAAATAGGCCGCTTGAAGATGAGCCTCGACGCCGCAGAACCCGGGCTGGAAAAGCTGGTGTTCCTGCACTATCCGCCGGTGTATACCGGCACCAGTGCGCCGGAGATCGTGGCCACCTTAAAGGAATACAACATCAGGACCTGCTACTATGGCCATCTGCACGGCAATGCCATCCGCTATGCGGTGCAGGGCGATGTGGATGGCATCCACTACAAGCTGGTCAGTGCCGATGGGCTGCGTTTTTGCCCGTACCGCATCAATTGAACCGTTAAAACCAATAAAAATTAACAATTTGGGCTGGCAATTGTGTCAGGAGCGTGCTATAATAGTTTTTGACGCGATTGTTGCACCCAATTGAGCGCGCGCGTCCCCGCATATTGCAAAAGCAAGTTCATCCAGGACGCAGTGCGCGGTTGCAAAGGGCAAAAACTTCCTGCCCTGCGCAATAGAATTTTTGAGTGGAGGAAAAACAAATGAATTTCATCAAGTGTGAAAAGCTCGAGAAGAGCATGGCAGAACTGCAGTTCTCCATCGACGCAGAGGCTTTCAAGAAGGCTGTTGCCGATGTTTTCAAGAAGGAAGGCAAGAAGTACGCTGTTCCCGGCTTCCGTAAGGGCAAGGCTCCCCGCGCTCTGATCGAGAAGATGTACGGCGCTGATGTCTTTACCTATGATGCCATCAATGAGCTGTTCCCCGAGGCTTTCGAGGCTGCTGTTAAGGAAGCTGGCGTTGAGCCGGTCGGCCGTCCGGAGGTCACTGTTGACTCTGCTGATGAGACCAACGGTGTCACCCTGACCGTCAAGGTCGCTGTCAAGCCCGAAGTCAAAGTTGGCAGCTACAATGGTCTGACAGTTGAAAAGACTGTCCATACTGTTTCTGACGAGGCTGTTGAAGCTGAGCTGAAGCGTGTGCAGGAGCGCAATGCCCGTGAGCTGACCCGTGAGGGCGCTGCTGAGAACGGCGACATCGCTGATATCGACTTCGAGGGCTTCGTCGATGGCGTGGCTTTCGAGGGCGGCAAGGCTGAGCACTACAGCCTGACTCTGGGCAGCGGCAGCTTCATCCCCGGCTTTGAGGATCAGATCGTTGGCCACTCCGCTGGCGAAGAGTTCGACGTGAACGTTACCTTCCCCACCGAGTATCAGGCTGCCGAACTGGCTGGCAAGGCTGCTGTGTTCAAGATCAAGCTGCACGAAGTGAAGTACAAGGAGCTGCCTGCTCTGGATGACGAGCTGGCTAAGGATTGCTCTGAGTACGACACTCTGGACGAGTTCAAGGCTTCCATCCGCAAGAACAATCAGGAGCAGCTGGACAAGCAGGACGATCTGGCTGTTGAGAACGCTCTGGTGGATCAGGTCATCGAGAGCATGGAGGGTGAGATCCCCAGGCAATGTATGATGCCCGCATGGACGAGATGGTCAACGACTTTGCATTCCGCGTGGAGCAGCAGGGCCTGCGCCTCGAGGACTACCTGAAGTATATGGGCCAGACTATGGAGCAGTTCCGCGCTTCCTTCATGCCGCAGGCTGAGAAGCAGGTCAAGATCCGTCTGGCTCTGGAGGCTGTTGCTGCTGCTGAGAACATCGAGGCTTCCGAGGAGGAAGTTTCCGCTGAGATCAAGCGCATCGCTGACCAGTATAAGATGGAAGAGGACAAGGTTCGTGAGCTGGTCAATGTTGACGACCTGAAGAAGGATCTGGCCATCAACAAGGCCATCGACTTCATCAAGAGCCACGCAAACATCGTGGAGAAGGCTGCTGAGGAAGAGAAGGCTGCAGACGCTGAGTAATCAGCTCCTGTGTTCCTTTGAAGCGGGCAGTATGCTGCACGGTTTCAATCAAAGGTTGTAAAAATTGACCGATACGGCAGAACCGGCAGGGAAACCGTATCGGTCAATTTTGCAAATACTATATTCCATTTCAGGAGGCGAACTTTATGAGTTTTGTTCCTTACGTTGTGGAACAGTCGTCCCATGGCGAGCGTTCCTATGATATTTTCTCCCGTCTTTTGAACGATCGCATCATCGTTCTGAGCGAGGATGTCAACGATACCTCCGCCAGCCTTGTTGTGGCACAGCTGCTGTATCTGGAAGGGCAGGACCCGGACAAGGACATCAGCCTGTATATCAACAGCCCCGGCGGCTCCATCAGCGCCGGCATGGCCATCCACGATACCATGCAGTATATCAAGTGCGATGTTTCCACCATCTGCATGGGCATGGCAGCTTCCATGGGTGCCTTCCTGCTGGCAAGCGGCACCAAGGGGAAGCGTTTTGCACTGCCCAACTCGGAAATTCTGATCCATCAGCCGCTGATTGGCGGGCAGGGCGGCGGCCTTTCCGGCCAGACCACCGATATCAAAATCCATGCCGAGCACATGGTGTATATCCGCGATAAGATGAACCGCATGCTCAGCGAGTACACCGGCCAGCCGCTGGAAAAGATCCAGCTGGATACCGAGCGCGACAACTATATGTCCGCACTGCAGGCAAAGGAATACGGCCTGATCGATGAGTCATTGCCCACCGCTGAGCCGCCGACATTTAATTTACCCAGGATAAGGAAAAACAGCTATGGCAAATAACAATTCCGGCAGAGACAAAAACGAAAAGGATCTGGTCTGCAGCTTCTGCGGAAAGCATCAGGACGAAGTGGAGCGTATGATCATCGGCCCCGGTGTCAATATCTGCAGCGAATGCATTGGCCTGTGCCACGACCTGCTTTCCGACAAGCCGGATCAGCCCAAAAGCGCCCGACCGGCCCGCGGTGCAAACCGTGCACACATCCAGCCTGCGGACAATCTGGATATCAACATCCTGACCCCGGCCGAGATCAAGGAAGGTCTGGATCAGTACGTGATCGGTCAGGACGAGGCAAAGCGTGTGCTGGCCGTCTCGGTCTACAACCACTACAAGCGCATCCTCAGCGGCAAGGGCAGCGATGTGGAGCTGCAGAAGTCCAACGTGCTGCTGCTGGGTCCTTCCGGTGTGGGCAAGACCCTGCTGGCACAGACTCTGGCAAAAATGCTGGGCGTTCCCTTCGCCATTGCCGATGCCACCACCCTGACCGAAGCCGGTTATGTGGGCGAGGATGTGGAGAACATTCTGCTCAAGTTGATCCAAGCAGCGGATTTGATGTGCAGAAGGCACAGATCGGTATTATCTATATCGACGAGATCGACAAGATCACCCGCAAGAGTGAGAACCCCTCCATCACCCGCGATGTGGGCGGTGAGGGCGTGCAGCAGGCCCTGCTGAAGATTTTGGAGGGCACTGTGAGCAATGTTCCTCCGCAGGGCGGCCGCAAGCACCCGCAGCAGGAGTTCATCCAGATCGACACCACCAACATCCTGTTCATCTGCGGCGGTGCATTTGATGGCTTGGATAAGTATATTCTGCGCCGCACCGATAAGTCCGCACTGGGCTTCGGCAGCAGCCTGAAGGATAATTCCAGCGAAGCAGAGAAGGCTCTGCTGCGCAAGGCGGAACCCCACGATCTGTCAAGTTCGGCCTGATCCCGGAACTGATCGGCCGTCTGCCGGTCATTACCGTGCTGGACGATCTGGACGAGGACGCTCTGGTTCGCGTGCTCAAGGAGCCGCGCAACAGCCTTGTGAAGCAGTATAAGGAACTTCTGAGCATGGATAATGTGGAACTGAACTTCACGGATGAAGCACTCCACGCCATTGCCCGCAAGACGATCGAGCGCAAGACCGGTGCCCGCGGCCTGCGCAGCGTGATGGAAAGCATACTGCTGCCCATCATGTACGAGGTGCCCACCGATGCTACCATCATCCGCGTAACTGTGGATGAAGATACCGTGGAAGGCGGCGAAGCACATCTGGAATACGGCGCGGTGCGCAAGCGCTATAAAAATCAGGTCGCTCTGAGCTGACGCTTTTAGCGTGCAGCAGGGGAGCAAAGACCCGGCATTCAAGCTCTGTTTCAAAAGCTTTTTGCTTTTGGCAGGGCTTTTTGCTTTATTATTCTTGTTTCCGAGGGCAAAATGTACTATAATGTTAAGGTCTGGAATGGCATGGGGAACGCTCCCTGGCAGGAAGCTCCGCAAAATGCCGCTCTGGCGCTATGGGTAACAGGAAGTACGATAAAGGAGTGTGTTTTCAATGGCAAATTATCTTGCAATGAATCGTGATGAACTCACTGCCGAAAAGGCAGCGCTTGAAGCAAAGTACAAGGAATTTCAGGCCAAGGGCCTCAAGCTGAATATGGCCCGCGGCAAGCCCGGCCCTCACCAGATGGATCTGGCCATGGACCTGCTGAAGATGAACGATTACACCACCGATGCTGGCACGGATGCCCGCAACTATGGCGAGCTGGAAGGCCTGCAGGAGGCCCGCGTGCTGTTTGCGGATGTCTTTGGCGTAAAGCCGGAGGAAGTGTTCGTGGGCGGCAACTCCAGCCTGCAGCTGATGTATAACCTCGTCAATATCGGCTATGTGTTCGGTTTCCCGGAGTCTCCGTGCCCCTGGTCTCAGGTGGAGAAGCGCAAGTTCCTCTGCCCGGTGCCCGGCTATGACCGTCACTTTGCTATTACCGAGGAGTTTGGCTTTGAGCTGGTCAGCGTGCCTATGACCCCCAATGGCCCGGATATGGACATTGTGGAAAAGCTGGTGGCCGAGATCCTGACATCAAGGGCATCTGGTGTGTGCCGCAGTATTCCAACCCCGATGGCTACACCTACAGCGATGAGACCATCGAGCGTTTTGCCAAGATGAAGACCGCTGCACCTGATTTCAAGATCTTCTGGGATGAAGCCTATATCGTCCATCACCTGACCGATGAGATCATCGAGACTCCGGTGCTGCTGAACGAGAGCAAGAAGTACGGCAACGAAAACCGTGTGTTCATGTTCACTTCCACCAGCAAGATCACCTTCCCGGGCGCAGGTGTCTCTGCCATTGCCTGCAGCGAGAGCAGCATGAAGTATATCTGCAAGCGCTTCTCGGTCATGATCATCAGCTACGACAAGATGAACCAGCTGCGCCACGTCCGCTTCCTGAAGAACAAGGAAGGTGTGCTGGCCCACATGGCAAAGCACCGTCGTCGTCTGGTGCCCTGCTTTGATGCCGTCAAGACCGCGTTCAAGAACAACCTCATCCCCTGCGGGGATATTGCCCACTGGACGGACCCCAAGGGCGGCTACTTCATCAGCCTGTATGTGATGCCCGGCTGTGCAAAGCGCGTGGCGGGTCTGTGCAAGGATGCGGGCCTGACCCTGACCGGTGCCGGTTCTGCATATCCCTATCACAAGGACCCCGAGGATTCTCACCTGCGCATTGCCGCCCACCTATCCCAGTCTGGACGAGGTGGAAACCGCTTCCGAACTGCTGTGCATCTGTGTGCGTCTGGCTGTGGCAGAAAAACTGCTGGCTGACAAGGCAGACTAACATTTTTTGATTTTATCTCCTCTGTGCGGCCCGTCTGGGCCGTCAGGGGAGTTTTGTCGCAAGAAAGCCGGCACGACGGCCCCCTTGCGGAAATGATAAGGCCCGCCGGAGCAGGCGGTCCGCACTAGAATACGGGCGGCAGCTGCAAGAACTGCTGCTTTTGGAGGTTCCCTGAATTTTATGAAAACAAAAGGCAAAGCATGGCATCTGATCGCCACAGTGCTGTTGATCGTGGTATTTGTGTATACTGCGTTCTTCGGTGTGTATGCCAAGTACGGCGATACGACCACGACCTACATCAAAGGTGCAAAGGATATCCGCTTCGGTGTGGATATCAAGGGCGGTGTCAACGTCACCTTTGTGCCGTCGGATGGCTACGATGCTACCGAAGAACAGCTGGAAGCAGCCCAGCTCGTCATTGAGAACCGTCTCGTAGCGCTGAACGTGACCGACTATGAGCTGTATGTGGACAACAATTCCGACAGCCTGATCCTGGAATTCCCGTGGCAGTCCGGTGAGACAGATTTTGACCCGGAAGCTGCGATCGATGAGATCGGCACCACCGCCTATCTGACCTTCCGCGAGGGAAGCAGTGCGGACGGTGAGCTGATCCTGGACGGCTCCATGATCGAGAGCGCCGCAGCTCAGTATGGCCCCGTCAGCAATGGCGGTGCTTCGGAATATTTCGTCTCCTTGAAGTTCACCGATGACGGTGCCAAGCATTTGGCGATGCTACCACAAAGCTGGCTGCATCGGGCGGCACCATCAGCATCTGGCTGGACGATGAAAACGTGAGCACGGCCACGGTCAACACCGCTATTACCGATGGCTCTGCCATCATTACAAGCTCGGCTTCCAATCCTTTCACGCAGGAGCAGGTCGTCAAGATGGCCCGCCAGATCAACTCCGGCGCACTGCCCTTTGCACTGACGGTGGACAGCTATTCCACCGTCAGCCCCAGTCTGGGCGAGAACAGCCTGAGCGCCATGGTTCTGGCCGGCCTGATCGCCTTTGCACTGATCGTGGTGTTCATGACGATGCTGTACCGTCTGCCGGGCTTCCTTGCATGTATTGCACTGGCTGGTCAGGTGGCAGCAACGCTGGCGTTCGTTTCCGGCTACTTCCCGGTGTTTGAAGCTTTACCATGACCCTGCCCGGCATCGCAGGCATCATCCTTGCCATCGGCATGGGCGTGGATGCCAATGTTATCACGGCAGAACGCATCAAGGAAGAGCTGAAAAACGGCAAGTCTCTGGATGGCGCGCTCAAGAGCGGTTTTGCCCGCGGCCTGACCCCCATCGTTGACGGCAACGTGACCATCGTCATCGTGGCCATCGTGCTGATGGGTGCCTTTGGCCCCTCGGACGGCATGTTTGCAAAGGCACTCCACTTTGTGTTCTTTGCCTTTGGCCCCTCCACCGCAGGCACTATTTATGCCTTCGGTTACACGCTGCTCACCGGCGTGCTGCTGAACTTTGTGTTTGGCGTGTTTGCTACCCGTGTGATGATCCGCGGTGCGGCATCCATCAAGGCACTGCGCAATCCTTGGCTTTACGGCGCTGAAAAGCCCGGCAAGGAAAAAACCGAGAAGAAGCCCATCGACTTTGTGGGCCTGCGCAAGCGCTTCCTGACGATCTCCTCCTGCCTGATGGCAGCCATCGTGCTGTGCGCAGTGGTTTTGGGTGTCCATCTGGATACCGAGTTCACCGGCGGTGCATGATCACCCTGAGCTACGAGGGCAGCTTTACCATGTCGGATGTGCAGAAGGTTGCATCCTCTGCATTGGAGAATAACGGCCTGACCCTGCAGACCGGCGAGAATGTTGCTACCGGTGGCCAGACCCTGAAAATCTCGATGCCCGGTACCGAAACAGTGACTACCGAGCAGGTGGCTAAGCTGCTGGACAGCCTGAACGAAAGCTGCCCGGACAACAATTTTGAACAGCTGTCGCTGAGCAACGTCAGCGCTGCCATGGGCACCAAGTTCCTGCAGAAGAGTCTGGTTGCCGTGGTGTTTGCACTGGTGCTGATCCTGCTGTACATCGCCCTGCGCTTCAAGAACATCGGCGGCCTGACCGGTGGCATGATGGCAGTGCTGGCACTTGTGAACGACCTGATGGTGGTATTTGGCACCTTTGTGCTGCTGCGCACCGCGCTGGACGGCAACTTCATTGCCGCCATGCTTACCATCCTTGGCTACTCCATCAACGATACCGTTGTGGTCTACGACCGTATCCGCGAGAACCGCACCCTGATGGGTAAAAAGGCATCCTTTGAAGAGCTGGTGAACCACTCGGTGAACCAGTCCGCCCGCCGCACCCTGATCACCACCATTACCACGGTGATGGCGCTGGGCGTTATGTGCATCGTGGCAAAGCTGTATGGTCTGGACAGCATCTTTACCTTTACGTTCCCGCTGATGATGGGCATGATCAGCGGCGTGTACACTTCGCTGTGCGTTTCCACCTCTGCGTGGGTGCTGTGGAGTGAGCGCAAGCCCAAGACCAAAGCCTAAAAACACAGCCCGGTCAGACCGGACAGGAGGAACAGAACATGAAGTGTCCCTATTGCGGAGCCGAGGAATCCAAAGTGATCGATTCCCGCCCCACCGAAGACAGTGAGCGCATCCGCCGCCGCCGCGAATGCCTGAGCTGCCATATGCGCTTTACGACCTATGAGGTCGTGGAGACTGTTCCGCTTGTGGTCATCAAAAAGGACAGCTCCCGTGAGCCGTTCGACCGGCAGAAGCTGCTCAACGCCATGGTGCGTGCCTGCGCCAAGCGGCCGGTCAGCTACGAATCGCTGGAGCGTGCAGTAAGCAGCATTGAGCAGACGCTGCTCAGCTCCTACGACCGTGAGATCCCCAGCGTGCGCATCGGTGAGCTGACCATGCAGGAACTGAAAAAATCGACGAAGTGGCATATGTTCGCTTTGCATCGGTCTACCGTCAGTTTGCAGACGTGGAAAGTTTTTTCAATGAGCTGAAAAAGCTGATGGGCGACCGCAAGGAACCACAGAAATAATTCGCATCAGAACACCGGCTTTCGCCCAATGGGGCAGGGCCGGTGTTTTTGTTTATACCAGCCGGTGCGAGAGCCATTCCAGTGTTTCCACCTGTACCTGTGCGCGGCGCAGCTCACCAAAGGCTTCCTCTGGGGCACCCATTTCCAGGTGTCCGTCCGCCGCCCGCAGCGCAGCTTCCAGCTCGGTAAAATCTGCTGTGCGCAGCAGGTGGTTCATTTTGGTGCGCATTTGGTCGCACCGGTCGGCACCATCAGCAAGCGCCTGCCGGGCGGCAGGGTAGTCGGCATTGCGGATGGCTTCGGCGGCGGTGTCAAGGTCTGCCGAGATCACATCCGCAAAGCTCTGCACCTTCCAGCTGCTGTAAAAGGCCACGCTCAACAGTACGCCCACAATGGCGATACATGCATAGATCCGCTTCATCCGCTCACCTCAATGGGAGCCGCCGGCACGGCGGTTCTCTTTTTTTTAGCAAAAAATAATCCTCGGTCTCGTTGCCGATCAGCAGCAAAATTTCTTCCGGCAGCAGGGTGTTGGCCTGCGCCGTGCGTTCCAGCCACGCGCGGTCCTTGCCGCACCAGCGCAGGTTGTCTTCCAGCACCTGTCCGTCCAACACAAAGGGAATGGTGGCGTTGGTATGGGTCACCTTCAGCTGCAGGTCAGCAAGACGGGCTGGCTCTTTTTCTGGCCGCAGTGCTGCCGAAAGGGTGCCGTTCGTCTCGATCACCGCGTAGGAGACCTCCCGTGGGTCAAAATATTTTTACCGCGCAGCGCTTCCATCAGGTCAGCTGTGGTCAGCCGCAGCATCCGCAAGGCTTTCTGATCGATCTGCCCGTCCAAGATCACCGTTTTGGGTCTGCCGGAGAGAAAGTTGAAGAATTTCTGGCTGCGGAAGCTCAGCACGGAGCCCAGCAGTTCCAGCGCTGCAATGAGAAACAGCGGGATCAGGCTGGATGTGATGGGCACCTCTTCCGATTCAATGGAGATGGATGCCAGATTGGAAATGAGAATGGTGGACACCAGTTCTTCGGGCTGCAGTTCGCCCAGCTGGCGCTTGCCCATCAGCCGCATGGCAAACAGAACGCACAGATAAATGATGATCGTGCGGCAGATCAGAAGCTTCAAGTAACAAGACCTCCTGTCGTTTCTGGCGGAATGGATGCCGCTGCAGCCGGGCATACTGCTGTGCAAAGGAGTGGTTGGATGCGGCAGTTATCACAGAGCCTTGCGGCAAATCTTGCGGTGCTGGACAAAATGTTTGGCACCTCTGCGGATTATTATGCCAAGGAGATCACGATTTATCATTGCAGGGGAAGCATCCTGCTGTTTGACGGCATGGCAAGCCTGGATTCTTTGTGGGAGCTTTTACTGGATGCGGCCAGCCGTCAGACACCGCCGCAGCAGGCAGGCCAGCGTTGCACCGGGCCGCAGGTCTTTGAGCTGATCCTGCACGGCTCAGCATTTCCGGCAGAAAGTGAGCCGGTAACAGATCTGGCTGATCTGATCAAACGAATGACGGCAGGCATGGCGGTCTTACTGCTGGACGGCTGCGCAAAGGGCATTGCCTTCTCGGTGCAGGGACTGAAGTTCCGCTCGGTAGACGAGCCTTCCGGGGAGGGCAATCTGCGCGGCTCCCGCGAAGGCTTTGCCGACCTGCTGCGGGTCAATCTGAGCCTGCTGCGGCGGCTCATCCGTACCGAACATCTGGTGCAGGAGGTGGCGCAGGCCGATACCGAAATGCAAACGGAATACGCCATCTGCTACTGCAAAACAGGGCAGACTCCGCCATGGTGATCCGTGTGCGCAAAGCGCTTGCCGCTGCAAAGCCGGAGCTTTTGCTGGATTCCAGTTACTTTGTGCCGTGGCTTCTGCCGGGCAAGGCGCGGCTGTTCACGCCGGTAAGCTACACCGAGCGGCCTGCCGTGGCGGCGGCAAAGATCTGTGAGGGCAAGATCGTGGTGCTGGTCAACGGAAGTCCCTCTGCCATGGTGCTTCCAGCTCTTTTCTGCGAAAATTTTGAGTGCTTGGACGATTATGCATCCACCGCCGTGTTTTCCTCTTTTCTGCGCATCCTCAAATATGTTTCGTTCTACCTCACAGTATTTCTGCCGGGTGTGTTCGTCTGTCTGGCGGTCTACCTGCCGGAGCTGATCCCACCGCAGCTTCTGTACAAGATCGAAGCGGCGGAGAAGGCCACACCGCTGCCGCTGTTTGCGGAAATGCTGCTGGTCATACTCATTTTGGAGGTCATCCGGGAAGCAGGTCTGCGGATGCCGCAGTCGCTGGGACATTCGGTCAGTCTGGTGTCCGCGTTGATCATCGGCGATGCTGCCATTGCCACCGCTTATGAGCACGCCGGTGATCTTTGTGGCAAGCATCACGGCCATCGCGGTGTTCGTCACGCCCTCTTTGTACGAGCCTGCTACGCTGCTGCGTCTGGGTGTGGTGCTGGCTGCAGGTCTTGCCGGGCCGGTGGGCCTTGCGGGGGCTTTTTTTGCAGTTCTGCTCAGTCTTTCCGGCACAGCCTGCCTGCAGGTGCCATATCTGGCGGCGCATCCGTTCCCGCAGCGGCCCATGGAAGAGGATGGCATCATCCGCCGCAACTACCGCCGCCTTTCAGCGCACGACTTAATATCTGGCAGAAACGGGAGGGAAAATGATACAAAAACAGAAAGGCTTTTCTGCTCCCGTGCTGGCACTGAGCGTGTGGACAGCTGCGCTGGCAGAAGAAATGCAGACCGGTATCTCTCCGCGTGGGATGATCATTCATGGAGCGGTTCAGGCTCTTTTGCTCACATGCATCAGTGGGGTGTTCTCTGCCTGCTGGCAGCGGGCAGCCATGCAGTGGGTCTGGCTGTTTTCCGCAGGAGCATGGTTTCTGGCAGAGTTGTTTGGAACCGTAATGCAGGCCCAGAACATCTGCCAGCAGGAGTTCCGCTCCATGGCGCTGATCGGCCTGCTGCCGCTTTTGCTCTGGGCAGGGTGGTGTATTCCGCCTTCCGGCTGGGATGCTCCGGCACGGGTGCTGTGGTGGTTCGTGCTGCTGGGTGGGCTGGTCTGTCTGACAGGCTTGCCGGACAGATGGACTGGGCGCACCTGCTGACGGCAGATGCTGTGCAACTGGCCCGCTGGCCGCGTGTTCCGCTGTATGCAGAGTATTTGTTCTGGCCGCTTCTTGCAGGTTATGAAGAGCCGCGCAGCATGTCCTGGCTGCCATGGCTCACCTTTCTGGCACAGGCGGGTCTTACTGCCGGGATGTGCCTCGTATTTGGCGCAGCGGATTACCCGACACAGGAACTGCTGCGGGCATGGAGTGCAGATGTTTTCTCCCGCATGGATGCGCTGCTTTTGCTCATCTGGCTCACCTGCGCGATCTTCCGCACCGGCTTTCTCTGCGCGGCAGTGCGTACCGTGTGGCAGCGCGCGGTGCAGTGCGGGAAAGGAGCGGTAAATGAAGCAGAAGAAACTGCGCTCTCTCAGTGCGGTGCTTTTGATCGGGTGGTGCCTGATTTTTCTGCGCTGCGAGACCACCGAAAAAAGCATGGTGCGTGCGCTGTATCTTGCTCAGAAGGAACAGTCCATCACCGTAGGGCTGCTGTATCAGGCTCCGGAAGCCGCCGCCGATGCATCCGAGGCTTCTGGGGCTGTGCAGCTGCAGTTGGCGCAGGCGGACACGCTGGCAAAAGCGCTGGCGGCGGCGCAAAAGCAACTGCCGCAAAAGGCGGATTACCGCCTGTGCGATTATCTGCTGATCGATCAAGATGCATCGGAAGAGCTGCTTGCAGCGTATGAGCGTACGGTGCTGGAAAACAGGCAGGGCAGGGTATCGGCAAAAGTTTCTGTGCTGGAAATGGACGATGGATTTTTGGAGGAACTTCCAGCGGAAAAGCAGGAATTTCCGAACAAACTGCTTGAGCAGCTCAAGCAGTGCACAGACCAGATGCCGAGGCTTTACCAGTATCAGGACGGAATGCTTCTGCCGCAGCTGCGGGCAGAGAAACAGGAAGTGGCACTTGCAGATACAAGCATCCTCTGGCGAGTGGAAAACAGCATTGAGCTGGAGGCCCGGCAGGCGGAAACAGCGCGGCTTTTGTTGGAAATGGGCGGCGTGCATACTTTCTGGCTGGAAGGTGAGCCGGTAACGGTCCGCCGATGCAGCGTGTCTGTCACCCTGCGGGAAGAAACTGCCAGTCTGCGGCTGGACTGTCAGCGCAGCTATGATACGCCGCAGCCCAGCGCCGCACAGTGCGAACAGCTGGCAGAACTGTGCACGCAGACGGTGCAGTCTTTCTGGCAGCAGGGCATCGACCTTGTGCATCTGCAGCAGCGCAGTGCATTGCAGAACGGTGTGGGCAGAGAAAAGATCACAATAAAAAACGCCTGCCCGCAATTGCAGGCAGACGTGAGATTTTTACCGATGTGATTCAGTTGGCAGTGGGGAAGGTGACAGTAATGGTAGTGCCCACATCCACCTGACTTTCCAGCTTGATGCGTGCGTTGTGGATGCGTGCGATATGCTTGACGATGGCAAGGCCCAGACCGGTACCGCCAGTAGCCTTGCTGCGGCTCTTATCCACACGATAGAAGCGCTCAAACACGCTGGACTGTGCTTCTTTCGGGATGCCGATGCCGTTATCGGCCACAGTCAGGGTGCAGTGTCCGTCGCGGCTGCAGCTGTGGTGATCTGTACCTTACCGCCGGGACGATTATAACGGATCGCATTATCGCACAGGTTCTGGCATAGCTCGTCCAGCAGGGCACGGTTGCCGTGCACAAGAGCACTTTCGCCCAGACAGTTCAGCGAGATGTAAGCCCGGCGGGCATTCAGCTTCTGGCGCTCTACGCAGTCCTTGGCAACGGTAAGCAGATCCACTGTCTCCATCTCCGGCTCAGAACCGGCTTCGCTGGCGTTGTCCAGACTGGAAAGCTGCAGGATATCGTTCACCAGCTGGATCATACGGCTGGCCTCCACATGGATCTTCTGGGCAAAGCCCGGCACATCCTCAGGCTTTGCAATGCCGGTCTCGATCAGCTCCGCATAGCCGGAAATACTGGTCAGCGGGGTCTTCAGCTCATGGCTGACATTGGCAGTAAACTCCTGCCGCATCTTTTCATTGTTCTCACGGAGGATGCGGTCAGAGTGGATGCTTTCGGCAAAGGGGACAAGCTCCTTATAGGGAACATTGTCCTGAATATGATCCAGATCTTCGGTCATGCTCAGCACAGGGGAGACCAATGCACGGGTGAGCAGAGCTGCCAGCACAGCGGCGGCCAGCATGAGTGCAACGCAGCTCAGCACGATGGCAGGCAGGGTCGAATCATAAATAGACCAGACCGTTTCTGCATCCTGTGCCATGCGCAAAATCTCACCGTTGGGCAACAGTACGGCATAGTAATAGGTCTCGTAGCCCATGGTCTGGGAATCGCGGATGTCCCGGCCCACACCTTCGGTCATGGCCTGACGGATCTCCGGGCGGGAGAGATGGTTCTCCATGGGCTGATCGGTAGCAGATTCAAACAGCACGCTGCCGTCCTGCGAGATCAGGGTGATGCGCAGATCATTGGTAACAAAGGACGAAAGCTGCTGCGGGTCCTGCACCAGATCATAACCGGCGCTTACCAGACCGGCTTCCCGCTCAAGGCTGGTCCATGCCTGAGCCGTGAATGCCTTGTGAAAAACAAAGATGCAAAGCGCCGCCGTGAACAGCAGACCAAGGAAGCCCATCAGGAACAGGCGGTAGCTGATCTTTTCTTCCATGCTGCGCAGCTTCATTCTTCACCGGCCTCCTCTTCATCGGTCAGCTTGTAACCCACCTTGCGCACAGTGCAGATGTATTTGCCGGCATCCCCCAGCTTTTTGCGCAGGGTGCGGATATGCATATCCACAGTGCGGCTCTCCACCGAAATGTCGGTGCCCCACACCACCTGCAGAATGGTCTCGCGTGTCACCACCAGATTGGTATTTTCCAGCAGCAGGCGCAGCAGGCTGTACTCCTTGTAGGTCAGCTCCACCGGCGTTCCGCTCACAGTCACGTTGTGACGGGCATTGTCCAGCAGGATCTCGTGAAAGCTGAGTACGTTGGGACGTGCTTCCGGAGCCGAGCGGCGCAAGGCGGCGCGCACCCGGCTCAAAAATTCCATGATACCAAAAGGCTTTGAGATGTAATCATCGGCACCGCAGTCCAGCCCGCGCACGGTGTCCAGCTCACTGGACTTAGCCGTGACCATAATGATGGGCAGCCTGCGCAGGGAAGGGGTGTTGCGCAGCTTTTTCAGGATGGAAAAACCGTCCTCGCCGGGCAGCATCACGTCTAAGATCACCAGTTCCGGCTCTGCAGCGTGCATGGCCTGCCAGAACGGCTCAGAGCTTTCAAAGCTGGTCACTTCGTATCCGCTGGACTGCAGGGCATACTGTTCCAGCTCCCGGATGGCGGCATCGTCTTCAACAATATAGATCATTTGTCAAAATCCTCCGCAGATTGATTTTCAGGGAAGAGATAGCGTTCACGGTAACGGTCAAGACGGCGATGGAATTCCTCACTTTCCTTGGTGTCATTGCCGTGACGCAGCTCGTTGAGGTATGCGTGGGTATCAAAGCTGTCCTGTGCAACCTCGATCTGTGCAACGGCTACGTTGCTGCAGTGGTCGCACACACGCTCATAGTTGGTCAGCAGGTCGTCCAGCACAAAGCCATATTCAATGGAGCAGCTGCCGGCCTGCAGGCGGGCAATGTGGTGGGCCTTGATGGCACGTACCAGCTCGTTGACCACGGCTTCCAGCGGTTCCACCTTGCTGGCAAGATGCAGATCACCCTTGCGGAAAGCATCAGTGGTGCGGTTCAGAATATCCTGCACCGCATCCTCCAGCACCTGCAGCTCGTCGCGGGCGTCCTGCGAGAACTGGATTTCTTTGGTGTGCATCTCTTCGGCGGATTCCATCAGGTTTACGGAATGGTCGCTGATGCGCTCAAAATCGCTGATGGTGTGCAGCAGGGTATTTACGCTCTGACTGTCGGCATGGTTCAGCTCACGGCTGGAAAGCTTGACGAGATAGGTACCGAGAGCGTCCTCGTAACGGTCTACCTGCGTCTCTTCCTCGCGGACTTCTGCGCAAGTGTGTCGTTCCAATCATGAGTCAGGCTCATGGCCTGCATCACGCCCACACGGGCAAGCTCTGCCATTTCAGCAGTTGCAGAGCGTGCACGCTCCACAGCCACGGCAGGGGTGTTCAGCAGGCGGTCATCCAGCAGCGCAAAGCTTTCCTTTTCCGGCGAATCCGGAATGGTGAGGATGGCCAGCTTTTCCAGCAGGTTTGCAAAGGGCAGCAGCACCAGCGTTGCCACGATATTGAACACCGAGTGCACCACAGCGATGCCCCATGCCTCGATGGTGGTGTTCACAAAAGCAAAGTGGCAGACCGTATTCAGGCCGTAAAAGCCGACAAGGAAGATGGTCACACCGATGATGTTGAAGTACAGATGGACCATGCAGCACGGCGTGCATTCTTGTTGGCACCCACAGAGGAGATCAACGCGGTAACGCAGGTGCCGATGTTCTGACCCATGATAATGGGAATGGCACTGCCGTAGGTGATCACGCCGGTGGCGCTCAATGCCTGCAGGATGCCGACGCTGGCGCTGGAGCTCTGGATGATGCCGGTAACAAGGGCACCCACCAGACGCCAGAAGGGGGTTGGAAAAGCGGGTGAACAGGCTGGTGAACCATGCCTCGTTCTGCAGGGGCAGGACGGCGTTAGACATGGTGGTCATGCCAGTCATCAGCACGGCAAAGCCGATGAGGATGGTGCCCACGCCTTTTTTCTTCTCACTCTTACACATATACAGCAAAATGCCGATAAATGCAAGCAAAGGACTGAAAGAAGTGGGTTTGAGCAGATTGATGAGGAGGCTGTCGCCCTGCAGGCCGGAAAGGCTCAGGATCCAGCTGGTGACAGTGGTGCCCACATTGCTGCCCATAATCACGCCGATGGCCTGATGCAGCTCCATGATGCCGCTGTTGACAAAGCCGACCACCATGACCGTGGTAGCGCTGGAACTCTGGATCACAGCGGTGACGCACAGGCCAAGGAAAAGCCTTTAAGGGGGTTGTCAGTCAGCTTGCTCAGGATCTTCTGCAGCTGGCCGCCGGCCTGCTTTTCCAGTGCTTTGCCCATGATGTCCATGCCGAACAGGAACAGGGCAAGACCTCCAAGCAGGGAAAAGACATTGAAGATGGTCATAAAGATTTCCTCACTTTTGTTTGACGTGTTTTTGATGTGTTTCTCCTGATTTTGAGTATACAGATGCAATGTAAAATCCAAAATCGAGGGAATGTAAAATCCGTGTAAAGGTAAGAAAAATGTAAAAAATCAGTACATGGCTGCGCTACTGCGTGCATTCTTGCCGTGCTGCGAAAAAGCCGCCCGCACAATATTGTTTTTTACCGATCGTTCTATTATAATAATAAGAAGGAATCCTGCACGGTACCTGACAGCAGGCAGGGCTGTGCAGCAGTGCAGCAAAAGGGAGCACAGGAGGAACAAGAATGGGCACATTCAATGTCTCGCTCAAAACGCTGACCGACCGTGTCAGCATGGAAGTTGTCTATACGCCGAAGGAACTGGATCAGATCTGTGTGGAGATCGCCGAAGTGAACCGCCCGGGTCTGTTTCTGGCGGGCTATTACGATTATTTTGATAAGCTGCGTCTGCAGATCATGGGCCTGGCCGAGATGAACTTCTGTCCGGCCTTTCACCGGAAAAACGCTACGAAGCGCTGGATCAGCTGTTCCGTCAGCAGCCGCCGGCTGTTATCGTCTGCCGCAGCGAAGAACTGACTCCCTTCCCGGAGATGCAGGAGCTGGCCCAGAAGCATGGTGTTGCACTGCTGCGCTCCAACGAGACCACCTGCACTCTGATGGGCAGCCTGATCAGTGTGCTGAATCTGGAACTGGCACCGCGTATCACCGCCATGGTGTGCTGGTGGAAGTGTACGGCGAAGGCATCCTGATCCTGGGCGACAGCGGCATTGGCAAAAGCGAGCTTGCCATCGAGCTGGTCAAGCGCGGCCACCGCCTTGTGGCAGATGATGCGGTGGAGCTGCGCAAGGTGTCCAACCGCCAGATCATGGGTACTGCCCCGGAGAATATCCGCCACTTCATTGAGCTGCGCGGCATTGGCATCGTCAATGTGGCCCGTGTGTACGGCGTGGGCGCGGTCAAGCTGAGCGAAAGCCTTGACCTTGTGGTTCAGCTGGAAGCATGGGACCCCACTAAGAACTACCAGCGCACCGGTCTGGAAAACGAATACTACGACATTCTGGGTGTCAGCATTCCCAGCACCAGCATTCCGGTCTCACCGGGCCGCAATCTGGCTGTCGTGCTGGAAACTGCAGCCATCAACAACCGCCAGAAGAAGATGGGTTACAACGCAGCGCGTGAACTGCTGATCCGTCTGGGTCTGGACGATAAAATGGATTGATCCCACACCGCAAAAGGAGCAAGTTATCATGGAACGATTCAAGCAGAAACTGCAGGCAGCAGCAATCCCGTTCAGGGAGAACGAACCGCTTGCGGCGCACTGTACCTTTAAAATCGGAGGCCCGGCACAGCTGTTTGTCATGCCGGAAAACGAGCAGCAGCTCTGCAGTGCAGTTGCGCTTTGCAAAGAGCAGGCTGTCCGCTATTACCTGCTGGGCAACGGCAGCAACATCCTGTTTGCGGACGAAGGCTTTTCCGGCGTGGTGATCGATGTTTCGGCACTGGACGCAGAGATCGCGGTGGAAGATACAGTCCTGACCGCAGGCGCAGGTGTCCGCCTTGCGGCACTGTGTAAGGCGGCACTGAAGCATGGCCTGTCCGGGCTGGAATTTGCCTACGGCATCCCCGGCACGGTGGGCGGTGCAGTGTATATGAATGCGGGTGCCTACGGCGGCGAGATGAAGGACGTGCTCACCACAGTGCGGTATCTGGCGGCAGAAGGCGAGGTCAGAGAAGTGCCTGCCGCAGAGCTGGATCTCCGCTATCGCCACAGCATTTTTGAAGAGAACAGCGGCTGCATCCTCTCGGCACAGTTCCATCTGCAGCCCGGAAACGCAGCGGACATCCGTGCAAAAATGGATGAATTGATGGCCAAGCGTGTGGAAAAGCAGCCGCTGGATAAGCCC
>ENA-OQHA01000506-OQHA01000506.1-human-gut-metagenome-genome-assembly--contig:-NODE-506-length-19229-cov-3.990368_pt1 | contig 19229 bp, 26 predicted proteins | sample MGYA00242558_ERZ504707 | MGnify/ENA primary metagenome ERZ504707 (study PRJEB26092, sample SAMD00036197) | human gut metagenome | host: Homo sapiens | study: EMG produced TPA metagenomics assembly of...
GTCGCGGTGGACACGCGTCCACGGCGATGCTGCCGGTCTCAGCGATCTGAGCGGGCAGCTGCTCCAGTGCCAGCGTACCGATGCCGGGGTCTCGTCCTTACCCTCAGCGGTGCAGCCGGTGATCTTGCCGTCTTCCAGCGTCAGGGTAACGGTAACGTCGCCGCCCATGCCCTTGGCAGTGCCGGTGAAATCGCCGGACACGCCGCCTGCGGTGGAAGCGGACTTGCTGCCGCAGCCGTAGCCCAGCAGACTGACACCCACAACGACCGCCATGGCCAGCGCAGCCACGCTCTTGCGGATCTGATTCTTTTTCATTGTTTCTTCCTTCTCATATTCGGGTTGCTTGTGTTCGGACATCTATCAGCAAAAAAGGGGGAGCTGCTCATTCGGAAAGCAGCTTCCCCCTCGCTGAAACTTAGGAAAAACTTAGGCGTTAGCCTGAGCTGCAGCAACAGCGCATGCAACGGTAGCACCAACCATCGGGTTGTTGCCCATGCCGATCAGGCCCATCATCTCAACGTGTGCAGGCACAGAAGAAGAACCTGCAAACTGAGCATCGCCGTGTACACGACCCAGAGAGTCGGTCAGGCCGTAGCTTGCGGGGCCTGCGGCCACGTTATCGGGATGCAGGGTACGGCCCGTGCCGCCGCCGGAAGCGACGGAGAAGTACTTCTTGCCGTTCTCGATGGCCCACTTCTTGTAGGTGCCGGCAACCAGATGCTGGAAGCGGACGGGGTTGGTGGAGTTGCCGGTGATGGAGCACTGAACGTCCTCCTTCTTCATGATGGCAACGCCTTCCATAACGTCGTTTGCACCGTAGCACTTGACGGCAGCACGCTCGCCCTCAGAGAAGGGGATCTCCTTGACGACGGTCAGGGTCTGAGTGGGGATGTCGTACTCAGTCTGAACATAGGTGAAGCCGTTGATACGAGAAATGATGTAAGCTGCATCCTTGCCCAGGCCGTTCAGGATGACGCGCAGGGGGGTCTTGCGGACCTTGTTTGCAGTGCGGGCGATGCCGATAGCACCCTCAGCAGCAGCAAAGGACTCGTGGCCTGCCAGGAAAGCGAAGCAGGTGGTGTCCTCGCTCAGCAGACGAGCGCCCAGGTTGCCGTGGCCCAGACCGACCTGACGCTGCTCAGCGACAGAGCCGGGGATGGTGAAAGCTTCCAGGACCTTCGCCGATGGCGGCTGCGCACTCGGCAGCATCGGTCAGGCCGCGCTTGACGGCGATCGCGGTACCCAGGGTGTAAGCCCAGACAGCGTTATCAAAGCAGATGGGCTGCACGCCGCGGACGATCTTGTCGCAGTCGATGCCCTTAGCGAGGAGCATCTCGTTGCAAGCGTCCAGAGACTCCAGGCCGTTGGCCTTCAGGCATGCCTCAATTTTCGGCATACGGCGATCCATAGATTCAAAAGTTGCCATGAGTTGTTCCTCCTCTCTTATTCCTCACGCGGGTCAATGTACTTGACAGCGCCCTGCTCCTTGCTGAAGCGGCCGTAAGTACACGTTCTTCTCGTAAGCCTCGTTGGGGGTCTTGCCGTGACGGATATCCTCCATCATCTTGCCCAGCTTGACGAACTGATATCCGATGACCTCATCGTTGGCATCCACAGCCAGCTTGTTGATATAGCCCTCGGTCAGCTCCAGATAACGGACACCCTTCTCCTTGGTGGAGAAGATGGTACCGGTCATGGAGCGCAGGCCCTTGCCCAAGTCATCCAGACCTGCGCCGATGGGCAGACCGTCCTCAGAGAAAGCGGTCTGGCTGCGGCCGTAGACGATCTGCAGGAACAGCTCACGCATAGCAACGTTGATGGCATCGCACACCAGGTCGGTGTTCAGAGCTTCCAGAATGGTCTTGCCGGGCAGGATCTCGCCTGCCATAGCAGCAGAGTGGGTCATACCGGAGCAGCCGATGGTCTCCACCAGAGCCTCCTCGATGACACCGTTCTTGATGTTCAGGGACAGCTTGCAGGTGCCCTGCTGAGGTGCGCACCAGCCCACACCGTGGGTGTAGCCGCTGATGTCCTTGATCTCATAGGCCTTGACCCATACGCCCTCTTCGGGGATGGGAGCCGGACCATGCTTAGGACCTTTGGTGATCGGGCACATATTCTGTACTTGCTGCGAATAGGTCATAATCATACTCTCCTTTTGACAAATGTTGCTTTGCAGCACAAAGCCGCCGCCGCGCCCTGCCGGCACAGCCGCTGCCCTTTGCTGCTTGCATCTGACCGGGCGCGCCGCTCTCTTTCAGCGCCTTAACCGGTACTACCACGCATGATTTTATTATAGAGAAAGCTGACGGATTTTGCAATACATTTCCGGTAAAAAACATCAAAACTATTTGCAGTTGTCTGCTGCTAACTGTCAATTCGGATGCTTTTGTCATTTCATTCGTCAAGTTTTTGTCAACTATGTCAAGAGGGCAAATTTCACGCTCCTGTGTCCTGCCTGCGCGGTGTCTGCCCGGCAGGCTTCAGTACCCACATGGCCGCAAAGCCCGCCGCTGCGCCGCCCACGGCAAGCCAGTGCCGCCCGGCTTCCAACCCCCAGAGATTTGCTGCAAACGGAAAGGCCAGACTGCCCACGCTCTGCCCCAGTGCCAGAAAACCGTAGTTCACCCCTGCGTGCGGCAGGCCGAACAGATCGGTGGAAAGGGCGGGCAGCACTGCTGCAAGGCCGGAATAGCAGAAGGTAAGCCCCGCATAACAGGCGATCACCCACCAGCCCTGCGCAAACGCAAACCCTGCCGAAAGCCCCAGCGACACCGCAAACAGCAGCAGATCGGTGGGCCTGCGGCCAATTTTATCGCTGAGCATGGGCATCAGCAGGCGGCCCGCCGCACTGCCCACGCTGCCCAGCACCACGCTCCACAGAGCAGCGTTCTCGTCCAGCCCCCGCTCCACGCCCAGCTTCAGGATGATGGGGCTGAACAGAAGCACCGCCGGGGTGGAAAAGCACACCGCGCCTGCGCACAGCCAGTACTGCTTTGTTTTCAGCATCTGCCACGGGGAAAGGTCGATCTCATTTTTGCCGTTCCCCTGCTGGTTTTGTCTGCTTTCCGGCGGGTCCTGCAGCAGCAGACTGCCCGCAAGGCAGACGGGCAGCGTTATGGCCCCCAGCGCCCAGAACGCGCCCCGGATGCCCTGCACGATCCCAAAGCCGCTGACCGCCGTGCGCACGAACACGGTGAGGAACGCACCGGAAAGGCCCACCGCCCCGCCGATCACGCCGGTGGCAAGGCCCTTGCGCCCGGCATACCACTTCTGTGCGCAGGACTGGATGGATGGGTACAGAAACGCCGTGCCCAGCCCCGCCGGGATGCTGAATGCCAGAAAAAGCTGCCCGCACTGCCGCCCGGCAGCATGGCCGCTGCAAAAATCCGCCGCACAGCAGTGCTGTTCCCCACAGAGCCGCACACCGCGGGCCTCGGCTGTCCTGCAGAAAGCCGCCGAGGACGCACCCCACGCCGAACGCCGCAATGAGAATACCGAAGGCATAGCCTGCCCCCTGCTCGCTCAGGCCATACTCGTCCATGACCGGCTGCTGGAATACGCCCCACGCCGCCGGGATGCCCGTGAGCACCTGAATGGCTGCGCCCGCCGCAAGGATGGTCCACGGATGTTTTGCTGCAAATTGCTGTTTCATTGCCTGCCCTCCGAATGGTTTTTCCTTTACAGTGTGCCCATTTCAATTGACAAAACGGCAGATTTCTTTATAATGAATAAGGTAAAAGTATTTACATTGATTTATATAGAGAGGAACCATCTTATGAAAACACAGGCATTGAAGGGCATGCGCGACCTGCTGCCCGCTGAGCAGACCCTGCGCGATTACATTCAGGGCAAAATTCTGGAGACCTACCGTGCGTCCGGCTTCGAGCGCATTTCCACCCCCATGCTGGAGGATATGGAGAATCTGGACAAATCCGACGGCGGCGACAACCTGAACCTGATCTTCAAGGTGCTCAAGCGCGGCGATAAGCTCACCGCTGCCTGAACACTGGCGACCCCAAACAGCTGTCCGACATGGGCCTGCGCTACGACCTGACCCTGCCTTTGAGCCGCTACTATGCTGCCAACAAGGATAAGCTGCCCAGCCCCTTCAAGGTGATTCAGACCGACCGCGTCTTCCGCGCCGAGCGCCCGCAGAAGGGCCGTCTGCGCGAGTTCGTACAGTGCGATATCGACATTCTGGGCGATTCTTCCCCCAATGCCGAGGTGGAACTGATCGACGTGACCACCCGTGCCCTGCTGAACATCGGCTTCACCGGCTTCACCGTCAACATCAATGACCGCCGCATCCTGCGCGGGATGCTGGAGAGCATGGGTTTTTCCGCTGATACGCTGGATTCCGTCTGCATCACCTTTGATAAGATGGACAAGATCGGCGCCGATGGTGTGAAGGCTGAGCTGACCGAAAAGCAACTGCCGGAAAATGCCATCAACGCACTGGCCGACTTCATTGCCGCAGGCGAAGTCACGCTGGATGCCGTGGCTGCCCGCTGCGCAGACCCCGCCATTGCCGACGACCTCAAGTATGTCCTTGCTACCGCCAACGCCATGGCTGCAGGCCGCTATCAGGTAGCCTACTGCCCCAGTCTGGTGCGCGGTCAGGGCTACTACACTGGCATGGTGTTTGAGATCACCTGCCCGCAGTTCAGCGGTGCCGTGGCCGGCGGCGGCCGCTACGACAACATGGTGGGCAAGTTCCTGGGCACTCAGGTGCCCGCCGTGGGCTTCTCCATCGGCTTCGAGCGGGTGTGTGGCATCCTGCTGGAGCAGGGCTACCAGATCCCCGGCGCAAAGCAGAAGATCGCCCTGCTGTACGGCAAGGATGCCGACTTCACCGCCGTTCTTGCCAAGCTGCAGACCTGCGCAGCAGCTACAATGTCACCGTTCTGCAGCAGGCCAAGAAGCTGGGCAAACAGTTGGGCCAGCTGGAAGCTTCCGGTTTTTCCGGTGCCGCCTTTATGGATAAGGATGAGATCAAAATTTTTGCGCAGCAGTAAATAATTGCACACAAAGCCCCTTTACTTTTGATATGCTACCCCTAGAGTAGACAGAGTAAAAACAAAACTCTGAGTACTCTTGGGGTATTTTCATGTCAAGAAAAAACACCTCAAGAAATCGAGCGATCTGAGGTGTTCTTGTTTTTTCTGGTTTAAAAGCCGGTAGGCGGCACATAGTAACTGGGGATCGAGGCTGTTTTCTGCACATTTGCCTGCTGGCACAGTGCTGAACGGGTCACCTCTGCCCAAGAATACTGGGTCATATACTCGCCGCGATAGGAATTGGTGGCCGAGCGGCTGCCCCGCAGGAAATTGTAATAATCACAATCCACCTTGCTGGTGTCAAGCGCCAGTGTGCTGCGGCCGCGGATGAGCAGACCGGTAACACCTGCATCCTCCAGCGTATGGCTCAGGTCAAAGATCAGATTGCGGAGATGGCTGTGCAGCGATGCGGTGTCGGGCTTATCCCCCACAGCACGGCCAGCATTTCGCCGTTGGTGCAGGTGGCACCATTACGATCCACCAGATAGGCCAGCAGCTCCTTGCTCTTGCTGCGCTTGAAGGCCAAAGCGCGCCCGCCCACGAAGATCTCAAAATTGCCAAAGCACTGGATCTTGATGCCGACAGGGGCATTCTCCGGCGGGTAGCGCAGATGCTCCAGCACATTGCGCACATCTGCCTCGTTTGCAGGCTTGAGTAAAAAGCCGCTCACGAAGATCTGCAGCGCTTCCAGCGCATACTCCGGGTGCTCTGTTACCACAATGATGTTGCAGCGCGGCTGCAGCTTCTGGATCATGCGCGTCAAAGCAAGCCCGTTCATGCCGGGCATTTCCAGATTGAGGAAAGCCGCGTCCATCGGCCCCTGACGCATCCAGCTCAGTGCATCCTCGGTCGTCATGGCGCTGATATAGTCACAGTCGGGTGCAACGCGGCACAGGATGCGGATCAGCGAGTTGATTGCAAGCTGTCCATCATCGACGACCAGTATCTTCATTCGTACACCCCCGCAAGTTTACCATACATGTTCCCTGTTTCAGTTTAACACTTTGTCCTTTGATTCGCAAGTTTTTTTGCACAAAAAGCCAGAAGCTCCACACTTCTTTACAAAAGGACGTTCCTTTCCCATCCGTTTCCTCACGAAGCAGCTGGCTGAAAGAGGCGTCTTTCCCATTTTCATTTCCGGCAGTCAAAGCAACTATACAAGATACTCTGTGCCATCCAGTCCAGTCAGTTTTTGTGCTGTTGTTTGTCCCACACGGGTGCAGAGCCGCTCATACGCCTGCCGCATCCAGCATGGCATACATTTCTTCTCTGGTCTGCGCGCCGCCGTCCACATCATAGACGAAGTGCGCATGATAATCCGTAAAGCCGCTCATTTCTTTTCCGCTTCGCAGCTCCGTTTATAATACTTTCTGTAATAACCGTACTTTCCATACTTTGAGTAGGATTTGTAGTACTTGCGGCCCATGTAATTATCGTAATCCACCTGATTGAGCACGGTGCCCAGAATGGGGCAGCCGGTCTGCTCGATCTGCTGCTTCACGTCTAGCAGCTCCTGACGGCTCACATCGCTGGTCAGCTCGCTGCCGACCTGCAGATCGGAGAAGTTCAGCACCGAATCATTGCGGCTGACCACATATAGGTCACACCGTCCACTTCCATGGTCTCGGCGGTCTCCTGCGGCAGCTCCGTCCGGGACTCCGGCTTTTGGCTGCGCTTTTCCAGCCAGCTTCCGCCCACAAAAAGCAGTACAGCTGCCAGCACCAGCACAGCCAGCGCAGCAGCGACACCACAATGTTGTTTTTGTCTGTTCAAGCGGGTAAGCTTCCCTCTTTTCTTCGGAATATAGTTTTCTGCGGGAAGGTCTTTCCATTGCCACAGAAAGATATTCCTTGGCCTATTATATCGTCACAGGTGTGCAACTGTCAATGTATTTTCGTTATTTTCCGGCAGGAAATTTCGCATTTTCAGCCTTTAGGGAGCCACAGATAAACACAAACCCCGGCCATGCAGAGTTCATCCGCACAGCCGGGGCCAATTGGTATTTTATTTGATATCCAGTTCAGGCGGCACATCGATCTGGTCCGAGACATACTTGCCGTTCTTTTTGCGCTGCCGCACGCACTCCGTCAGCAGATATTCGATCTGCCCGTTCACCGAGCGGAAGTCATCTTCGGCCCAGGCGGCAAGGGCATCGTAGAGCTTCGCGTTCAGGCGCAGGGGCACCTGCTTTTTTGGTTCTGCCATCAGTACAGGCTGCCGCTGTTCACGATGGGCTGGGCATCACGGTTGCCGCACAGCACCACCAGCAGGTTGGAGACCATTGCCGCCTTGCGCTCGTCGTCCAGCTCCACTACCTTGTTCTCATTCAGGCGTTCAAGGGCCATTTCCACCATGCCCACAGCACCGTCCACGATCATCTTGCGGGCATCGATGATGGCGCTTGCCTGCTGGCGCTGCAGCATCACGGCTGCGATCTCCGGCGCATAGGCCAGATAGGTGATGCGGGCTTCCACTACCTCGATGCCGGCCTCGGCTACATTCTTCTGGATCTCGTCCCGGATGCGGGCGGCTACCACCTCCGAGGAGCCGCGCAGACTGCCTCATCGGCTACGCCGTCGCCGGTGGTGTCCACATTGGGAGCCACATCATAGGGGTAAACGCGCACCACATTGCGCAGAGCGCTGTCGCACTGCAGGGAGAGGTACTCCTTGTAGTTGTCCACATTGAATACGGCCTTTGCGGTATCGGTCACGCGCCAGATGACCGCAATGCCGATCTCCACCGGGTTGCCCAGACAATCGTTGATCTTCTGGCGGGAGTTGTTGAGGGTCATCATTTTGAGCGAGATCTTCTTGCTGGTCGATTCTGCGGTCTGGGAACTGCTGTTACCTGCCTTAAGCAGGGCCGCCATGCCGGTCTCGCCGCTGTTCACATCGCCGCTCTGGCTCAGTTTGGTGCCAGCTGCCGGGTTCACCGCGGTGCAGAAGGGGTTCACCCAGTAAAACCCCTGTCCCTTCAGGGTGCCGATGTAATCGCCGAACAGGGTAAGCACCAGTGCTTCCTGGGGCTTTAACACCTTCAGGCCGCAGAGCAGGAAGATGCCCGCCACCCAGTATGCGATGGACAGGATCGTGAGCAGGATGCCCGGAAACAGGCTTTCGTCCAGCAGAACGATGCTGTAGAAAAACAGCAGGACGGTAACAGCATAGCCCAGCAGGGTGAGCAGCAGCATGACCATGCCGTTCTTTTTGGTCTGCAGAATTTTCTCTTCCATAACAGTTCCCTCCTTCACAGGGTGCGGAAGTATTTCTTTATGATATCAAAATCATATCATTTTATATCATTCTTGTCAAGTCCTCCGCAGGCAAAAAAGAGCCGCCGCACAAACACTGTGCAGCAGCTCCTTTTTGTTTATCTTTTTATAATGTAAGGGGCACTTGCTCTCAGGCGAAGGTCAGCACCACCTTGCCAGCGCCGCTGTTACGGTCTGCAAGGGTATCGAATGCCTTCTGGAAGTCCTCTGCCTTGAACACATGCGTGGTGATCTCATCGACCTCTTTCAGGTGGTCAGGCAGGATCTTGACCACCTCGGGGAACTTCTGGTACTGATGACGGGTACCCAGAATGGTCAGTTCCTTTGCGTTGATCTCCTTGAAGTTCACGGGGATCGGCTCCTTGCCAAAGGTCATAGCCACCAGACGGCCTGCGGGAGAAAGCTGGCTGGTTGCATGTGCCAGCAGTGCGGGAACGCCTGCGGCCTCAAAGATCACGTTGACACCCTCGCCGTCGGTCAGTTTGTTGATGAACGCATCCAGATCTTCCTTCATCGGGTTGATGCTGTAATCTGCGCCAAAGTCCTTTGCCATGGCAAGGCGGCTCTCGTTCGGCTCAGACACGATCACGGTAGCGCCGCGCGATTTTGCAATGTTGGCAACGATCAGGCCGATGGGGCCGCCGCCGTGCACCAGCACCACATCGCCGGGGCGCACATCGCCGCGCCAGTTTGCCTGCAGGCCAATCGTGAACGGCTCGCACAGAGCAGCCTGCTGATAAGTCATCTTGGAAGCATCGTACTCATACACCTGGCTGCGCGGCATGACCACATATTCCTGAAAAATGCCGTCCACGATGCAGCCCAGAACCTTCAGTTCACGGCAGACATTGTGGTGGCCGCAGCGGCAGGCATAGCACTTGCCGCAGTAGGTGATCGGCTCAAACACAACACTTGCGCCGGGCTTCAGGTCGGTAACACCCTCGCCCACTGCGATCACCTCACCGGAACCTCGTGGCCAAGCACCACAGGATACTTTGCATACGGGTTGCTGCCATGATAGACATGCACATCCGAGCCGCAGATGCCGGCAGCGTGCACCTTGACGAGCACCTGATTCGGCTCCTTGATCTCAGGCATAGGGCGCTCCACCAGCTGCATATCACCAGGGCCATTTACAACAATTGCTTTCATAATCATGTTCCCCTTTCCAAAGCTTCAGATACCCGGGCAGGACAGGAATCCGCCATCCACGGCAATGACCTGGCCTGTGATGTAGCCAGACATTTCCAGATCAGCAAAGAACCGCAGTGCACCCACCAGTTCCTTCGGGTCGCCAAGGCGGCCCATCGGGGTGCGGTGGATCACGTTCCAGTAGCGCTGGGTGTAGGAACCATCCGGGTTCACATACATGTCATGGTTCAGCGGCGTGAGGAAGTAGCCGGGTGCGACCGCATTCACACGCACCTTGCCTGCCGTGTTGGACAGGTAGTTGGACAGCCACTTGGTAAACATATCCACAGCGGCCTTGCTGCTTGCGTATGCAGGCACCATGCTCAGTGCATCGTAGGCTGCCATGGAGGTAATGTTGATGATGGAGCAGCCATCGCGGCCCACCATGTTCACTGCAAACACCTGACATGCCATCACGGTGCCCAGCCAGTTCACATCCATGACGCGCAGCAGCTTATCGCTGTCGATGTTGAACAGGGTACGGGACGAAGCCAGAACGCGGGCCTTTTCTGCGGCCAGATCTGCTGCCTGCGGATCTACCTTGACGACCTCTGTTGCCTTTTCGTCGCCTGCGGCATAAGCTTCCGAGGTGGTTTTTGCCAGCGGGTCCTGAATGCCTGCGCAGTTGATCAGCACTTCATAGCTGCCAAAGTGCTGCACCACAGCATCGCGGGCCTTTTCCAGCGAAGCTTTGTCCGTAACATCCACCTGGAATGCTGCGGCATCGCCGCCAGCCTGTTCGATCTCGCAGGCCACCTTCTGGCCTGCTTGAATGTTAAAATCAAGAATCGCTACCCGGTATCCGGTCTTTGCAAACTCCTTGGCAAAAATGCTGCCGAGGCCGCCGCCGGCACCGGTAATCACTACAGTACGGCTCATTGTAAGTTCCTCCAATCAATCATATAGTTATCTCAATCATACAGTTATCAGGCAAACAGGCTGGGGATCCACAGGGTGATCGGCTCACAGAAGGAGACCAGCATCAGCACAATCAGGCTGGTGATCAGGAACGGCATATTTGCCTTGAAGCTTTCCAGCTGGAAACGCCGCCGATCTGGCACCGGTGCAGATGCACATGCCAACGGGAGGCGTGGTCAGGCCGATCATCAGGTTCAGAATGGCCATCAGAGCAAAGTGGACCGGGTTCATGCCAACAGCCGTTGCCACCGGCAGCAGCACAGGGAAGGTGATCAGGATCGCCGCCAGACTTTCCATGAACATGCCCACAAAGATCAGCACGAGGTTGATCAGCAGGATAACGAGGATGCGGTTCGTGGTCATGCTCAGGATCGCGGTAGCAACCTTCTGCGGGATGCGCTCGTTGGTCAGGATGAATGCGAACACGTTTGCCAGACCAATCAGGATGATGATGGAAGAGCAGGAGCGCATATTGGTGTAAACGATGCGGGGCACATCCGAGAGCTTGATCTCTTTATAGACGAACACGCCCACAATCAGGGAGTAAACGCAGGTCACGATGGAAGCTTCGGTGGGGGTAAAGATACCGGAAAGGATGCCGCCCAGCAGGATAACGGGCATCAGCAGCGCCCAGATAGCATCTTTGGTAACTTCCAAGCGCTTCTTCCAGCTGGAACGCTCGTGCTTGGGGTAGTGGCGCTTGACCGAGATAATGTAGGTGGGTACACACAGTGCCAGACCCAGCAGGACACCGGGGATGATGCCTGCCTGGAACATCTTGCCAACCGAGATGCTCACGCAGGAACCGGCAATGACCATGGGCACACTGGGCGGGATGATGGGGCCGACCACAGAGGAAGCAGCCGTAACTGCAACCGAGAAGTCGTCGTCGTAGCCGTCCTCCACCATGGCGGGGATCAGCATACCGCCTAGAGAGCACACGTCCGCAATGGCCGTACCGGAAATGCCGGCAAAGACCATGGATGCTACGATGTTCACCAGCGCAAGGCTGCCAGTAAAGTGGCCCAGGAAGGCGTTGCAGAAGTTCAGGATGCGGCGGGTGATGCCGCCGCCGTTCATCAAAGCACCAGCCAGCATGAAGCCGGGGATGCACAGCAGGGTGAACGAGTCGATGCCTGCATAGAATTTCTGTGCCAGGACCGCCGCGTTCATATTGGAGGTCAGCAGATAGAACAGCGAAGAAGCACCCAGAGAGAACGCAATGGGCACGTTTAGCAGCAGCAGGACCAGAAACAGAATAAACATGCCACCGATCATTGTGCTTTGTCCCCCTTTCTGATCAGATTTACTTCATTGATCGCATCCAGCACTACGTAAATTGCAGTCAGGATAAAAATGACCAGCGGCACCACATAGAAGATGCCCAGGTTGATCTGCAGAGAGGTGGAAAGCGACTTTGTGCCAACACGGAAATAGGTCCGTGCCTGCGGGATTCCAAAGAGGCACACGATTAGGATGGCCGCATCCGAAACAAGGTTCAGGATGTGACGGCCGGTGCCATGTGTTTGGGCTGCGATCACATCGATGGATGCGTACTCATGGTACTTGATGGCCATGGGGCAGGCAATCATGATCGTATACTGGAAAAACAGGCGTGTCATCTCGTCTGTCCAGGGAGCGGTAACTCCCGGAATATAGCGGGCAAGGATCTGCACCAACACGCAGACTGTGACGCACCCAAAGCCGATGGCTGCCAGATAGTGAAACAGCCTATCCAGCACGTCCAAAACTTTCTTCATTCTGGATATTCCTCCGTACTCAGGTGTGTATTTTCCAAATCAAGCCGCGCCGCCCATCAAGAACGGCGCGGCCACTATTGGAGAACGGTCAGATGAAAATGTACTTTTTTAAAGGGTCTGTTTAGCTGTTGGACAGATCGCAGATTGCCTGATAGGTGGTCCACAAATCGCCCGGCTGGCTCTTCAGGAACTCCTCGATGGCGGGCATCATGGCGTTCTTGATGTCGTCGCGGTCAACGTCCTCGTTCACCTGCATACCGGTTTCCTTCAGCTTTTCGAGGTACTCGTCCTTGTGAGCGAAGTAGTACTCGTTGGTCCAATCCTGCATCTCGTTGGAGGTCTCAGTGATGATGTTCTGCTGATCCTCGGACAGGCCGTTCCAGATATCCACGCTGAGCAGGTTGAAGATGGTGGAGTACACGTGGTTGGTCTGGTTCACGTACTTCTGCACTTCGTAGAAGCTGTTATCGTAGATCATATCGTAGGGGTTTTCCTGCATTTCCACAACGCCCTGGCTCAGTGCGTTGAAGGTCTCGCTCAGTGCGATGGCAGAGGTGATGGCACCTGCGGCAGTCCACATGCTGTTATGCAGAACATTGCCGCTCATACGCATCTTGCGGCCCTGCAGATCAGAAGCCTTGTTGATGGGCACATTGGAGGTCAGCTCACGGGGACCACGCAGCTGATACCACAGCACCTTGAAGCCTGCATCCTCGAAGTCCTGCATGATGCCCTTGCCGATGTCGCTCTCGCACATGGCTGAACGTCTTCCTCAGAGTTGTAAGCCCAGGGAGCCTCCAGCAGGGTGGCGCTGGTGCGTAGCCGTTGAAGGAGCCGCCGGACATGGTCATGGAAGTGGTGCCGACCAGCATACCGGCCAGAGAGTCCGCCTCGGAACCGGAGGTGCTGGAGGGGTAGATCTCAACGGTCATGCTGCCGCCGGACTTCTCCTCGATGCGGTTCTTGAACTCGGTAGCTGCAAGGCCCCAGGGATGCTCCAGAGAAACGGTCAGGTCGAACTTGAGCACCACAGAAGCGTTGCTTGCGGTTGCTGCGGGAGCAGCAGTGGAAGCTGCGGAAGAGGTGGAAGCTGCAGTGGAGCTGCTGGAACCGCCGCATGCGGTCAAGGCTGCGGTAGCAGCTGCTGCGCCAACAACGGTCAGAAAGCTACGGCGAGAAATCTTTTCCATGGTAAATTTCCTCCTTGATTCGTGTGTTCTCGTTCTTTTTATTTTAGGTGCCTTTCCCCGGCACAAAAATCGGTCTTATCAGAAAGTGCGGATGCGGTCGATGCAGGTTGCGTAATCATCCTGCTGGAAGAACAGCTCCTGCTTGCCGAGCACGAAGCCTTCCACATTGCAGTTATGGTACAGGTCGGCGATCACCTCGCGGGTAGCACCGCCATCCAGCATCAGGTGGTAGTTCAGGCCTTTTTCCTTGCGGTAGTTATCCAGCTCAATGAATTTCTGGCGCGTGTAAGGCATGAATTCGCGGCCTGCAAAGCCTGGGTTCACAGCCATGATCATGACGTAATCGGTGATGGGCAGCATGTCCTTCACCGTCTCAAGGCTGGTGCAGGGGTTCAGGATCAGGCCCGTCTTTTTGCCTTCCAGCTGGATCAGCTCCAGCGTAGCGGAGGGGATCAGCTCAGATTCAGGATGAATGTAGATGATATCGGCACCGGCTTCTGCGATCCTCTTGATGTAGCGGTGCGGGTTCATGACCATCATGTGGCAGTCAACCAGCTTGTGATGGCCCGCGTCGGTGATGCGGCGGATCATTTCCAGCTCACGCACCGACATGCCGAAGTTCGGTACAAAGGTGCCATCATGATGTCCACATGGTAGATGTCCATGTCCGTTGCATCCAGCTTTTCGATCTCTTCCCGCATGTTGTCTGTGGAAAGATTGAGGATCGACGGGCAAAGGATCTTTTTTTGCAAGGTATCCATTTTGTAAAGTCCTCCATGTTTTATACTTGTTTATCCGTTCAATCTTTGCGGTTCTCGCAAATTGTATACTAGTTTTCTGTGCCATCATCATAGCATATCCTCATCTCAAAACAATACTTTTCATACAATTTTACCGATTCTACAAATTTTTATGGTTATTTTATGCACATTCTACAGTCTTTCCGTCCATTTCTCGCGTTTTAGCTCTCCATGCAATCTAGTATATATCATCGGAATCTTGTATTCTTTCTACCATTTACAGCTTTTTCCACTTTTTGACCAGTATTTATCCTGAAATCTTGATATTTTATATATTGTTATTTTTTAGATTTTAAAGTATACTAGTTTCAAGAGATATCGAAACCTGCTTTAACCTTCTTTGAAAGGACATCATTTATGTCAAATTCTCTCCCTGCCGATATGCTCACTGCTACCGACCAGATCTATCTGAGCCTGTGGAACCAGATCTGCAGTCTGGATCTGCTCCCCGGCGAAAAGCTCAGCGAGGTGCGCCTTGCTGCCGAGTTTGAATGCAGCCGTGTTCCCGTGCGTGAAGCACTGCATCGCCTGGCTGCTGATGGTGCTGTGGATGTGTTCCCCAAAAGGGGAAGCTTTGTCAGCCTGATCGACCGCCAGCAGGTGGAGCAGACCCGCTACCTGCGCGAAGTTCTGGAAACCCATGTCTGTCTGGAAGCGTTCGATTCCGGCGCACTTACTGCGATCTATCCTTATCTGTGCTCCATTGTGGAACAGCAGCGGACCGCCCGCGCAATGGATGACATTGCAACCGTGTTCCGTCTGGATGAAGATTTCCACCATATCTTCTATTCGCTGGCCCACCGGGAGTTCGTGCTGGAGCATACCGGTCCGCAGAATGTACATTATCGCCGGGCACGTCTGCTCTCCATCCATCATGAGGCAAAAGAAACGATCATTGAGCAGCACACGGATATTCTGGAAGCGATCCGCGCCAACGACCGTGAGCGCCTGCAAAATGCGATCTTTACCCACCTGAACAACGTGAACGTGGTCATGCAAGGCCCCAACATGGGCGACCATGCTCTCTATTTCAATCCCCCTTATGAGGTATCCAAATGACACAAAATACAATTACACTGATCGTTCTGGCTGTCCTTGTTGTTTTTTCCCTGCCGGCTTTGTACCGAAAAAAGAAAAGCGGTGATCTGACCCTGTGGGGTAAGGGACGCAACATTCTGGGGCAGCTGCCCTCGGAAGAAGCTGCTTGTGCAGCGGTGTCTTCCTCTTCCCGCAACGGATCCCAGAAGGACATTCTGCAGTTCGTTTCCTCTCTGATGAAGCTGGTGCGCAAAAATCACTGGTACATCGTCATGCCCGGCCAGCTTTCGGACGGCAAGACCAAAACCAATCTTTCGCTCGTGCTCATCACGCAGCATCGTGTCATCGGCCTGAAATGTTATGGTTATGGCGGTGCCCTTACCAATAACGGAAAAGCCGCCGACTGGACACAGAAGCTGGATAAGACGACCAAGGCGATCCACTCTCCCCTGCCGGATCAGACCGCGCAGCAGGCAGCTCTTGCGTCTCTTCTGCCCCAGCTGAATGCATCTCAGGTCGAGGTCTTTTCCGTTTTTACCACACCGGGCGTGCAGCTGATCAACTGCAGCGGCCTGAACTGCTTCACTTCCGTTTCCCTGCTGGAAAAGCTGCAAAGCTCTTCCGCGGACTGCGCCGGCCCTCTTCAGCCGAAGGAGCTGGGCACTGCACTGGAAGCCATGAAGCCGGACCCGCCCGCCAAAAACAGACAATAACAACCTCCCATATGTGCGGTTGCCGTACAAGCAAAAACACCCTCACGGCTTTTCCATTTCAGCTGTAAGGGTGTTTTTGTTTTGCTTTTTATTATAACCCGTTCACGATATTTTCCGGCCGCTGTCCGCTTTGCACCTCCCGGATCGCCGCGGCGATCATGCGGCAGGCTGAGCAGCGGATTTTCCGTTGTGACCGGTTCCGGCGCAATGGTGTCCAGTCCGGCTCCGGCGATCTTGCCGCTGCACAGGGCTTTGGCAAGGGCGGCGCTGGCCACAAGGTCGCCGCGGGCAGTGTTGACGATGAAAATGCACCGTCCTTCATGCCCGCCAGAAAACCTGCGTCCACCATGTTCACGGTCTGAGGTGTGACCGCCAGATGCAGGCTGAGGATATCGCTGCATTTCTGTATCGTTTCAAGAGCTGCATATTCCGCATGGTCTCGTTGACTACCAAATCTTCCAGCCACTGTTTCCGCACGGCCTTTTTATCGCAAGTCTTTTTCTTCTTGGCAGCAGCACACTTGTAATAGGTGTACATCTTCCCGGTGTGGCTGACACCGCTTTCGCCAAACATCAACGCTCCGCAGTAGCCGCAGAACAGCTTGGTGGTGAGCAGATAGTCATCCTCTGCCTTTCTACGGGCAGGGGCTTTCTTGTTTTTGGCGATCTTCTCCTGCACATCCTCAAACAGTTCCAGTGGAATGATGGGCGGGATAGCATCCGGTACGACCACATCCCGGAATTTCAGTTCCCCGATGTACCGCCGATTCTTGAGCATATGTTCAACGCTGTTATATGTAAACGCACCGCCCACCGGGTTCTTGATGCCGTTTTCATTCAACCAGTCCCGGATTTCCTTCATGGTGGAGCCTTCATTGTACTTTTGAACGATTCCATTACAAAAGGAGAGGTGAGAGGGTCAATGTGGAACTTCCGCTCCGAATCCAGCGTGTAACCAAAGGTTCCACGGCCACCGTTGCAGCGGCCTTTCAGGATGTTCTCAGTCTGTCCACGCACGACCTTTTCGGCAAGGTCTGCCGAATAATACTCGGCATAACCTTCCAGCACAGACTCTAGAATAATGCCCTCCGGCCCCTCGGAGATGATTTCCGTTGCCGATACCAGTTTCACGCCGTTTCGCTTCAGCTGAGTCTTGTACCGGGCACTGTCGTAGCGGTTTCGGGCAAAGCGGTCGAGCTTCCAGACAATGATGATGTCAAAGATGCCACGCTCACTGTCCTTAATCATCTGCTGGAACTGCGGGCGGTTATCGGTCTTGGCGGAGATGGCACGGTCAATGTAGTGTTTGACCACCGTGAAGCCGTTCTTCTCTGCGTAGGCGGTGCACTCCCGGATCTGCCTTCGATGGATTCTTCACGCTGACTGTCAGTAGAATAGCGAGCATAGATCACGGCGGTCATGGCAGGCACCTCCCATTTACACATCATTGAACGGTGGAGCGTTCTTTCAAAATAGTGTTTCGTATAATGTATATACCACAGTTTTTAACTGAATGCAAGACTTTTTCCCAAATAAAAGCCGCCATCATTCTCAGATCGTCCAGTTCTGGCTTGCCGACTGCAGATCCACCATGTGGGTGTACAGTCCTTCCGGGCGTACAGCTCTGCCGGGCTGCCCTGCTCGGCCACGATGCCACCCGACAGCACCACCACCTGATCCGCACCGGCTACGGTGCGCATCCGGTGGGCGATGATGAGGACGGTCTTGTTTTTATGAGCCGGGATAGTGCCTCCTGAATGGCAGTTTCGTTTTCCACATCCAAGCTGGCGGTGGCCTCGTCCAGCAGGATGATAGGCGCATCCTTCAGAAAAGCACGGGCGATGGAAATGCGCTGACGCTCGCCGCCGGAAAGAGCGCAGCCATTCTCGCCGATGTTGGTGTTCCACTTGTCCGGCAGCTTTTCGGCAAATTCCTCGCAGTTTGCCAGCTTTGCCGCCGCCAGAACCTCCTCGTCGGGTGGCCCCCTTGCGCCCCAGACGGATGTTTTCGAGGATCGTGTTGTCAAACAGGGTCACATCCTGAAAGACGATGGAATACAGGCTCATGAGCTTTTCCGGGTCGATTTGGGAAACCTCCATGCCGCCCACGGTGATGCTGCCCTTCTGGTAATCCCAGAACCGTGCTGCCAGCCGGGAAACAGTGGTCTTGCCACCGCCGGAGGGGCCCACCAGTGCCGTGACCTCGCCCTGCTTTGCGGTAAAAGAAACATCCCGCAGAACCGTCTCGCCAGAGTTATAGGCAAATCCCACATGGTCGAACACGATATCGCAGCCCTGATTGGTCAGCTGCTCGCTGCCGGTCTGCAGGGAAGCGTCCAGAATCTCATTCATCCGCCCCACATTGGTACGCATGGCGATGACCGCCGCCAGATTCTGCAAAGCCCCCTGCATGGGGTCGTACATCCGGGATGCCGCCATCAGGAACAGAAACAGGGTCAGTACATCGATACTGCCCTGCACCAGCAGCACCGAACCGGTGAGCGCCACCGACGCAATACCCAGCTTGAGCACCATGCCGGCGGAGGACACAAACAGCGCTGTTTCCAGCTCTGCCACAATAGACTGCTTTTCCACTGCCCGAATTTTGTCGGAAAGGCCGGACAGATACCGCTGCTCCGCATTGCTGGCTTTCAGGTCCCGGAGGGTCTCGATGTACTCCTGAATGCCGTCCGCACAGGCCATTTTCGCCGCCATGGTCCTGGCCTGCACCTTATCCTGTACCCGATAGCTGCCCACCACGATGGCAGCGGATACCGGAATGACCCACAGAGCCGCCAGTGCCATCCGCCACTCAAAGGCGAACAGGCTCAGGGCAATGAGCACGGTAGAGATGAGGGAACCGAACAGACCGGGGATGAAGTGGGAGCAGTCCTTTTCCAGTACCTCGCAGTCCGCCATGATGGTGCTGGTCAGGTCAGCAAGATCCCGCTTGCCAAAGAAGGACAAGGGCAGCTTGCGCAGCCGCTCTGCAAGGGTCAGGCGGCGGGTGCCGCTCTCTTTATAGGTGGTAAAATAGGTGCCGTTGTACTGGAACCATGTGGTCAGCAAAATCAGCACAAAGCAGGCAACGCATCCCACCAGATAAAAGGTGCTTCTCCCGCTCGTAGAGCCTGCCAGCAGGTCTTTTACCAGAAGATACAGCAGCCCGGTGGGCAGCATGAACGCCATGTTCTGGAACGCACAGGCCAGAACGCCCTTTACAAGCCCCTTTGCGCCCTCCGGGGAGCTGGCTGTGGCGTGTTGAATTTTTTCGATCATTCCTTACC
>ENA-OQHA01000507-OQHA01000507.1-human-gut-metagenome-genome-assembly--contig:-NODE-507-length-19169-cov-3.322025_pt1 | contig 19169 bp, 22 predicted proteins | sample MGYA00242558_ERZ504707 | MGnify/ENA primary metagenome ERZ504707 (study PRJEB26092, sample SAMD00036197) | human gut metagenome | host: Homo sapiens | study: EMG produced TPA metagenomics assembly of...
TTTGGCAGTATAGTCATCGACCATGGCGCCTCCTTGAAACCATTGTGCCCCATAATCCGCCGCCCGCTCGCCTCCAGCCCCGCCAGTTCACCCCAATTCATGCAGATTCATGGCCAAACCAGACGAAACGAACGTCGATGTAGGTTCGGTTCCGCGTGTTCGCCGATGATATCGGCCGGTCGAGGCGGGCGGGCTATGTTGGGTGGCGTGGGAATCTTGCGCGTGATTGATGCTACGGCTGTGTGCTTCGCTCTGGTATATCCGGCCCGATCAGCGGGACTCAGCCAATGTGATGCCGCCCGCAGCCATCTGCTTGCGGGCCGCAACACCAAGTTCCTCGCTGACCGGCACGGTCAGATCCTCGAACACGGTGACCTCGAAGCCGAGCTTCTTGGCATCGAGCGCGGTGTCCTTGACACAATGCGATTCGGCGATGCCACCACATCCACGCGACTCACGCCGGCGGCCTTCAGCGCGTTGGCCAGCGTCTTGCCGGCGGATTGCTCGGCCTCGACCTCCTCGCGGGTCTGGATACGGTCGGTATTGTCCTCGATACCCTCAAAACCGGAATATGCCGCCGAATACTGGCCCTTCTTGAAATGATGCTCGATATTCAGCGCCTTGATCGCCGGATGCAATTCGGCGTTCAGCGTGCCGGCCGCACCATGCTTCGGCCACGTGTCCACGAAATCCGGCTCCGCCGACCAGTGCGCGCCCGGCTCGATATGCCAGTCCTGCGTGGTTGCGATATACGCGTACTCGCTGCGATGCGCGTTCACATAATCGGCAATCCGCTCGGCGACCGCGTTGCCGCCTGCGACACCCAGTTCGCCGCTTTCACAGAACGTCGGCTGCACATCCACACAATCAGTGCCTTGGTCATCGTCATTCCCCTTATTGCCTTGGATTCGTTTTGAATATTGTCTCGAACTCGACGTGCGATTGCTCTCATCATAGCCATGCGCGGCCCTGTGGGAAACGTTCGGGCTTACACTGCAAGCAGCAATCGAATACAAGAACCAGGGGAGGGCGACCAAGACCATGCTGGACCATCTGACGTTGCACGTGAAAGACATCGACCGTAGCATCACATTCTACAAACAGGCGCTCGCACCGCTCGGCTATATCGTCAAGGCGCATCATGAGCCTACGCTCGGATTCGGCGTGGATGACGGAACCCTGCACTCCGATTTCTACGTGTCACCGATTGAAGGGCTGGAGGCGGAGGCTTCGCCGGTCACGCCGGTCACACACATCGCGTTCTTGGCTGACAGTCAGCAAGCCGTGCAGGCGTTCCATGCAGCCGCGCTCGCCGCCGGCGGCCGAGACAACGGCGCTCCCGGTCCGCGCCCGTACCATCCCGGCTATTACTCCGCATTCGTGCTGGACCCGGATGGCAATAACATCGAAGCCGTCGTGGATTGGGCTCATTCGAACGAGTAAAAACATATCCGTATCGTGCCTCAGGCGGCATCGACGGCGTAGGCTCCAACCAGTCGGATTTGTGGTCGCAACGGCGGTATAGGTCACATCACGCAAGCGTGAAGGTGATGGTCTGCTCGGCGGTTTCGGTGCCGATCCATGTGCCGGCTTTGCGGTTCCAATCCATGCCGTCCGCGTGCAGTGCGTCAATGCCGTATTGACGTGCATGCGTGACCAGCCAGCCTGCCGTCTGCCAGCAAAGTCGAGTGCGGTTGTCGGCGGACAGGCCGTCCGGCAGCGTGATCGTCAACGTTGTGCTGGCCGTATTGGTCGCAGCGCCGTTGTTCGTGCCGGTTTTGCCATTTGGGGGCACAACCGAGACATTGACATTCGGCAGTGTACCTCCTATGGCGGCAACCAACCCGTCCGCGTCCGAGGAGGTTGCTGGCTCCAACGCGCACGTGACGCCCGCCGACCGTTCACCGGTCAGCCCCGAGGCCCAAGCGCGTGCCATCGCATCCCATGCGGCATATAGTTCCGGGTAGCCTGAGCGCTGCACCTCCTGCGCGGCGTCCTCCACCGGAATCGTCTCCCAATCCGGCACCTGCAGCAGATGATCGTAGAAGATGTTTGTCGCATAGGTCATGTCGGACACCTGCTCCGCCGTGCCCCAGCCTTGGCTGGGCCGCTGTTGGAACAGGCCGAGCGAATCCAAGTCGCCGTAGTCCAGATTCGTCAGCCTCGACTCCTGCATGGCCGTGGCGATGGCCACCGTCGCCGCGTGATCCGGCAGTCCGCGCGTGACGGCGATGTTCGCAATCAGCGCCGCGTTCTGCGCCTGATCAGGCGTCAAGGTGCGGCGGGCTCCGTCGGACGACACCGCCGCGCAATATGCTTCCTCGGCCGTGCGCGCGGTCTCGCGAGGCGTGAATAGCCGTGGCAGCAGCGTCCATGCCGCGATCAGCGCCGCAACAACAAGTATGACGCTGCAATCAGCGCGCCCGCGCCATGGGAGCGGCGTCTGCCGTACCGCACCTGTTGTCCCATTGCGCCTCCAATATTTCGGTGTCATGGCTGACCGTGACCGGCTGGCCTATGCAGCATGCGGGATTTGCCGTGTTCCGCCTCGGCCGTCATCATGACAGCGTGGCATATCCACCTGAACGGCGGCTGCGTCATCACGTGACTTTGTGACAATTCTTCACGCTTCATGACATCCGCGCAAATCAGCCCCTCGAAACCGAGAATGGCGGTCGGGATTGCTCCGACACCAAGGGAGCTGCTGCCGCTATTGTGTGAAAGGCGATTTGTACCGGGTTGAAGGAGAGGAACACATGGCGCAATTGCAGCCGTACTGCGCGATTGAGGGCAATGATGATGGATTGCCCGTCGTGTTCGTGCATGGCATGGGTGTGGACCATCGTTCGCTGATGATGCTCGACAAGGCGTTTGACGGCAATGATTCAATTCGCCGTATATATCTGGATCTGCCCGGTTTCGGCCGTACGCCGGCATTGCCCGAGCATGCCTGCGGGCTGCCGGAAATGGCGGATTGGCTGCAAACGGCCATTGACGGTCTTGTCGGTAAAGCGGCTCCATTCGCCATGGTCGGCAACTCGATGGGCGGTGCGCTTGTCCGCGAAGTATTGGCGCGCGAACCTCGCCGAGTGGCCGGTATGGCATTGATCGCGCCGGTCGTGGACCCGCAGCATGCCGGCCGGCATGTGGCCGAACATGTGGTTGCACAGCCCAATCCCAAGCTGACGCACTCCTTGCCGCAGGAACAGGTGTTCGATTTCGTTACCATGGGCGTCAACCAGTCATTCGACGCGTGGCGACGCTACCAACGGTTCATCCTGCCCGGCGTGGCGTTGTGCGACCGTGCGGCATGCGAACGACTGGATCAGCGCTATTGGCTGGCCGATAATCCCGAGGAAATGCTCGGCACATATGCGGTCCGGTGCTCATCGTCACCGGCAAGCAAGACCAGATCGTCGGATACGAAGATCAGCAAGCCCTGTTGCCGCACTATCCCAACGCCACCTTCGTGACGCTGGACAATGCCGGTCACAACGCGCACATCGACCAACCCGAAGCCGTCATCACGCTCGTGCGCGAATGGGTGGCTCATATGGCGTTCGCTCCGTTGAGCTGACGGTCTGCTGACAGTCTGCCGAAGCCTATATGTATACGAGCGACCAATGCCGGTTGACGCAATACGCCTTGCAAGGTATATCGTTTTTCGATATAGTCATATCGATGTTCGCGGTGTCGCCAAAAAACGTCGGCACCTGAAAGGACCGGGCTATGAAAAACTACATGAACCGATGGGTGTTGCTCGCGTTGAAAGCCATCGTGATTCTGGTCTGGCTGGCCTGCCTATGGGGCCAACTATTCGCCGTACCGGGATTGAGCGGCGCGCTGGCCGGCCTCTACCCGAGCCAGACGTCGATGCACTGGCCATATCTCATTATGGGCGTGCTGTTCCTGTTCTGCATCGAAGCGGCGTTCGTGGCCGTATGGAAACTGTTCTCCTTGTCCGGCTCGGGCGCGAACTCGAGCAGGTGATTTGAGATGACGATTCGCATCAATCTCGACGTCATGATGGCCAAACGCAAGATTGGCGTCGCGAGCTCGCCGAACAAATTGGCATCACTCCCGCCAACGTGTCCATTCTGAAGAACGGACGTGCCAAAGCCGTCCGCTTCACCACGTTGGACGCCATCTGCAAGGCACTCGACTGCCAACCGGAGACATCCTCGAATGGGAAGATGACGATTGATCGACACGCCACCGGCTCGAACTCATGGTTCAACTTGTAGTCTCTCCCAAAATCAATGATGCCCTATCATCCTGCAAGACGATAGGGCATCATCATGTGATTATGCGCAGCTGATATGTTGCGTTGTTATCACTCGGCGTCCGCGGCCGGTGCCTCCTTGGGCGCAGAGAGGAAGTGCTCCTCGCTGGGCAGCACGGTGTTCAGGATCACGGCCACCACGAACGCCACGGCGATGCAGTTCGAGGCGAAGATTTGTTGGAACAGTGCCGGGAACTGCGTGAAGATGTCGCTCACCTGGGTGAAGCCGATGCCGATGGTCAGCGAAAGCGCCGCAATCGTGATGTTGCGCTGCGTGAAGCCCGCCTCGGCAATCATCTGGAAGCCCGAAAGAATGATGTTGCCGAACATCATGATCGTGCAGCCGCCGAGCACCGCCTGCGGCAGCGAGTTGAACACCTCGGCGATGGCCGGCACGAAGCTCGCCAGCACCAGAATCAGTCCGCCGGAGAGAATCACCTTGCGGTTGACGACCTTGGTCATGGCCACCAATCCGATGTTCTGTGCGAACGAGGTCAGCGGCAGACAGCCGAACAGGCCGGATACGGTGGAGATCAGGCCGTCGCCGGCGATGGCGCCCGCGGTCTCGCGTTCGGGTGGGCGTACGGTTCAGCCCACCTTGGTCAGCGCGGCGGTGTCACCCAGCACCTCGACCGAGGAGACGACGTAGAGCAGGCCGATGGAGATGATCGAGCCCCAGTCGAACTCAGGCTTGAACGGCATGAACTGCGGCACGGACACGATGGCGAGGTTCTGGAAACCGGAGAAATCGACCTTGCCCATGCAGATAGCCGCCACATAGCCGACCACCAGACCGAACAGCACGGACAGCTGCTTGGCCGTGCCCTTCATCAACAGCTGGAACGCCAGGCAGGCAACCAAAGATATAAGCCCGAGCGTCAGGTTCTGCCAGGAACCGAAGTCCTTGGCTCCGCTGCCGCCGCCGAAGCTCGTGGCACCCACGTTGAGCAGCGAGAAGCCGATCGACGTGACCACGATGGCGGAGACGATGGGCGGCACGAACCGACGCCAATACTTGGCCGTCAAACCCAGCACAAGTTCCAGCAGACCGCCGACCATTACCGCGCCGACCACCGCGCCATAGCCCTTGTCCGCGCAGATCGCCACGGCGGCCGCCACGTAGGTGAAGGAGATGCCGGTGACCATCGGAAGTCGCGAGCCGATGAGCCACGCGCCGTACAGTTGCAGGCAAGTGCCCAGGCCCGCAACCAGCAGGCCGGACTGGATGATGGTGGCCGATTGGGCCGGGGTCATCTTCGCGGCCGAGGCGACGATGAAGATCGGGGCGAGGTTCGCCACGAACATGGCCATCACATGCTGCAGGCCGAACGGAATGCCCTTCCAGAAGGATACTGGCGCGTCCAGCGAAGACAACGCTCAAAGGATACGGAATGATTGGTTTTCTTCTCTGACATGATTCTCTTCTTCTCTCTGTTGCTCCCGCCGGCGGGAGCAGCCAATGTGCTCAGTGCCTAAATGTGATTTCGCCGGTCTCGGGATTCATGGACTCGACGATGGCCAGCAATCCACATCGTAGCCTTCAGCGCGCAGCGCGTCACCGCCGCCCTGGAAGCCCTTCTCCACGGCGATGCCAATGCCCTCGACCGTGGCGCCGGCTGCTTCGCACAGATCGATCAGACCGCGCAACGCCTTGCCGTTGGCCAGAAAATCGTCAATAAGCAGCACATGGTCGCCGGCGTTCAGATACTTCTTGGCCACGATCACCGGGAACTCCTTCTGCTTGGTGAAGGAATAGACCGTGGTGGTGTACTGGTCGCCGTCAAGGTTGATGGACTGCGCCTTCTTGGCGAACACCACCGGCACATTGCCGAAATGCTGGGCCGCCACACACGCAATGCCGATGCCGGACGCCTCGATGGTCAGAATCTTGGTGATGTGCTTGCCGGCGAAATGAGCGGCCCATGCCGAACCCATGCGGTCGAACAGGCGTACGTCGCACTGGTGGTTCAGAAACGCGTCCACCTTGAGCACATTACCCGCCTTCACCGTTCCCTCGCTTTGGATTCGCTCCTCAAGTTCCTGCATTGAACCTCCCATTGTTGTATGTCAGTGAATGATATGGATACTCGTAAGTGTACGTTGTCCTGCGCTGACCCGTGCATGTGGTAAACATGAATGTCGCGATTCAAAGGGAGGCAACAGTGTACGACGAGCCGGAAGTCATCGCACGCAGCGCACAGGAACTCGTGGGCGACCTGAACCCGCAGCAGGCGGAAGCCGTGCAATACCGCGGTCAGGCGCTGCTGATCGGAGCCGGTGCAGGCTCCGGCAAAACCCGCGTGCTGACCCGCCGCATCGCCTGGATCTTGAGCCAGTTCGGCGCATGGCCGAGCCAGATTCTAGCCATCACCTTCACCAACAAGGCCGCCGCCGAAATGCGCGAAAGACTCGGCTCGCTGATCGGCCGGTGGCCCAGCGCATGTGGGTCTCCACCTTCCACTCCGCCTGCGTGCGCATTCTGAGGCGCGACGCAAGTCCATCGGACTCAAGTCCGGCTTCTCCATCTACGATTCCGCCGACTCCGAGCGACTCGTCAAAATCATCGCCACCGAATTCAACCTCGACATCAAGCGCTACACTCCACGCTCGATTCTCGGCCATATCTCCGACCTCAAGAACAATCTGACCGGTTGGAAGGAAAACCTCGCCGTTCACGCGCCCGACTTCACGCCCGGCCAGCGCGGCTACCAGTTCGGCACGGTGGGCGACCTTGAAGCCATCTACGCGGTGATCTACGCCGAATACGAGCATCGCTTGGCCTGGCCAACGCCGTCGACTTCGACGATCTGATCGGCCGCACGGTCGAGTTGCTGCGCACTGACCCGGCCGTCGCCGAGTACTACCATCACCGCTTCCGTTACATTCTGGTCGACGAGTATCAGGACACCAACCACGCCCAGTACGTGCTCGTGCGCGAGCTGGCCGGCGTGGACACGGGGGAGAAGGCCATCCCGGGCGCGCCTAACGCCGGCAAGTCCGGCCCCGCCTGGATCACCGTGGTGGGCGATTCCGACCAGTCCATCTACGCGTTCCGTGGTGCCGACATCCGCAACATTCAGGACTTCGAGCAGGACTTCCCGAACGCCAAGACCATCATGCTCGAACAGAACTATCGTTCGACGCAGACCATTCTGGATGCGGCCAACGCGGTGATCAGCAACAACGAGGGCCGCAAGCCCAAGAAACTGTGGACCGCGCTCGGCAAGGGCGAGCCGATCGTCGGCTACGCGGCGGACAACGCCCAGCAGGAGGCCCAGTGGGTGGCCACCGAAATCGCGCGCCTGCACGCCGAAGCGGGCATCGCCTACTCCGACATGGCGATCATGTACCGCGCCAACGCCCAATCCCGCTCGCTCGAAGAGGCGCTGATCAACACGAATCAGCCGTATCAGCTCGTCGGCGGCACCAAGTTCTACGAACGTCGCGAAATCAAGGATGCGCTGGCCTATTTGCAGGCGCTCGTCAATCCGGACGACGATGTGAATCTACGCCGTATTCTCAACGTGCCCAAGCGTGGGCTTGGCGACCGCGCCGAAGGCGTGCTGCTCGCCTACGCGCGCGAGCATGGCACCAGCTTCTTCTACGCACTCATGCACTTGGATGAGATCGAGGTGCCGACACGCACCGCCACCTCGCTACGAGCATTCCGCGATCTGATGGGCGCGCTCTCGCAGTTCACGCGCGCGCACGACTCCAAGCCCAGCGAGATCGTGGCCGAAGTATTGGAGAAGTCGGGCTTAAGGGCCGAACTCGAGAAATCCGTGGACCCGCAGGACGCCTCCCGTCTGGAGAACCTCTCCCAGCTGCAGTCCACTGCCGCCGAATTCGAACAGAACACGCCTGACGCCACGTTGTCCGCATTCCTGGAGACCACCGCGCTTGTGGCCGACTCCGACCAACTACCCGGCGAGGCGGAGGACTCCGGCAAGGTGACGCTTATGACCTTGCACACCGCCAAGGGCCTCGAATACCCGGTGGTGTTCCTGACCGGCATGGAACAGGGCACCTTCCCGCATTCGCGTTCGATGGAAGACACCACTGAACTGCAGGAGGAACGCCGACTCGCCTATGTGGCATCACGCGCGCCAAGCAGCGACTGTATGTCACGCGCGCCGCCGTCCGCTCCCAGTGGGGCCAGGCCGCCGATATGATGCCCAGCCAGTTCCTCGACGAGATTCCGGATTCGCTGATTGATTGGAAACGCCGTGAAGCCGGCGTGGAGCGTATGCGCGCCAGCTGGGAGACCGATGGATTCGCCGACGATTTGGGCGGCTGGGATGATGACGATTTTGGCGGCGCCGCGTTTGGCGGGTCGTCGACGTTCGGCTCGCGTGGTTCGTCCGGTTCGGGTTCGTCCTATGGGTCGCGGTCGCGGTATGGGTCGTCGTATGGCTCGGGTTCCGGCTCTTCGTCGTATGGTTCCCGTTCATCGTCGTATGGTTCCCGCTCCGGCTCGTCCTCCTATGGTTCCCGCTCCCGTTCGGGTTCGTCCTATGGTTCTTCAGGCTCCGGTTCGAGGTCGTCCTACGGGTCGCGTTCCCGTTCCGGTTCTTCGTCCGGTTCATATGGTGGCACCCGTGGCGGCAAAGTCACCACGCGTCGTACCGCACCGAAATCCGATTCGACCGGCTCTGCCGTGCCTAGCTCGAAGCTCACCAAGGACAATGGCCTGAATATCGCCGACTTCGCGTGGGCGACATGATCAGCCACGACCAGTACGGTCTCGGCAAGGTCACCGACGCACAAGACAAGGGCCGCAATTCGGTAATCACCGTGGACTTCGGCTCCGCCGGCGTCAAACGCCTCATGCTCCGCGTAGCGCCGATTGAGAAGTTGTAGATAAATTGGCCCCTCTGACGAGGGGCTGAGTTATATACCAAATAAATTCGCAAAAAACAAGACTTGTGTTCTTCATCACAGTGTGGGCATAATGCGGAGGTTGTGCCTACGAGCTGGGAACAGGGGAGAGGAAAAAGTAGTTATGAAGAACAAGCTGTTTGCATCCGTGCCCAATATTCTGTTCGGCGCGCTGATCACCATCGCGCCCCAGACCTTTGCGCACGCCTGCACCGGCCATGACATGCCGGGTGCCTGCCACTACTCGCAGCAGGCGGCCACCGGCATCGGCGTCGTCATCCTCGTGTTCGGCGTCGTGGCTTTGTTCGTCGCCCCGCAGATTCGCATCGGCCTCAATATCGCCGCCGCAGCCGACGCCCTGCTACTACTCGCCGTACCCACCTTTCTGATCGGCATCTGCAAGGGCGCGATGATGCACTGTCGCATGGTTATGCTGCCCACGCTCATCGTGCTCGGCGTGCTCACCATCGTGTTCGCGGCCATCGCCATCTGGCTCGACTCTCGCGCCGCCAAGCGCAACTGATCGAGCAGACGGCCGGAGCCCAGCCATTCCGAACGCTGGACTCCGGCCTCGCTTATTGCAACCGCACTATAAGCAACATAAGGATTCATCGTGCCATCCCATATCGCATTGCGCGGCCTTCCGATTGAAAACCTCAAACGCAAGCCGTTCCGCACCGGCGCACTGCTCGCCGTCGTCACCATCCTCGCGCTGACATTCTTCGGCGGCACCATGCTGACCATGAACCTCAACACTGGCATGACCAGTATGGAAAAGCGCCTGGGCGCCGACCTCATGGTCGTGCCGCAAAACACCGTGCAGAAGGCCGAAGCGCTGCTCACCAACGGCAATCCCAGCACTTCTATTTCACCAAAGACATCGCCGACGAGTCATGCAGGCCGACGGCATCGCACAAGCCACCGAACAGACCTATATATCATCGCTGGCCGCCGCCTGCTGTGCCGAAAAGCTGCAGATCATCGGTTACGACCCGGACACTGACTTCGTCATCGAACCATGGGTCGCCTCCCAGTTCGAAGGCCCCTTGAAGACGGTCAGATGATTGCAGGCGCAAACGTCAACGTGTCCACCGACGGCACCATCGAACTCTACGGCCGTTCATGGCCGGTCGTCGCCCAGCTCGCCAACACCGGCACCAGCCTCGACAACTCGGTGTTCATCAACCAAAACACCGTGCCCGACATGGTCGCCGCCTCGGCCAAGGTCTCCAAGCAGGTCATGTCCGCCGAATATGCCGGCAAAGCCGTCTCCACCGTGATGATTAAGACGCAGCAGGGGTACGAAGCGCAGACCGTAGCTGAGAACATCAAGCGTCTTGATTCCCGATTCGCCGATTTGGGGTACGTATACCCCGGCGGCATCACCGCCAACACCAGAACTTCGCTGACCGCGCTTGTCACCTACCTCAAGATTTTCGTGGCGGTGATCTGGGTAATGGGCGTGATTGTGCTGCTCGCCGTATTCGCCTCGTCGGTGAACGAACGCAAACGCGAATTCGCGTCCCTGCGCATCATGGGCGCCACGCGCGGCATGTTGAATGCCATCATTCTGAAGGAATCCGCCATCATCGGTCTGATCGGTGGCGTAATCGGCGTCGGCGCGGCCAGCCTGGTGATTTTCCCATTCAGTTCGCTGATCGGCAAACAGCTTCAATTGCCGTATCTGCAAGCCAGCCCGGTTGCGGTGATCGGATTCATTGCCGTGACCATTGTGTGCTCTACGGTCATCGGCATCATCGGTTCGCTGGCCACCATGTGGCGTCTCGGCCGGCCCGAAGCCTACCTGACCCTGCGAGAGGGGGAGTGATATGACTGAGACAACTACGCCGCTTCAGCCGACCACGGTTGAGCCGACCAAGCTCCAGCCGACCACGCCAGCCTCAGCCGAACGCGCCGACTGCGCCGGATTCGCCGCACGTAACCGAGACGCCTCCCCGGACCATCTGCTGACCTTGACGGACCTGACCCGCCAGTTCGTCCGCCGAGGCACGCCGTTCGACGCCGTCAGCCACGTGAACCTCACCGTCGATGCCGGCGAATTCATCGCCATCGGTCGGCCGGTCGGGCAACGGTAAAAGTACGTTGATCAACATGGTCGCTGCTGATTCGCCCGACCTCGGGAACCGTGAGCGTGGCTGGACGCAATGTGGCCGACTTGGGCGATAAAGCACTGTCCGTGCTGAGGAATCGCACCATCGGATTCGTGACTCAAAGCCAGACCCTGCTTGGCAACCTGACCGTGCTCGACAACGTGATTCTGCCCGCAACGATGTTTCCGGAGCCGCTGCCGTTCGCCCAAAACGCAGAAGCAACGGATGCCGTGGCGCAAGCCGCTGCCACCAATGATGAAGCGGCCGCCGATTCAGCCGCCGACCCGTTCATGCCGGATGTCATTGCGCCAATCACAGACCAGGAAAACACGCCGTCAAACACGGCTGCGAGCCGTTCGGACCTGTTCGCCACCCGAGCTCGCACGCTGCTCACCCAGCTTGGTGTTGCCGATCTGGCAGACAGCTACCCGCGCGAGCTGTCCGGCGGTGAAATGCGGCGCGTCTCCATCGCCCGCGCGCTGATGAACCAGCCGAGCTTGCTCATCGCCGACGAGCCGACCGGCGACCTCGACCAAGAGAGCACCGACATCGTAATGCGTCTGCTCAGAGACCAAGCCAACAACGGCACGGCGATTCTCATGGTCACCCATGATCCCGATGCACTCGAATACGCAGATCGGGTGTATCGCATGGACGCCGGAGTGCTGTCCATAGCCTCGGTGTAATATGGTCTGCTGGTGTCTGCCAACAGGTAGATACCGTCTGGAGTCATAGCCCATCAGCGGGTCGGCGGTAGGTAATCGCAAGAGAACCAACCCGTTCGTGTTCGTTCACGACGAGCGCTGGGGAGGCCCGACTCAGCGCTTGCCAGGCATATGCAAGGCAAGCGTTCCGTTCAGATAACGACAGAAGGATTAATCCAATGACGAACGTTCAGCGTTCTCGCCGTCAGGTGCGTCTGTCTCGCGCCCTCGGCATCGCACTGACCCCCAAGGCTCAGCGCCGATCTTCGAAAAGCGTCCGTACGCTCCTGGCGAGCACGGCCGTGACCGCCGCCGCACCGAGTCCGATTACGCGGTGCGTATGCGCGAAAAGCAGCGTCTGCGCGCTCAGTACGGCATCTCCGAGAAGCAGCTTCGCGCCGCTTACGAGAAGGCCACCCGTACTGCCGGCCAGACCGGTAACGCCATGCTGACCGACCTCGAGACCCGTCTCGACAACCTGGTGCTGCGTGCCGGCTTCGCCCGCACCACCGCCCAGGCCCGTCAGTTCGTGGTGCACCGTCACATCCTCGTTGACGGCAACATCGTGGACCGCCCGTCCTACCGCGTCAAGCCCGGCCAGACCATTCAGGTGAAGGCCAAGAGCCAGACCATGGTTCCGTTCCAGATCGCCGCCGAAGGCGTGCACCGTGACGTGCTGCCTGCGGTCCCCGGCTACCTCGACGTGAACCTGCCGTCCCTGAAGGCCACTGTGACCCGTAAGCCGGAGGTCGAAGAGATCCCGGTGCAGGTCAACATCCAGTACGTGGTCGAATTCTACGCCCGCTGATCCGGGCCCTCTGGTCAACAAATCCAGGACATACCGCTCGAACCCCGCGCTTCTTTCGAGAAGCGCGGGTTCCTGCGTTGTAGGGCGATTACTGGCCGCACACCGCCTGGCGAATCATCGTCGCGTACGCATAGGCACCGGTCATATTCGGATGAATGCCGTCATCGTTGAGGTATTCGCTATGACCTTCGCTATACCCATGCCAATCGATGATGCCCACGTTCTTGTTCTTCTTGGCGGCCTCACGCAGCATCGTATTGTTGTTGTTCTCCTGCCACGGGTATGGCATACGGATGGTGATGAAGTATGTCGGCTTGCCGCCGGTCAGGTCAATGAGCTGTTGCACTTCCTGCTCATTCGAAATCACGCCGTTCGTGCCGAGGCCAAACACCACCACACTGCCACTGTGGCCGGCAGCGGTGTCCTGCTGATACACATCCACCGCCTGCGGCAGCTGACGGTTCGGCAGGCCATCGATAAAAGCGTTCGGGAATGCGGCCTGGATGGCGTCCGAAGTACCCGACGTCACTGAATCGCCGACCATCATCATATCCGCGTTGCAGCTTTCCGTTGCCGGATCATAGGCGTACTTCGAAATGTCAAGATTGTTTGGCACCTTTTCCGCAATCGGTTTGATGATGGGCGGCTGAGAATCCGAACCGTTCTTATTCGCGTCAGCGGTATTGGTTTCGCCGTTCGCGGCATTTATGGCAGAAGACTCGGGCTCGGGCTTCGCCGGTTTCTTGACCGGCTTGGCGGGTGCCGCGAGTTCGGGGCGCAGCTGAATGGCTCGCGCTTGAGCGATGCCATTCCAGTCCACCGGTGCCCACGTCAGCGCCACAACGGTCACCAATCCGATAACCGACATGACCCACGCGCCGGGCGCAGCCGGTAGCCGGCTTTCGGCAGCGGCTTGGCGTGTTGGCTACGAGGCATCTGCACCGATTACGGGCCGCCTCGACCAGCTGGTAGAAGCTTCCGACGCCGCCAACACCACGACGGCCTCAAGAACCCAACCCCACCACGGCAACGCTGCGTTCGTGTCGCCGGTTCATGAACTGCAGCAGCGGATAATGCATGACGTACAGCGAGAACGATCGCGACCCGATATAGCGTAGGGGAGCACAACCCAGCACGTGCGACCAGATTGAGTCATTGTTCACGGCACAGGCCAAGGCGCACAACGATATGAACGCGGTAATCAGGTACCCGCCTTGGTACATGTACGACAGATACCCGTTGGCGAACCAGAATCCGGTCAGCAGTGCCGCCAAAGCCGCGGTGCCAAGAACATTGCAGACGATAGTGAGACGGGCGCCGTCTTGTCGCCGGCCTGACGTTCGATCTGCACTGTTTGCGAAGCCGCTCCAGCTTCCGCAGCTTCCGTACCTCGCGAGGAAGCGCAATCCAGATAGCCAACAGCGCGCCGGCGGCCAGCTCGGCGAGGCGAGTATCGGTACCGTAATACACGCGGGAGGTATTGGCCGGGTCAAACAGCAGCACCATGTCGGCGGTGGAAGCAGCATGATGACAAGAATCGCCATGGAGCGCACCCATTTGGACTTGGTGATTTTGCCGAGCACCACCATCAGCAACGGCCAAACCAGATAGAACTGCATCGTCACGCCCAAGAACCACAGATGGGTCAGAGGAGAAGGCAATCCGGCCGCCTCGAAATACGGCACCTTGCGGAAGATGTACACCCAATTGCTGGCGAACAAGGCGCTCGGCAGCGAATCGGAAACCACTTTCTGCAACAGGCTGGGAGCGAACATCCAAGTGAGCCAAGGCACCACGCAATGGTCGCCAGCATCACCGGCCATAAACGAGTAATGCGGCGGATCAGATATCGGCCATATCCAAAGGACCCGGTGCGGTCCACCATGTTCAGTACCGAACGTGTGGCAAGAAAACCGGTGATAACGAAAACATCGTCACGCCAATGAATCCGCCCTGCAATAGCGACGGGCGGGTGTGGAATGCTATGACTCCAAGAATCGCCAGAGCGCGCAGTCCATCGATACCCCTGAAATGGCAGGCACAGACGATCGAGATGGTGCAGGTTTCAAGGTTATGCTCACAGTATTCTAAGTGTACTCTCAGGAATCGTTAGGTATACTGCCCGGATTACGCATATCTCAGGTAGTGACCTATGCCGTTATGACTTATGACTTCCGGCAACCCGCACCGAAACCGCCGGAATGGTGACATAATCAGAACCATGATTCTTCATCTGCATCTGGTCCGTCACGGACAGACCTATTTCAACCGATACAACCGTCTGCAGGGATGGTCGAATTCGCCGCTGACCGAGTCGGGCGTCGCCGATGCCGTCAAGGCCGGTGAGCGACTGAAAGGATTGACGTTCGCCGCCGCCTACTGTTCGGACACCACGCGTGCCCAGCAGACGGCCGAGAAAATTCTCGACATCAACGAAGCCGCGGGTAACCCGCGCCCCGCACTCGTGACGGACATGCACTTCCGCGAGCAGTTCTACGGCTACTACGAGGGACTTGACATGGCCATGGCCTGGTACGCCGCGGGAGCGCCCCACGGCGTCAAAACCTACAACCAAATCGTCGAGAAGTTCGGGTTGGGGGCCTCGCGTGATTTTCTCAAGGAAGCCGATCCCTTCCACGACGCGGAATCCGATGAGGAATATTGGACGCGCGTCGAAGGTGCGTTCCGTCTTATCGCCGACAACCCGAATCTCAAGGACGGCGACGATGTGCTGCAGATTTCGCATGGCAACACACTGCTTAGCCTCGGTCACCGGTTCGGCGGCCCTGACCTCGATCTGAACGAACGCCCGGCCAATGGTTCGGTAACCGTGATCGACTTCGACACCGACAAGCCGTTCGGCGAAGCCGTGACCATCGTTTCGTACGGCAAGTAGCAAATAGCAAGCAATACATATCGAATAGCACGTACGGTCCACGGCGGCACGCCGCAAACGAAAGCGTCAGCAGGACAGCCTTTCGCCTATAGCCGCATACGCCCACGCGCACGGTTTTCGCCCTGCGCATGCAATGGTATGCCAAGAAATAGGGAAGGAGTGCTACCCTTAGGCGAGTAAGTGTGACCGCAAGGAGGAAACAATGGGAGTCGGAGAGATCGCTGGCCTGATCGCGGCCATCGCGTTCGCAGTATTGGCCGGTTTCATGATCTATCCGCTGATCAGGCTGGGCAAGATGTTTGATCAGATATCGCAGACGGTCCGGGAGTCCGGTGAACACGCCATCCCCGCGCTGGACGAAGGCGTGACCACCGTCAAGCAGGTCAACAAGTCGCTCGAAGACGTGAACAAGATTTCCGCCGCGGCTTCCACCACCGCCAACAACGTTGGTGCGTTGACCGATCTGTATGGCTCCTTCCTCGGTAAGCCCATCATCAAGATCGCTTCCACCTTCTACGCGCTGAAAACCACGGGTCAGTCCTTCCTTGCGAAGAACGCCGCGAAAACCACCGTCAACGACACCGCCGAGAAGGGGGAGTGATGTTCAAACGCATCTTCTGGGTCGGCGTCGGCGTGGCCATCGGAATCGTTGCCGTCACCAAGGCACAGGCCTATGTCAAGGCCAATACGCCTGATGCGGCACGCCAGTTCCTGCTTGGCCCCGATCAGGACAATGTGCCGATGAAAACACTCGAAGGGTTGGTCAACGAGTTCAATGCCACCCGTCGAGCCCGCGAGGCTGAGCTCAACCGTCAGTACATCGAGCGCGCCAACTGACACGCGCATGCCGCCTTGCCATCTAGTCACTGAATCAGCTAGAACAAACTAATCCTCATAATCCAGTCTTTTCCACCAATACCAGGCGCAACTGCGCCCATTACCCAAACAAGGAGTTCATCCGCTCATGCGCACTGCGGACATCGCAAAGCGATACCTCGATTATTTTGCCAAGCACGACCATCTCATCGTGCCCTCGGATCCCTGATTTCCCCGAACCCCACCACGCTTTTCACCATCGCCGGCATGGTGCCGTTCATCCCGTACCTGATGGGTGAGCAGACCCCGCCGAAGCGCCGCATGGCCTCCAACCAGAAGTGCGTGCGTACGCTCGACATCGACGAGGTCGGCAAGACCACCCGCCACGGCACCTTCTTCCAGATGCTCGGCAACTTCTCCTTCGGCGACTACTTCAAGGAAGAGGCCATCCACTACGCCTGGGAGCTGCTCACCACCTCGCAGGATGAGGGCGGCTACGGCTTCGACCCCGAGAAGCTGTGGATGACCACGTTCACCGACGATGACGAAGCCCGTTCCATGTGGATCAACGAGGGCGTGGACCCCGAGCACATCCAGAAGATGGGCATGGAAGACAACTTTTGGACCACCGGTGGCCCCGGACCCGGCGGCCCCTGCTCCGAAATCTACGTGGACCGCGGCCCCGCCTTCGGCAAGGAAGGCGGCCCGATTGCCGACGAGAACCGCTACATCGAGATCTGGGACCTCGTGTTCGAGAACTACGAGGTCGACAACGTCAAGTCCAAGACCGACCTGCACATCGTGGGCGAGCTTGAGAACAAGAACATCGATACCGGTGCCGGCTTGGAACGTCTGGCCTACCTGCTGCAGGGCAAGAACAACATCTACGAGACCGATGAGGTCTTCCCGGTCATCGAGGCCGCCGAGCAGCTCTCCGGCCTGAAGTACGGCGAGAACGAGGACGCGACGTGCGCTTCCGCGTGGTCGCTGACCACGTGCGCTCCGCCTCGATGATCATGTCCGACGGCGTGCGCCCGTCCACGTGGGCCGTGGCTACGTGCTGCGCCGCCTGCTGCGCCGCACCGTGCGCTCCATGCGCATGCTCGGCGTGACCGATCCGGTGCTGCCCACCCTCTTCCCGACCTCCAAGGCCGCCATGGAGGCCAGCTACCCGGAGCTCAACGACACCTTCCATGAGGTGTCCGAATCCGCGTATGGCGAGGAAGACGCCTTCCGCCGCACCCTTGAGACCGGCACCACGATTCTCGACGTGGCCGTCAACAAGGCCAAGAGCGATTCCGCCGAGCCCGTCGTGGCCGGCGAGGACGCCTTCAAGCTGCACGACACCTACGGCTTCCCGATTGAGCTGACCCTCGAGATGGCCGCCGAACAGGGCGTGAAGGTGGACGAGGCCAAGTTCCGCGAACTCATGGCCGAGCAGAGTCCCGCGCCCGCGCCGACGCCTCAAGAAGCGTCACAACGTGGATCTTTCCGTTTACGACGACTTCAAGAAGACGCTCGTCAGCCCGATCGACTTCCTCGGCTACACCGACATGTCCGCCCGCGCCAAGGTGATCGGCATCATGCAGGAAGGCAAGGTTCCGTGCCCGCCGTGACCGGCCCGGCCAACGTCGAGGTCATCCTCGACCGCACCCCGTTCTACGCGGAGGCCGGCGGCCAGCTCGCCGACCAGGGCGAGATCCTGTCCGACGACGGCGCCGTGCTCGAAGTTCGACGATGTGCAGAAGCCATCAAGGACCTCATCGTCCACCAGTGCCGTCTGACCGAAGGCACGCTGGTCGTCGGCGCCGAAGTCAACGCCAACATCGACCTGGCCCGCCGTGGCGCCATCGCCCGCTCGCACACCGCCACGCACATGGTGCACAAGGCGCTGCGTGAGGAGCTGGGCCCGCAGGCCACCCAGCGCGGCTCCGAAGACGCCCCGAACCGTCTGCGCTTCGACTTCCAGTGGTCCAAGGCCCCGGCCAAGTCCGTGATCTCCGCAGTCGAGGAGCGCGTCAACGACAAGCTGCGCGACAACCTCGCCGTGACCACCAAGGAAATGAAGTTCGACGACGCCATCGCCCTCGGTGCCATGCACCTGTTCGGCGAGAAGTACGGCGACATCGTACGCGTGGTCTCCATCGGCGAAGACGGCTGGAGCCGCGAGCTGTGTGGTGGTACCCACGTGGACCACGTTGGCAAGATCGGCATGGTCAACATCCTGTCCGAAGCCTCCATCGGCTCCGGCGTGCGTCGTGTCGACGCCGTCGTGGGCCAGGGTGCTATGACTTCAACGCTCGTGAGCACGCGCTGGTCTCCCAGCTGTCCGACAAGCTCAACGCTCGTCCGGACGAGCTCGCCGAGCGTGTGAACGCCCTGCTCGCCAAGCTCAAGGAATCCGATCGTCGCTTGGCCTCCATGTACGAGTCCCAGCTGGCCGCCTCGGTTCCGGCGCTGGTTGCTGACACCAAGAACTCCGCGGCCCCGGTCAAGGTGGCCGTCAAGAACGTGGGCCACTTTGGCGCGTCATGCCCTGCGCAAGACCGTACTCGACGTGCGCGCCCAGCTCGGTGAAGACGCCCCCGTGGTGGTGGCCCTTTGCCGGCGTGAACGAGGATGACAAGCCGATGGTCGCCGTGGCCACCAACGAGCCGCCCGCAAGGCGGCATCA
>ENA-OQHA01000508-OQHA01000508.1-human-gut-metagenome-genome-assembly--contig:-NODE-508-length-19148-cov-2.362862_pt1 | contig 19148 bp, 23 predicted proteins | sample MGYA00242558_ERZ504707 | MGnify/ENA primary metagenome ERZ504707 (study PRJEB26092, sample SAMD00036197) | human gut metagenome | host: Homo sapiens | study: EMG produced TPA metagenomics assembly of...
ATTTCCAGAATATAAAGGTAGTACCCCGTGAAATGTACGGGATCCAGCTGCTTCTGGGTTCGGAGGTAAATATCCTGGATGCGGCGGGAACGGTAGATCTTGAGCAGAAAACCCTGGAGAAGCTGGACGTGGTCATTGCAAGTCTTCATGTTCCATGCATCAGAACAGGCAGCAGACAGGAGAATACGGAGGCCTATCTTAATGCTATGAAGAATCCGTGTGTCAATATCATCGGACATCCGGATGACGGAAGATACGAGGTTGACTATGAGGCGCTTGTACAGGGAGCCAGAGAATACGGTAAAGTCCTGGAGCTGAACAACCACTCCATGGACCTGACTGTAACCGTGAGAATGCAGTAGAGAATGATACCATCATGCTGGAATACTGCAAAAAATATCGGGTACCTGTGGTTATGGACAGTGATGCCCATTTTGATCTTCTGATCGGGGAATTTGATCTTGCCAGAGACCTTCTGACTAAACTGGATTTTCCGGAAGAGCTGGTACTGAACCGTTCTGTGGATGCCGTGAAAAATTATGTAAACCGGAAATTCTGAAAGATAGACGACTGTTCTGTATTAATTGACGGTAATACGAAAAACTTTCTGAAAAAAAGTTGTCAAAATTGAATAAAATACTTGAAATTTGCATGGAAATTTAGTAAAATGTGAACATATTAAGTAAGACAAACAGGGAGGTATTACATATGGACGTTTTCAGAACAGACCGAATCAGAAATGTAGTCCTATTAGGTCATGGTGGCGCAGGCAAAACAACACTGGCTGAGGCAATGGCTTATCTGGCAGGTATGACAAGCAGACTCGGACGTGTTGAGGATGGCAATACTGTCAGCGATTATGACAAGGAAGAAATAAAGAGACATTTTTCCATCACAACTTCTCTGATCCCGGTACCATGGGACAAGGTGAAGGTAAATGTACTGGATACTCCCGGATACTTCGATTTTGTGGGAGAAGTTGAGGAGGCAGTCAGTGCTGCAGATGCAGCGATCATCGTTGTTTCCGGTAAGGCCGGTGTTCAGGTAGGAACACAGAAGCATGGAATCTCTGCGAGAAATTATAAGCTTCCGCGAATGATCTTTGTTACAGATATGGACGTGGATGATGTCAGCTATCGTGAGGTCGTGGAAGAGCTGACAGAGCTGTACGGCAAGAGGATCGCTCCCCTTCATTTCCCGATCCGTGAGGATGGTAAGTTTGTAGGTTATGTCAATGTTGTGAAGCAGGCAGGAAGAAGATATATTGATAAGGCCGGCAAGGAAGAATGCCCGGTTCCGGATTATCTGACAGAATATCTTGAGAAATATCATGAAACTCTGATGGAGTCTGTTGCAGAGACAAGCGAAGAATTTATGGACCGTTATTTCGAGGGAGATACCTTCTCCGTAGCAGAGGTTTCCGCCGCTATTGCAACCAATGTACAGGATGGAAGTATTATTCCGGTATGCATGGGATCACCGGTGAACCTTCGCGGTGTATCTAACCTTCTGGATGATATCTGCGGTTACTTCCCAAGCCCAAGCGGACGTTCCTGCAATGGTATCGCACAGAAGACTAACGAGATCTTTGAGGCCAATTATGACTTTGCCAAGCAAAATCCGCCTATGTATTTAAGACCATCGCGGATCCGTTCCTTGGTAAATATTCTCTGATTAAGGTATGCTCCGGTGTGCTGAAATCCGATGATACACTTCTTAATGTAGAGAAAGGAACAGAGGAGCGTGTAAACAAGCTTTATGTCCTGGAAGGTTCTAAACCGATCGAAGTTCCGGAGCTTTTTGCAGGGGATATCGGTGCCATTGCCAAGCTTGGCAGTGTACAGACCGGTGACAGCCTTGCAACCAAGGCGAATCCGATCCTTTATCCAAAGGCTATACTTTCCACACCATATACATATAAGAGATTTAAGGCAGTGAAAAAGGGCGACGAGGATAAGATCGCACAGTCCCTTGCCAAGATGATGACAGAGGACAGAACACTGAAGGTTGTCAATGACAGTGCAAACCGTCAGAGCTTGATCTACGGTATGGGTGATCAGCATCTTGATATCGTTGTCAGCAAGCTGAAGGAGCGCTATAAAGTGGATGTGGAGCTTTCCAAACCGAAGGTTCCGTTCCGTGAAACACTCCGTAAGAATTCAGATGTAGAAGGCAAACATAAGAAACAGTCCGGCGGACACGGACAGTATGGCCACGTTAAGATGCGCTTTGAGCCATCTGGCGATCTGGAGACACCTTATGTATTTGAGCAGGTAGTTGTAGGTGGTGCAGTTCCGAAGAACTACTTCCCGGCTGTTGAGAAGGGACTTCAGGAATGTGTTCTCAAGGGACCTCTGGCTGCATATCCGGTTGTTGGTGTGAAGGCAACCCTTTACGATGGATCTTATCATCCGGTAGATTCTTCTGAGATGGCATTTAAGATGGCAACTATCCTTGCCTTCAAGAAGGGCTTTATGGAAGCGTCTCCTGTACTTCTTGAGCCGATCATCTCCATGAAGGTTACAGTTCCGGATAAATATACCGGCGATGTTATGGGAGATCTGAACAAGAGACGTGGTCGTGTTCTCGGAATGAATCCGGACCACGAAGGAAATACCATCATTGAGGCAGATGTTCCGCTTCTTGAAATCTATGGTTATTCCACTGTCCTTCGTTCCATGACCGGTGGAAGCGGAGATTTCTCCTATGAATTTGCACGCTATGAGCAGGCTCCTAATGATATCCAGGAGAAAGAGATCGCGGCACGCGCAAGCAAGGTTGACAGTGCTGACGAATAAACAGAGATATTTTTTGAGGGCAGAATAAAGAGTTGACAGGCTGCAGCATTTGCTGTAGCCTGTTTTTAGATGTATTCGTGAATAAGCAGTCAGAGAAACGAATTGCGCTCATACAGGTTATTGAAGTATGAGCAAAAAAGAAAAGAGAGAGGACAAAAAATGTTAGTATGTGATTATATTGTGGAACAGATTGACGGAGATTATGCACATTTGAAGCGTGTGGATCAGCCGGAGGAGGAACTGAAAGTGGTTGCCAGAGCATTACTTCCGGCAGAAATCTATGAGGGCTGTGAGCTTCATTATGAGCTGATGCAGTATTCAATGAAATGATAAGGCTGCAGGATATCGCGGATATGGCAGGTGTCAGTCGTACAACCGTATCCAATGTGATCAATGGAAATACAAAACGGGTTTCACAGAGCACCATTGACCGGATCACGGCGATCCTGAAGGAGCAGAATTATGTTCCCCACATGGGATCTGTGATGCTATCCGGACACGGCTCAAGGATCATTGGAGTGGTTCTTGGTTTTTCCTTCATTCATGGTATGCAGTCTCTGCAGGATTCTTTTGTGGGAGAGATCACCGGAACGCTGCAGGTCGAAGCAGAAAACAGAGGCTATTATATTATGCTCATTGGCGGTGAACGGATCGATAATGTGGTAGATATGGCATCCCGTTGGAATGTAGAGGGTCTTATCATTATAGGGTATAATGAAGAACAGTATCATCAGCTTTCCAGAAAGCTGAATAAAAAAATGGTATTGATCGATGCCTATCCGAAGGGTGGATATAGCTTTCAGAATGTAGGAGTGGATGATTATTCCGGCGGATATCAGATCGGGGAATATCTGCATTCCTGTGGATACCACCGGGCACTTTTTGTTGCGGAAACAGAGCAGGACAGTGATTATGCCAGATGGCTTGGATTTAAACATGCTATGGAAAAAAATGGCGGCTTCTGCAGCCGCTCCCGCTATGTGGTGGTTCCCCAGGAACCCCGCGCAGACTGAAAAAATATGAAGAGCTGCTGCCACATTTTCTGGAGACAAAGGCACTGGCATTTTCTTCTGATTACACAGCTGTGGAAGCTATCAATTATTTTACAGACAGAGGAATCAGGATTCCGGATCAGATTTCCATTACCGGCTTTGATGATAATTTTTATGCGCAGATCGTCAGGCCAAAGCTGACCACCATTCATCAGGATGTTCATCAGAAAGCAGTTCTTGCCTTACGGAAGCTGCTTCTTATGGCAGAGGGAAAGGAACCTGCCAAAAAAAATGTAAAAAGCCCTGTCTGGCTTGTAAAGAGAGATTCTGTAAAAGAGTAGCAGGATCTCTTTTTTTATTTTGTTGACGACTTTTCCTGGGACATCATCGGGATACGGTGGAAATTCTTTCACCGGACAGTAGTGACTTATTGTTAAAACTGCATAAAAAAACAGAAAAGTTTGGCAAGATATTTAAGTTTCACGAGAAACCTGTTGATTTTAAAGGGCAGATAGGATATGCTGATTTCAGGATCAAACAGAAAAAAGGAGGCCGTTTACCATGAAAAAAACTGGTGGAAAGAAAGCGTGGTATATCAGATTTATCCGAGAAGTTTTAAGGACAGCAACGGAGACGGAATTGGCGATATTCCCGGAATTATAGAAAAACTGGACGTATCTGAAGGAGCTGGGAGTAAATGTTCTTCTGGATCTCACCCATGCTGGAATCCCCGCAGGATGACAATGGCTATGATATTTCCGATTACCGCAGGATCTATAAAAGAATATGGAACCATGGAGGATTATGAAAAGCTTCTTGAAGAAGCGCATAAACGGGGTATTAAGATCCTCATGGATCTGGTCGTAAACCATACTTCCGATGAACATAACTGGTTTATTGAAAGTAGGAAATCCAAAGATAATCCTTACAGGGATTACTATATCTGGAGAGAGCCGGTGAATGGAAAAGAACCGAATAACTGGGGAAGTGCGTTCGGAGGCCCTGCATGGGAATATGATCCTCAGACAGAGATGTATTATCTTCACCTGTTTTCCAGAAAGCAGCCGGATCTGAACTGGGAAAATGAAAAGGTTCGTCAGGAAGTTTACGATATGATGAATTTCTGGTGTGAAAAAGGAATCGACGGTTTCCGAATGGACGTGATCAGCATGATCTCCAAGGATCAGTCATATCCGGATGGAGAAATGAATGGAGGATTATACGGTGATTTTGGTCCTTACTGCGTCCATGGTCCGAGGATCCATGAGTTTCTTCAGGAAATGAACAGAGAGGTTTTATCCCGATACGATGTGATGACAGTTGGAGAAACCTCCGGTGTGACTATCGAAGAGGCACAGAAATATGCAGGTGAGGACAGAAATGAGCTGAACATGGTGTTTCAGTTTGAGCATGTAGAGGATCAGGGATCAGACCATGGTAAATGGACTACCGAGAAATACGATTTCCAGGAATTTAAAAAGGTTATGATCAAATGGCAGGAAGAGCTTGCCGGGAAAGCATGGAACAGTCTGTTTCTGGGAAATCATGACCAGCCAAGAAGTGTTTCCAGATTTGGAAATGATAATCCTGCATACAGGGAAACTTCAGCCAAGATGCTGGCAACCTGCCTTCATATGATGCAGGGAACTCCTTATGTTTATCAGGGAGAAGAGCTTGGAATGACCAATGCTTATTTTACAGACCTTAAGGATTACCGTGATATCGAGAGCATTCAGTATTTCCATGAATACACAGAAGCAGGTATTTATACACCGGAATATATGATGAAGTGCCTGATGCTGAGAGGACGTGACAATGCCAGAACACCGATGCAGTGGAGGATTCCCATCAGGCTGGCTTTACGGAGGGAACGCCATGGATCAGGGTAAACTCCAATTATAAGGAGATCAATGCGAAGCAGCAGCTTTCGGATCCGGATTCCATTTTCCATTATTATCAGAAGCTGATCCGTTTAAGAAAAGAAAAACCGGTGATCGTTTACGGTGCATTTGAGGCACTTTACAGAGATCATGATCAGATTTTTGCATATACCAGAACCTTGAGGGAGAGAAGCTTCTTACAGTCTGCAATTTCAGTGAGCATGTGGCAGAAATGGAAATCCCGGAAGAATTTCAGAAAAATGCAGAATGCCTGATCACCAATCTTGGAAGAAAGGATTTTGGGAAGAAAGTGATCCTGAAACCTTATGAGGCATTTGTTCTTTACAGAAATCTGTAACAGGAGAGTGAAAAATGATAAAAAAATATGGTATATGGGAGAGCCCTTTGAAACTGAGGCACTGACAGAAACCCTTGAAACAGCAGAAGGAAAGCCAGGATATGGAGAAATCTGCACAGAAGATGGATTTTCTTTTACTTATATCATGGATGAAGAGGATATCGTTTACGGACTGGGAGAATCCAACCGCGGTATCAACAAGAGAGGATTCATTTATACCAGTAACTGTACCGATGATCCGGAGCATACAGAGGATAAACATTCCCTGTACGGTGCACATAATCTTATCATTGTGTCCGGAAAAGAAACCTTTGGAATGTTTTTTGATTATCCGGCAGCGATCACCTTTGACATTGGCTATACCAGAATGGATACCATGAAGGTAACCTGCGAAAATGCAGACCTGAAGCTTTATGTGATCGAGGGGGAGAGTCCCTATGATATTGTAAAGCAGTTCCGCCATGTGATCGGAAGAAGCTATATCCCGCCGAAATTTGCCTTTGGATTCGGCCAGAGCAGATGGGGCTATACCACAAAAGAAGATTTCCGGAACGTTGCAGCAGGCTATCGAGAAAACCATATCCCCATTGATATGATCTACATGGATATCGATTACATGCAGTCCTATAAAGATTTTACATTAAACGAAGAGAATTTCCAGGATTTTCCGGAGTTTGTAAAGGAACTGAAAGATCAGGATATCCGTCTGATCCCCATTATTGATGCCGGCGTCAAAGTGGAGCGGGATACGATGTTTATGAGGAAGGGGTTAAAAATCGTTATTTCTGCCAGAGAGAGGATGGCAGTGACTTTGTGGCAGCTGTATGGCCTGGAGATACCCATTTCCCGGATGTGTTGAATAAAGATGCCAGAAAATGGTTCGGTGACAAATACCGTTTCCTGATTGAGAAGGGAATCGACGGTTTCTGGAACGATATGAACGAGCCGGCAATTTTTTATTCCACAGAGGGAATGAAAGAGGTCAAAGAGCTTGCCGGGGAATTTGCAAAAGATACAGAGGGAAAGATCCATATCTGGAAGATGCAGAGTGCCCTTCGTGATGCTGCCAACAATCCGGAAGATTACCGGAGATTTTATCATAATGTAGATGGTAAAAAGATCCGCCATGACAAAGTGCACAACCTGTTTGGCTACAATATGACCAGGGCAGCGGGGGAAGCTTTTGAACGGATCGATCCGGAGAAACGTTTCCTGATGTTCTCCAGATCTTCTTACATTGGTATGCACCGCTATGGTGGAATCTGGACCGGTGACAATAAATCCTGGTGGGCTCATATCCTTTTGAACCTGAAGATGATGCCTTCTCTGAATATGTGTGGTTTCCTGTATGCAGGAGCAGATCTGGGGGGATTTGGCGCTGATACCACAAGAGAGCTGCTGCTCCGTTTCCTGGCACTTGGAGTATTCACACCGCTGATGCGTGATCATACAGCGATCGGTACCAGAGAGCAGGAATGCTACCAGTTTGAAAATGTGGAGGATTTCCGTCATGTGATCGGTGTAAGATATCGTCTTATTCCATATCTTTACAGTGAATATATGAAGGCGGCTCTGAACGATGATATGTATTTCCGGCCGTTGGGCTTTGTTTATCCGGAGGATAAGATTGCTGTACATGTGGAAGACCAGCTGCTTCTTGGAAATGAGATCATGATCGCTCCGGTTTATGAACAGAACGCAAGAGGCCGTTATGTATATCTTCCAGAGGAGATGAAGTTTGTGAAATTCCTTCCGGATGGAACCATTGCAGAGGAGATCCTTGAAAAGGGTGTTCATTATGTAGAGGTGGCACTGAATGAGATTCCGTTGTTTATCCGGAAGGGAAAATGTATTCCGGTTGCAGAAGCAGCGGAATGTGTGGCAGCTCTGGATACAAAAAATATGCAGCTTCTCGGATATGAAGGTGCGGAGTATACCTTATATGAGGACGATGGGGTCCATAAGGATTACGACAGAGAAGAAAATTACCGTGTTCTGAAAAAATAAAGTCAGCAAAATGAAATATAAATTTCTGTGTTACATCATTTACGTTAAACAGTATAAAGAATACAGGATGTGAACAGTTGATAAACAGAAAAGCCGTAAGTATATGTAAAAGTTTCTTAAACATATATCTTACGGCTTTTGCTACTGCTACTTTACATAAAATATTTTATGTAAAGTAATTTGCATTCTGTTTAAATAACACTTCAGAAAGATTTGTTTATGCTTCTTCCTCAATCTTGATAACATTTTTCAGTGCAGAGCAACATGCCATGTCACCGATAACATTGACACAGGTGGCGCCCATATCACAGAGGGTATTGATGCTGATATAAACACCAAGAACTCCGGCAGGAAGTCCGGCCATAGTTGCCAGTGCTGCGAAGGATGCGATAGCACCACCGGGAACACCTGGAGTACCAACGGAAAGCAGTACGTTTGCAAGAAGGATAATGATCATAAGAGGAATACTTACATGGATCCCGCAGGCGTTTGCAAAGAACATGATCATAAAGGACATCAGGATAGATACAGCATCCATATTAACGGTAGCACCAAGAGGAATGGCGATGCTGGTGATCTGGTTGGATACGCCCATTTCTTCTTCCATACACTGCTTGCTTAATGGAATGGTTGCGGAGCTTGAACAGGTTCCGAAGGCGTTCAGTGCTGCTGGCAGGATCGCTTTCAGGAATTTCAGAGGACTCTGTTTGCCGATCAGCTTTACAGAGAGACCGTACACTACAATAGCGAAGCCAAAGAATGCCACATACAGAATGACAAGCTGTGTTGCAAGGGAAATGATCGTTTCAGTTCCGTTGGCTTCCACAACTGGTACGATGGTACAGAAAACACCGATGGGTGTAAAGTACATGATGGTTGTGATGATTTTCAGACATACTTCATTAACGGAATCGATCAGATTCAGGAATGGAGTTCCTTTTTCACCGACTGCGATCAGTGTGAAACCGATGATCAGGGCAAACACCAGAACCTGGAGCATGTTTCCGTCAGCAAATGCGGCGATTGGGTTGGAAGGGATCAGGTTTTTCAGGGTGTCAAGGATACTGCTCATTTCTGTAGCCTGGATATCGGCTGTTGCCATCTCAAATTTGACTCCCTCTCCGAGATGGATCAGTCTCGGGATGATCAGTCCGCACAGGCTGGCAAGTGCCGTTGTGCAGAGAAAATAGATCATGGATGCTGCAGTGATCTTGCCGGTAGTACGTGCGTTTCCGATGGAACAGATTCCAATGACAATGGAACAGAAGACCATGGGAAAGATCATCATGTTCAGGGCGTTCATGTAGATACTTCCGATCAGACTGGTCACAGTGAGGACAGGTTCAAACCGTCCGGCCAGGAAAAGTCCTGTGAGGATACCCAGGATCAGTCCTGTAAAGATCGCACCGGTAATATGCTTCCGGTACCAGGAATAAAAAGATTTCATTTATGCGTTCCCTCCTAAGATAAATATGTATGGTATGTATAATATAGGAAAATACATGCAGGAAATTATATCATGTGAAAAAAGAAGCGTCAACTAAACCAGGCCAGGATTGCAGGTTCATGTATATTTTGATGGAAAAGGGCTGTTTTTGGATTTTTGTTTGACAAATACATCATAAGTAGTTAAAATTAATAGCAGTGTGTGAAAGCATTAAAGTATTAATACTGAGTAATTTGTCAGGAGGAATAAAAAAATGGCTGCACCTTATAACCATAGAGCCATCGAAGCGAAATGGCGCACAAACTGGGAGAAAAAGCCGGTAAATGTCAATGATGGCAAGAAACCGAAATACTACTGTCTGGATATGTTCCCGTATCCGTCCGGAAACGGTCTTCATGTAGGACACTGGAGAGGCTATGTGATCTCTGATGTATGGAGCCGCTATAAAATGCTCCAGGGTTATTACCTGATCCATCCGATGGGATGGGACGCTTTGGTCTCCCGGCTGAGAACTATGCTATCAAGATGGGTGTTCATCCGGCAGTATCTACAGCAGCAAACATCAAAAATATCAAACGTCAGATCAACGATATCGCAGCGATCTATGACTGGGATATGGAGGTTAACACAACAGATCCGGAATTCTATAAATGGACACAGTGGATCTTTGTAAAAATGTTCAAAGAGGGGCTTGCATATGAGAAGGAGTTCCCGATCAACTGGTGCCCTTCCTGTAAGACAGGTCTTGCAAATGAAGAGGTTGTAAACGGATGTTGCGAGCGTTGTGGCACTCCGGTTACCAAAAAGAACCTCCGTCAGTGGATGCTCCGCATCACAAAATATGCAGACAGACTTTTAAGTGATCTGGATAAACTGGACTGGCCGGAGAAGGTTAAAAAGATGCAGACAGACTGGATCGGCAAATCCTACGGCGCAGAGGTCGATTTCCCGGTTGAGGGAAGAGAAGAGAAGATCACGGTCTATACAACAAGACCGGATACTCTTCATGGAGCAACATTCATGGTACTTGCACCGGAGCATGCTCTTGCAAAATCTCTTGCAACAGACGAGACAAGAGAGGCTGTAGAGAAATATATCTTTGATGCTTCCATGAAATCCAATGTAGACCGTCTTCAGGATAAAGAGAAGACCGGTGTGTTCACAGGTACTTATGCGATCAATCCGCTGAACGGCGAGAAGCTTCCAATCTGGCTTTCTGACTATGTACTTGCTGATTATGGTACAGGTGCTATCATGTGTGTACCTGCTCATGATGACCGTGACTTTGAGTTCGCAAAGAAATTCGATATTCCGATCATCCAGGTTATCGCAAAAGATGGTAAAGAAATTCAGAATATGACAGAAGCTTACACAGAGGCTTCCGGAACCATGATCAACTCCGGTGAGTGGAACGGAATGGAATCTTCCGTACTGAAGAAGGAAGCACCGCATATCATCGAGAAGCTGGGTATCGGACGTAAGACTGTCAACTACAAACTGAGAGACTGGGTATTTTCCCGTCAGCGTTACTGGGGTGAGCCGATCCCGATCGTACACTGCCCGAAATGCGGTGCGTACCGGTACCGGAGGATCAGCTTCCGTTAAGACTTCCGGAGGTAGAAAGCTACCAGCCGACAGGAACCGGAGAGTCACCGCTTGCAGCTATTGACGAGTGGGTAAATACCACATGCCCATGCTGTGGTGCTCCTGCAAAACGTGAGACAAACACCATGCCTCAGTGGGCAGGATCTTCCTGGTATTTCCTCCGTTATGTAGATAATAAGAATAATAAAGAACTGGTTTCCAAAGAGAAAGCTGATAAATATCTGCCGGTAGATATGTATATCGGTGGTGTAGAGCATGCTGTTCTTCATCTTCTGTACTCCAGATTCTACACCAAGTTCCTGTATGATATCGGAGTTATTGATTTCGATGAGCCGTTTGTCAAGCTGTTCAACCAGGGTATGATCACAGGTAAAAACGGAATCAAGATGAGTAAATCCAAAGGAAATGTTATTTCACCGGATGATCTTGTAAATGATTACGGATGTGATTCCTTACGTATGTATGAGCTGTTCGTAGGACCACCGGAACTGGATGCAGAATGGGATGACAGAGGAATCGATGGTGTATCCAGATTCCTGAAACGTTTCTGGAATCTGGCTCTTGACAGCATTGAGAAAGATATCCCGGCTACCAAAGAGATGGAGAAGACCCGTCATAAGATGGTATACGATATCACCAGCAGACTTGAGGCCTTCAGCCTGAATACCGTAGTGTCCGGATTTATGGAATACACAAACAAGCTGATCGCTATCGCAAAGCAGAACGACGGCGCTGTTGACAAAGAAACCATCGAGACAGTTACCATTCTTCTTGCGCCATTTGTTCCTCATATTGCAGAGGAGATCTGGGAGAAGCTTGGTCATGAGGATTCCATCTTCCATGCACAGTGGCCGGCTCACGATGAGGAGCTTATGAAGGATGATGAGATCGAGGTTCCGGTTCAGATCAACGGCAAGACCAAGGCTGTTATCAGTATTCCGGCAGAAATCTCCAAAGAAGATGCGATTGCCGAAGGAAAGAAGGCAGTTGCAGATAAGATTTCCGGAAATATCATCAAAGAGATTTACGTACCGAAGAAGATCATCAATATCGTAGTAAAGTAATAAGATAAATCAAAAACACCCGAAGCAGGCGGAAGATATTTCTGCCTTTGCCAGGGTGTTTTATATGGATAAACATCGTGAAGTAAGTATGCACAAAAATAACTAATGTTATTTAGAATAAATGCCAATAATATTTAGGCATTTTAACACATTTGCCTAGTTTTTGGTCATACCAATTATATTGTCTATTGTTATTCAAATGGAAAAAACGTACAGTAACACCATGAGTCAGGCAAAGATAGTAAGAAAGCTTTGGTACTCGAAATGCAGTGTGACGGAATGAAGATGTCCGTTTAGCTAGATTGCATATTTACATTGAGAGAAATAAGGAGAGATAGTATGAGCGCAATGAACACACTTAAGAAATTCGGACTTGAACAGGCATTCAATTATGTTTATAAAGATCCGGATAAGAATTTTATCAAGATCATGGACTGGGCAGATAAATTTTCCGGTGGTGGATTTCCTACACAGAGAGCAATGATCCGCGAAGTCATTTCCAATCCGGAACATCCGTATTATTCGTTTATTCATAGATTGGTAACTGATATTGATCCGCATGTTATGAAAACTCTGGTTGCAAACTTCTTTATCAATGCAAATCTTGCAGGCTGGAAGAAACAGGATGAATGCCGTGAGAAATATGGCTGTAATATCCCGTGGGCAATCCTTCTTGACCCAACAAGTGCATGTAACCTGCACTGTACAGGATGCTGGGCAGCAGAGTATGGAAACAAGCTGAACCTCACCTACGATGAGATCGATGACATCATCCGCCAGGGTAAGGAGCTTGGCGTTTATATGTATATTTACACAGGCGGAGAGCCACTTGTAAGAAAAAAGGATTTGATCCGTCTTTGCGAGAAACATAATGACTGTATCTTCCTTTCCTTCACAAATGCAACACTGATCGATGAGGATTTTGCAAATGATATGCTTCGGGTAGGAAACTTTGTTCCTGCAATTTCACTGGAAGGATTTGAGACTGCAACAGATGGCAGAAGAGGAAATGGTGTATACCAGAAGGTTATCAAGGCCATCAATCTTCTCAGAGAGAAGAAGCTTGTATTTGGTATCTCTGCATGTTATACGAGTGCAAATTTCGAGTCTATCACATCAGAGGCATTTTACGACAGCCTGATCGATCTTGGAGCGTACTTTATCTGGTATTTCCATTATATGCCGGTTGGAAATGATGCAGCACCGGAGCTGCTTCCTACTCCTGCACAGAGAAGAGAAACCTATGAGCGTATCCGTAAATACCGTGCAACAAAGCCGTTGTTTGCCATGGATTTCCAGAATGATGCAGAGTTTGTGGGAGGATGTATTGCAGGCGGCCGTCGCTATCTGCATATCAATGCAAACGGCGATATCGATCCATGTGTGTTTATCCATTATTCTGATTCCAATATCCGCGAGAAAACACTTCTGGAAGCACTGCAGTCTCCGATGATGATGGCATATCATGACGGACAGCCGTTTAATGACAATATGTACCGTCCATGCCCGATGCTTGAAAATCCGCAGAAGCTGAGAGAAATGGTAGAAAAATCCGGAGCACATTCCACAGATCTTCAGTCACCGGAGAGTGCAGAGCATCTCTGTGCGAAATGTGACCGGTATGCTGAAAACTGGAAGCCGGTAGCAGAGGAAATGTGGAAGGAAGACCAGGAGAGAAAGGCAGCGAAGAAAGGCTGCTGATCCTGAAACTTAAAAAAGCAGAACTTATAAAAGAGCACGGTACCGGAAACAGGTGCCGGTGCTCTTTTTTGAAAACGGAGGGATCAGACCATGAAAAAAATGATTGACAACATCAGAAAATATCTGCCAGCGGTGCTCCTTCTTGTGCTTCTCCTTTTCTGTATCCGTTATAGAGAGGATCTGTCTGTGGAAAAGATTCTGCGCTATACGCCGAAGAAACCTGTTAAGGCTGCATTGCTTATGCTTGTGTTTTATGCCGTGAAAAGTGTTTCCTTTGTATTCCCCATTGCAGTTCTGCAGCTGGCTGTAGGACATCTGTTTTCTACAGGAACTGCACTTCTGGTGAACTTCTGGGAAGAGCAGTTACATTGGCGCTTCCTTACTGGATGGGACGTTTTTCCGGCTCTTCCATGGTGGAGAATCTTACTTCCAAATATCCGAAGCTGAAAACAGTGGTGGACTATCAGAACGGAAATCCGCTGTATATCTCTTTTTTTATGAGAACGCTGAATTTTTTGCCCGGGGATGCAGTGAGCCTGTTTCTGGGCGCGGTGAAGATCCCGTTTGAAGTATATATGCTGGGCGGGATGCTGGGAACATTTCCGGGAGTTATCCTAGCCACGATATTTGGAGCAAATATCAAGAATCCCGGATCACCGGCATTCTGGCTTTCCGCAGTGCTTCTTGTGATGATCAGTGTATTCTCGATCCTGATACACAGGCATATTTCCCAGAAGAAAAAATAACAGGGCTTTCTCTTCCTGCTTTTACTGAGAGGAAAAATGTAGTATAATGCAGACAGTAAAGAAAAGAAGGGAAGGAACATGGGGATCGATCATAACAAAAGATTAAAGGAACATTTATATTATTACAGTGCAAGAATCAGCTGGGATATCTCAAATCTGATCAAGTGGCTGGTTCTTGCTGTCATTACAGGATGTATCGTAGGAGCTGCCAGCACACTGTTTTCTTTTACGTTGAAGGCAGTGACCAATTACCGGAAGGCGCATGAATGGATTTTCTTTTTGCTGCCATTATCCGGACTTGTCATTGTATTTTTGTATGAGAAGCTTGGAAAAGAGGATGGAGGGACCAATCAGGTTCTTTCTACCGTGCGTTCCAGAGATGATGTGCCGATCCTTTCTGCGCCTCTGATCTTTATCACAACGGCGCTGACTCATTTTACCGGTGGTTCTGCGGGACGTGAGGGAGCAGCGATCCAGCTTGGAGGAAGTATTGCCAACCAGCTGGAAGATGGATCCATCTGGACGAGGAGGACCGTCATGTAATTGTCATGTGCGGCATGAGCGCGGCGTTTTCCGCATTGTTTGGAACACCGATGGCAGCGGCAGTTTTTGCGCTGGAAGTGGTCAGTGTGGGCGTGATGTATTATGCAGCACTGATGCCGTGTATGATCGCGTCATTGATCGCTTCCGGATTTGCAGCCGGAATGGGAGTCACGCCGGAAAGTTTTCATGTGACGGATATTCCGGCACTGACTGTGGAAACTGGCCTGAAAATGGGAGTGATCGCTCTGGGCTGTGCATTTGTCAGCATTATGTTCTGTATTGCGCTGAATGGTGCAGCAGGACTTTATGGCAGATGGTTTAAGAATAAATATGTCAGGGTTGCAGTGGGCGCCTGCCTGGTCATTGTTGTCACCTTTATTTTGAGAACAGATGAATATATGGGCGCTGGTGCGGAGCTTATTGAAAAAGCGGTGGAAAACGGACAGGCGGATACTTCGCCTTTTTTCTGGAAAATGGTGCTTACAGCACTGACTATGCGCGCAGGATTCCGCGGGGGAGAGATCGTACCTTCTTTCTGCATTGGAGCTACCTTTGGCTGTGTGATGGGTAATCTTATGGGAATTTCTCCGTCGATCTGTGCAGCCTGCGGAATGGCAGCAGTTTTCTGCGGTGTGACCAACTGTCCGATCACTTCGATCCTGATCGCTTTTGAAATGTTTGGATTTAAGGGAGTATCCTTCTATCTGATCGCAGTATCTATCAGCTATGCAGCATCGGGATATTATGGCCTTTACAAGGATCAGACCATTGTGTACTCCAAATATAAAGCAAAATATGTGAACCGACATACCAGATTCTGATATAGAACGAAATGTGAAGGGGTGTGTATACTGGCATAATATCTTATGGAATACCGCATGGACATGGCTGGAAAATATCTGGACATCTGCGGAAATCTGATGTAATATATTAAACGTTAGTATTTACAGAAAGGCAGATTTTAAGGTATGGAAGAGAAGATTCTTGATTTTATCATGGAGTATGCACAGGAGAATGAGGGAGTTCCGTTTCAGGTGATCGAGGAGAATTTTAATATCGTTATGGATGATAAGCTGAAAGATATCATCAGTGATGCGATCTGGGACAGGGATAATGTTTCCGATGTGATCATGGAAAGTGAGCGTTATGTGATCACCTGTTTTGAAGATTAATACAGGGCTATCTGTGACCGTTACGGTAATGGAATTAAGAAATCTGATATGAGGAGAATGCATATAGGGCATTCTCCTTTTTTCGTCAATCTGTCAAAAGAATCCAAAGGAATTGAAGTCCCCAAAAAGAATGGTATCCTAAAGAAAAAGTAGATGGGGTGGTTGAAATGAACAGCAAATATGAGATCAGCACAAAAGAAAACCGGGAATTCCTGAAAGCATCCTGTGAGGAGCTTTTGAATTTCGGACATCGGTTTCCTTCACCGAATGGAGGTTCCTATTATCTGGGGGACGACGGAACACCATGGAAGGACAGAAACCGGGAAACCTGGATCACCTGTCGTATGGCTCATGTATACAGTCTGGGTCTGATGCTTGGCCATGAGGGAAGCGGAGAGCTTGCGGATGCGGCATTGAAAGGTCTGAAGGGAGAGCTTCACGATGAAAAAACGGTGGCTGGTATGCAGGTGTAACACCGGAAGGAGATATTGTGCCCAATAAACAGTGTTATGCCCATGCATTTGTGATCCTGGCTGCATCTTCCGCACTGACAGCCGGAAGGCCCGGGGCGAAAGAGCTCCTTGAAGAGGCATTGGCTGTTTATGACCGGCATTTTTGGAATGAAGAGGAGGGGCTGGCCTGCGATACCTGGAATACGGAATTTACCGTGCTGGATGATTACCGGGGATTAAATGCCAATATGCATACGGTAGAGGCTTTTCTGGCAGCAGGAGATGTCACCGGAGATAAGAAATATCATATCCGTGCAGGCAGGATCATTGATCATGTGATCCAGTGGGCAGAAGATAACTCCTGGAGGATCCCGGAACATTTTACGAAGGAATGGGTGGCAGATCTTGACTGCAACCGTGACCGTCCGGATGATCCGTTCAAGCCATACGGCGCAACACCGGGACATGGAATCGAATGGGCAAGGCTGATCACACAGTGGACGCTTGCAAACTGTGGAGAAGAGAAAGAAAAACTGGAAAAATATCTTCAGGCAGCAGAGAAACTTTACACAACAGCAATAAAAGACGGCTGGAACGCAGATGGTGCACCGGGAATTGTATACACGACAGATTGGAATGGCAAACCGGTGGTACATGACCGTATGCACTGGACTCTTGCGGAAGCGATCAATACCTCTGCAGTTCTTTATCAGGTGACCGGTAAGGAGAAATATGCGAAAGATTATGCTGCGTTTATGAAGTACCTGGATGAAGTGGTCATGGATCACGAAAACGGCTCCTGGTTTCATCAGCTGGATGAGCAGAATCATCTGAAAGGAACCGTATGGCCCGGAAAATCTGATCTGTACCATGCACTGCAGTCTACACTGATCCCATATCATAAAGCAGATACGTCTATTGCACCGGCAGTGAAGAAAAAACTGGAGATCTGAACAAAATCGTTTTGCGATTTTGTTCGTGAGCATGTAACGAAGCGGAGTGCGAATGTTCAATAAAAAAAAACTTCCTGTGTTTACAGAAAAATTTCTCAGGACAGATACTTGCAGAGATACAGGTATCCGGTATTGAAGAAATAAGAGAACACAGGAAGGTTTTTTGTTGAATAGTTATTACTCCGTAACCTCTTTCAGATCCGAAATATCCGGAGAAGCCATGAGAGAATAATTGGTGTAATAAACAACGAAACCGGGTTTCGCACCGGCAGGTTTTTTTACATGCTTTTTCTGGATATAATCGATCTCTACCTTGGGAGCAGAGTGTCCTTTGGAGTACCAGGCTGCCAGGCGGCCTGCTTCTTCGAAGGTACGGTCCGGAAGTTCACCGTCTTTGGTGCGGACGATCACATGGGAACCAGCCATCTTCTTTGCATGGAACCACCAGTCATTTCCGGTTGCAAACTTGAAAGTCAGCTCATCATTCTGGAAATTGTTTTTTCCCACATAGATATCAAAACCGTCACTGGATATGTAGTGGAGCGGTTTGGATTTCGGCTGGGCTTTCTGGCCTTTTTTGTTTGTGTAGTGACGTTTGATATAGCCGTACTCAGTGAGCTCTTCCTTGATCTGGGAAAGGTCACTTTCAGATCTGGCGATATCCAGAGCATTGGAGATAGATTCCAGATGAGAGATCTCACTTTCCGTATCTGTGATCTGTTCTGTGACGGCTTCCTCTGTACGCTTCAGCTTTCCGTATTTATCAAAATATTTCTTGGAATTCTGTGCCGGAGTCAGTGTCGGGTCAAGAGGGATAGTGATCTCCTCGTTGGTGTAATAGTTCAGTGCCTTAAAGGATCTGCAGCCTTCCTCAAGCCCGTATCCGTAGGTGTTGATCAGTTCACCGTAGACCTTGAATTTATCTTTTTTTGCAGTATCATTCAGCTGCTTTTTCTGGATGTTGTATTTTTTTCGGTTACGTTCCAGAGCGGTCTGTACTACACGGCGAAGATCGGAGGATTTCTGGTGGATGCGTGTCAGCAGACTTTTGGTAGCATAATAGGTCTCCAGCATAACAGAGACACTGGCAAAGATTTCGCTGCGGTATTCACTGCCAAACTGCTGATAAGGAAAGACACCGTATTCCACAGGTTCCTCTCCGCGGTAGACAATATTTGGGGCGAACTCTCTGTTCCGGATCTGTTCCATAAGGCGGAGAAAGGTATGATAAAGATGGGTGCAGGCTGCCTCATCCAGGGACTGCGATGCATCGCTTCCGTCAATGGATGCACGGTAGCAGATCTCCTCAGCCATTACCGGGCTCATACCTGTGAGTGAAGTGTAAAGCGCCTTGGAAATATTCACAGGCTTTTTACAGATGTGCTGTGTGAACTCCTCCTCGGAAACAGTCAGCGGATTTTCTTATCCCT
>ENA-OQHA01000509-OQHA01000509.1-human-gut-metagenome-genome-assembly--contig:-NODE-509-length-19130-cov-2.540862_pt1 | contig 19130 bp, 28 predicted proteins | sample MGYA00242558_ERZ504707 | MGnify/ENA primary metagenome ERZ504707 (study PRJEB26092, sample SAMD00036197) | human gut metagenome | host: Homo sapiens | study: EMG produced TPA metagenomics assembly of...
TATCTTACAGCACCATTTAAGAAAGTTACCGAGAAAATAATGACTGAGTTTTCGGATTTGAATCTATGCCCAATTAACAACCGTCAGGGAATTGTAATTGATGGTGAAGGTTCAAAGGTTATTTGCAAAGACTAATTTGATAATTCCAGTTTAACGAACAGGAGATGATGAACGCATGAAAATCCTACATGAACTTCTTGGCTATGGGAAACGCTGGGCATTGCGCTTGTTGCTGCGGCTGTCTGCATGGCTTGCGCTGCGCTGATTGGCAAGGCAGCGAAGAAGAAGCTCGACAAAAAGGTGTTGGCGGTCGTAGGGGCAGCGGCATTTGTGGGCGCGATTCTGGCGGTCATTCTGATCGCCCGGACACCGATGCCGCTTTGACAGAATAGGAGAAAGTGATAATGGTTGTTCTTACCGAGCAAATAGAGATTCCGGCTTCCTATGAAAAAATGGAGGCATGGACTGCAACTTTGAGGAAGAGTTTGTGAAATGGAGTCCCTACCACATCGAATGCAATCTCTATAACGGAAACTATAACGCAGGAAGCAAGATCCGCTTCCGCGAGATCGTCATGGGGCTGGACTACGATGTGACCGGCACAATTACGGAATGCGAACAGGATGAGAACCACTTCCGCATTGTATTCCGGAGCGACAAGAAAACGGCGTTCATCACCTTTGAAGGGAAAAGAACCAAAACAGGATGCCATTTCTCTCACACCGAGCTTTCGGCATGACCACGCCGGTAATTGGGGCGATCATGAACTTCCTGATCTTCAAGGTGTTTTTCAGGAAAAGGCAAACTGGCAGCTTATCCGGGATGATATGATTCTGGATAACAGGTATTTATATGACATTCTGACCGAAGGAAAATACCCGGAAAGAATCCCGCTGGACAAACTGCTGACCGGCGCGAAGTAACCGAATGGGAGGCTTGATCATGCCGCTTCAAATCGTCAGAAATGACATCACAAAAATGAAGGTGGACGCCATCGTCAACGCTGCCAACGAGTCGCTGCTGGGTGGCGGCGGTGTGGACGGCTGCATTCATCGCGCTGCAGGACCGGAGCTGCTGGCGGAATGTGAAACGCTCCACGGCTGCAAGACCGGGAGCGCAAAAATCACGAAGGGCTACAAGCTGCACTGCAAATATGTCATTCACGCAGTCGGTCCGCGCTGGTATGACGGACGGCATGGGGAGCGCGAACTGCTGATCTCCTGCTATCGGACATCGCTCATGCTGGCGAAGGAATACGGATGCGAATCGATTGCGTTCCCGCTGATTTCCTCTGGCATCTTTGGCTATCCGAAGGATCAGGCTCTCAAAGTGGCGATTGACACCATCAGCAGTTTCCTTCTTGAAAACGAAATGACGGTGTACATCGTCATTTTCGACCGCAAAGCCTATCAGATCAGCGGCAAGCTGTTTGCCGACATTGCTTCATACATAGATGACCGCTATGTGGACGAACATACCGATAGTCGTTCCGAGCGGCTGCGCAGAATGAGTGCCTTCCGAATGGAAGAGCCGATGCCTTGCGAATCACCCGTCTGCGATGAAGCTATTGAAAAGCTCACAGCTCCTATGGCAGTCAGCTCCGAAAAGGCAGCAACACTCGACGATGCACTGAAACAGATCGACGAGAGCTTTTCCGAGATGCTTCTGCGGAAGATTGATGAACGCGGCATGACGGACGCACAGTGCTACAAGAAGGCAAATATTGACCGGAAACTCTTCTCGAAGATCCGCTCGGACAAGACCTACAAGCCTTCCAAGCCCACCGTCATTGCATTTGCCATCGCTCTTGAGCTGCCACTTACGGAAATGAAGGATATGCTCATGAAGGCTGGCTTTGCGCTCTCCCACTCCAACAAGTTTGACATCATCGTGGAGTATTTCGTGGAGCATGGGAACTATAATGTCTTTGAGATCAATGAGGCTCTGTTTGCCTTTGACCAGAGTTTGCTCGGAGCATAATACGCAAGGAGGATAACACGTGATCAAATCTGTTCATGATTATCAAATAGACGATGTATTCAAGAAGGACGCTGGCTTCTGCTACATGATTCCAAAATATCAGCGTGAATACACATGGGGACAATACCAATGGAAAGACCTTTACGATGACATTTGCGAAAACGACAATGGGTATTTTATCGGCTCGATTATTTGCATTGATAACTCTTCCGATGCTTTCCAAACAAAGGAGCTTGAGGTTGTCGATGGACAGCAGCGTTTAACGACGCTCTGCCTCCTTCTGACCGCAATATACAACCGGCTCAAGATACATAAGGATGAGCTGGATGAGGATGATGAGGACGAGCTTCCTGCTCTTAGAAAGTCCATTATTTGCAAAGGCGCATCGAACGGGCTTATTCTTTGTCCTCAAATTCAAAACCACAATCAGGCTGACTTCAATGTCGTAATGTACGAGAATGGTCTGCTCAAAAGTGTGAAGCGCGAAAAGAATTGGGGCAATCGTAAAATCGCGAAGTGCTATAAATACTTCCTACAAAGATTAGATCAGGATATTGAGGAGTCCGGTGATGCAGTCAAGACCCTGCTTGAAATCAAGAGCAAGGTATCGAAAGCGGTACTCGTCAAGATAGAGGTTGGAAGTCACGCGGAGGCTTACACTCTTTTTGAGTCCCTGAATAACAGAGGTACGCCATTGACAGCTATTGACCTCATGAAAAACCTTATTTTGGCGAGAGCCGAGCGTTCGGGTATGACTTGTGATGACTGCTTTGAGGATTGGCAGACACTCCTCGGTTATTTGACGGATGACTACTCTACACAAGAGCGTTTCTTCCGGCAGTATTACAATGCGTTCAAAAATCGATTAAACGAGCCGTTCAGAACGGATGGGCAGCGCAAGAAAGATCCTCTCGCTATATTGCCACCCGTTCCAATTTGTTGTCCATTTTTGAGGAACTGATAAGCAGAGATTTGTCCGGCTTTATGAGCGACATTTTGGTATGCGGTGAGATTTACTCTCGGCTTATCCTCAGCACCGACGATAAAACGAAATATACAAACAGCCTGACCGACCTGAGTCGTATTCAGGGCGCACCTTCTTATCTGCTGCTGATGTATTTGTTCAAAAATCAAGCCACGCTTGAAGTTGCTGACGCTGATATTCTGGAAACAATCAAGTTGCTGACTCGCTTCTTTGTCCGAAGAAATATCACAGATACTCCTAATACACGAGATTTGAATAAAATCTTCATGCAGATTATTTCCGATGTTGAGGAAGGAAAACTCACCAGAACTGCAATCTATCAGCATATCTACGACGAACTTGTCCGTTGGTCTGCCTCCGATGAGTTGTTTGAAGAAAAACTCAAGGGAGACATTTACGAAGAGAATGCTGGCGTTGCAAGATTCGTTCTCTGCGCTATTGCTCAGAAACACATGACCAACGAAACTTGGACTGACCTCTGGGAGCAGAATGATTATGGTGGAAAAAAGGTTTTCAAATGGACTATTGAACACATATTCCCCGAAGGAAAGAATATTCCCGACAAATGGGTAGATATGATTGCCGCTGGAGATCGTAATTTGGCTAACGAGTATCTTGAACAGTATGTCCACAAGATCGGCAACCTGACTGTTACCGGATATAACAGCACTTTAAGCAATCTCTCTTTCGTAGAAAAGAGGGATCGTCTCAATGCTCAGAAGCTCTATGTGGGGTATAAAAACGGGCTTGAAATCAATAAGGAGCTTGCAGAAAAGGACGCATGGACGGTGCAGGATATTATTGATCGTACCGATGAGCTTGTAGAAATGCTGCTCGATATGTATAAGCTCTAAGGATGAAAGGAGGATCGCCGGAGCATGAAGCAAAGAACTTATATCGCAATCGACCTCAATAATGCCGAGGAAAAAGAAATGCCGATATCATTTGGAAGTACCTGAAACAAATGAGAAATTCAAATAAATATCGGCATTTCAAATCACATTAGGCCGTAAAGCTGCCGAATCACATCTTCATTGTCAGCATATTTAAACTTTTCGTCGCTCTTAAATACAGAGTTTTCTTTTGCGGAGATTTATCAACGGCTTTACGTTTCATGTCGGTAGTGGCCCTTGCATAAATCAAAGATGTCTCCAGCTGAGAATGGCCGAGCCATTGGGAAACAAGCTCCAGCGGCATACCTGCCATATACAGGTGCATAGCGCGGGTGTGCCTAAATAAATGGGGGTGTACATGGGGAATGGCCGAGTTGAATTTCTGTGCCATGATTCCATATTTTTTAATAAAAGTCTGCGCAGTATCACAGGACATTTGCGAGCAGACCCCTCTTCGCTTTGTATAGAACAAGTAATCATCATAGGTGCTGCTTTATGATAGTGTCTGCAATACCGTTCAAACTTCGGAATCAACTCTTCCGAGATTGGAGTTATCCGAATTTATTCCCCTTGCCAATGATGTGCAGTTCAGCTGTCCCATTCTGTACGAAAAAGTCTTTAAGTTTTAAGCTCAGAATTTCCTGAATTCTGCAGCCGCTGTCATAAAGCAGGTACATAAAAAGACTGTCCCTGATTCCAATCGCTTTACTCGTATCCGGTTGCGAAAGAATAAGTTTCGTCTCTTGAATGGTTAAAAATTTGATTGTGTCTTCGGAAGCGTTGGGGATTTCCGCTATTTTTTGAATGGCCGACAGTTCGGATATCATCAGAATATTTTCATCCATAAGAAACCGGCAAAACCGTTTTATGTGTCTCAGCCGCAGGTTTGCTGTAGACGCTTTATTTCCACGCTCCTCTATCAGCCAGTCCAAAAAGAAAAGAATATTTTTCTGGCTAAAGTCCTTTACTGTAATGTTATACAGCGATTTTGAGTGCTTTTCGCATAAAAACGCCAAGTAAATATTTAGTGTATAGCGATACGCTTCAACGGTGTTGGGACTCTTTTTCCTTAGGACAGGCATATCCTCTGTTAAAAACTTACGAATCTTTTCAAACAGAGCCGGATCTTTAATCTTCTTCATCAGATCCCTCCTCTGTCTGGTATATATCGTTCAGCATCTTCCAATCGATTCCGGGCGAGGATTTTAATCTTTCCGGCAAAAGGTGTATATAGTATAGGGTTTCTTCTAAGCTGACATGTCCCATATAAGTGCTGAGATATGGCATGAGCGCCATAACATCCCGGCCTTCATCGATCCAGCGCATCAGCGTTTGGGTGGCAAAGTTGTGCCGCAGGTCATATGGTCTGGGATTATTTCCTCTGGAGAAAAGAGTGCTCTTCCTCCATGCTTTGGAAAAATGCCATTGTGCCCAGCGCGTTGGAATTTGTCCGCCGTCCGGATACTGAAAAAACCATTCACGCTTGCCCGCAAGACCGTTATAAACAGTACACAGATCTCGCATATCATCAGACACAATAATATGGCGATCTTTGCCCCGCTTACTCTTTCGGATAAAAATATCGCCTGTTTTCAGATCAATATCCTCTGTTTTGAGGTTGAACGGCTCGCCGGGCCGCATACCACAGCATAGTTCTAATCTGAATACGACCGGAAGAATCAGTTCCGGGTGATATTCTTGGCGGTCTATTCTGTTCGTTAAAGAGTCAATCGAATCAAAAAGTTGTACCAACTCTTCATCGGTAAAAATGTATGGCAGATACCGCTGTGCCTTGACATTGTACTCTGAAGGCGGTATATATGCCTTTTTCCCAATCGCGTTCAAAAATCGGGCAAAGTGCCTGATATTGATAATTGCAATCCGGCGGGTACTATCAGCGTTAAAGTTCTTCGTCAGCAGCCAATGGTCAAGCATCTCCTTTGTAATTTCCTTAGCATCAGGATAGGAATCTGCACAAAATTCGATGAAAGGCAAGATATGGGACATGTAGTTCCTCTGTTTATATCCTAACGATACCTTGATATCGAGCATTTCATGATATGCGGCAGTTAATTCCTGTTTAAAGCTCACTCCTGATCACCGCCTTTTTTCCTGCTTCGCAGCGAACACCCGGAAAATGAGAGGCATATACACCCTTTGTAATTGGTACTCCTGAGAAATCAGAGGAACATAGAGATGTTTGTGTTTTATTGAAACTGAGGTACGCTTTGTCGGCACTCATGTCGCTGTGGCCAAGCATCTGAGAGATGGATGTCACCGGGACTTCAGCCATAGCGAGCTCAGTGCCGAATGCTCGCCGTAGGCTGTGAAATGACCGATAGCCTATCTTCTCAACAGATGCCAGACGGCAATATTTATCTATCATATAGTCCAAGGGCTGGTGCTTTTTATTGCCGTATACGGTGGGTATGCCCGCAGAAAAACATGGACATCTTCGCACTTTGGCCGTTCTTCCAAAATATATTCCGCAATGGCATTGAGAGTTCTTCCGTTTAGCGGAGCAGAAATCGGCGTCCCAGTCTTCTTTTGCACAATACGCAATTCCTGTTTCTTCCAGTCGATATTATGCAGCTCAAATTCCTGATATCGACACAGCGCAGCCCGGAATTAAATGCAAGCAGAATGATTGCCGCGTCCCGTTTCGGCGTTTTAGAATGAGATCCTATCACATCCATCACGGCGGCGATATCGTCTTGTGTGAATGGATCAATCATGCGGTTTGGAGGAGACTGAGCCTGAAAATGCTGAGGTCAACACTTATCTCGGCCAGCTGATGGTCATTCAGATACTGTGTAATATACCGTAACGCACGCATCGTACAGGTCATATTATTAGGATTCTTTTTCGCAGCCTCTGGGATAAAATCAAGAAAATCCCGGTCTGTTGCTTGTTCAATACTGGAATAGCGTTTCTCGAAAAAGCAAAAGAATTGACGCATAATGATTGCAAGCTTATATTGAGAGCCCTCTGTCAATCCACTTGCTTTCAAAATGGAATCAACGAGTTCTTGATATTCTTTGCCGGGCTTATAATACTTTGTGTCTTTTACTATGGAAAAATCGACTTTCCCAGTATCCACATAAGAGCGGATGCGAAAAGCTGCTGTTACAAATGCCCTGTAAAATTTCCTGCTTATTTCTCCGTGTTCATATCGGATTCGTTGTAGTTCACACAGGCTGCTCAAAAGCTCATAAGAGCAGATGTCTGTGTCATGCGTGTGGTGCCAAACGACAATGCGACGGTAGACACTCCAACGTATACATTTTAGACTGTATTCGCTGACTCCCCGCTGGCGCATAGCCTCCAGCACTCCGTTTACTGCATCTTCTATCCTTTGCAAAGCATACACCCCCTGTTATATTTGGTGTTCCAAGTATAACAGGTAATGCCGATATTTACTTGAATTCCTCTTGTATTTCAACCTTTTCTAAATTATATCGGCATTTCTTTTCCTCGGCATTATTCAAAAAAAGCCGAATTCGGCTTTCTTTGAAGAGCTCTATGCTTCGGTTGAGTGCCGGGAGCGTGGCTTAGATCCTCTGGACACAAATCTTGTTGTCGCAGATGAAAGCCGGACAGACAAGACTATCTGCCTTGCCGTCACGCCTTCCCTCAAGAGCTACGGTATCTCCGGGCGCGGACGGCTGTTTGAAGTCAAGCAGCGCGTGAAGGAAGCGAATGCCGGACGGCAGCACGACGCACCGGGACGCAGACTGGAAGGCTCGTCGCACTTCTTCTCGGAGCTGCAAGCAAACCCGTCTCTGGCGATTGACTTCATCATCGCGCCACCCCGGATGGCGTACTATATGGAATACAGCACCCGCATCTATCAGGTCTACCTCAAGTACATTGCGCCGGAGGACATCGTAGTCTACTCCATCGACGAGGTGTTCATGGATGTGACGGACTACCTGAACACCTACAAGCTCTCCGCCCATGATCTCGCCATGAAGATCATCCTCGATGTGCTTGAAACAACCGGCATCACAGCAACCGCAGGAATCGGCACGAATCTTTTCCTCTGCAAAGTGGCAATGGACATTGTGGCGAAGCACATCCCCGCCGACAAGAACGGCGTCCGCATTGCAGAGCTGGATGAGATGAAGTTCCGGCGCGAGCTTTGGACGCATCAGCCCCTCACAGACTTCTGGCGTGTGGGTCGAGGCATTTCCAAGAAACTTGAGCAGAACGGGATGTTCACGATGGGCGATGTTGCCTCTGTTCAGAGCGGAACGAAGACTTGCTTTACAAGCTCTTCGGGAAGAATGCAGAATTGCTCATCGACCATGCGTGGGGCTGGGAGCCTACGACCATTGAGGCAATCAAGGCATACCGTCCCAGCTCCAACAGCCTCAGCTCCGGTCAGGTATTGCACTGTCCCTACGAGCCGCAGAAGGCGAAGTTGGTTGTGCGGGAAATGACAGATTTGCTTGTGCTGGACTTGGTGGACAAGGGACTTGTTGCTGACCAGATGGTTCTCACCGTTGGCTACGATATTGAGAACCTGACCGACCCGGCGCGACGGGCAAAGTATCACGGCGCGGTTGAGAAAGACCCCTACGGTCGGGAGATTCCCAAGCAGGCGCACGGCTCTATCAACCTTGACGGTCACACATCCTCTACCCGCAAAATAATGTGTGCTGTGTCAGAGCTATTTGACCGAATCGTGGACAAGAATCTGCTTGTCCGCCGTATGTATGTTGTGGCAAATCATGTCCTGCCGGAAGCGGACGCACCGAAGAAAAATGACGGTGCTGTCCAGCTCGACCTCTTCACGGACTATGCCGCCGAAGAGGAAAAGCAGAAAGCCGAAGCTGCCGCCTTGGAACGGGAACGAAAAATCCAGAAGGCGGCTCTCGCCATCAAGAAGAAGTACGGAAAGAACGCCATCCTCAAGGCGATGAATCTTGAAGAAGGCGCAACCGCCAAAGACCGCAATGCGCAGATCGGCGGGCATAAGGCATAAGGAATCAAACAAATCGGAATTTTTTGTGGAGGTGTTTATATGATATTCCTAAAGGTATTGGCTGTAGTTCTGGGATTGGCATTCCTTCTGTTTGGATACTTCATTTACTTTAAAAAGAAATACAATCTTATCAACGGTTTTGAGGCGGATTTCAAAGCCGGTCGGAAGAAAGAAGAATACGCAAAGAAAGTGGGAATGATAGAGTTTGTTGTTGGTATAGTTCTGCTTATCACAGGTGTTGCACTTATTCTGTTTGCCTAATAAATTCCAGTTTGTCGAACTGAATATAAGGATGATCCGTCTGCGTATGGGAGCATCCCCATACCGCAGATACTTATCGGCCGCCCATACAGACCGGTATGAGATTCCCGTGAAAAATACCACCTATGTTCTTAAAACAACCACCTATCGAGAATCGGTAGAAATCGGTTCTTGATTTTCCTATACTGTAACCGTAGCGAGGAGGTGAACCGATGCAAATTGAAATCAAGATAGACGAAAAATGCAAAGAGCCAAAAATCATCGTGATGACGGACAAAATGACCGATGAAGTCAATGCAATCATAAAAAGACTGTCAGACGAGCAACCGCAGGTCATTGCCGGATTCAGGGAGGATGTGGTCGAGGTTTTGGAGCCGTCTGAAATCTACCGTGTTTTTGCCGAATCAGGTAAGGTGTTTGCCGAGACAAATCACGGCGAGTATGCGCTCCGCCTGAGGCTATACGAGGCGGAACAACGGCTTGACAGCAAGACTTTTGTCCGAATATCAAACTCGGATATTATCAATCTGAGAAAGGTCAAGAGCTTTGATTTGAGCTTTGTCGGGACAATTTGCATTACGCTTTCAAACGGTACGGTTACTTATGTTTCACGGCGATCCGTCGCCAAAATCAAACAACTGTTAGGAATGTGAGGTGGCAGAAATGAAGAAAAAACTGATTGGACGAGGACTAATTGGTTTCCCTGTTGGCATTGCAATCGGATATGTCATTACGGTGATTATCTCAATCTGCATTGGGGATGGCTTCTTCCATCCGGTCAATCCAGAGCTTGTGAATAAAATGGGGAGCGAATTAAATGCGATTCTCATTCAAACCGGTCTGAGCGGAATAATGGGCACAGGCTTTGCAATGGCTTCGATTATTTGGGAAATTGATTCGTGGAGTCTTGCAAAGCAAAGCGGGATTTACTTCGCAATTGCTTGCGTGATTATGTTCCCCATCTCTTATTTTGCCAACTGGATGCCCCATTCGACCGGTGGAATTCTGTCTTATGTAGGTATATTCGTAGCGATCTTCCTCGCTGCTTGGGTAACTCAGTATTCTGTGTGGAAAAGGAAGATTAAGAAAATGAACGAAGGCATTAAAGATAATAACGATATGAATTGATCCCGCCGATCTGCACCCTATTTCCTATGAGGATGTATGTAAAGAGGTAATGGGTGCAAAGCAGAAAGCGCAGCTGCGGCGAATGGTGGACTTCAAGTTCACCCGTCATCCGTCCCTCAATTTGCCGGAGCAGCGGTTGACAGCCATTGAAAAGCAGCTGGTCGAGCGCACAAGAGAGCTGCTCTCCATTCCGGTTCAGAGAAGTGCGAAGCGCAAAAACGAACCGGAAAGATGATCCGTCTGCGGTGCGAGAATATCCCGTGCCGCAACTGCTTTCCCCAAACTTTTCAGTAGAAAAATTCACAAAGATATGATATAATTGCATTGATTCAGAACAATAAAGGGCGCTTTTCGGAAGATAATGAATTTGAAAAACAGAGCAAAGGAGGGCGTTCAGTGTCAAAGTTTGATTTCAAGAGGAAGTATCTTATCATTTATTTGTGCCTGATTATTTTCGACGCCTTTCTTATGCTGTGCCGCTGGCTGGAACATATCGTCCCGAATGTGCGCCTGTTGCCCGACTTTTTGCTTGACCATATTACCAATTTTGCACTTTGTATGCTGCTCCTGTTGATTTTCGGAATTACCGTTCTGTCCTTTGGCGGGAAGTTTAGAGGCATTACGGCAGCGGCATTGGTAATGAGCGCATTAAACATTGGGTATGAGTGTTTTATTCCAATACAGAATACCCCCGACATTCTGGACGCCGTGTTCGGCGTTATCGGCGTTGCAATCGCATACGTTTTTCTGATACTGCTCAGGAAAAACGGGCTGATTGCCAAATAATTCTCCTGACATTTTTGAAATCGTAACTCCACATATTCTCATCTGCGGAGGTCTGTTATGAATAATAAAACAAAACAAGGCGGGCTTGGCATCGTATCCGTTCTGACGATTATCTTTATTGTACTTAAGCTGTTGGGAGTTATCAAGTGGAGTTGGATATGGGTGCTTTCGCCCTTATGGATTTCCGCTGTGATTGTGCTCGCTGTGTTTTCTGTTATCCTGATTGGCGGTAGGATTAAAAAGGGGAAATGGTAACTTCCAGTTTATCTAAGAGGTGAGATACAAAATGCGCATGAATAATCGGTACAACGAGAATTATCAATCTCCCTCACCACTCTCCAAGACGCGACCGCAGATGCCGATGTCAGATCGAGCAGCGCAGTTCGCGCCCTTCGCTGCCCTCACCGGCTACGATGCTGCAATCAAAGAAACCGGACGTCTGACTGACGAAAGGATTGAGCTTGATGAGGGAGCCTTGACCGCTTTGAACATGAGGTATCAGCTTCTCATGGATGCCCTTGATGAAGAGCCGGAGGTTGAAATAACCTACTTCAAACCTGATGAGCGCAAAGCTGGCGGTGCGTATGTAACTGCAACCGGCGCAGTCATAAAGGTTGATGACTTTGAGCGCCTGATTACCATGCAGGACGGCACGAAGATTACGATGGATGACATCCTAAGCATTGACGGAGAGCTGTTCTTGTCCTTAGAATAATGTCGCTTGCCATGCGACCAAATGAAGTGAATACCGAAGTACAATATGACTGTAAGGTGAGACACCAAGCAGTCATATTTTTATATACGGAGGTACAAAACATGAGAAAGAACTTGACGGAGATCGTATTCATCCTTGATCGCAGCGGCTCTATGAGCGGACTGGAAACAGACACCATCGGAGGATTCAACTCCATGATTGAAAAGCAGAAAAAAGAGAATGGCGAGGCATTGATCTCTACCGTTCTCTTTGACAACGTGAGCGAGGTTATCCATGACCGTGTGCCGGTTCAGAAGGTGGAGCCGATGACCGACAGAGACTATTCCGTTCGCGGCTGCACCGCGCTTCTGGATGCTATCGGCGGAGCGATTCATCACATTGGGAATGTCCATAAGTACGCAAGAAAAGAGGATGTCCCTGAACACACACTGTTCGTCATCACAACGGATGGCATGGAGAATGCAAGCCGCCGTTATGACAGCGAGAAGGTCAAGAAGATGATTGAGCGACAGAAGGAAAAGTACGGCTGGGAGTTTCTTTTCCTCGGTGCAAACATTGATGCAGTTGAGACGGCAAAGCATTTTGGAATTGGAGCAGATCGAGCGGTCAATTACCACTCTGACCGCGAGGGAACGCAACTCAACTATGAAGTTCTGAGCGAAGCGGTTTCCGCTGTCCGATGCAGCGTACCGCTGGGTACGAATTGGAAAAAACGTATTGATGAGGACTACAATTCCAGAAAGGACGGGAGAAAGTAATGAGAATAATCACCGTAAAAGGGACAGGCAATGTCTCCGCAAGACCGGATTACATCATCTATCCCTGAACATTGAAGTCTTATCTGAAACCTATGACCGCGCAATGTCGGAAGCTGCCGAGAGAATCGAAAGACTGCAAGGTGCCGCAGTCCGCGTTGGGTATCGCAAGGAAGACCTGAAAACCACGAGCTTTGATGTCCAGACAAGGTACGAGAATGTCAAGGATCGGCAAGGAAATTACAAGCGAGAGTTTGCCGGATATGCTTGCAGCTATCGCTTGAAACTTGCCTTTGACTTTGACAGCAAGCAGCTTGCAAAGGTCATTTCTGCGATTGCGGATTGCGGTGCAAAGCCGGAACTCAGTATTGCATTCACTGTAAGAAACCCATCAGCGGTCAGCGAAAAGCTGCTGATCAGCGCGACGGAGAATGCCAGAGCGAAGGCGGAGATTCTTTGCAAAGCATCAGGCAGTACGCTTGGGCAGCTACTCAATATCGACTACAACTGGGGCGAACTCAATGTGTATTCCAGAACAAGATATGAGGTCGAAGACTGCATTCAGCCTCTTATGGCGATGAGTAAATGCTCCGCGCCAGAGATCGAGCCGGACGATATTGACGTGTCGGACAACGTGGCTTTCACATGGGAAATCCAATGATTTTTTGACTTTTTTGAAATCCGGTACTCAACAAACGCACTTATTGTGTCCGTTGTAAAGTGAAGGGACATTTCACGGAGGAATCTTCGGGAAATACGATTTGGGGAGATTAGCAAGCAAATCCGGTGAGTACCCACCGGAGAAAAATCAGTTAAGGAGACCCTGCCCTTAACATCAGATTTTTGCTTGTTGGGATAGTCCCAAACCCTTCTAATCTTTACGACGGAGGGCGCAGCATGGTACGAAGAACACGAGACATTCAGAAGAAGATTTGGCTGACACCACAGGAAGAACGGACGATTGCAAAGAAGATGGAGATGATCGGCACGGAGAACTTCGGTGCGTATGCAAGGAAGATGCTGATCGACGGCTACATCATCGTTGTGGACTACACGGAGCAGAAAAAGCTCGCCGCCGAAATCAACAAGATCGGTGTGAACATCAATACCGTCTGCCGCAGGATCAACTCGACGGGACGATTCTATCAGGACGATATTGACGAGCTGAAAGAAAAGATGGACGCGGTATGGCAGTTACTAAAATCAAAGCAATCCGAGGAACTTTGAGCAAGGCAATCGCGTACATTCTGAATCCCGAAAAGACAGACGAGAAGCTGCTGGTCTCGTCCTACGGCTGTGCCAGCGAGACCGCAGCGCGGGAATTTGAATGGACGCGGAAAATAGCCGAGCAAAAAGGGATGAATCCGGTCAGGATCATAGCCCGTCATGTGATCCAGTCCTTTGAAATCGGAGAGGTCACACCGGAGCTTGCCCACGAGATCGGCAAGCAGTTTGCAGATGAAATCCTCGGAGGAAAATATGAGTATGTGCTGACCACTCACATTGACAAAGATCATGTTCATAACCATCTGATTTTCAATGCGGTTGACTTTGTGGACTACCACGCATACAAGAGCTACAAGCGGATTTACTATGATATGCGTGAGGTCAGCGACCGGCTCTGTAAGGAAAACGGTCTCTCTGTTATCCCTCCCTCTCAGAACAAGGGCATGGGCTACAAGGAGTACACCGAAGCCAAACGCGGCACGAGTTGGAAGCAAAAGCTCAAGCAGACCATCGACCGGCTTGTTATCACAGCGAAGGACTACGATGACTTTCTGCGGCTTATGCAGGAAGCCGGTTATGAAATCAAGACCGGCAAATACATCTCCTTCCGTGCTGAAGGTCAGGAGCGATTTACCCGATCTAAAACCATCGGGGAAAACTACACGGAGGAACGCATCAAGGAGCGGATTGCCGGACGGACGCCCCGAAGAAGTCAGAGACAGACCGTACCGAAAGGCATCTCTCTCATCGGAGATATTCAGGAGCGGATCAGGCTCATCGACAGCAAGGGTTACGAGCATAAAGCAAAGCTCACGATCCTCAAGGAAGCGGCACGGACACTCAACTATCTCACGGAAAACAACTTGCTCCAATACGCCGATCTTGAGAAGAAGGTCGAGGATGTTCACAGCTCCTATGACCGTACCGGCAAGGAATTGAAAGGTGTTGAAGCGCGACTGCGGGAAGTCCAGCCGCTTATCAAAAACATCTCCAATTATCAGCGTCTCAAGCCTGTGTATGATGCCTTTCAGAGAGCGAAAGACAAGCCGAGCTTCAAAGCAAAGCACGAAGCCGAGCTTGTGATTTTTGAGGCGGCGCGGAGTACATTGCTTGCCATGCAGGGAGATGAAAAACTGCCGAGCTTGAAGACGCTGCAAGCGGAACAGCAGCGACTTCTTGAAGAGCAGCAGCGGCTCTATGATGAACGTGCGAAGCTCAAAAAAGAAGTAAAGCAAATAGAGACGATCAAGTCTAATGTTGATACGTTTCTCGCTCCTTCTGTTGACCATGACCGTGATCATCTGCGCAGCACACAGCGCGAATAATCTCTTCAAAGCAGGGCATCTCCTGTTGACCGGAGATGCCCTTCATCCTTGAGAGAAGGTTCGAGAAGTTGAAACTTTTCTTTAATTTCTGCATCAACGGATTGCTTTTGAGAATGAAATCCAGTATAATATTATAAGCGATGTTGAATGCAAGCAAGCGAAAGGATGGTTGCCGTGCGCATAAGCTATAAGAAACTATGGATGCTTCTTCTGGAACGCGACATAAAGAAGGCTTCTCTACGACATGAAGTAGGGCTGTCTGCCGGAACATGGACAAAACTGAATAAGGGGGAAGAAGTGTCCCTCTCTATTTTGCTGCGCATTTGTGATTACTTGAACTGTGACATCGGAGATATATGTGAGGCTGTGCGAACGGACAAGAACTGAGTCCGGTTTTTCGTACAGCTCTTTTTGTAAAATAGGTTAGATAAATACACAGGGAGGATTTTGATATGGCACGAGCCGCATCGGCACCGAAGAAGGAGATTTCTATGGAGGAAGCTCTGTGGAAGTCCGCAGATAAACTCCGTGGTTCTGTCGAGCCAGCAGAATATAAACACGTCGTTCTCAGTCTCTTCTTTTTGAAGTTTGCCAGCGATAAGTTTGAGGCACAAAGGAAAGCTATTTCTGAAAAATACGGTGAGAAGTTTGTTGACAATGTTGCCTTCTATACGAAGGACAATGTATTCTTCCTGCCTGAGATCAGCCGTTGGTCTTTCATCATGGAGAATGCGAAACAGGATGACATTGCGCTGAAAATCGACACCGCCTCTATACGATTGAGAAAGCGAATCCCGCACTGAAAGGCGCACTGCCGGACAACTACTACTCACGTCTTCACATCGACACAGCAAAGCTGGCATCACTGCTGGACGAGATTGATAAGATCAACACCGGCGATAAAGAGAATGACATTATCGGGCGGGTTTACGAATACTTCCTGAGCAAGTTTGCACTTGCGGAAGGCAAAGGCAAGGGCGAGTTCTATACGCCGAAGTGCATTGTCAATTTGATTGCAGAAATGATTGAACCATATGATGGCATTCTCTATGACCCTTGCTGCGGTTCTGGCGGTATGTTTGTGCAGTCAATGAAGTTCGTGGAGGCACATCACGGCAACAAGAAGAAGGTCTCTATCTACGGTCAGGAGTATACAAACACAACGTATAAGCTGTGCAAAATGAATCTGGCTATCCGCGGCATCTCTGCAAACCTTGGAGAAATGGCAGCGAACACATTCACCAATGACCAGCACAAGGACCTCAAGGCAGATTACATTATGGCAAACCCGCCTTTTAACCAGAAAGAATGGCGTGGTGATAATGAGCTGACTGATGATCCGCGCTGGGACGGCTATGAAGTTCCACCCACGAGCAATGCAAACTATGGCTGGATTCTGAACATCGTTTCAAAGCTATCTCAGAACGGTGTTGCTGGGTTCCTGCTTGCAAACGGTGCACTCTCTGACGATGGCACAGAGCTGAAAATCCGCCGTCAGCTCATCGAGAACAATCTCGTTGAAGCAATCATCATCCTTCCCCGAAACCTCTTCTACACCACTGACATCAGCGTTACGCTTTGGATTCTGAATAAGAACAAAAAGGCTCGTGTGGTTGAAGAAAATAGCGAGGTAAAACGCTTCCGTAACCGTGAGCGGGAGATTCTTTTCATGGACTTGCGGCAAATGGGAAGCCCCTATGAAAAGAAGTACATTGAACTGACAGAAGAAGACCGTGCGAAGGTCACGAGCGTCTACCACGCATGGCAGCAGGAAGGCTATGAAGAAACTTATCAGAATGTGCCTGAGTTTTGTTACAGCGCATCTTTTGATGAGGTTGCAGAGAAGGGTTTTACCCTTGTTCCGAGCCGTTACATTGAGTTTGTAAACCGTGATGAGAATATCGACTTTGATACGAAAATGAAGATGCTGCAAAGCGAGCTTCGTGATCTGCTTGTTGCAGAAGAGAAGTCGAAGGCTGACCTGTTGACCGTGTTTAAGGAGCTGGGCTATGAAATCGAATTATGAACCCCTTGGTAAACATATTCAGCTTGTTGATTATCGGAACTCCGAGGAAGTCACCAGCACTGTTCTTGGCATAAGCATCGACAAAGAGTTTATACCTTCCGTCGCAAATGTAATTGGCACAGATTTGAGCCGGTATAAGCTAATCAGCAAGGGACTGTTTGCCTGTAACCCAATGCACGTTGGCGCGATGAACGTCTTCCGATTGCGCTCTATGAGAAAGACAGCCCCGCAATAGTTTCTCCGGCGTATTTCATGTTTGAGATTATTGACCGCGATGTCTTAAATGAAGAGTATTTGATGATGTGGTTTCGTAGACCGGAGTTTGACCGTGAGTGCTGGTTCATGACGGACGGCAGTGTTCGAGGCGGAATTACATGGGACGATCTTTGCCGTATAAAGCTCCCTGTTCCCTCCTATGCGAGACAATGTGAGATCGTCGAGTCCTACCGTGCAATTACCGACCGCATTGCTTTGAAGAGAGCGGAAAATGATAATTTAGCGGCTTGATAACTGTGCCAGTATCATCGTCTTAACCTTCGACAATGCACGAATTTCTGCTGAGTTCCGCTCTATGGACAACATAATCGGATTACAAAACCGGGCAAAACTCTGTTGAACCTGTTTGGGCGGCAAGATGACGGGAACCTGAACGAGTTCAGATTGGCGGATGCCTGTTACAGTGGTTCCAGTCTTCCGAATGTCAATTTGGTGCTTGCCAATAGAGTCTGTAAGCTGAAAGTATAGCACTGTCGGCTCAACAATTTCTGTATTTGCGCGCATCGCAAATAGTCGCTGGCTCAAACAGTACTCTGAGAAATCAGCTATGAAATAGAACTCACCAAGGGGAGCTTCGGATGTCATCAAGATGTCATGCGGTTGTAGTTTTGCGGCATCCACCGTTCGTAAGTTCTCTGTCAACACGGTTGGCTATATCGAGATTTATAAGTTCATGATTTTGACTGATTTAGCTGAGAGTTGCAATTATTCCATCAGGGCTCCATTCGACCACCAAGTTTAGTTGGCGTTAAGACCGCGACGGTCAATGATTTGTAGAAAGAACCTGACCTAATGTGGTCAATATCCAATCAGAGGGATAGCACCGATTTCCGTGTCTTGAGAAGGTACTTCCTGAATTTGGGGATAGCGGATTAGTCTAAAGAACTCTGTTTCGGCAGTGGCTCGTAAATTATCATTTATCTACGAAGGGAGGGATAAAAATGGATAAGGATACGCTGATCAAAATTGCCGAAGAGCTTCATCAAGGAGCTTTTGACGCAAATGCCTATTACCTCATATTGCAGCAGTATCGCAAAAACCAGCGCGAATATGCGGAAGAAATGAAGATGTCACCAGCGTTCTATCAAACGATCCACGGAGCTTTGATGAAAGCCTGTTTATGGAGATCGCCAAACTGTATGATAGCTCAAATGGCGTCGTGTCCATTGGCACCCTCCTTGCCAAATGCGCGAAAAACCAAGACCTATTTCCGACGTACAGAGAAACAATGACCGTAGAGCATGATGGGACAGCATTTTCCTATCAAATCCCGTATCAGCATCAGCTCAAGCCAGAGGAAGAGCGTTTCTTCAAGGATCAGGTTGAGAGCGACAGAAAGCTCTTTGCAATGTTTGATATTCCTGATGCCGCAAATGCTCCGGTTCGGGTGGATTTGACATTTCCAGAGTTCTTAGCTCTGTATCAGAAACGCTTCAATGCGTTAAGCAAAAAGAGAGAGAATATCCGAATGCAACGGAACAAGCTCTATGCCCACAACGATAAACAGCGCATATTGAGCAACGAGAACCTAACGGATCGTCATCCTATTTTATATCCGGACATACAGGAAATGATAGACTTTGCACTCGATTGTACAGGGCTGATCCTCGGTGTTCTCACAGACGTAAACCGTGCAACGCAATACTCAAACATTGATGACTGGGAAGGTACACTCATGCTGGCACGTCTGGGTTTGAAGTATCAGGAGTACGACTTCCAGCAAAGTGAAAAGCCTTTGAAGCAGAAATGCAGAGGCAGTTAGGGGGAAATGATAATGGCGAACTTC
>ENA-OQHA01000510-OQHA01000510.1-human-gut-metagenome-genome-assembly--contig:-NODE-510-length-19106-cov-3.444755_pt1 | contig 19106 bp, 20 predicted proteins | sample MGYA00242558_ERZ504707 | MGnify/ENA primary metagenome ERZ504707 (study PRJEB26092, sample SAMD00036197) | human gut metagenome | host: Homo sapiens | study: EMG produced TPA metagenomics assembly of...
AAAGTCCGCTGTCTGAGCGGCTGCAAGACGCGAGTTCGGACTTTTGGAAAACGGTTTTAGCAGAATTCCGGCAGCTAGAAGCCAGCCCCCGACGAAGCCCCGGCGACAGGCAGCACACGCCTCACGGTCTGGTTTTCAAGGCGGCAAGAGGGTGGTTACTCCACCGGCAGATCTCTGTGTTCTACGCTGGTGGAGAATACGATCTGTGTTTTGGTGCGGCCGAACTGCTGGAGTTCGTTGATGAAGTGGTCCAGTTCCATGGTGGAGCGGAAGGCTACTTCGATGAGCATGGAGTAATCGCCGGTGACGCAGTTGCATTCGATGACGTTTGGGATGGACTGGATGAAGGGGTAGAAGTCTTTTTTCTGGTTGGGTTCTACTTCCAGGTTGATGAATGCTTTTATATGATAACCGAGAAATACCGGGTTGATCTGGGCGTGGTAGCCTGTGATCAGCCCGTTTTTTTCAAGGTGTTCGATCCTGGCGGAGACAGCGGGGGAGGAAAGGAAGACTTCCTTTGCGATTTCCTTTACCGGGGTGCGGGCGTTTTTCTGAAGCATTTCGATGATCTTTCGGTCGATGTTATCGAGTTTGTGTTCCATGTGGAATGTCTCCTTTCGATGAAAAAATGTTATTTGTAACTGGTGCAGAGCTGCGTAGGGAAGTGAATCGAAAATAGGTATTTCTGTATTGATTATACTGCGTGTGTTATCACAACACAAGAAACGACTTAATAAAAATAAGAAAAATAAAATAAATTCTTAAAAAGATTAATATAAACTATTGAAAAACACGGATAATCATGGTTTTCCATTAAAAGTATTTACAAGCCACAAAGAAAGTGTTAGCTTCTTAGGCATCAGAAAAACAGCTGCTGATAAAAATGAAAATAACAGAATGGTTTGTAAACAGTGAATATCCGCCGGACTGAAAAATCAGATCAGAGGGCGGAGCAAATCAGATGTGCACAGGATCAGAAGAAAGAAGAGGGATGATAAAATGACAACAGAAACAAGACTGGAAGCAGATTCGATCGGAACTATGGAAGTGCCTGCAGAGGCTTATTACGGAGTTCAGGCTTTAAGGGCAAAACAGAATTTTCCTATTACAGGTACAAAGCTTCATCCGGTATTTATCAGGAACCTGGCACAGATTAAAAAAGCAGCAGCTATCACTAATAATAATGCAGGGCTTCTTCCGGAGGATAAGGCAGACGCCATTGTCAGAGCCTGTGATGAAGTGATCGCAGGAAAATTGGCTGAGGAATTTATCGTAGATGCCATTCAGGGTGGTGCCGGAACCAGCGCAAATATGAATATGAATGAGGTAATCGCAAACAGATCCGGTGAGATCCTCGGATGTCCGAAGGGGAGCTATAAAATGGTCCATCCAAATGATCATGTAAACATGGCGCAGTCCACCAATGATGTGATCCCGACGGCCGGTAAGCTTACGTTCTGGATCTTCTTGCACCTCTGGAAAAAGCACTGGTAAGACTTGAGAAGGAGCTTGCAAAAAAGGCAGAGGAGTTCGATGATGTGATCACTATGGGACGTACACAGCTTCAGGATGCAGTTCCGATCCGTCTTGGTCAGGTGTTCCACGGTTATGCGTCTATGGTTTCCAGAGACCGGAAACGTATCGAAAAGGCTCACAGGGAAATGTACACCGTAAACCTTGGAGGAACTGCAGTGGGAACTGCTATCAACGTTTCCGATTCTTATTTTTATAAGATCGTGCCAAATCTGGAAAAGCTTACAGGTTATCCGCTGAAACAGGCCGAGGACCTTTTTGACGCAACAGAAAATCTGGACGGCTTTGTTGCCGTATCCGGTGTAGTAAAAACCTGTGCGGTGGATCTTTCCAAGATGTGCAACGATCTTCGACTGATGTCTTCCGGCCCGAAAACCGGATTTGGGAGATCAATCTTCCGGCAAAGCAGAATGGTTCTTCCATCATGCCAGGTAAGGTAAATCCGGTCATTCCGGAGGTAGTAAGCCAGGTTGCTTTCCACATCGTAGGACATGATACCACCATTACCATGGCGGCAGAAGCCGGACAGCTGGAGTTGAATGCTTTTGAGCCGGTTGTATTTTGTAATCTTTTTGAATCCATTACGACTCTGGAAAAAGCAGTGGATACATTGATCGTAAACTGCATCACAGGAATCACCGCAAACCGCAAACACTGCAAAGACCTGATGGAAAGCAGTGCAGGAATCGCAACGGCTCTCTGCCCGCATATTGGCTACAAGGCGTCTGCAACCATCGCAAAAACTGCAGTAAAAACTGGCAAGTCTGTCCGGGAATTGTTCTGGAACAAGGGATCATGACTGAGAAAGAGCTGGAAGAGGTTCTTGATCCGTATCTGATGACAGAAGTCGGAGAAGAGCGGAAAGAGGACGAAGCAAGAAGGAAAGCCTGCTGAGAAAGTTATCTGTACCAACGTATGACGGGAACGTCTGATGCAGCAATTCATTTCAGAGCAGCTGAACCTGATGCGGGATTTTATGGAAATGCTATAGGCAGATCAGGAATGAGATATCAATGAGTACTATAAGGAGACTTGTCACAGTGCAGGTCTCCTTTTATAATGGAAGAAACGCGATAAGAAAAGAAGGGAAAGATACATGCTTAAACGAACAGCCATCCGGGCACTTTGTAATACAACGGCATATCAGAGAGGTCTTGATATTTATCGTACCGGAAAGAGGATCCAGTCGCTGGATATTAAGTCGGAAGGAGCTGTGGATAAAATATCTGCAGCAGTGAAGGGAAGTGGGCGTAATGTATACAATACAGGCTTTCAGTATGATACAGAAGCGGACCGCATAAAAGAAGCATACTGTGACTGCCCGGCCTTTCGAAGCTATTCCGGGATCTGCAAGCATTGCGTGGCAGTGCTTCTGGAATATGGAGACCGTAAGGCCTATGAGCGTGTGGAAATCCGCAGACAGCAGGATGAGGAACAGAAGCAGGCAGAGTTATTCAGCGGAACAGCATTTCCGGCTGCTTTATCCGGACCAGGGCAGCCTGCAACGAAAACCACCGTTGAGCTGAAAAGCCTCCTTAATCGCCAGCTATACAGCCGTATGCTTCCGTTTTCCGGGGATCCGTATTTTGGCAGGGTGGAGCTGGAAACCTGCCTGAAATTTAATTCTGTGAGAAATTGTTTTACCGTGGAATTCCGCGTTGGCTGTGAGAAAAAATATATCCTCAAGGACGTGTTGGCCTTTGTGTGGAATCTGGATCATAATGAGAAGGTTTCTTATGGAAAAAATCTGGAATTTATCCATTCCGATGAAGCCTTTTCAGAAGGATCCAGAAGCGTGCTGGCCTTTATCCGGGAATGGGTCGAGAATCATCACGGCACTTACATGTCCAGATATGAACAGCTGAAGGATATAGCTGTGGAAAAGGTGAGGGATCTTACCGTTGACAGAAAAGAACTTGAGGATCTGCTTCTTATACTTGGCGAAAAAAGTTTTAAGTTCAAAATGAACAATGATCCGGAGACAACATGGCATTCTGTCAGAGAAATTCCGGACAGGACGCTGATGATCCGGAAGAAGGATCAGGGGTTATCTCTTGAGATCGCGCCGGTATACAGTGTGACAGGCATACGGTATCATATGTATTTTGATAATGCGAAGGTATATCTGGTTTCCAGGCAGGAGCTTGGAGCAGTGGAGGAATTTGTTGCCTGTCTGGAGCGGCTTCCTGCAGGCCGAGGCTTTATTGATGAACCGGATGTGCCTGCGTTTGTGCGTGAGCTGCTTCCTTCCCTGAAAATTTTCATCTGTGATCTCAGGGATTTCCCGGAAGAAACAGGTCTTGAATGCTACAAGGCTGCATATGAGATCTATCTGGATGCGCCGGAGCGTGACTGGATCACCTGTAAGGCATTTTCTGTTTACGGGAAGGATAAATTTTCGGTTTTTGACCGAGATGTGTCTGCCCGCACCAGGGATATTCCGGGAGAGCTTGGTGTGTTTGCGCTGCTGTCAAAATATTTTAACGGATATGATGACCAGCGGATGGAGCTGGCATTGGATTGTCGTGCCGAGGAACTGGAATCTTTGTGCAGGGAAGGTTCAGGGAAACCCGACAGTGTGAAAGATTCCGAAGAAAAGCTCTACCAGCTTCTTACTGAAGGGATCCCCGCCATGCAGAAAGTTGCAGCTGTCTATATTTCCCAGTCCATCAAACAGATGAGGGTGACAAAGCTGCCAAACATCCGTCTTGGCGTTTCTCTGTCAGCCGGACTTCTGAACCTGGATCTGGATGTGGAGGGGATGGATCAGGCGCAGCTTTTTGATATTCTTTCCAGGTACGATCGCAGGAAAAAATATTTCCGCCTGAAGGATGGCAGCTTTCTGGATGTTTCCGATGGTCAGCTCAGGGAGCTTTCTGCTCTGAAAAATGGACTGCAGATCAGTGATCGTGAACTGAAAAAAGGAAAGACTCAGGTTCCGGCCTATCGTGCTATGTATCTGGACAGTCAGCTGAAGGGCGGCGATCTGATCAAGGTAGAGAAGGACAATGCCTTTCGTGCGTTGATCCGGAACATGCAGACAATGGAAGAACATAAATTTCAGATTCCCAGGGAGCAGGAAAAAATCCTCCGGGGCTATCAGAAAGAGGGCTTTTACTGGATCAAAACTCTGAAGCATAATCAGTTTGGAGGGATCCTGGCAGATGATATGGGACTTGGAAAAACCCTCCAGGTGATCACATTTCTCTGGTCAGAATTTCAGGAATCTGCGCCGGGAGAAAACAGACGTGCCCTTGTGATAACGCCTGCTTCGCTGGTGTTTAACTGGATGAACGAGATCGAACGTTTTGCGCCGGGACTTCCGGCTACCGTTGTGACTGGTGATGTGAAGGAGAGGAAAGCACTGATCAAAAATGCGGGAGAACGGGAGGTTCTGATCACCTCCTATGACCTTCTGAAACGGGATCTGAAGGCTTATCAGAACCTGGATTTTGCTGTGCAGATCATTGATGAGGCGCAGTATATCAAGAATCACGGAACTCAGGTGGCAAAGGCTGTGAAGGAGATCCGGTCGGAATTCAGGCTTGCGCTGACCGGTACACCGGTGGAGAACAGGCTCAGTGAGCTGTGGAGTATTTTTGATTTTCTGATGCCGGGTTTCCTTTATTCTTACGAAAAATTTCGTAAGGAAATCGAACTTCCGGCTGTGCAGTACAGCAATTCCGATGCGATGGAGCGTCTGCAGAAAATGATCCGTCCTTTTGTGCTGCGGAGATTGAAGAGGGATGTGCTGAAGGATCTTCCGGATAAGCTGGAAAAAGATATGTTTTCCCCGTTGGAAAGCGAGCAGAAGGAGCTGTATGAGGCCCATACGGAACGCTTCGCCTGATGCTTGGGATGCAGTCGGATGCGGAGTTTCGCACTTCTAACTGCAGATCCTTGCAGAGATCACGAGGCTGCGGCAGATCTGCTGTTATCCGGGACTGGTATATGAAGGATACAAAGGGAATTCTTCCAAGCTGGAGATGTGCATGGAGTTGGTTCAGAATGCGGTGAATGGCGGACATAAGCTCCTGTTGTTTTCCCAGTTTACTACCATGTTGGATGTGCTGGCTGTCCGTCTGAAAAAAGCAAAAGTTTCTTTTTATATGTTGACCGGATCGACTTCCAAGGAAAAACGGGCGCAGATGGTACATGCATTTAATGAGGATGATACTTCTGTTTTCTGCATTTCTCTGAAAGCAGGAGGAACAGGCCTGAATCTTACGGCAGCTGATATTGTGATCCACTACGATCCTGGTGGAATCTTGCTGTGCAGAATCAGGCAACAGACCGTGCCCACCGCATCGGTCAGCAGAACGTTGTCAGTGTCTACCGCCTCTTTATGAAAGACACCATAGAAGAACGAATCCGGGCTCTTCAGGAAAGAAAACGGGAACTGGCTGATGAGATCTTAAGCGGCGAGGGAATCGGCCAGGCTTTGATCAGCAGAGAGGAAGTACTGGAGCTGCTAGGCAGGTAAAATTCTTAACTGAATCAAGTAAGTTCCTTGCTTCAATTACGAAAAGCAATACGCGGTGAGGGGACTTGCTTGTATCAGGAAGAGTGCAGGCTGTGAATATCCGCCTGATTCAACAAAAACACCCCCGATGGAAATCGCGTGTGTAAATCACATACGATATCCGTCAGGGGTGTTTTATTTTATGCAAAAAACTTATCGTACAGACCAAAGAAGAAGATAAACAGAATGATCAGCGGCAGGATATAAGTGATGTATCCGCGCATCCATTTCCGGATCTTCATGCCTTTTCCGGTGTTGGCTTCTTCTGTGAAGTTTTCCCAGCCCCAGCCCCGTTTGGAAACACAGAAAAGCAGGTATACAAGAGAACCAAGCGGGAGCAGAATGTTGCTTACCAGAAAATCTTCAAGGTCGAGAATTGCGCCGCCGAATACCTTGAGCCAGTCCCAGGACCATACATTGTATCCAAGTACGCATGGCAGAGACAGAAGGATGATGGCGATGGCATTACAAGACTGGATTTTTTTCGGCTCCAGCCGGTAAGCTCCATACCGCAGGAAATAATATTTTCAAATACAGCCAGGATGGTAGAGAAAGCTGCAAATGACATAAAGATAAAGAACAGGCTTCCCCACAGTCTTCCAAGCGGAATGTGGTTGAAAATATTCGGCAGTGTGATGAAGATCAGGCTCGGTCCGGAAGTCTGGTCAACATTGAATGTGAAACATGCCGGGAAAATAATAAGTCCGGAGGTGATCGCAACAAAAGTATCCAGAAGCGCAATATTCATGGATTCACCAAGCAGTGCATGATCTTTTCCGATGTAGCTTCCGAAGATAGCCATAGCACCGATACCAAGGCTGAGAGTAAAGAATGCCTGGTTCATAGCACCGGTAATGGTAGAAATAATACCGATCTCTTTCATACGCTCGAAATCCGGGATCAGGTAGAATTTCAGTCCCTCTTTGGCACCATCCATGGTAAAACTGTTGATGGCAAGAACAACCATGATCACCAGAAGAGAGATCATCATAACCTTGGTAACTTTTTCAAGGCCGTTCTGAAGACCGCGGGAGCAGACAAAAACACCTGCAATAACAACAACGATCATCCAGAATCCCATAGTAACGGGCTGGCCAAGCATGTTGGTAAACTGTCCTGCAACACCGTCGGAATCAAGTCCCTGGAATTTACCGGTGGCTGTCATATAGAAGTAATTCAGCATCCAGCCTGTAACAGTGGTGTAAAACATCATCAGGAGATAACATCCGATCAGAGTGATATATCCATGGATGTGCCATTTCTGTCCTGGTTTTTCCAGTGCGTAATATGCTTTGACAGGACTCTTCTGGCTGGCACGTCCAACAGAAAACTCCATAGTCATAACAGGAAGTCCAAGAAGGGCCAGGAAGATCAGGTAAAACAGTACGAATGTGCCGCCACCGCCCTGTCCGGCCATGTAAGGGAATTTCCAGACGTTTCCGATTCCTATGGCACAGCCAGCAGAAATCAGAATGAATCCCAGACGGGATCCAAGTTTTTCTCTTTCTTTCATAACTCACCTCATTATTGCAGTATGGTAAACTGCTATTTGTATAAAGTCGCAGGTTTTATCTTAACACATTCCGGGATATTGCACAATAAAAAGAACTTGCATTTTACATAAAACATATGTTAGAGTAAAATGTAATTTTAATAAGATGAAGCGGTGAAACGTTACGCTTTAATGAGATAAAGATCATATGCCGATAGAACCTGGATAACTGTTCTTTTCAGTCAGGGATACAAAGTTTTTTGGAGAGATTCCGTAATATTTCCGGAAACATTTGCTGAAATATCCGGAATCAGAAAATCCGCATAAAGAAGCTACATTTTGAATGGAAGGGCTGTCTTCCAGAAGAAACTGTCTGGCTTTTTTCATGCGGCAGACATTGATATATGAGGTAAGTGTAACTCCGGATTCCTGACTGAATACAGTAGAGAGATGCTGGGGATTGACAAAAAAATGGGAAGCAATGGTTTCAAGACGAAGATCCGGCTGATTAAAATTCAGACAGATATATTCCTGAACCTGGGATACAAGAGCTGACTTCCGCGGATTTTTTTCATCAGCAAGAGAATCCAGAACTGCCTTGCAGGTAGACTGGAGCAGTTGTTTTAACTGCAGGGCACTCTGGCAGTTCTGGTAAGTATTCAGGGCGTTTTCCAGAAGAGGAAAAAGCGTTTCACGCTGACTGCACTCCGTGATAAAACCGTCAAGTACAGTAAGAAAAGCAGCAGCTACACTCCAGGTCTGCCGGATATGGATTTTTTTGGTGATGATATCGTTGAAATATTCATCAATATATTTACAGAGAGCCGGTGAATTTTGCTGGCGCAGAAAGATCAGGATATCATTATAAACCAGAGGCTTTAATGTAAAATCACCGGAATGGGACTGGGGCGTGAAATAAAGAAATCCGGAAGAAGACGCAGTTCTGTTATGAAAAACAGAAAGAGCCTCTTCATAGGAATAGCGGATTCCTTCCACGCCTTCATGAGGTGTTCCACAGCAGAAAAAAGTGGAAATCTGTGCGATATTATCATATATCCCGGCAAGTCTGAGACAGGATTGTTCCAGATCGGTAAAAGAAAAATCAGAGCTTTTTTCCATGATGATATACTGTCTCATCTGAGAATAGTCAATGTAAATAAGCTCTTTGCACACAGGCTGTAAGATTTCCCTGCATATATTTTCCAGGATGGTGTGGAGCAGAGAAAAATCACCTTTTTCATCCCATATTTCCGGATTGGCATTGTGGATCTCCATAAGAATGGTAAGATAATCGGAAGTTTTATGAATCGGAATTTTTTCCAGATCATCCGGGGAAATGGTTGTTCCGCTGATCACCTTCTGGAAGAAATTAAGCTGCATTTGCCGTGTATACAGATCGCGGAACTGAAAATAATTATTCACATAACTGTTTCTGGAATTTTCCTGATCGATCTCGTCACTTACTTTCTGGAGTGTCTCCATAAGCTCCCGGTGATCCAATGGCTTCAGGAGGTATCCGCGGACCTGAAGAGAGATGGCTTTTTTGGCATAGTCAAAATCTTCGTATCCTGTGGAAAGGATGAACCTGGTATGACAGTCTGTTCCAAGAGCTGCGATCATATCCAGACCGCTCATAACCGGCATGGATATATCCACAAGGGCAATATCGGGTTTAACATTTTCAATAAGCCGGATTCCGGCCTGTCCGTTATTAGCTTCCCCTGCAATGTTATAAAGGTTTTGTTTTTCAAGAAAATTGATCAGAGATTTTCTGAAAAAACTTCGTCGTCAATAATTACAAGTGTTTTCACTTTATATTTCCCCCTCGATCAGATTTTTGTCAGGTATTACTATGGTTACAGTGGTTCCCTTTTCAGGTGAACTTTCGATGGTAAGTCCGTAATTCTCACCGTAGAGAAGAGCAATCCTGTGGTTGATACTTGGAAGCCCGAAAGAATGTCGGGCAGTTTTGAAGTCTCTGATAGAACGGTTAAGCTCGGCAAGTTTTTTCGGCGGGATACCGGAACCGTTATCAGAAACAGAAATACAGATGGTGCCATTTCTGATAGAAACGTTTAAGTGAATATGGCACATCTGGCTGGTAAGTCCGTGGACAAAAATATTTTCCACAACAGGCTGTATGGTCAGCTTGGGTATCTCTGCCCCATGATCCTCCCAGGATGGCTCATAGGTGATCTCGTAATCAACAAAATCCATATACCGCAGATTCTGGATATAAAGATACTGTTCTGTAAGAAGCAGCTCCTGGCGCAGAGGAATGATAAACTGTCCCTTTGAAAGAGAGTTTCTGTAGAAAGATGACATGGCAGACACTGCTTTTACTGCGGTATCATTCATATCAATTTCTATGAGAGACTTGATGGTGTTTAAAGTATTATAAAGAAAATGGGGATTGATCTGGGACTGTAAAAGACGTATTTCCATTTTCTGTTTGGCATTTTGTTCCTCATAGATATCGTTAAGTAATGTCTGGATCTTCTGCATCATAAGGTTAAACTGGTTATAGAGAACTGCAAGTTCATCATTTGAAGAGTAACTGGCAGAAATATTCAGCTTTCCGGCAGATGCAGATTTCATTTTTTCCACAAGTTTCTGTATAGGTGCGGTGACAGTACCTGTACATAATATGGAAAAAATACAGATAAAATAAACACTACAATGCTGATCAGAAGAATGTTGTGCAGGATCACCATATGATCCAGAGTCAGGCTTTCCAGAGGAATCAGGTTGATCACATTCCAGTTTAGGTCAGGATAGGATTTGCAGATAAAAAGAGTGTCAGTGCCGTCTACGGAAAAAAACTGCCTGTCGGTTTCTGTCAGGGTTTTATAATTCTCTGAACTGATTTTTGTATAGGATGAGAAGTCTTTATAAATACCTCCGGATGAAGAAGAGGAAAGTATCTGTCCATTTTCATCAGTAATATAGAAATCCCTGGAAGAGCTGTCCGGAAGGTCGCGGAATGCAGAGGAAATATTTGTTTCTCTGATCAGAAGGACCAGGGCGCCCAGATATTTGGTGTTATCAATGTTTGTAATACTTTTTAAGGCTACAAAGGTTGGCTCCCCACTTATCTGGAAGGGTCCGAGAAACTGAAAGGCCAGATTAGTCTGAAGGCTGTCAAGGACTTCGGGATCTAAAATGGAATCAAGCTGATCTGTTTCTGTGGTACTGCTGTGAAACCAGTGGTTTTCTGTATCCAGGATATCCCAGGCATAGATGTTTTTGTGAAGTCCGATGATACGCTGGGCCTGGTCTGTAAGTTCGGAATTTACCAGAAAATGTTCCAGTGTGTTTTCGGGAACTGTAGGGTTTTCTTTTAAAACATCGGCGATATTGCTGTTGATGGAAAGGGTGATGGCATAGTTTGATATATGATCGATCTTTTCTCCAAGGTTGCTGGTGATCAGGGATAGCTGCTGCTGGCTGGAAAGTGCGGCACGCTTGATCAGTACTTTTTGGAGGCAGTATAAAAAACACGGAAGTAAGCATAAGTATCAGAGAACTGAGCAGCAGATATGTAATAAAAAGCCTGCGTTTCAGACTGATTCCTAAAAATAATTGAAACGCCTTTTTTTTCAGATTTTCTATCATGGAATCCCCCTCCTGATTTTATTGGCTACATTATATAATAAGGGAAAAATTCTCACAAGTGTTGGGAAATTATTGGAGAAAATATTCCAGGTACAGCGAAGATTTTCCATGTATTTTTCCGGACGGATTTAATATAATGGTCTCATCGATAAGGAAAGCGGAACAAAATATTCAATCCGGATGAATAGAAATGTACCAAAAGGAGGACGAAAATGAAATTAAAAAAAGTGATGGCTGCTACACTTGCCACAATGATGTGTCTCTCTTCATTCAGCATGATGAATGTGTGGCAGATAAAAAAGAGGATTCCGAACCACTTGTGATCAATTATATCAGTGCCAGAGGCGAAACAGATGCAGCGTTAAAAACATTGAAGAAGCTTGCAGAAGATTACAAAAAAGATCACCCGGATTTTGAATTCAATGTAGAGTCTATTGCAGACAGAGAAACATATCTTCAGAAGATCAAGATCCTTGCATCCAGCAATGAGTTGCCGGACTGGTTTGATGCAGATCCGGAGGCATTTTTTGAAGGCCTTTGCAAAAAAGATCTGATCTACAGTGTGGATGACCTTTATGATGAACTGGGTATCAAAGACAAGTTCTTTGATATTGCACTGAATTATCCGAAACTCAGTGACGGAAGCAATTACCTTATGACCTGGCAGGGAAATGTAGAGTATTTCTGGTATCACAAAGACATGTTTGAAAAAGCCGGAATTACTGAAACACCCCAGACACTGGAAGATCTCCTAGATGTGTGCAAGAAGCTGAAAGATGCGGGAATGACCCCGATATCCGCAGGAAATTACGACATGATCATGCGTTATCCGGCATTTAAGGCTTTCAGACTGGAAGGAAATGACTTCATTGACAATGCAAGAATGGGAAAAGAAAAATTTAATTCTGAGACAGGTATCGCAACAGCCCAGTATACACAGGATATAGCCCAGTATTTCAGTGAAGGATGGACAAGTTCAGATACTACCGCGCAGATGGATCTGTTTCTGAACAGTGGTGCGGCAATGTTATACACCGGAACATGGGATACACCGGATCTTACAGATGATGAGGGAATCTTAAAGATGATATTTCCATGTTCAAACTTCCTGTAGACAGCGAGGGAACCGCTACGGGAGAAAATGATTACTATGCGAATTGTGGAATCGGAACTGCCATTCTCAAGGATTCCATGAGTGATGAGATGAAAGATTTCATCAGTTATGTATGGGATAATTTTGCTGATACGGCAATGTATGAGTTCAATATGCTTCCATCCATGATGCCAAGTGATTCGGAGAAGCTGCCGGAGCTTACACAGCAGATTTTAAGTGATCTTGAGAACTGTGGCACTTTTGCCAGTGCTGGGATGTTCGTCTGGATCCTTCTACAAACGAGGTTTACAGAAAAGAGCTGGCAAGCCTTGGAATGGGAGAATCAACTCCTGAAGAGTTCTGTGAAAACATGGACAAAGCTGTAGAACAGTATGCATCTGATTATTTTGACACTGAAGAATAACTGATAGAATGCGCAGATGCGGAATTTTATCTGCATCTGCGTATGAAAGGGGAGAGGATATGAAGCCCAGAAATAAAATCCAGCCTTTACCGTTTGTTCTTCCTGCACTGTTCATATATATTCTTACTGTTATCATCAATTCTGTGTCAATGGGTTACAGCCTTTTTCCTGGAATGGAATCGGTGATATGAAGTTTATCGGACTGGAAAATTATGTGAGGATGTTTCAGGATGAGACATTTCGTGAGGCTGTTGTAAATAATCTTAAATTTGTTGTACTGGGAAGTCTGTTCCAGTTATGTGCAGGACTGATCCTGGCGATTTTGCTTACACATATTTCCAAGGGTGGAAATATTCTGCGGGTTATTTATTTTATTCCATGTATCATTTCATCTATGGCGATCTGCCAGATTTTTTCCAAAATGCTTTCTGTCCAGCCCCAGGGTCTGGTTTGCTATGTGATGGAAAAACTGGGAATGGACCTATCGCTTTGCTGGCAAATTCCCATACAGCGCTGATAACCATAACCCTGATCGATGGATATAAATACTGTGGTCTGTACATGATCATTTTTTATTCCGCATTTGTATCCATATCAAAGGATGTGATCGAGGCATCTACAATGGATGGCTGCAATGTTTTCAACAGTATCGTTACATAAAGCTTCCACTGGTGAAAAATATATTCAGCATTGTCATTGTAATGCTTGTAAATGGTTGTCTGAAAACCTTTGATGTATTCTATATTCTTGACAATAAATCCAGATCAACAGAGATGGTGGCAACTTATATGTATAAAACCGCTTTTAATTCGGCTGACTTTGGCTATGGAAGTACATTGTCCGTTTTTCTGGTCATTGAATGTCTGGTAGCAGTAGGGATTATACAGAAATGCCTGGGATCGGCGAAAGGAGATGGGTCAGAATGATAAAATCAAGAAAAAATATACCTATTCGTGCTGTGTTCTATGTAGTGATCCTTATTTTTGTCATGATACAGGTCTACCCTATTTTCTGGGTTATCTGCTCCAGTCTGAAAACACCGGATGAAATGACATATACTGCACAGTATGCCCTGCCATCAGGATTTTATCTTGGAAACTATATCAGCGCACTGACGATCTCATCCATTCCAAGATATTTTCTTAACAGTACGGTTGTGGCAGTTCTCACACTTCTTGGCATCGTAGTCCTGGGATGCCCGGTTGCATTTGTGATCAGTAAGGTAAAGGTAAAATATGCCAATGCACTGATGGCATTTTTCCTGTTTGGAATGATGGTGCCTATTTTTTCCTGCCTTGTACCCATGTTCCAGATTTATAACAGGATCGGACTGAGAAATACATACTGGGCACTGGTGCTTCCGCAGATCGGGTTCGGACTTCCAATGTGTATCTATCTTTACACCGGATTTTTTAAATTTATGCCGGATTCTCTTCTGGAAGCGGCAGTTATTGACGGTGCCACAATGGGAACCACATTCCGCAAGATCGTGGTACCTATGGCTAAAAATACTACAATGACAGTTCTTACATACAATTTTGTTTTTGTATGGAATGAATTTACCTATGCCAATACGTTTATCTCATCTTCTGATATGAAAACTCTTCCAATTGGCCTGAATGACTTTGTGGGGCAGTTCGGAAGAGTGGACTGGGGAAGTACATTTGCGGCGATCGTAATATCGATCCTGCCTACACTGATCGTGTATTTTATTCTTAACAGGAACATAATCGAAGGTATGGCTGCAGGTGCGGTCAAGAGTTAGGAGGCTGAAATGGAAACAAGGATTGAATTGAAACAAGGATGGAAATTTTGCAGGATGTTCATGATACAGGGGAAAAGACCGGGCTTTATGCTGCCAGGGAAGCGGAATACTTCCGTAGGTTCCAGGTGTCTGAATGGGAGGAACTGGAGGAACTGAAACATCTGCAGCTTATCTATGCCAGACAGCCATATTTCGGGCGTGAACTGAGATATTTCAATCAGGCACCCTGGTGGTACAAAACAGAGTTTGAAGTTCCGGATCAGAAAGTTACGGATGCTGTCCTTAAATTTACCAATGTGGATTATTATGGAAAAGTATGGCTTAACGGAGAATTTCTTGGAGAGCATGAAGGATATTCCGCTCCATTTTCCTTTAATGTAAAAGATAAGCTTGTTTTTGGAAAGAAAAATTATCTCATTGTAAAGGTAAGTTCTCCATGGGATGATGAGGTGGAGCTGGATGCACAGGATTCCAGAACCACCCTGGTAAAAAGAAATATGGTAAAAGGTACCTACGAACATTCTGATACATTTATCCAGAGAGATGTAAATCCTGTAGGAATCTACGGAAAAGTGGAGCTGATCCTGACAGAAGAAGGTGTTCTGGAAGATCAGACAGATCTGAAGTATGAACTGGATCCAGATGGAAAGAAAGCAGACGTATATGTGGAAACTGAAGCGCGAGGTCTGAAATCCGGGGAGACATATGATTTTAATGTAAAGATCCGGGAAAAAGAGTCCGGTCTTATAAAGGCAGAAAAAACTGTTCAGATAATGGCAGAGAAAGCAGAGACAGGTTTTAAATGTGAGCTTAAAGTGGAAGATGTCAGACTGTGGTCCACATGGATCATGGTTATCCCTGGATGTATCAGGCAGAACTTACGTTAAGCAGGGGAAAAGACATACTGAGCAGCAGAACAACGAATTTTGCTTTCCGGGACATTCAGATTGAGCGTAATGAAAAAATAACAAGATTCTGGCTTAATAACAGGAAGCTGTATATAAGAGGAACCTCTTATTTTCCGGATTGTTATATTTCCGCAATGACAAGGGAACGGTACCTGAGAGATCTTCTTAATGTAAAGGCGGCAGGTTTTAACCTGGTACGAGTACATGTCCACACAGAGCAGGAAGTTTTTTATGATCTGTGTGACGAGCTGGGAATTGCAGTTCTTCAGGATTCGGAGTACAACTGGACGCATCCTTCAACAGATGAATGGGCGCAGAGATTTGCAGATGTTTACAGAGAAAATGTGAAACTTCTGAAGCATCATCCGTCTCTGATCTGCTGGATCATTATGAATGAACCGGGATGTGTTGATCCGGATGGAAATGTGAGAAGGAGATTTATGGAGGAAAATCCGGGACCTGCTCTGTATAGGGAGGTACAGAAGATGGATCCGGGCAGACCGATCATCAAGGGTTCTTTCTGCGAAGATGATCCGCTTAGCGGGGACAGCCACAATTATCTGGGTTCTTTAAGCGGTGGAGAATATGCAGATATTTATGAGCAGACAGAAAAGCTGAATACAGAGTACGGATTTGATGCACCGGGCAGCAGTGAAAATCTGAAAACTGTTCCGGCGGTATATTATCGTCTGGAAAACTGGTGGATGATATCCCGAAGATCCAGGAATATCAGTATAAGCTTCTGAAATATTATACAGAGCATTACAGGATCCAGAAATATGAACCTTGCTCAGGATATGTACAGTTTATGTTTATCGACCTGTGTCCTCAGAGCTTCTACGGATTATATGACTGGTGGGGAATTCCCAAAAAGGGTCTTCAGGCTATACTGGAAAGCAACGCACCAGTGGGTGTTTTTGCAAAGCACAAAGATCATCTGGACAGTCTGTATATTGTAAATGATACAGATGGAGCTCTGGGAGAGTGTGAACTTACATGGATCATTACAGAAACATTGAACGGAGAACTGGTGGAAAAGGGAAGTGTTAAAGCAGAAGTTCCGGCAGACAGCCGTGTCATGGTAAAAACCTTTGAGAAAGAATACGGAAAAGGCAAGAAGTGGAACCTTACACTAATTCTTTCTGATAATAGCGGTAAATGTATGGCAAAGAATACCTATCAGGATATCTGTACTTTGCTTTCAAGAGTTGATGGGCATCCGGACCGTATGAGCCATGAGTTTGGAATGAGACTCTACTGGGCCTGAGATATCCGTAGCTCACAGCCACTTTCATCCTTTCCTTGTGTCGAAAATCACAACATGCTATACTTGATATAAAGAAAGATTTTCGGCGTGGAAGGAGCGAGAGTATATGCGTTTACAGAAAGTGCAGGAAGCACTGAATACCAAGAAGATCCCATTTGAGTATACGGAAGAGGATGGCTGCGGAAGCATTGATTTTATGTTCCGCGGGCTGAAGTTCCACGTATGGGAGTATGAGGACAGTGTATGGGGTGCTGAGACCAATGTGTTTGCAGCCGGAAGAAGTGAGGATGTGGAAGGTGATTACGAAGAGATCATCTCTAGGGAAATCCTGTCCTGGCCGGATATGATCACACCTAATTAAAAAGAGCAGCAGATACTATCACAGATAAAAGTTCACAGAATCAGTCGACCTGTGAAACTTTTATTTTTTCTGGAAATCTTTTGTATAGTGAAGCTCATAGTCTTTGGTGATGAAGACAGCCTGGACACCTTTTTTTTTCTGCGAAGGCAAGACCTTTTTTCAGGCCCAGTGCAAAGCAGGTGGTGCTTAAGGCATCGCCGTCCACGGAACGGTCAGAAATGATAGTGACGGAGATCAGACCGTTATCATAAGGATATCCGGTGTGTGGATCCAGGATGTGATGATAGAGTTTTCCGTCCTGCTTAAAGCAGCGTTCGTAGATTCCCGAAGAAACAACTGAACGTCCGTTGATATCCACTACAGCAGCCGTTTCATTGCGGTCAGCAAAAGGCTTCTGAACGCCAACCTTAAATGGCTCTCCGTCAGGCCGTCCTCCAATACAGAGAACATTGCCGCCCAGATTGATGATGGCACTTTTTACGCCGCTTTTTTCAGGTATTCACTGATGCGGTCGGCAATATAGCCTTTGGCAATAGCCCCTACGTCAAAGGCAGTGTCGGGAGAAGGAAGAGTAAGCTTCTGCCCGTTAAGCTCTACGCCATCAGAGCTGCACAGTGGCAGTGCTGTCTGGATATCATTGTCTGCCGGTACCTGGGGATCTTCTGCGGTAAAATCCCACAGAGAGGTAAGAGGCGCAATGGCAATATCAAAAGCACCTCCGGATTCCCTGGTAAAGGCAAGTCCTTCATCCAGAAGATCTGCAAGCTGGGGGGAAATCATCCAGGTTTCCTTCTGTGAATCAGGATCTGTACTTATCTTATAAGGAAAACTGCCGGATTCCTGGCCCTGGTCTTCTCTGTGGTTCAGTCTGTACAGTTCACTGTCTTCATTGGTACGGCTGAAAACAAGCTCATATCTGTCGCAGAGAGAGAGACAGTCATCAAGGAGAGATCTGTCCCTGGAATCATAGATTTTGATATCAACAACTGTGTTCAGTTTAAAATCAGAAACACTGACAGGTTCCTGCTCATCAGTGTTGGTTTGGGTTTGTTCGCATCCGGCAAAAAGAAAACAGAAACTGATCAGCAGCGTGACAGAATAAAAGCCGGGTGAAGGTCCGGTATATATATGATTTTTTAGCATGATTCCTCCATCAGAATGAAATAATATAATAAGAAAATATATGCAAAGAATTATATCACAGGACATGGTGGCAGCAAAGGGGAATATAAATGCCCGCTTTATCTGTCCCATCTTGTAATTCCGGTTCCTGTAAGCTATAATTTCTCACAGAAGATTAAAATGCTCAAAGGAGAAGGAACTTATGATAAAAGTGATCGCCAGTGATATGGACGGAACCCTTCTTGGGGATGACCATAAGATCGCACCGGAAACTCAGGTTGCCATTAAACGTGCCTGTGATGCGGGAATCCGTTTTATGGTGGCTACAGGACGTAATTTCCGTGGAGCCATGGACGCACTGAAGGATACAGATATTACCTGTGATTACATCTTAAGCAGTGGAGCAGAGGTGAGAAACCCACAGAGAGAAGTAGTGAAACGTACGCGATCCCCATTGATCTCTGCGAGGAGGTCTATGAGGAACTTAAAGAATATCCTGTATCTGTTATATTTTTTACAGACAGGTATGATTACCGGCTTGGAACTAAGAAGGAGATCGAGGAGGGTATTATCCGCCAGATAAGACTTTTCCATATGGACAAAAATGACAGCGATGAAAAGATCCGTAACTCTGCTCAGTTCCTGCAGATTGCCGGAAATACCAGAGGAATCTCAGATATCCGTTCTCTGGAAGAATGTGAGACGCCTGTGTACAAGATCTTTATTTTTGCAGGAGATGTGGACATGCTTCAGGAGATCGGGGAGAAGCTTGGACAGAATCCTGAGCTTGCGGTGGCATCTTCCTTTATCCTGAACCAGGAGGTGACGGAAGTCAGAGCCCAGAAAGGTCCTGTGTTGAAGGAATATATAGAATCTCTGGGATATACCATGGATGAGGTGATGGTTCTTGGTGACAGCCTTAATGATTATTCCATGATCTCCATGGATTTCGGCGCAACCGTTGCAATGGAAAATGCAGTTCCGGAGATCAAAAAGGCAGCAAA
>ENA-OQHA01000511-OQHA01000511.1-human-gut-metagenome-genome-assembly--contig:-NODE-511-length-19094-cov-4.860442_pt1 | contig 19094 bp, 20 predicted proteins | sample MGYA00242558_ERZ504707 | MGnify/ENA primary metagenome ERZ504707 (study PRJEB26092, sample SAMD00036197) | human gut metagenome | host: Homo sapiens | study: EMG produced TPA metagenomics assembly of...
CTCTTTTCTTTGAAATATGAAAGAAAAATTATCCCTTCATATAACGAAACGCTCAGAGCATGTTTTACAGTGGTCAAAAGCAAATTTTTTTACTTTTTTTTCTTGCGAGTTTTTTTAATGCAACTCGTAAGAAACTCGTAACATTAGATTTTTACATTTTTCATGAAATTAAGTAAAGAAAAAGAGCATATGGAATTGAATCCATACACTCTATGATTACTGGAACTTTATTTCATTTTTAATTCAACAAACTGTTAAGGAAACAATCGGAGTTGGTGTAAACGAAAAAGCAGCCTTGAGTTCTGATAAAAACTGCCCTTTCGTTTACATCAATTTCGATTTTACCTTGGTGAACAAAGTCGCGTCCCTTTAGCCGATAGCTATGGGGATTCAATCGTTGCTCTTTTCCTTAAGTTTATCATACCGGATGTTTTGGTAAAAGTTTTTTTATTCAAGAAATCAATTTCAGGCATGACAAACAAACCTCCTATGCGGAAGTCATTTATTCTATGCAATTGTAGATTTTAACATCTCATATGTGCACAAAAAGAAGAACTGTATTTATCTTTGCGGGGTGATACCATATTCCCTCCGCAAGAAGAACATTGCATACATCGATGTGATACAAAACCTTTATCATTTCTATTGCATTTAGATTTTTTAATGTAGAAATGTATTTCTTGCATCCAAGCAGATTTCTGCAGTGAGTTATCTTTTTTCTCTTGTTTCTACATGATAGCAGACCATAGTGACGGATTCTGACAAATTGTTTGGGAGGAACATGCATCAGGAATCGACGGATGAATTCTTCTCCTGAAATTGTTTTCTCTTTCCAACAGCCTTCGTTTTTATAGTCTTTTACTGCATATGTAACTGTCGTGTCTTTCATGGATTTAATTCGCTGATTACTGATTGCTATCCTGTGGGTATATTTTCCAAGATAATTGATAACCGACTGTGCACCATTGAAAGTTTCTTTACAGTAAGTGACCCAGTTCTTTTCATAACACTTATCAAGAAGTTCTTTAAAACGATAGCTGTTCTGATATTTCTCCGCTGTACCATGAAATTTAAGCTTAGAATCATTCCACAGGCTTTTTAACTCATCCAGATATTTTCCACGGAACACCTTTGAGATGACACCATATGGGAGAAAAAAATTTCCACCTGTTTCTTTCCATTTATTTTCATCATCAAGCCCACCTCCAAGAACAATGGTATGAATATGAGGATGATAATTCATTGCAGAACCCCAGGTATGAAGAATGCAGATATACCCTATATCAGCTCCCAGGTACTTTGCATCTTTTGACAATTCATTCAATGTGGCTGAAGCAGCATGATACAGTGCATCATATAACAGCTTCTGGTTGCTGTAAATAATGGAATTCAATTCCTCAGGAACTGTGAATACTACATGATAATAGGGTGCATCCAATACGTTCTCTTTTTGTGCATCAATCCATTTCTCTTTCGGAAACTCCTGGCACATGGGACAGCATCTGCTTCTGCAGGAGTTGTTGTGAACACTGATACATCCGCAGTCCTCACAAACACTGATGTTTACACCAAAAACTCCTGTTTTACAGTTTCTGATGTGATAAGCCGTTTTTCTGTGATGAGCAGGAGGGTTACTCCTCTTTTCATAAGAAGGATAGAACCGTTCAAATACATCCTGTATCGTACATGATTTATCCATAATCATTCACCACCCATCTCATCAAATGGGCTTTTAATACCAAGCAGAGTTTTATTGCTTACATGCAGATAAATTTCTGTTGATTTTGGATCACGATGTCCCAAAAGAGCCTGAATGTATTTTATATCGCAGCCTGACTCAAACAGATGACTTGCAAAACTATGACGCAAACAATGTGTGGAGACATGTTTCTGAATGCCTGCTCTTTCGGCGCTTTCACGAAAAAACTGAATGACACTATCTTTTGTAAGATAATCCCCTGTCCATGAACTTGGGAACAGAATCCCCCTTGGTCTGCCACATTGAAACCAGTATTCTGTCAATATTTCGAGCGTCCGGTCTGCAAGCAAAGTATAACGATCAGAGCGACTTTTCCCATCACGGATGTGTATGGTTTTGTTCGTGCGTGAAATATCATCATAATGAAGATGTGTGACTTCTGAAACACGAAGTCCGCCTGAATACATAGTAGCAATCATAGCTTTGTGCTTCAAATTTGGCGTAGCATCAAGAATAGCTGATATTTCTGCTTTTGTAAGCACCGTTGGTAACTTTCTGTCCCTTTTCATACGAGGTATGTCATCATCATCCCAATTCTTCTTCAATATTTTTTTGTAAAAGAAGCGGATTCCTGAATGGTAGTGATTGTATGTTTCTGGTGAAATCCCGGAAAGTTTCTTTTCAGTTAGGAATATATCAACATCGTCAGTTGTTAATGCATCTATATCCTTGGCTGTGCGGTTCAAAAAATGAGCAACACTGGTACAGTATGCATGAATCGTGGAATCCTTGAGATTCCGTTTATTTGCAGCAGATCGAATCTGATTAAAAATTTCTTCGTACATAATAAAATCCTCCATGTAAAATCAGTAGTTAATGAAAAACCCTGCTTACATGGAGGTGCATTAGCATAATAAAACCGCTTGTCAGAAAAGCGGTCAAATGGTATTCTTTTCATAGGCAGTGGTGTCTTTCTGTATTGAATTGTTTTGTGTGGTAACTTTACAATATCAAATACTGGTAAGAATTGCCATTGCCTATTTTATTATTGAGAAAAAGAAAGCTGCGCCACAGCCTTGGCAAGCCATCGCGCAGCGATTTTGTTCAACTTGAATTTGTCAGTATCTCTTTTGCATGTTTGGGTATCGTTGCTTCATAACTCATATCAAGCAACATTTTGGTTTTGTCATCTGATACGCTGCCATCCAGTGCAACAGTAATCCAGCTATCCTTGCTCATGTGATACGCCGGGAAGAAGCCGGGTTCCTCTCGTAGTGTGCCAATCAGAATTGGGTCACATTTGAAATCGACCACTTTCAGCATTTCTTCGCCTTGCAGCCCCAGCTTGTTCTTTGGTACATCCATAATCAGAGCAAACCACTTCCGATTATTACAATGCCGGAACACCTCATAATTCGGATATTTGAGCCACGGATAATCTGTCTCAGCGTTATATGTCTCCATTATAAATGATTCTAATTCTGCGCGTTTCATAACCTCACCTCTACAACTTCTAGCTTTCTGCATGTTACTATATAGTTTTGATTACCTGTTCTTCTGCATTTTGGCCGAGGGATAATCTCTTCGTGGAAAAAATAATTGACCACGATAGGCGGATCGTTGAACGGGCGTTTGATGGAATCATCATCCCGGACATACAGTAGCCCTTCCTCTTGGCAAAAACTGCCGCATCTGCGCATCCAGCATTGACCAGTAGCTGCGTTCTTTTTTATTGTAAATGGTATCGTACAGCGGCAGCAGGTCTGGATGTTTTTCCGTTATATAGTCAAAAATCGTTTTCTTATAACCGCCCCGCAAGTTAGGTTTTCCAGCCAGACCAAATTACATTGATTCTTCGCCCGGTGAATGATGGAGGCAGGTCGGTGAGGCCGGGGAAAATCGGCGAGATAAAGCAGGTGGTGCGCACACCAGCATCATGGAATGCTTTCATAGCGGCCAGCCGCCGCTCAATGCTCACTGCATTGTCCATATCAGCGCGAAAATCTTCGTCCAGTGTGTTTGATCGACCAGGATACCCGCGCATTGGGGAATGTTTTAATGAGGTCAAGGTCACGCAGCACCAGGTCAGACTTGGTAGCAATACTGAGGCTAACATCCGCTGCCCTGCATCTGCTCTAAAATGGACGCGGGTTGCGGCAGGCGGTTTCCTCCAGCGGCTGATAATGGGTCGGTCACGTAACAGAGAAAACAGTTCTTTCCCTGCATACCGCCTTCCGGGTGTTTGATTTCCGGCCAAAATTTAACGTCTATGAACTCATCCCAGGCTCCGGGTGATTGGTAAAACGCTTCATAAAAGATGCGTAGCAATATTTGCAGCCGTGGCCACAGCCACATAAGGATTGACCGAATAATAATCACTCACAGGCAAATTGGATTTTGTGAGGACGCTTTTTACTTCAACGTTTCAGATGATTGGCTCCATTGTATGTATGCTCCTTTGATTTTGCTTATTTTTCACGGGACAGTTTCATCATATCCTTCATATCGGCAAAACCGATTGTTTGATACAGCGGCCTGCCTTTGTCTGAGGTTTCAAGATATATTTTTGAAATATGCCGCTGACGAGCCTGCTCTACAAGCCACCTGACGATTCTGTTCCCTATGCCGTGTCCGCGAAACTGCGGCCGGGTATAAATGTTCATCAGGTAGGCACATTTCCCGTTTAGATTGTCCGGTGAGGGCATCTCATGATAGAGGCATATCCCGCCGCAGCCGACGATTTCCTCCCCTACGTAGGCAAAGCAGGCAATATGTCCGCCCTGCGGCAGTTCTGTTTGATAGTAGCGGCGATTTTCCGATTCCAGCTCTGTTACAGACCGCTCCGAGGGGATGGAGAATACCTCATGCAAGACTTCCATTCGCCATTGCATCAATACATTCAGGTCCTGGATCGTGGCCTGCCGGATCTGAATCTCCATTATAATGCCCCCGCTTTCATTACCACCGGCAGTTTCGACACATCCGGCTTACCGTTGACATTCAAAGGAATCTGCTTCATCTTCACAAAGAACTCTGGGATCATAAAGGAAGTCAGATTTTCAGACAGTTCTTTTTTTACTTCCGAGACTTTCAGCTTATTGTCGGAAGGCACCACATAGGCGGTCATATAGGACAGTCCATCCTCGTCTGTAAAGCCCGGACAATAGCCTGCTGCACATCCTTGCACCGATAGAGCCGGGACTCCACCTCGGCAAGTTCCACCCGCTTGCCGTAAATCATGATCTGGTCGTCCTTGCGGTGCAGGAATGCAATGTTGCCATCCGGCAGGATATAGCCCAAATCGCCGCTGCGGTACATGGTGCTACCGTCCGGCTGCCGCTCAAAAGCTCTGTTTTCCTCGGCATGGTCGCCAATGTAGCCCAGAGATACACCGCCGCCATAAATGCAAATTTCACCCGTCTGCCCTTTGGCAACCTCGTTGCCAGACTGATCCAGAATCCTGATTTGCGCACCTAGTACAGGATGACCGATGGGATAGGTACCGTCCTCCAGCACAGTTCCACTATTACAACGGTAATAGGAGGCGCAGACCGTTGTCTCGGAGGGGCCGTAGGTGTTGTAAACCTCTGCTTTGTTCAGCAGGTGATCCACATAAACGCCCCGCAACACATCGCCGCCGCTGATAAGCAGCCGCAGAGAGGACGGAATGACAGACAGGTGTTCATTTCTGCCAGCAGATACGGAAAGCCGCTGATCATAGTCACATGGTGGCGTTCCACAAAAGCCATCAACGCATGGATGTCGGCCTTATCCTCGTCAGCGGGGATGGCCAGAGCGGCACCATTCAGCAGACTGGTGAACACTTCCTCCACAAAGATGTCAAAAGAACAGACGGAATATTGCAGCATGACATCACCGGGGCCGGGATGGAACTCGTTGGCAAAGGCACGGACATAATGGCAAACATTGCGGTTGGTGACACAGACACCTTTGGGCCGCCCGGTGGTACCTGACGTATACAGCACATAGGCGGGGCGTTCCGGGTCTTCGATGGCGTTGCGCTTCCAGGAGGGCGTCTCCACGCCGCAGATCTCACAATCTGTATAGCGGATGGGGAAACTGCTCAGTTTGGGCGCAAAGGCGTGTTCCGTCAGCACAAAATCCACCTGTGCCTCGGTCATCATGTCATGGATGCGCCCGGTGGGAAATCCGGCTCGGCTGGGACATATCGGCCGCCGCATTTGAGTACCGCCAGAATCGAGGCAATCATCTCGGTTCGGTGACGCATGACGATGCCGATGCTGTGTACTTCCTGCGGAAAGCTGCACGTGATCATATCCACCATGTTGGACAGCTCTCCAAAAGTCATGGTGCGGTCGTTTTCAATGATAGCTGGGGCATTTTCATGTTCTTTTAACTACTTTTCTGAAAAAGGCGAATAAATCGTATCCATCGTTTTATCTCCTTGTCGGTTTATCTATTTAATATCCAGTGAATGCCAGCCGCTGTGCGCTTGTTGCACGCCTGATAGTGGCTGCCACTGTTCAGTACGAAGGTGGTTTCGATGCCTTTCCCGTGGCACAGTGTTTCTATCTCCTGCGTATTCTGCTGCACAACGTTCAAAATCGGATTATCGGTGGAGCTCTCCTTGTCTCCGAGAGAAAAATACAGACAGTCAGGTTTGCGCTTCATCTCATGGGAGCACACATATTCCATGATGCCCTCAAACCAGAAGGAACCTGACATACTCGCTGCGCGGGCAAACACATCCGTTTGGTAGAGAGCGTAGAGGGCGAACAGCCCAGCCAGCGAGTAACCGGCGAGGCCCCGCCAGGCGGGCGCACCGGAAGGAGCGCTTCCGCTTCCGGCATAATTTCATCCAGAAGCAGTTTCAGGTAATCATCCGCACCCCCGGTGCAGGGCGTATCGTGTTTAGAGATCGGCCCCATATACCACGGTGTCATGTCATGATCCCATTTCAGCTCACTGACCGCCACCAGACAGAAATCTGGGCAGCCGAGCGCCATCAGGTTTTTATACACACTGTTAACGGCATTGGAAAAGGTGTTGAGATAGATAACTGGGCTGCCCGGCTTTGCGCTTGGGTATATGTCCACTCTTTTTTGTTCTATGGTTAAAGAAGTCACTTTGTTGCCTCCTCTCTTGACGATTCATTGTATAAATATTGTACGGTATCCGAAAACGAAAGCAAGTACGCAGAAAGTTCGTACATAGTATCAAACTACTGACCAAGGCTATAAACAGGAGGAATCAAGATGGATCATATCATGACATATGAGGAATATCTGCGCGATGTCAAGAAGGGAATCGTCACCGATCTGGGCAACAGCCCGGTCACGCCGCTGCTTCTGATGCTTCAGGGAAAGTGGAAAACACAGATTACCATGACGATTTGGTTTGTGTTGCTTTCCGCTGGAATTAAAACGTCAGCCTTCTAGATATCAAAATTTCGAGGCTCAATCACACTCTCTATTTTCTCGCTGTCTACGCTTAGCAACTACCATTACTGGCAGTCACCCAAGACTCGCTACTGGCGGTTGGTTAGACCTTACCAGACAGGCATTCCACCTGCTAGACTACTCGCCCTTGTCTGGGCGCACAATTCCGATTTGTTAAATTCATATCCGCATTATAGCATAAAAATAACGACACTGTATATCACTTTCGTAACATACAATGCCGTTTACTTTTATTTTCTTCGATACACCAAACAAAACATATTCCTGTATACGATAATATCATATACAGAGTTCGACTTGTTCAGCTTTAGTGGGGAAAATGTAAAGTGAACTCCGCCTTTTGGCATAGGAATTGTTTTGTTAAATTAAATAATGAAAAGAAAATAGTCATTTTGATAGAACATATTAACTATAAATAATCAGAATTTGAATAGTGAACTTTTTACACTGAAATATGTACGATTCTAATAATGACATGAACTTATGGGAACGTATTGCGGATACTTTGTGAACTTTATCCTGATACAATGATTATGCTGATGAAAGAAGGCATAGATAACTGAATACAAGAAAGAGACGAAAGCCTCAGTAGTTAAGAAAAAACTACTGGGGCTTTTTTTCGTGCCTGAATTTCTCAGCCAATAACTGCGGGCGTATCCCGGCAGGATAAGGCGGAGCAGGCATGATCCTAAACAGAGGTCCGCCTTCTGGACTTGAAACGAGCAACAAGATTTCAAATTCAGGAGGAACGGATATGTATATTGAACACCCATATTTTTACGAAGGAAAGTATTACGCAAATATTGATGGAGAAATGATCGAGATTACAAAAGAAGTTGCGTATGCGATGAACAATTTTTACAGAAGCAGCAAGGCAAAAAAAGTTGAGATTAAGAACGAGCTGGGGGAAGTCGTGGATAAGATGCTGAGAGAAGTACCTTACAGCGGTCAGTCTATTGATGGAGAAGGTTTCATGATTGAGGATTTTCCAGATCTGAACTGTGATGTGGAGCACTGTGTACTGACAAAAATGGAACAGCAGGATATTCACAAAGTAATCAATCAGCTGAACTCAGAGGAACGCATGATTATTTATGGCATTTTCTTTGAAAACAAGACACAGACACAGATGGCGGAAATTATGGGGATTTCCAGACAGATGCTGTCATACAAGCTGAAATCCATTCTTAATAAAATGCGTGAAATGTATATGAATAAATTTTTTTAAAAATTTTTCAAAATCTTTTGCATCTGCCAAAGTCATTTGACTTTAGTAATTAGAGGAAGTTAAATGACTTCCTAAAATGAACCATGATAACTGAATATCCAATAATAACTGACGTGACATTTCATGCAGAGAGCACGAGGAAGATGACGCTATAGGATTATAAGACAAAACCAAGATTTTTAGTTCAGTCCGTAATGCTGCGAAAAAGCACTGACCGAAGCCAGCTGGCAGGCTGGTGATGCGATGATATGTATGAGATGCGATACACTTGCAGATCCTGAGAAGTCTGTAACTGGTAAACCTATGAACTGCTGGAGCCTGGAAACGAGAGTTTCCGGGTTGTGGTCCGGAGTATGCATCCGGGCAGGTTATTATTCCCTTCCTGCATATGCGGGAGTAACGATTCGGGGTATCGAGGATAAATAGAATCGAGCGAGCACTGTTTAATAATCAAATTGGCTATAGAGGTTATGCGGCAGAGCTTTCCTTATGGGAAAGAAACTCTGCCGTATTCCTGTGGAGCAATATAGCGCTATGGATGCTTTACAAATAAAAATAATAGATTGGAGAGAGGACAAATGACAATCCGCAGAGGAGATATTTTATGGGCAGATCTCGGTATGTTTCCTACAACATCTGTTCAGGGTGGTGTAAGACCGGTGATCGTAGTGAGCAATAATAAAGCCAATACATACAGTTCAGTCATAACGGTAGTTCCGCTGACATCAAGAATATATAAGAAACGGTATTTGCCAACACATGTATTTATCAGCAAATATGATATGACAGGAATCCGAAAAGGAAGCCTGGCACTGGCTGAACAGGTTATGAGCATTTCTACGAAATGTATTATTGAGAAATGCGGAAGAGTGAACAAGTGGAGCCTGGATCGGGTACTGAAAGCAGTACGGATTCAGATGGGAATGGAGGGAGAAGGGCATGACGGCAGAGGAATATAGAAACTATCTGGAGCAGGATTTCAGTGATGTAGATATCAATGAAATGACTGACCTACGGATGATAAAAGCAGACAGAAATAAATCGCTTCAGGAACGGAGAGATATTTTTCTGAATAAAGTAGGAAATCCATATTTGGTCCGGATCGGTAATATGAAAGTAAAAGTCAGATTTGCTAATAACGGTATATCTATGGAGCAGGCATTTGAGAATATGCTTCTGAGTGTCTGAAAAAGTACTGGCAAGATTGAGGGGACTGTGTTAGAATGTCGGTAAGGACAAATTATGCAGCCCCCTTTTATTACATGGATTTTCTGACGTAATAAAAGGAGGTAAGATATGTATCAGAATATCAATAAAATCTATCATGCCGCCATCTATGTCAGATTATCTAAAGAAGATGGCGATATTTCCAGTTCAGCAAAACTGGAAAGTAACAGCATTTCTAACCAGAAAGCTTTGATTCTGGATTTCCTGAAAGACAAAAAAGATATTGAAGTTGTTTCAGTCCGAGTTGATGATGGATACTCAGGCTCTAATTTTGAGCGCCCAGCATTCCAGGCAATGCTGGAAGATATCCGGCGTGGGATTGTAGACTGCGTAGTGGTAAAAGACTTATCACGATTTGGAAGGGAATATATTGATTCCGGGAAGTATATCGAGAGATTATTCCCGGCTCTTGGTGTGCGCTTCATTGCCATCAATGACAATTATGACAGTCTCAAGGGAAAGAATCAGGCAGACGAAATCATTATCCCATTTAAGAATTTAATCAATGATGCTTATTGCCGTGACATTTCTATTAAGATCAGGAGTAATCTTGAGATTAAGAGGAAAAAAGGCGAATGCGTGACTCCGTTTGTAGCTTTTGGATACAGGAAGACAAAGACAGATAAGCATAAATTAGAGATTGATCCATCTGCAGGCAGTGTAGTACAGGATATTTTTAAGATGAAGCTGCAGGGAATGAGTCAGGATGCGATCGCTAATCGTTTAAATGAACTGGGTATTCTTTCCCCATTTGAGTATAAAATCAGCAGTGGCAGTCATTATGAAACTGGCTTTCGACAGAAAGAACAGGCACTTTGGAGTTCTGTTACAGTCCGCAGAATACTGGAAAACGAGGTTTATATCGGAAACCTTGTACAGGGAAAAAGGACAACACCAAACCATAAAGTGAAGCAGACTTATGTGAAACCGGAAGATGACTGGATCCGGATTGAGAAAAATCATGAACCTCTGGTGAGTGACCGTGATTTTGAAATTGTTCAGAGGCTTCTTGGCATGGATACACGTACTTCACCTGACCAAAAGCAGGTATATCTGTTATCCGGAATTGCTGTATGCGCGGATTGTGGAGCACCTATGACAAGAAAGGTTTCTACTGTGGCAGGGAAAAAATATGCTTATTATCTGTGTTCCACAAATAAAGAAACAAAACGCTGTTCCAGTCATAGAATACCGGAAAAGGATCTGGAAGATGCCGTACTGGTGATGCTGAAACAGCATATCCAGAATATCCTGCACCTGAAAAGAGTCCTGGAATTTGTTGGTACTGTGCCATTTCAGGAGATCAATATGAAGAAGCTGCAGGACAGGCTGGAGAAGAAAAAACAGGAGACAGAACGCTGTAAGGAGTTACGGATGATGCTCTATTCGGATATGAAAGAGGGCATTGTATCAAAAGAAGACTATGTAGAGCTTCATGCAGCCTATGGAAAGAGGCTTAAAAATGCGGAAGAGAGTATCCGTGCGATCCAGAAAGAAATGGATAGTGAGCTGGAAAAAGCAGACAATGCCAATACCTGGCTGGATTATTTTGTGAAATATCAAGATATTGAAGAACTGTCCCGCACTGTGGTGGTAGAACTGATCAGGCAAATCCGAGTATATGATAAAAAGAATATAGAGATCACTTTTGATTTTGATGATTGTTATCAGACATTGCTGAGTCAATTACCGGCTATGGGAGTTGATACGGTAATAGATGATGATAATAATCTGCAGGTCAAGGTAAAGGAGGTTGTATAAAATGGCACGAAAGAGCAGGAAAAACATTCCGGAAGTAGTCAGCAGTGCAACCGTCCAGACAGAGATGAGCAGACCATTCCGGGCAGGATTGTATGCCAGAATTTCAATGGAAACAGAAGAAACACTAGAAAGAGGAACGATAGAAACCCAGGTGGAATTGATGAAAAACTTTGTAGCAGATACGGAAGATATTTCGGTTGCGAAAGTTTATAAGGACTCAGACTATTCAGGTACAAATTTTGACCGTCCTGGATTCGTACAGATGATGGAAGATATCAAGCATGGAAAAATCAATTGTGTTATTGTAAAAGATTTGTCCAGACTTGGCAGAAATTATGTCGAAACCAGCAATTATATTGAACGAGTATTCCCGTTTTTCCATGTAAGATTCCTGGCTGTGACAGATGATTTCGATTCTTTCAGAGAAGGTGTGGATCTTACAGTTCCACTGAAGAATATCATCAATGAATTCTATTCGAAAGACCTTGCCAAGAAGAGTAGCAGCGCAAAAAAAGCACTTTGGAAAGAGGGAAAATTTACAAGTGCCTGGGAACCGTATGGTTACAGAAAGTCAGAAGAAGACCATCATCAGCTGATTGTTGATGATGAAGCTGCAGAACATCTGAAAAGTATATTTTCTATGTATATGGATGGCAGGAATTATAGTGATATTGCAAGACAGCTCAATAAAGATGGAGTTTTATCGCCGACTTTACAGAGAAAATTCTATAAAACCGGTGAAAAGCCGCTTCCGGAGTCTAAACCCTGGAATAATTATGAAGTGAAGCGAGTACTTCAGGATGTTCATTGCACAGGTGATTCTGTATTTGGAAAATATCAGCAAAGTGTTTTCCAGGAAAATAAACAGAGAAATCGACCAGAGAGTGAATGGGTGCATGTGGAGAACACGCATGAAGGGATTATAGATAGAGAGTTGTTTCAACAGGTACAATCTAAAATTCAGGAATATACGGAAGCTTATAAGAAGAAACATCAGCAGAACAATGGGGCTATTCGAAATCATAATTTCTATACAGGAAAAATATGGTGCGGAGGCTGTGGCAACCGCATGACGTTGTCCAGAGAAAGAAATGGCACATTCTTTTATATCTGCGGAGCCAATACTAACCATAAATCCGGAGGAAAGCAATGCAAAGGGCACAGAGTCAGAAAAGAATATGTGGATGACGATGTTCTTCGCCTGATCCAAACGCATATGAAAACCGTATTGGATACGGAAAAAATGATTCAGGAAATGAATACAGCTTCCAAAAATCAGACACAGTACCTGCTTTTGGATAAAGAAGTGGGGAAACTTCGACGGGAACTGAGCCGTATCAGTAAGCGTAAATCGGATTTATATGAAGATTACTCGGAACGTTTGATTACAGATGAAGAGTACATACAGTTTTCTCGGATCTATTCCAATGAAATTGAGAATATCAAGAGCCGTCTGGACACAGTATTGGCGGCACAGGTTCGGTATTCCCAGGATTACCACATTGAAGAAGGCTGGGGAAATGTGATACATACTTATATGTCAAAGCGTAAGCTGACAAAAGAAATGGCAGATGCCTTTGTGGATTCAATTATTATCCATGGTAAGTATGATTATGAGATCAAGCTGGTATATGACGATCAGTTTGCAGATTTACAGAAATTAAAGAAAGAGAAGGAGGCGCAGACAAGATGACAGATCATAGAAAAACAGCTGTTTACATCCGTTTATCCGCAGAAGATGACAATGTAGATGCAGAGCCAAAAAAGAGAGCGACAGTGTAACTTCTCAGAGAATTCTGTTAAAATCATTTGTGATTGATCAGCTGGGTGTAGCTGAGTCAGATATCCTGGAATATGTGGATGACGGTGTCAGCGGTACTCATTTTAAACGGCAGGGATTTCAACAGCTGCAGGATGACATGAAAAGCGGAGAAATCGGCTGTGTAGTTGTAAAAGACTTCTCCAGATTTGGAAGAGACTATCTGGAAGTTGGATTTTATATTGAATATATTTTCCCACTTCTACAGATTCGATTTATTTCGATTAATGACAGCTATGACAGTGCTGCAAGCAGCGGAATGACTGGTGGAATGAATGTGGCATTGCAGAATCTGGTATACAATATGTATAGCCTGGATTTGTCCAAGAAAATTTCATCAGCATTGCAGACAAGAACGAGAAATGGTACACGCCTTCCGGTAAATGCCAGATATGGCTATAAAAAAGGAAAGATGGAAGGCTGGAAGTTGATCCAAAGGCTGCAAAGTCGTAAAAATGATTTTTCGGATGGCAGCGGAAGGAACAAGTTTTGCAGATATTACAAGGGAATTGAACAGACAGGAGATTGTCACTTGTGATGAGCAGAAATTATCAAGAGGGGACCAGGTACAGTTCCAGAGGTTTGAGACGATCAAAAAGAAACACTGGAGCCCTACGACAGTAGCGGCAATTGTCCGGGATGAGATTTATATTGGAACCAGAATCTGGGGCAAAACGCGTTGTAGTATGCATACTGGCCATAAAGCTGTTCTGAATGATGAAACAGAATGGGTTCGCCTGGAAAATCATCATACGGCAATTATAGACAGGCAATTGTTTGAAAAAGCAAATGAAATGCATCCGAAAAAGAAGAGAAGTGTTGCGGAATCACGCACCAATTTTACTCTGGAAAGACGTAAAAAACAGCCGGCATTGCTGCTATGTGCCAACTGTGGGCATTCTTTACTAAAAGAAACGGAGCATCTGCTAAAATGCTCAGATGCTCGAACCAATGGAGATCCTGTGTGTCGAAGTCTGGTGATCCGACGGGAACCGCTGGAGGAGAATATCCTTGGGCTTGTTCATCAGTATGCAGCGTCAATGTTGGAAAAAGAAAAGAAAGTATCTTACAACAGGCAATGCGACTACAAAGAGATCAATACCGCAGAATTGCAAAAGCAGAGCCGACAGTTGACCTCGGAAAAGATGAAACTCTATGATGATTACAAAGATGGTCGTATGGATCGTGATTTGTATAAGCAGAGAGCGGAAAAGATAAGTGGACAGCTGGATGAAATTAAACGAAAAATAGAAGATGCGGAGAATAGCAAAAAGTTTCTTGAACAAAATGAACTTTCTGATAAAATAAAACTAAAAGATTTCTTGGGAATTCAGAAGTTCGATACAGAGAAGCTGCGTGAGATTATCAAGGTGATCCGTGTTCATAGTCAGGATGAAATCGAAATCGAATGGAATTTTGACGATATTTTTTCAGAACAGAGATAACTTGAGCAGGACAAAAATGACTTATCAGAAGATAATAAAGGTGCTGGGACTACCTGATGGAAGCGTCAGATAGTCTTCTGCAGAAAAAAAATAAAATTTTTTTTGTCCTATACTTGACACATCCACATGTTTGCAGACACACCTTTTGCTCTAATATGGCAAAATCTGGTATGAACCCAAAAATATTACAATATATTATGGGACATTCAGATATAGGAGTTACCCTTAATACATATACTCATTTACAGTTTGAGGATGCCTTAGAAGAGATGAAAAAGGTTGTGGGCTAAAAGGTTTAAAAATAGCCCGGTATTTATCCCAAACGAAGGAAAAGTTATGCAAAGTTATTCCGAAATATGCTAAAAATGTGAACAAAAAACTATTATAGAAATATTGCAGAATTGTTGCAAGTGCCGAAAATACAGTAAAATCAAGCATTTAGAGAGGTTTTAGATACATGATTAAAATATTATTCATCTGCCACGGCAGAATCCGTACTTTTGTCTGAAGGGGCTTAAAATCAAGGCTTTTGGGGAATGAGAATGAACCTAAAATCAAAGCTTTCGGGTTGGAATTTGTTAACCGGACTGTCCTCGATAAAAATGAATATGATTTGTGGTGAAAGAAGTTCCTGCGGGGAGCAGATGGACCGATTTTGAAAAACTCTGTATCAATTTTCTTTACAGATAAACTTTGTTCATAGATTTATGGTATAATCAGTTTAAGCGCTTGAATAAAGGAGATTATCCGGGAAGAAAATGAGAAGGCGCAGACGGAATGATTCTGTAATTCCGTCACTTCATGGGAGATAAATGTTATAGTGAATTTATAGTGAATAGAGAAACGCGATAGCGTAGTAGGCAATAATTTCAGATGATCCAGGTTTGATCAGAGAGGAGAAGAATATGAACAACTATTGTATGATCCAGAACTCCAAAACGTTTGCATTTTCCGCAGAGAATCCAACCGGTGTACGCGCAGGTGGTTCCCAGGGCGGTGACTGCACTAAGCTTCGTCCGACCGTGACGATTCCTGCAGGGGAAACCGTAACTCTGGTAGATGCTGCAGGACCGGGTGTGATCCAGCATATGTGGTTTACCGGATATGTAGGGCACCATTTTATCATCCGTATGTATTGGGATGATCAGGAATATCCGTCTGTGGAAGCTCCGCTCTCTGCATTCTTCGGATGTGCCTATGATGAAAATTTCGTGGACAGGGATGGCAAATATCCGGTGTTGAATTCTGCCATGATGCTGGTAGCTCCTGGTCGCGGCTATAACAGCTATTTTGAGATGCCGTTCCATAAGAGAGCTCGGATCACGATGGAAAACCGTGGTGACAAGGATGAAGAGCTCTTTTATATTATCACCGGAGCTTATCAGGAGATTCCGGCGGAGGCTGGTTATTTCCATGCCACCTATCGCCAAGAGCACCCAGTTCAGAAGGGTCGTACCTACACAATCGTTGATGGAATCGAAGGCAGGGGACAATTTGTCGGTGTGACTCTGGCAACCGGTATGAATGGCAACAATACCTGTTGGGTAGAAGGCGAAGCCCGCATGTATCTGGACGATGATACGTATCCGTCTATCCACTATACCGGAACTGAAGACTACTTCGGCGGTTCCTATGGATTTGGAAATGACATCATCATCAAGAACTATCAGACCTTCAGCGGCTTATATACCGGCATGTATGCAATCTATGGAGACAACCGGGAATTCTATAACGGACAGCAGAGATTCCTGCTGTATCATTTCCATATTGCAGACCCGATCCGTTTTGAGAATAAGTTTCGTATGACACTCGACAACATGGGCTGGACCGGACCGCGTTACGATGATTACACCAGTGTTGCTTATTGGTATCAGACCCTGCCGTCCGCACCGCTGATGCCACTGCCGACAGATGCAGAGATGTGTATGAGATAATAGAACCAGATTGGAGATGTCAGATAGATTGGTTTTAACCTTGCGACACGTCGCATCGGTTATATCGGACTGACATCAGAGATTTGCCGGAAAGGATAGAGGTATTATGTTACTGGAAGAGAAGTTTTTGGAATTTCATCGTTATGTCAGCAGCCACAATCTGCCGCTGGAAGCTATCAGTGTCGGAGATGAGAACAAGGTACTCTGTGAGATGCACTACGCAGCAAATGCACCGAGAAATATTTATTCACATACCAAGAGTTTTACGGTAACAGCAGTTGGACTCGCAATAGAAGAGGGAAAACTAAGCCTGGAAGATCATGTGGCGGAAGTGTTTAAAGATAAACTTCCTTCAAATCCGGATCCAAATCTGGAGAAGATTCAGTTGAAACATCTGCTCTGCATGTCCAGTGGCTTTGGTAAGGCACTTCTGATGAATGCGGACAGACGTCCGGGCGTCGGAGCACCGGATTATGAGAAATATATGATGGCACAGCCGGTTCCTGTGGAGCCAGGCAGTGCATTCTGCTATTCCTCTGCCGACAGTATTCTGGCTGCCCATATGGTAGAACGGGCTGTTGGCAAGCGGATGGGAGAGTATCTGTATGAGAAGGTATTCCAGCCCCTTGATATGGGATGGCCGCTCTGGGAGCATGATCCACAGGGACATCCGAATGGCGGCGGAGGTATGTATCTGACTTGTACCGAGATGATGAAACTGGGACAGCTCTATCTGGCTGAGGGTAACTGGAAGGGCGAGCAGATTGTCAGCAAGGACTGGGTGCAGGAGGTGTCCACCCCGAAATTTACCTTCGAGCCATCTGCAGATCTCTGGCATGTAGATATGGCTATCAGTTCTGGATCAGTCCATATCCAGGATCCTATCGTGCTGATGGCGCATTCGGACAGATTACAACGATTCTCCCAGAGAAGGGATTGGTTGTTTCCATCCAATGTCCGGAGCGAGGTAATTTCGATCAGGTGAAACGTGCGCTGCATGAACATTTTCTGATGGAATTGTAAGAATAGACTTACAACAATATGCTATAATTTGCCCAGAAACCGTACTTTTGGCTGCAAAGTAAAAATAGCAGAATATAAGAATAAATTACAATTGCCGATTTTTATGACTATGCGTGACATTATGATGGTTGAAATATATGGTGTTAACTTTGCAATAATTGATGTACTTGTGCATTTATGTGTCAGAAGTTGGCTGATATGAAAAAAAACCAAGAATTGTATTTCGATGATTTCAATATTGATGAGAATGATGAAATCATATAAAAACTTGGTACAGAAATGTGCCAAGTTTTTAGTAGTAACCTTTTCCTTTTACTACCAATTTTACTACTAACAGGTAGTAACAACTTGCTCCATCTTGCTCTGATTTGCCACAATCTGTAAATTTAGAGCATATCACAATAACCCCGAAAACCCTTGCAAAACAGGGCATTCCGGGGCAAATCAAGGAGAAACAAAACTATGATAAAAGTATTATTCATCTGCCACGCAACATACGTGTATTCGCCTGAAATGCTTGTGAAATCAATACTTTAAGAAAATGACAGGGTGAATTTGCCCCTGTTTTGCCCCTAATAATTATGGGACTACCCGATTTTGAAAATTGTAGATAACATATTATTGATAGAATTATAGGACGATTAGATGAAAAAGAATGAAAATAGTATTTATGATATAGTTGATGAAAATTTTATGAGTAATTTTAGTGGCAAACATATTGGATTTATGAAAGATTATTATTACAAAGTATATTATAACTTTTGTAGACATATAAAGAAAAAAATCCTGCCACAAGAAGTTTTTTTTACAAATATGAGACGTAGGAAGATAAAATTACTCCAATTATGTTGTCCATATTGTGGACATGTGGTTGTTATTCCTGTACAAGGAACGATAGATGAACTAAAAAGCTTTAATTATTGTTGGAGTTGTGGAAAAAGTTCAGCTACATATAATGTCTTTTCACAATTAAGTAGTTTGGGGCGTATAGGACATTTTCATGCAGTAGGATTAAAAACAATACAAACAATTTATGATGAAGAAGAAATTAAAAGTTTAACTTATGAAGTATATCATCTTGAAGTGGTTCAGCTTACTTCTATTTTGGAAGTTATTCTAAGAGATTTTTTTGAAGCTTTTATACATATAAATTATTTTGGGGTGAATGATAATTATATATCCAATGTAATAAATAAAAGTACAGGAAATGATTTTATGAAGATTGATAAAGCAAATCAGCATTATAAAAAGGCTCTTAATATCAATCTTCGTTCTATGATTGATGATAAAACATGGTTTGATTTGATTGATTTGGTTAATATTAGAAATACAATTATACATAATAATGGTATGATAGATGACAAATTTAAGAAAACAAAAACTTTTCAGCGTATTCAAGATTGTATATGTGGGGATCTTATATTTCTTGATGAAAAAGAGATAAATAATTACTTGAAGCAGGTTACACAGATTGCCGATATTATTGGGAAAGCTTTTGAAGAAAAATATTCTATGCT
>ENA-OQHA01000512-OQHA01000512.1-human-gut-metagenome-genome-assembly--contig:-NODE-512-length-19093-cov-3.594854_pt1 | contig 19093 bp, 14 predicted proteins | sample MGYA00242558_ERZ504707 | MGnify/ENA primary metagenome ERZ504707 (study PRJEB26092, sample SAMD00036197) | human gut metagenome | host: Homo sapiens | study: EMG produced TPA metagenomics assembly of...
AAAATTTGACCTTAAAGGAGAGAGCCTAAGAAAGAAGTATTAACTTTGCCAACAACACTGAATACTAACTGGGGACTGAACGGATATCACCGGAAATGCTGAACGGGTATCCGCCGGAATATGCATCCGAATGCTGTTTTAGTTTTTTCTTATATAGGCTATGTATCACAGGAGGTTTCGGCTAAAAATCAAAATGGTGCAAAGATAGTCCTGAAAGAAGATACTGAAACTTTGGATGAAGTTGTTGTTATTGGTTATGGAGCTGTTCGTAAGGCTGATGTAGCAGGAGCGGTTGCTGTACTTGATAATAAAAGCTTTAAGGATCAGCCTATAACGCAGGTTTCGGATGCTTTGCAAGGACGTGTTTCTGGTGTACAAGTGGAAAACAGTGGTGTGCCAGGCGGTAGCGCAAAGATTCGTGTGCGCGGTTCTGGTTCTATTAATAAAAGTAATGATCCTTTGTATGTAGTGGATGGTATTGTACGGGAAAGTGGTTTGGATGGCATTAATCCAGAGGATATACAGTCTATGCAAGTCTTAAAAGATGCTTCTTCTACAGCTATCTATGGTTCTCGTGGTTCAAACGGTGTTGTATTGGTTACGACTAAGACAGGGTTGGCTGGAGCTACTCAAGTAACTTTGGATGCCTCGTTTGGAGTTGCAAATGTATATAAACGCTATGATTTGCTTAATTCACGTGAATATGCTCAGGCTTTGGTCGATGCTGGAAAGAAAACGCAAGATGAGATGTCTGTTTATTTGAATGGTACGAATCCAGGAATAGACTGGCAGGATGAAATTTTCCGTACAGGTATTACTCAGAATTATAAAGTAGCGGTATCGTCAGGTAATGATAAGACTCAGTTCTATTTGTCCGGCAACTATATGGGACAGACTGGAGTTGTAATAGAGTCGAAGAATGAACGCTATCAGGCTAAAGCTAATGTTACGTCACAAGTTACTCCATGGCTGCATGTGACGGCAGATGTCAATGCTTCGCATAATATACGTAAAGGAGGATCTTTTGCTACTGGAAAAGATAATCCGATCTGGATTGCCATGAACTATTCTCCTACTATGCAGATGATGGATGGTAATAATTATGCGAAGGATCCTATTAACTCCATAGCCAGCAATCCTGTAGGTATTTTGCGTTTGCAAGGTGGAGAAACTATGACTGATGTGTTTACCGGACACGTAGATTTGCGTTTTAATCTTGCAAAAGGACTGACTTTTACGACAACTAACGGTGTTGACTATTACGATGCCAAATCATACAGTTTTTCTTCTAAACGGGTGAATCCGTCGAACAGCATGGGAAATAGTGATACCTACCGTATGATGTTGCAGAGTTCTAATAACTTTACTTACATGGGTAAGTGGAATAAGCACTCGCTGACATCTACTGCCGTATACGAAGTAACGAAGTATGAGGAACGTCTGATGAATATTTCCGGAAAAATCTTTTGACGGAATCTGTCGGTTGGTGGGATGCAAGTATGGCTCAAAGCCGCGATGTAAGTAATGGTATACAGAACTGGGCACTGGTTTCCGGAGTAACGCGTGTGATGTATAATTATAACGACCGTTATCAGCTGACAGGTACTTTCCGTGCTGACGGTTCTTCTCGCTTCTCTAAAAATAAATGGGGATTCTTTCCTTCTGTAGCTGCTGCCTGGACTATCAGTAATGAAAAGTTCATGAAGAATGTCAAGGCTGTACAAGACTTGAAACTGCGTGCTAGTTTTGGTATCGTGGGTAATCAGGCTATTGATCCGTATTCTACTTTAGGACTGATGACGCAGACTAAATATAATTTTGGAACAAGCAGTGACTATGTCGGTTATTGGGCTAATGATATTGCAACTCCTGAACTTACATGGGAAAAGACTCGCCAGTTTGATGTTGGTCTGGATTTTTCAATGTTCAATCACCGTTTGTCAATGAGTGTCGATTACTTTGATAAGCGCACTACCGATGCTTTGCTTAAAAAGACAATGCCTAATTATAAAGGTGGTGCAAGTTATTGGGTGAATGATGGAGAAATCAGTAACGAGGTGTAGATATATCACTGACTGCACATTTGATTCAGCATAAGAATTTTACCTGGTCGACAACTGTAAACAGAACTTATCTGAAGAATCGTGTAGAAAAACTTGCTGGAGGTGAAAACTATTATTTCTTCGGCTCAAAGCCGGCTTCAGGTATGGTGGATGAGGCTAGTATCATTAAGCCGGGATATGCAATCGGATCTTTCTATGGTTATATCTGGACAGGGCTTGATGAATCTGGTAAGGATACTTATCAGGATATGGATAATAGCGGAACAATTGATGGATCCGATCGTCGGGTTATCGGAAAGGCAACTCCTGACTTTACTGTAGGATGGAATAATACATTGACTTACAAAAATTGGGATCTTAACTTATTCTTCAACGGAGCCTTCGGAGCTGACAGATTGAATCTGGCACGTTTTACAATGGCTTCAATGGTAGGCGATTCTCGTTTTATTACATTACGTGAGGCTTATACTGATAATTTTGATAAGGTGGGACAGTCGGCTATATATCCGGGGCTGAAGGTGGCTGGAAATAATTATCAGGCTGTATCTACCAAGTGGGTTGAAGATGCTAGCTATGTAAGACTGGAAAATATCAGTTTATCGTATAATCTGTCGAAAAAAGTAACAAAGTTTGCCGATATCCGTTTGACGCTAAGCTGCCAGAATCTCTTTACTATTACCGGTTATAAGGGTATGGATCCGGTTGGAACAACTTTCTCTAATGATAATGTGGATGTGGATGCAGGTATTGATATGGGAGCTTATCCTACTCCTCGTACTTTTACCTTCGGTGTGCGCATGAACTTTTAACCTTTAATCAAATTGATATGAAAACAAAGATATTTCTGGGCTGTATCATGGCAGCTTCATTGATAACTGTTTCCTGTTCGGACTTGCTTCAGGAAAATCCTCAGGGAAAACTTACTCCAGAAGGTTATTTCAGTACACAGGAAGAACTGGATATGAGTGTATATTCGTTGTACAGTAAAGTAAATTATTCACAAACTCGTACCAATCCTCAGTATCCTCAGTGGCAGGGAGATGATATTACGACCAATCCGGGAAGTAACAAGCAGGCCGCTGCAGAAATTGACCGTTTTGCTCCAGTGAACTCTAATAAAGGAGTAAAAGATTGCTGGTCCGACCATTATGCAATTATAAAAGCTGCTAATTTTATTATACAGAACGCTTCGAAAACTCCTACTGATGCTGCATCGCTGAATCAGGCTATAGGTCAGGCTAAGTTCTGGCGTGCTTATGCTTATTTTACGTTGGTACGCCTTTTCGGAGATATTCCATTGACACTGACCAATGAAAACGATGATTTCACTATGAAACCTAGCAGTGTAGAACAGGTGTACGAGCAAATTGTAGCCGACCTTACTTCGGATGAATGTGAAGGACTACCCGCAAGTTATAAGAATGCACCGGCTTTTTTGAATGGTGTAAATGTATATGTAACCAAACAAGCAGTAGAGGCTACGCGTGCTGCTGTGTATATGGCTATGGCCGGATGGCCTTTAGGGAAAGGAACTGCTTATTATAAAAAAGCAGCCGATGAAGCCAAGAAGGTGATAGAAGGTGAACGTAATGGAATATATGATATTCGTATGGATGAGAATTTTTACGATGTATATGCCATGAGTAATAACTATAATAAGGAAACCATTCTTGGAATTAATTATTCTCCAAATGTAGACTGGGTGCAAGATTCCCAACTTACTTCATGTGATCAGTTTGAATCACTTGGTGGATGGGGAGATGCATGGGGAGAAATCCGTTTCTGGCAGAAATTTCCGGAAGGTCCTCGCAAGGATGCCACTTATGACCCACAGATTCTGAAACCCAATAAAGATGGAAACGGGTATGAACTGCATAACTGGTATGACAAATCAGAAGACGGTTGGGTGATTCCGGAATGTCATCCGATGTTCAGCGTCTTTTCTGTAAACTGGGAACCGTCGACAAAGACTAATATTGATGCTCCGTATGATTATACGTTGCCTGCAAGTCAGAATATGTGTAATGGGCATCGTCATCGTCTGATACGCTATGCAGAAGTGAAACTGTGGTACGCAGAAGCTGCTGCCGTGCGGGAGAAAGCGATTTGTCATTGGCAAAACAATGTCTGAAAGACGTGCGTAAGCGTGGAATGGTAGGTGATACCTATGGAACAAAGGAAAAAACGTATGAAGATGATGGAAAATGGCAAGTTATAAATGGAGTAAATATTGATGCAATGAATGCTTCACAGCTTGCTGAGGCTGCTTTAGAGGGACATGGATGGGAAGTTGCTGGTTATTGGGTTGCTATGGTAACTCGCCGGGCAGACCAGTTCCGTATGAAACTTCTACAGAAAACGTTTGAAGAACGTCAGGGCAATCCTGAAATTGAAATAGTGCCGGGAGTAAAGGTGAAAGAAGGTGTAGAAGTAAGCGGCTCATGGAATGATAAGATGGTATATATGCCTTATCCAGATACTGATTCGGCTAAAAATCCAAACCTTTAATTTAGAAGATGGTTTTCGGTTTTCAGTAAGGTATATTATATAATCGAGACTGTAGAGAGAGAAGGAGGTTCTGCCGGATAAAATGCCGGGGAACTTCCTCTTTTCGTGTTTTTACTGTAGCAGTAAGCTTTGGGGATTTTATAATAAATATTCGAGTTTGGAAAAATTGTTTAGGCGTAGCTTGGAAATGTATTAGAACACTGCTGGATTTGTGCTATCTTTGTGCCTGAAATATTTTAACCTGTATGACAGATTACTTGAATGAACTGAATGAAAGTCAGCGTGCTGCGGTGTTATACAATGATGGTCCTTCTCTTGTTATTGCAGGAGCCGGATCGGGAAAAACCCGTGTGCTGACTTATAAGATAGCTTATCTGCTGGATAACGGTTATGAGCCGTGGTCTATTCTTGCTCTGACTTTTACCAATAAGGCTGCACGTGAGATGAAGGAACGTATTGCGCGTCGGGTAGGAGCGGAACGTGCGCGATACTTATGGATGGGGACTTTCCATTCTATCTTTTCACGTATTTTGCGTACGGAAGCGGCTGCCATTGGTTTTTCTGCAAATTTTACTATTTATGATGCCGCCGATTCGAAAAGTCTGATCAAGGCCATTATCAAAGAAATGCAGCTGGACGATAAAGTGTATAAGCCGGGAGTGGTACAGTCGCGTATCAGTAATGCCAAAAATCATCTGATGCTTCCCGATGCCTATGCTGCCAGTCGTGAACTTTATGAAAATGACCAGGCTGCTAAAATACCGGCTGTGCGCGATATTTACCGGAGATACTGGGAGCGTTGCCGGCAGAGTGATGCCATGGATTTTGACGACTTGCTAGTTTACACCTATATATTGTTTCAGACACATCCGGAACTGTGTGACAAGTATGCTTCTCGCTTCCGCTATGTTTTGGTAGATGAGTATCAGGATACTAACTATGCACAACATTGCATTGTACTGCAACTTACAGAAAAATATCGCCATGTCTGTGTTGTAGGTGATGATGCGCAGAGTATTTACTCTTTCCGCGGAGCGAACATCGACAATATTCTGAAGTTTACAAGTTTATATAAGGATGCCCGCTTGTTTAAGCTGGAACAGAATTATCGTTCTACGCAGACCATTGTCAAGGCGGCAAACAGTCTTATAGAGAAAAACAGGGAGCAGATACGTAAGGAAGTTTTCTCTGAAAACGATAAGGGAGAACCTATTACGGTATTCAATGCTTACAGCGATGTGGAAGAAGGGGAGATTGTTGCAAACAAGATAGCCCAGCTCCGGACCAAAAAAGGATATTCATACGATGAATTTGCTGTATTGTATCGTACGAATGCCCAAAGCCGTATCTTCGAAGAGGCATTACGCAAGAGGGGAGTTCCTTACCGTATTTACGGAGGCTTGTCTTTCTATCAGCGTAAGGAAATAAAAGATGTGATAGCTTATTTCCGCTTGGCTGTCAATCCGAATGATGAGGAGGCTTTCAAGCGTGTTATCAATTATCCGGCAAGGGGGATAGGCAATACTACATTAAATAAGATTATTGATGCAGCCAATGTGCATAGAGTAAGCTTGTGGAAGGTGTTGAACGAACCGCTGACTTATGGAGTATCTTTGACGAAAGGCACTCACACCAAATTGCAGGCATTCCGTGATTTGATTGCCGGATTTGTAGAAGCGGTTTCGCATACCGGAGCCTACGAGTTGGGAAAAGACATTGTCCGTCAGTCGGGTATCATCAATGATATTTATCAGGACCGTTCGCCTGAGAATTTGAGCCGGCAGGAAAACATTGAAGAATTGATAAACGGTATGCACGATTTCTGTGCCGGTCGGGAAGAAGAAGGCAATACGCATATCCTGCTTACTGATTATTTGTCGGAAGTGTCGTTGCTTACTGATCAGGACAGTGAAGGGCTGATGATGCACCCAAGGTGACATTGATGACCATTCATTCGGCAAAGGGACTGGAGTTTAAGAATGTTTTTGTTGTAGGCTTGGAGGAAAATTTGTTTCCTAGTCCGATGGCTGGCGATTCATACAAGCAGCTTGAGGAAGAACGCCGGTTGTTTTATGTAGCTATTACCCGTGCGGAAGAACACTGTTTTCTGTCGTTTGCCAAGACTCGTTTTAAATACGGTAAGGTGGAATTCAGTAATCCCAGTCGTTTCTTAAAAGATATAGATGCCAGATATTTGAACCTGCCTCAGGAGGATATCGTTTCCCGAAAGGTAGAAGAGGGGGCGAAGCGTTTTCGCCGTGAAATGGATTCGGACACTCCGCGGTATATATCTGGTAATTCGCCGTCGATGTTTGATGGAGGTGAAATTCCCGAAGAACCTCGTCGCTTCGTCAAGCCGGCTGCTCCACGTGTACTGCGTAGAATCCCTGCGGCGGAAACTTCTGTCGGAACTTCTGCTTCTTCTCCTGCTGTAAATGGAGTTTGTGCCGGAAAGCAGATAGAACACGAACGTTTCGGTATAGGCGAGATTATTAAGTTGAAGGAAGTGGAGATAACTGTAAGGCAACGGTACGCTTCCGTAATGCGGGAGAAAAGCAGTTGCTGCTGAAGTTTGCACGGTTTAAAATAATAGAATAAAGATTGATAAATATATGTTGGATGTAACAAAAGTTCCTTCTCCCTGTTATGTTATGGAAGAAGATTTGCTCAGAAAGAACCTGAGTCTGATAAAAAGTGTGGCAGAACGTGCCGGTGTGGAAATTATTCTTGCTTTCAAGCTTTTGCCATGTGGAAATCGTTTCCGATATTCCGTGAATATATTCATTACACAACAGCAAGTTCTGAATACGAAGCCAGACTGGCTTTCGAAGAGTTTGGCAGCAAGGCTCATACGTATTCTCCTGCTTATACAGAGACCAATTTTCCTGCTTTTCTGAAGTATAGCAGTCATATTACGTTCAATTCGCTGTCGCAGTTCGAGCGTTTTTATCCGCAGGCAAAGGCTTATCCGGAACATGTATCTTGTGGTATTCGTGTGAATCCAGAGTATTCGGAAGTGGAAGTAGAACTTTATAATCCTTGTGCTCCCGGAACCCGTTTCGGTGTGACTGCCGATTTGCTTCCCGACCGTTTGCCCGAAGGAATTGAAGGCTTTCATTGTCATTGTCATTGTGAGTCGAGTTCGTATGAGCTGGAACGTACACTGAAACACATTGAAGAAAAGTTCTCTCGCTGGTTCCCTCAATTGAAATGGCTGAATTTGGGTGGGGGACACCTGATGACACGTAAAGACTACGATGTGGAACACCTTATCGGACTGTTGAAAGGTTTGCGTGAACGCTATCCGAATCTTCAGATTATTCTGGAACCGGGATCAGCCTTTACCTGGCAGACCGGACCGCTGGTAGCATCGGTTGTCGATGTGGTAGAGAGCAGAGGTATACGTACGGCTATTCTTGACGTGAGCTTTACCTGTCACATGCCCGACTGTCTGGAAATGCCTTATCAGCCTAAGGTGCGCAATGCCGAAACCCTTCCGCCTGATGCTGTGAAGACTGCTGCTCGTGAGGACCATGTTTATCGTTTGGGCGGAAACAGCTGCTTGAGTGGTGACTATATGGGCAGTTGGAAGTTCGATCATGAATTGCAGATAGGCGAACGCATCATATTCGAAGATATGATTCATTATACGATGGTGAAGACAAACATGTTTAATGGAATTCATCATCCTTCTGTTGCTTTGCTCCACACTGATGGAGAACTGGAGGTGTATAAAACCTTCCGTTATGAAGATTATCGCGACAGAATGTGTTGATTATAAGTTACTTCTGATTGTAAGTCATAGCGTCCGTACACCTTCGAACAGGCTTGTGCGGACGTATTGAAGATGCCTGACGGTTGGGATAGCTGTCGTTATCTTTCAAAAAAATCGTACAAAGGTTGCTGGCTTTTGTACAAAAATAAAAAATATCGAGATGTTTTTCCTTAAATATGCTGAAGTTTTTTCTACTTTCCCTGAATCTTGTTTTTGGAGGAAAAGAAGCTTGTGTAATTGCTTCAAAATGGGGTTGAAAAAGACAATATAATAGCTTTTGATGAAAAAAGTATTATAATGTTTTGGTAGTTTCGGAAAAAGCATTACCTTTGCACTCGCAATCGAAAAATCGCTTGCGCTAATTACAGAATGCGGAAATAGCTCAGTTGGTAGAGCATAACCTTGCCAAGGTTAGGGTCGCGAGTTCGAGTCTCGTTTTCCGCTCAAAGCGTGAAAGGTTTGCGCATGATTTGCCCAGGTGGCGGAATGGTAGACGCGCACGTTTCAGGTGCGTGTGTCGAGAGGCATGCAGGTTCGAGTCCTGTTCTGGGCACTACATTTTGCGGAAATAGCTCAGTTGGTAGAGCATAACCTTGCCAAGGTTAGGGTCGCGAGTTCGAGTCTCGTTTTCCGCTCGCAGGAGAAAGCAACGCAGGTTGTTTTCTCTTTTTTTATGCATTTTTCTTGCAGGAAATTTTTTGTATATCTGTTGCGGGTATTATGAGGAATTTGATATATTTGCGCCTGCAATTAAGAAAATGAAGAAACATGACAACGTATGATATTTATTTCTCGGACGGCAGTTCGAGCGACAATAAGGGGTTTTCTATCAAGACCCCGGAAAAGGCCATTCACATGGCGGAAGACATGTTGGTGAAAGGCAACAGCTACATTGAAGATTACGCAGGCGGAGTGATTTCGGTCGTATCTTCCGGCGGAGAAACCGTATGGAGCAGCCCGATTCCCGAGTCGAAAAAGAAATGACACAGTTTATATTTTTAAAACCATAAGATTATGTTTTCTGGAATAGTAGAGGAATATGCAGAAGTCGTGAAGGTGGTAAAGGATCAGGAAAACCTGCACCTGACATTGAAATGTTCGTTTGTGGATGAGCTGAAGATTGACCAGAGTGTATCACATAACGGAGTGTGTCTGACGGTAGTCAGCATTCAGGACGGTACTTATACGGTAACGGCCATGAAGGAAACCATTGAACGCTCCAATATCGGTCTGCTGGCTGTAGGCGACAAGGTGAATGTGGAACGCAGCATGATGATGAACGGACGGCTGGACGGTCATATCGTGCAGGGACATGTGGACCAGACTGCAGTCTGTACGGCGGTTGATGATGCGCAGGGAAGCTGGTATTTCACCTTTAAATATAACTTCGACAAGGAGATGGCAAAGCGCGGATACTTCACGGTAGACAAAGGTTCTGTCACGGTGAACGGTGTCAGCCTGACAGTCTGCAATCCTACATCGGATACGTTCCAGGTAGCGATTATTCCTTATACTTACGAGCATACCAATTTCCATACAATCAAGGTGGGCAGTGTGGTAAATATCGAATTTGATATTATCGGTAAGTACCTGAGTCGCATGATGCAGCTTACAGAGTGATACTTTCAGTTATATAACTTCAAGGCGCAGTTTTCTGGAATCGATTTCCGAAAGCTGCGCCTTGCGTTTTTTATAGGTCTTTGAGCAGTACCTCGCTGCTCTTTTCTGTAAATTCTTTGCGGGCCTGTATCAGGGTTTGCCAAGCTGTAGAATAATGTCCCGGGTCAATTTTGAAATCCTCCGCTCCGTTGGCGTCCAGCTGGCTGAGGAGGGTACCTACACTTAACCGATGGATATCGATTCCAGGGAGGTATTGAGGGTCGCGGGATTTTTCTTCTCCGCCGGCACCAGCTTCATAAATCAGTCGCATGTCCTGCAACTCATACAGAATACTTTTTGTCAGACGGATTGGAATCTTGTGTTCTTTGCTCAGTGCTTCTGCCGTGTAAGGCCGGCCGCCGGTGGCGAATCGTTTGCAGATAGAGCTCAGAATAATGGTACAGAAAAAGTCGTGAAAACGTCGGCTGATATTGGCTGTTTCCTTTCCGAAGTTGAAGGTGGATATGTTCTGGCTGATGTAGCTCATTTCGGCTCCGAACAGACAGATGCTCCAAGATATTTGTGTCCACAAAAGGAACAGAGGAATGGCCGCAAAGCTTCCGTAGATGGCATTGTAATTAGAAACCCATATCTGGCTATTGATGTAGAAATACTGAAAGGCTTGGAAAGCACTTCCTGCCAGAATACCCGGTAGCCAGGCGTGTGCCAGCTTGACTTTCGTGTTGGGCATGAAGGTGTAAAGTCCGATGAACATTCCCCAGATAAGGGCATAGGGGATAAGGCGGACGAAGAATTTCAGAACCGGGGCCAGCACCATGAAGTTCTGCAATTCCTTGACGTAGGTGCTCATGAAGATGGACAGACCGCTGGAGATTACGAGTAGTACCGGCAGTAGTAGAATCAAAGAAGAATAGTCGGTAATCTGTCGGAACAGACTTCGGGGTTTTTTTACTTGCCAGATGGCATTAAAGCTGCGTTCGATGTTGTCAATCAGCAGCAGGACGGTACCCAACAGCATGATGAGGCCTACACCGATAAAGATGCCGCTTTGTGCATGTTCCAGATAGGAATTAATCCAGCTGATGACAAGTTCAGCCTGTGCGCCTGTTACCCCGCTGCGGAACTGTGATTCTATCAGGGTATCGAATCCGAACCTCTGGCTATGGCGAAAAGCAGGGCCAGGATGGGGATGATGGAAAGCAGGGTGCTGTAGGTCAGCGCTGATGCACGCACTACAATACGGTCATTGATAAACTGGTTGATGGATAAGTAAATAATCTTGAGACAGGTGTATCCTTTCCATTGAAGGTGAGAAACTTCCTCTTCCCGGATGCGCCAGATACCGTCGTCCAGAAAGTGAATCAGTGATTTGAGTCGTGCGTTCATGGTGGATTGGTTTTAATGAAAAAGAAAGCAGCCGGTCTATAAGCCGGGTTCTGTCACCTGCAAGCAGGGGAGTCTGTCATTTATCTACGCCTGCCGTCACCGGCAGGCTCTAGCGGTCCACCCTCCGACGTGGGGCGAGCAACCCTCGTTAATGCCGGTTTACATGACCTTACAACTCCTAAGATGCACAGCCCGCATATCGCTATACGCTGGTAGGCTCTTACCCTACCTTCTCACCCTTACCTCCGGGTGGAGGCGGTTATTTTCTTCTGCATTACTCTACCCTTACGGACAGCTTTCTGTTAGGAAGTAGGATGCTCTGCGTTGCCCGGACTTTCCTCTTTTACTATATAATAATGTACCAGCGACAGACCGACCGACTGCTTTCTTCGTGCAAAGGTACGCAAATAAACGGAATTTGTGCTATAATTGTCAGGATTCTTTTGATTCGGGTGTTTGGGAAGCTGTCAGAACTAGCCGGACGAATTGTCAGCGTTGTCACTATTTCACTGGTAATGAATGTAAATTTGTCAGATATGCCAGTTAACTGCGGTTAATGCCCTTGTTTTCATTGTTAAAAGACGGAAAAAAGAATAGGGTAAGAGTACAATCGTATGGATTTTGTTCTACTTTAGCAAATGAAAAGTTAAAATAACGTCGAAATTAACATTTAAAACAATAGAATGTATGAAAACAACAACTAAGTTTGCGATTGGTTCTGTGGCAGTCGTTGCTTTGAGTGCCGGAGTGGCAGGGGTTACAGCGTATGCCATGATGGAGAAAAATCAGGATAATACTTCTTTTTATGAAAGTTTTGAAACGGCATCTCCTTTACGTACCGCAGCGTTCGATGCTTCCAGCATGCAGCCGGTAGACTTGACTAAAGCGGCAGAGAGTACGTTGAATTCCGTCGTACATATCATGTCTATCCAGCGCAGCAAGATACAGACTATTCAGGGACAACCGGATATTTTTGACTTCTTCTTCGGTGACGGTAGAGGACGCCAGCAGCAAGTACAGACTCCGGAACAGAGAGGCTTCGGTTCGGGTGTTATCATCTCAAAGGATGGTTACATCGTAACGAACAACCACGTGATTGACGGAGCGGATGAAATCAATGTGAAGTTGCACGACGGACGCGAAATGAAAGGTCGTGTCATCGGTACTGACCCGACTACTGACTTGGCACTTGTAAAGATTGAAGGAGATGACTTCCCGGCTATCGTGGTAGGTAACTCTGACAACCTGAAAGTAGGTGAGTGGGTATTGGCAGTAGGTAACCCGTTCAACTTGGGTTCTACAGTGACTGCCGGTGTGGTAAGTGCGAAATCTCGTGGATTGGGAGCTAATCAGGTAGAATCTTTCATCCAGACCGATGCGGCTATCAATCAGGGTAACAGTGGTGGTGCATTGGTTAATGCGAAAGGTGAACTGGTAGGTATCAATGCCATGCTGTATTCTCCGACTGGTGCTTATTCGGGATACGGTTTCGCTATTCCGGTAAGTATCATGACAAAGGTAGTAACCGACTTGAAACAATATGGTACCGTACAGCGTGCTCTGCTGGGCATCGCCGGTCGTGACATGGGTAACGAAGTTTATCCGGATGAAATCAGAAAAGAACAGAAAGAACTGGGAGCTACCGAAGGTGTACAGGTTGTAGAAGTAACCGAAGGTGGTTCTGCCGATGGATTCTTGCAGAAAAACGATGTCATCCTGAAGTTGAATGACAAGACCGTGAAGACCATGGCCGACCTTCAGGGAACATTGGCTAAGTATCGTCCGGGTGATAAAGTGAAGATCACCGTATTGCGTGACAAGAAGGAAAAGACCTTTACCATTACGTTGAAGAACTCTCAGGGAACTACTAAAGTGGTAAAACAGGCAGATATGGAACTTCTGGGAGCAGCCTTCCGTGCCGTACCTAATGAACTGAAAAAACAGTTGAACTTGGGTTATGGAGTTGAAGTGACCGGTATTGATAACGGAAGAATGAAAGACAGCGGCATCCGCAAAGGTTTCATTATTCTGAAAGCCAACGGCAAGCAGTTGCGCACCGTGCAAGATTTGGAAAATGTAATGAAAGCAGCTTCTCAGTCACCCGATCAGGTACTGTTCATGACGGGAGTTTATCCTTCAGGAAGACGTGCCAACTATGCGGTAGACTTGTCGCAAGCTGAATAAAAGATATTACTGTAAGGTAAAAAGATTTGGAAAGAAAAGGCGTTCCGATTTTTCGGAAACGCCTTTTTGATGTTTTTTTCTTTCTCCGATAATATGGGTGGGAGATGAACAATTGACTTGTTTTGTCTGTTGTCATTTAAAGAATGGCGGTTGACAAAAAGAGAGCAGGTCCGTCTGTTTAAGAAAATTATAGATTCTTTCTTTGCAAATCTGCCACCTAAATAAAATTAATTTTGTACTTTTGTACCCAAATCATTTTATATAGAATGAGACAGTTAAAGATTACTAAAAGTATCACTAACCGAGAGAGTGCTTCTTTGGATAAGTATTTGCAGGAAATCGGTCGTGAAGATTTGATTACTGTAGAAGAGGAGGTAGAACTCGCTCAACGTATCCGTAAGGGTGACCGTATTGCTTTGGAGAAGCTTACGCGTGCTAATTTGCGATTTGTGGTGTCTGTGGCCAAACAGTATCAGAACCAGGGATTGAGCTTGCCTGACTTGATTAACGAAGGTAACCTGGGCTTGATTAAAGCTGCTGAGAAATTTGATGAAACTCGTGGATTCAAGTTTATCAGTTACGCCGTTTGGTGGATTCGTCAGTCTATTCTTCAGGCACTGGCTGAACAGTCGCGTATTGTACGTTTGCCGTTGAACCAGGTAGGCTCACTGAATAAAATCAGCAAGGCGTTTTCTAAGTTTGAGCAGGAAAACGAGCGTCGTCCTTCACCGGAAGAGCTGGCCGATGAGCTGGAAATCCCGGTAGACAAGATTTCGGATACGCTGAAGGTTTCCGGTCGTCACATTTCAGTGGATGCTCCTTTTGTGGAAGGAGAGGACAACAGTCTGCTGGACGTGCTGGTGAACGATGATTCTCCTATGGCCGATCGCTCCTTGGTAAATGAATCACTTTCGAGGGAAATTGACAGAGCACTTTCTACGCTAACCGAAAGAGAAAAGGATATTATCCAGATGTTTTTCGGTATTAACACGCAGGAAATGACGTTGGAAGAAATCGGCGACAAGTTTGGGCTCACACGTGAGCGTGTTCGTCAGATTAAGGAAAAGGCAATTAGAAGATTAAGACAAAATTCTCGTAGTAAGCTGCTCAAATCTTATTTGGGATAAGGTAGAGATTGATTTCCAAAAACAAAAGAGATGTATGAAGGTTAGCTCAGACCTTGATACATCTCTTTTTGTATGTAGGAAGGCTTTTTCTTTGTTAATTTATATGTCTTCTTTCGGTTTTTACGCATAATTGTGTACTTTTGCCCCCATAAATTGATGAATTATGCGTTATACAAAGTTTTTCTGTTTTCTGTTAATGATGGTATTTGCTGCTTCCGCATTCAGTAAGCAGCCGAAAGATAAGAATAAATATGGAGTGTATCTGGCTGGTGTGTCTGCTTCATTTACTGACTCATTAGTGTATTTCACAGACGTGCAGTATCTGGACAGTGCTGCTGTAGATGATAAAGGAATGTTAGTGGGCCGTGCATTGTACAGCATCCAGTTGAAGGACTATCTGGAACAGAAACAGAATGGAAAGAACCGTACTTGCTTCATGTTTTTTAGCCGTAAAAAGAAAAACGTGCAGAAGGAACTGAAGAAATTGAAGGAAAAATATACCAAGGGTGGTTCATTGTTCCTTCAGGATGTGAATGCGGAATTTAAGTTTGAAAAGCCTGATTTTGAATAATGCAGATGAAGAAATGGCTTTACACCCTGTTGGTGATCGTACTGGCCGCCTGTTCCAATGAAATTCCGGAACAACAGCCTGCGAAACGCTCCGGGCGTACGGTGCTGGCTTATTTGATTTCAAATAGTCCTAAATCTTTGGAGGGGAATCTACAAGACAATGTGGTGGATATGTACATGGCATTGGCTGAAATAAAAGATTCCTGTACGTTACTGGTATTTTATCGTCCGCAGGAATATAGCAGTTATTTGGATGTACCCACGTTGCTATGTTTTGATACGGATGGGCGTGGTAATATCAATAACCTTCCAGCCTGACAGGGACGGATTTGACGTTTGAGTCTGTATGCCAGGTAGCACAGAAGAAAGAATATACGATGAACAGCCAGATAGCCACTGATCCGGTTGTCATGGAAGAAGTTCTTAAGGACATGCAGAAGATTGCTCCTTCTGACAGTTATGGTCTTATTTTAGGTTCGCATGCTTCAGGGTGGATGAAGGGTAATTCTGTGCAGTCAAAAGCCTTTGGCGATGATGACGGTTACAATATAAATATTCCGGATCTGGCGGATGTGTTGAAAATAGTTTTTCGGAAAAACTAGATTTCGTATTGTTTGATGCCTGCATGATGGGTACAGCAGAAGTGGGCTATGAATTGAAAGAGATCACTTCACATTGTATTGCTTCCGTAATGGAAACTCCGGCCTTAGGATTTCCTTATAAGCAGATATTCTCTTATCTGTATTCTGAGAATATAGATTATTCTGCTGTGTGCCATGAATTTATTTCTTTCAATAAAGTAAATAATGCCTGGGGTACATGTGCTGTGATGGACTGTAGCCAAATGGAAAATCTGGCCAGTGCGGTAAAAGCAAAACTCTCAGAGTGGCAGGATGCGCTTTCTTCTGTGTCTATGCAGAACGTACAGCAGTATGGAGTGAACAGTTATAAATATTTTTCCTATGATGTACTTGATTTCTTTCGGAAGTTAGGAAGGAAAAGTGGGGTAGTAAAAACTACTGATTTGAATGAGGCTATTGCTTCTGTACAAAGTGCATTGAACCAGGCGGTGATAGCTAAAGATTGTTTGTCTGGTGTAGATTATGATTTTGATGGGCTGGTTATAGATGGTACCCGTTTCTGTGGAATCGGTATGTATATTCCGAAGGAGGTTAATGATTACGTGCCTGATAATATTTCTTGGAATAATTGGAATGATTATTACAAACAGTCTATCTCTTGGTATCGTGCCGCAGGTTGGCTGATTTAAATTTGAACTAATTATAAATTTCTTTACTCTTTGTGTGAACATTCTATCGGTTAAGTGTGTTTTTATTTATTAAAACAGCTTTATAGGTATGTGGAATTTCATCAAAGAATTACGACGTAAGGACACCAGCGTTATCTTGGTGGGCTGGATTTCTTTAAATATATTGGTCCCGGTTTGCTTGTGACCGTTGGTTTTATAGATCCGGGCAACTGGGCTTCTAATTTTGCGGCAGGAGCAGACTTCGGGTACTCCTTGTTGTGGGTGATAACATTGTCTACTATTATGCTCATCGTGTTGCAGCATAATGTGGCTCATTTGGGAATTGTTACCGGACTGTGCTTGAGCGAAGCTGCCACGAAATATACGCCGAAATGGGTGTCACGTCCTATTTTGGGAACAGCCGTATTGGCGTCTATCTCCACTTCTCTGGCTGAGATTTTGGGAGGAGCCATTGCCTTGGAAATGTTATTCGATATTCCTATTATCTGGGGTTCCCTTCTTACCGCTTTCTTTGTCACAATCATGCTGTTTACCAATTCCTACAAGCGGATTGAGCGCTCTATTATTGCATTTGTGTCGGTAATAGGACTGTCTTTTCTTTATGAACTTTTCCTGGTTGACATAGACTGGCCTTTGGCTGCCCGTTCATGGGTGACGCCTTCCATTCCTGAGGGAAGTCTGTTGGTGATAATGAGTGTGCTGGGAGCGTGGTGATGCCTCATAACCTGTTCTTGCACTCGGAAGTGGTACAGAGCCGGGAATACAATAAGAAGGACGATGCTTCTATCCGTAAGCTATTAAAATATGAATTCTATGATACCCTGTTCTCTATGGGAGTAGGCTGGGCCATCAACAGTGCGATGATTCTGCTGGCTGCGGCTACCTTCTTTGCCAATCATATCGGAGTAGAAGAGTTGCAGCAGGCCAAGAGCTTGTTGGAACCATTGCTGGGCAATCAGGCTGCTACCATCTTTGCCCTTGCTTTGCTGATGGCAGGTATCTCTTCCACTGTGACAAGCGGGATGGCCGCCGGTTCCATTTTTGCCGGCATGTTTGGTGAGTCCTATCATGTAAAGGATGTGCACTCTCGTGTAGGAATTCTACTTTCATTAGGAATAGCACTGGTTGTCATTTTGTTCATCGAGAATCCTTTCCAAGGATTGATTATCTCACAAATGGTACTGAGCATTCAGCTTCCTTTTACCATTTTCTTACAGGTAGGGTTGACTTCCTCAAAACGGGTTATGGGGCAATATGCCAATTCCCAGTGGAGCAGTTTTGTGCTTTACACCATGGCAGTGATTGTATCTGTGCTGAATCTGGCTCTTCTTTTCTCAGAAAGTTTTTAAGCTGTCCGTAAATCGGTGCCTGACATCTTTTTCTTGTAGTGGTATGCCAGCATCAAAGCTGCCACGCGAAGGCCAAGGCATCGGATAACGGCATGCTGAACCATACACCTTCCACCCCATAGAAGGGTGGGAGAAAAGCCAGTCCCGGAAGAAGGAAGAGCAGCTGGCGGGAAAGAGACAGGAAGATGGAAATCCGGGCCTTTCCGATGGACTGAAAGAACTGGGTGATGACAATCTGTGCACCTACCACCGGGAAGGACAGAATACCAATTCTCAGGGCCAGTGTCGCTTCATCAGTCAGTTCGTGGTTGTCAGTAAACATGCCGACAAATATACCGGGAAACAGCTCACCGATTATAAATCCTAAGGTAGTAATGATACATCCTGCCGTGATTCCCAGCTTCAAGGTTCTTTTTACGCGGTCGAAATGTTGTGCACCGTAGTTGTATCCCGTGATGGGCTGCATTCCCATGGTGATACCCATTACAATCATGACAAAGAGCATCTGGATACGGTTAAGGATGCCGAATGCACCGATTGCCATATCACCTCCATAGTTGAGCAGACGGTTGTTGATGAAAATCACGATGCAGCAGGCACACACATTCATGACGAAGGGCGACATGCCGATGGCAAAAATATTGGCTATGATGTGTTGTTTCAGTCGCATGCTGTGACGCTGGAAGCGGATATAAGTCTTCGGACTGTAGAAGTGATACAATACCCACAGCATGCCGATGAACTGTGAGCAGATGGTCGCAAGTGCCGCTCCCCGGATTCCCCAGTTCAGTACAAAAATGAAAATCGGAGCCAGAATAATGTTGCAGCCTACGGTCAGCATGGAAGAAAGCATGGCTTTTTTCGGGTAACCGGTGGCACGCATGATGTTGTTAAGCCCGATCATGACGTAAGAAATCGGACTGCCCAATAAAATTACCTGCATAAAATCGCGGGCATACGGCAGGGTAGCTTCGCTGGCTCCGAAGAAAAAGAGAATCGGTTCCAGAAAGATAAATGCCAGTCCGCCGTAGAAGATGGCATTAATGACACAAAGAATGGCTACGTTACCGAGAATATCTTCTGCTCCCTTTTTATCCTTCTGTCCCAGTCGGATGGAAGAAAGTGTGGCACCTCCTACGCCCACCAGTGTACAGAAGGCTACCAGCAGGTTCATCAGCGGAAAGGTAATGGCCAGACCGGAGATGGCCAGGGCTCCCACACCATGACCGATGAAAATACTG